>Ga0194125_10005667_pt1 | contig 18888 bp, 16 predicted proteins | sample TA2KigC250mmetaG_FD_148626 | JGI IMG/M metagenome (GOLD analysis project Ga0194125, IMG submission 148626) | Freshwater microbial communities from Lake Tanganyika, Tanzania - TA2015034 Kigoma Deep Cast 250m | ecosystem: Environmental > Aquatic > Freshwater > Lake | place: Tanzania: Lake...
AGCGCTTCGTTCGGATGGGCGATGTGCTCGAGGGAGATCTCGCTCACGTGGAGCAATCCGTCGATTCCCGGCGCCAGCTCGACGAAGGCCCCGAAGTCGGCGAGCCGCGCCACCCTTCCGGTCACGATCTTTCCGACGGAGAGCGATTCGGCGGCGGCGACCCACGGATCCGGCTCCAGCGCCTTCATCGAGAGGGAGATCCGGCGCCCCTTCTCTCCCTTTTCGATGCCGATAACCTTTACCCGCACCTCTTGGTTTGGGGAGAGGACTTGGGACGGATCCTGAACATGAGCATGCGAGAACTCGGAGACGTGCAGAAGCCCCTCGACCCCGCCGATGTCGACAAAGGCCCCGAAGGGGAGGACCCGAGAGACCACGCCTTGGAAGACCTCGCCCTCGCGAAGACGCGCTTCCGTTTCCTCCACCTTCTTCTTTCGTTCTTCCTCGAGAAGGGCGCGCCGCGAGAGGACGATGTTGCGCCCGCCCCCGTCCAGCCGCACGATGAAGAATGAGAGACGGCTGCCGATGTACTCCTCGGGCTTGTCGCAGTAGGCGATGTCGATCTGCGAGTACGGACAGAACGCGCGGCGGCCTCCGACGTTGATCTCGAAACCGCCCTTGTTCGTCGCTTTGACGATCCCCTCTACGGGGACCTTCGACTCGAAACGCTGCCTGAGGATCTCCTTGCTCAGCGGTCCGCGCTTCCGGCCGAGCGTGAGGACGATCTGCTCCTCGGCCGACTCCACGGTCGCCTGAAGCGTGTCGCCGACCTGATGCCGGAGCTCGCCCTTTTCGTCGCGAAGCTCGCGCGTGGCGATCACGCCCTCGCTTCGGCCGCCGAAGTCGAGAAAGCTCTCCTTCTCGCCGATCGCCACGAGCGTTCCCGTGACGCGATCGCCGACGCGAAGATCATCGGTCGGTGGCGGGGTCGACTGTTCCTCGAGCTTCTTCGCGAAGTCGTCGGTCGAATCCGGAGCCGGATCCGGCCGGTTCTCGGGTGTCTCCATGAAGCTCCTTTCCGAGACATAATGGTACCAAATGCGGGAGGGGAGATGTCAATGCGTGTTCTCGATCGCGTGCGGCCGGCGGGCCCCTGGACCGACCGAACGGGAAGCGGTAAGACGCGAGGATCGCGGGCGCGCGGGCGCGAGGACCGAGAACCGGGGTCCGCAAGCTTCCTTTCTGATTGACGATAAGCGGGAGAGACGTACAATTCGCCCGAAACTCGGGTGCGGTCGTCCCCGACGACGGGGACGGAAGAAAGGGAGGTCCAGGCCAATGAAACGTACTGCGTGGGGGTTCAGTCTTGTTCTTGCGCCGATCGTGGTTCTCGTTCCCCTTCTGATGCTGGGATTCGGTTGCGGCGGCGGCGACGACGACAACCCCGGAGGTCCGAACGGCGGAGGAGTCCCGGCTGCGTGGGTCGGGCTTTGGAGCCAATCGGGCACGATGAAGGATTGTGAAACCCAGACGGTCCTCTTTACTGTTACGGACACGTCGGCGATCTGTCCGAATGAAGAAGACTACGAGGGGATCGAGGACTCGGTCGGTGTGGAGTGCGACTACTCGTGGAGCGGGAACCAGAGGACGGTCCACTGCACCTTCTACGACACGATTCCGGGTCCGTGCTACATGGAGACCGAGATCTCCTACACGGGGACGGTGAGCGGAACAAGCTACGCGTTGCAGGGGACGGTCGAGACCTCGTTCACCGGCGAATGCTCGATCGAAGAGGACGGCTGCATGGAATTCGAGATCTCCGGCCAGCGCATCGGCGATGCTCCCGATCCGTGCAACCCATTCGGGGACGGCTGGGGAGGAAACGGCGGGGGCTCGGGTCGCGAGGGGATCTCCGTGGACATCACCGGAGCGGGGTCGCCGGTCGCCTATCAGGCACCCGACGCGATGTGCTGGGTCGCTTACGACGACGCCACGGACTACTACTTGATCAACTCGACGATGTCCGTCGGGGACATGGCCTACTCGCTGAACTTCGGCGTTCCCGCGGCGGACGGCCCTGATTTCGATCTCTCTACCTCGGAAGTCGCAGGCAAAGTTCAGGTGGTCTTCACGAAGACCGGCACGGGGAGCATGGCCGTGCTTCGAGATGTCCTACAGGGTTCCTTCGTCGTGACCGCGTACGATTCCGAGGCGATCTCGGGGACGTTCTCATTCAGCGGAACCGTGGAGGGCACATTGGGCGGAGGAGCCCCGGCGACTTACTCCTTCCAGAACGGCACGTTCGATCTTTCAGTCGACGTGGCTTCGAAGAGGGGGAAGGCCGAACCTCTGCCGAGCCCCGAGTGGATTCTCGCACACGTCCGGCGGACCGTGTTCTAGCCTCCGCCTCTTGTTCACGAAGCGAGCATTCGGCTCGGCCTGCTAATGCAGGCCGAGCCTTTTCTTCTCGGAAAACTCAATACTCCGTGCTCCTCAGAATCCGAGGGCGAGAAGAACTTGCGCGAACCGCCGGCCACCCTCGAAGGTTGAGTAGGGGTGGATCTGAAGGGCGAATGAGAAGGACCGCCTTCTCGCCATTCCCGCGTGAAATCCCGCGCCGACCCATGCTCCGATCGAGTTCTTGTTTCGGTCCGGGTTCGCGAGGGAGCAGAAGTCGATCTCGGTTCCGCTTCCTTTCTCGCACCATCGCCACGAGTAGATCCCCGCTCCCGCGGCCGCGAAAGGGAGAAGGGAGCCGAATGGCGCGCGGCGAATCTCGACCGACGCCGTGAGACGCGCGAGGCCGAAGGAGCCGGAATTCGGATCGTCGCGGAGATCGTGAAGAGCGCCGTCCACCCCGATCCCGATACGCGGCCGCACGTTCCAGATTCCTGAGAGACCGACGGCGAAGCGAGTCTCCGCGCCGTCCCCTTCCAACTCGCGCACGAAACCGACGCCGACTCGAAAGCGGCTCCGGTACGCCGCCGGCTCCCCGGCCGCCCTCAAGGGAGTGATCGAGAAGAGAGAAATGAGGATCGAGCAGAGAGCGAGAAGCCATCCGGGTCTGGGATGGATCGACCGTTCCTTTATACATGAATCGTATGTCTTCACCCTGTTTCCTCCCGAGCGACGGCGAGAGCGGCGCCCGGCGACCGGACATCCTATCGCACGAGCACGATCTTACGGACGGCGGAACGTCCTTCGTTCTCGATCCGGAGGAAATAGACGCCGCTCGGGAGCGAGCGGACGTCGAACGTGATCTCCCGCAGACCGGCGCCGAGCCTCCCGTCCCAGGGGCGAAGGACCTCGCGGCCCCGTGAGTCGTACACCCCGAGGCGCACCTCGCCCGCCTCCGGAATTTGAAAGCGCACGGTCACTCGGCCCGAAACGGGGTTCGGCTCCGCCTCGTCAAAACGGAACACGTCCTCGATCTCCGGCGAGCCGCCGGTTCCCGAGGAGAGCCCGTAGACGCCGGCATGCGCGGAGTCGGTCCACGGATCGAAGTCCACGACGCTCACCGCCCAGGCGAACATCGTTCGGATCGTGTCCGGGTCGAGCGTGCTCCAGTAGTTGTACTCGGCTGAAAGCCCCGGGCAGTGGTCGCACGCGATCTCGATCGCCGCCTTTCCCGGATGCCGCGCGAAGTCGTTGGCGGCTTCGAGCGATCCGCCGACGACGAGCGTCTGGCCGGCCGTGATCTCCGCTCGGATCGCGGTGGAAAAGGGAACCGAGAAGCGGTTCGATTCGATCCGGGTGACGCTTCCGCCCGGCGGAACCTCGACGATGCACCGAATCGGCGGGAAGCCGCTAAACCGGTTTCCTTGGAGAACACTCTCCCCCCGCGAGGCGAGGCGGAGAAATTGGATCGGGAAGAGCGCGGGAAGCTGACAGTCGCCGGCGAAGGTGAACCCGCGTCCTTCGCCGCCGATCCTCGCGCCGACGGCGCCCTCCTCGACGAGGGCCGCGAAGCTTCCCCCGCTCGCCTTCCAGACCGTCCACGCGGGCCCCGCCTCGCTCACGATCGTGATCCCGCCCGGGAGGCGCGCGCCTCCCGAGTACGTCCCCGGCCCCACGAGGATCGTGTCCCCCGCACGCGCGCAGTCCGCCGCCTCGCGGATCGAGGCGATCTCCGAGGGGACGCGAATCGTCCGCGGGGGGCCGAGCACGGGCGCTGCTCCGCCCCACGGCCCGTTGGGCGCTCCCCCCGCGAAAACTCGCCACGACGGATGAAGGGACGGACCGCGAGGCGCGGCGTTCCCGCACGTCCCGACGAGCCAGCTCGTGAGGGGGAAGTCGCCGAAGAACGCGCACGAGTCGTCGCAGTAGCTCGGAACGAACGGGGTTCCGAACGGGATCGCGGCCTTGTGCCAGGAGAGCCCCGGGCTCTGCGCGTAGTCGATCGCGTTCGGCTCGGGGAGGATCTCGATGGTGAGCCGACTCCAGTGAATCGGGCGGCCGCAGCGCGCGACGATCTCGTCCGCCTGCCCGCATCCGGGCACCTCGCCCCCGACGTCGAGCCAAACGCCCGGGGCCGGATAGCACGCATGGGAGCCGTAGCCGACGTTCGGGTCCCCTGGGCAGTCGCCGGGATCGCATCCCGCGCATGTCCACTCCCCATACCCGCCGACCCAGACGACCGGGTGGGTCTCGTCCGCGAGGACGATCTCCGGCGGGGAGCGCTCGAAGAAGAAGTCGTGGAAATAGAAGCAGGCCCTCGTGATCTCCGCTCCGTCCGGATTGGCGGAGGAGAGACGGAGGTGGACGTGCTCCCAGTCCCCTTCGTGGTTGTTCACCCAGTCGTTGCAGGGAAAGAAGAACCAGTACTGGAGAACCGGCGTCCCGCCGTCCAGATAGAGATGCGCATAGGCGGTCGCGGGGAGATCGCGGCCGGGGAGATGGAAACCGTCCCCATGCGCGAACAGATCGTTCCATTCGTGGGGGCAGTCAATGGACGGCCCCCCGTAGTCGGGGTAGAGCCGCACGTAATAGATGGAGTACGCAGCGCCCGGTGGGCGCCCGACGTACGGGATCGCCCCGCCATCCCATCCGAATCCTGAATAGTTGAAAGATGAATGGGAGAACGAAGGAGCCGGGTTCCACCCCGCGTCCGTCGTGCGGGCGACCGTCACGAGCTGCCCCGCCGCGTTGTACACGCGCGCCCAGAGCTTGTCCGCGGTCAGATCTCCTCCGTCCCCTAGAACGCCGACCGGGCACGGCTTCGTGATCGCTTCCTCCCGCGGCAAGATGAGAACGGGGCGGAACTTCTCCGCGAGAAGCACCTCGGCCCGATCGTCGATGCCGTTCCCGTCCGTGTCCTCCCACGCGAGCGTTGCGCGGGGAATCGCGATCGCCCATGCGCCGCACGCAAGAAGCACCATCGTCATCCGGAGCCGCGCGCGCGCGGCCGTTCGATCTCGATGAAGAAGCGTCTCCCCTCCCATCCCCGTCCTCCCCGCCCGACCGGTCCCCGGGACCGGATCGGCGCTTCACACACGGCTTCCCGCACGATTCGTGCCGCGGAGGCTAAACGGGCCGCGGCCGGGACGCGCCGGAAGCTGGTTTGTAACTTGTTGTGTTACAATGCGATAGAAATGCACCGCGCTGCACCGGGCAGCCCGATCGCGCGCACGGAGCGATCTGAGGGATCATCCGGTGGCGAGAGCGTGGGCGGGAGCGTATATTCCGTGGTCGATGCGAATCGGGAAGGCATGGGGGCGGCCGAGGGAGAGGCAGGCGCGGGGATCGCGCGCCCCTCGACGCGGCCAGAAAGAGGTTGACAGCGGTCTTTGCCCCTGGCATAAATCCCGGAGATTTTTCGCGGGCGTTTTTTGTTGACAGGGGCGTCCGGGATCGCCATATTGGCGCCCGGCAGAATCTGGCAGGTGAAGAGGAGTCTTCCGTAGCCGGAAGGGGGGATATCTCTTATGCGAAAGCTCATTCTGATGGCGGCGGTTGTCGCGATGGTGAGCACGGCGGCGAACGCAATGGAGCCCGGATCGATCGCCCTCGGTTGGGTGAAGAACGAGGCTCCGATCGGCATTCGCTACGTATTGGCCGAGAAGATCGCGGCGGACGTGGGTGTCGGCTTCCAGAGCTTCGACAGCGACTTCACGCGGATCTATGCCCACATCGGGCTCCCGGTCGAGCTGTTGGCCGGCGACCGGGCATCGCTCGCGTTCCGTCCGGGCTTCACGCTCCGCAACACCTCGTTCGATGAAGAGGACAAAGACTCGACGATGGACTTCTGGGTCCACCTCTGGCTCGCCGTCTACTACGCGGCGACCGACAACTTCGGCGTCACGGCCGCCCACGGTCTGGATGTCGAGATCCTCGACGGCGGCGAGGGCGATAGCCCGACCAACTTCTACTCGGTCGGCGCCAACGCTTTCGAGGTCGGCTGGTACTACTGGTTCTAAGAGAAGCTCTCGCTGATTTCTTCGCCCCCCGCACGACCCCGGGCGGGGGGTTTTAGTCACATGTTCCGATTCGGCCCGGGCAAAGCTCGGGCGGGATCGGTACGTGTCCCCACTGCCGCCTCATCTTTCGATTCGAAAGAGGGTCGCGCGGCACTCGACCATGCGGAAGTCGCGGCGCTCGGCCGCCACGGGGGCGAGGGTCTCTCGAATCTCCTCCGAACGCCTCCCCTCTCCGACCACGATCGCCCAGATCCGCTCGCAGGCATCGTCGGCCTTTCGAAAGGGATCGCCGTAAGGGGGCGCGATCGACCGATTTTCGCCGAGCTTCTCCGCGAGAGAGGGGCCGGCGATCGGGAGGAGGAGCCTCGCGACGGTGAACGACTCCGGCGCCGACACGACCGCGTCCGTCGAGGTGAGCCTGTCCTCGATTGCGTCGCGCACATCTTCCCAACGGTCGGAGCGGATCCAGATCTCCGGTCTCTCCCCGGGGAGGAAGAGAACCAGAACCGGCGCGAGCGTGACCGCGCCGATGAGGAGAGGACGGAGCCGGAGGCGCGTGCGCGCGAGCCGCTCGCCGATCCCGACCGCTCCCGCCCCGAGCAGCACCGCCCAGTAAGGATAGAGAAAGAGGAAGTACCGCATGTTCGGGTGATGATCCGGCCTCGAGGCGGTGAAGAGGGCGGCCGGGAGAACAAGCGTCGCGGCGTCGATCACGGGTGCGAAGCGCGGGCTTCTCCGGAGCCGCGCGAACCCGGCAAGGAGAAGCGCCGTCGTCGCGGAGAAGGCGAGGAGCTTTCCTCCCGCGAAGCCGACCAGCGTTTCGAGAAACGCGCGCGCGAAGAGGATCGTTCCGAAGAGTCCTCCTCCGTCCGCGCCTCGAAGGGTCCTCCCTCCCGCGAGGAGGAGCGCCGCCCGGAGCCACGGTAAATAGAGAAGAAGAGGGAGGAGGGCGGCCGCGAGGTCGCGGCGAACCGAGCGGCGCTCCCCCGCCCACGGAATCGCGAGGAAGAGCGCGTGCGAGGCGTAGAGGACCGCGGCGAAGAGGTGCGTGTAGAGGTTCAGAGCAGTCGCCGCCGCGAAGAGCACGCGGTCCTTTGTCCCGCCTCCCGAGAGGATGCGAAAGAACGCGTAGGTCGAGACCGACGAGAACAAGAGTAGAAGCGAGTACGGCCGGAGCTCGACCGAATAGCGGATGTGAGCCGGCGACGCGGCCGCGAGAAAGAGCGCGGCGAGCCCCACCGCGTGCCCGCCGCGAAGGCACCCGATTCGATGAATCAAGAGGAGCGAAACGAGCCCGAACGGAAGGAAGAGCGCGCGGAGAAACGAGGGATCGTCGGAAAGGAAGCGCGCAAGCCGAACGAGCGCGAAGTAGAGCGGAGGATGAACATCCCCCTGGCCGACATGAACATGGCGATCGACCACGCTCTCCCACGAATCGGTCGACTCGAACGTCCGCGTCTCGTCGACCCAGAGCGACCGGTCGAGCGCGGCGACGCGTAGAAGAAGGGCGAGAAGAAAGAGAGCGAGAATCGGACCGCTTCGCGCGAGCGACCGATACGAATCGTTCGGAGGCGCCTCCCGAATCGGCGCGGGCTGCGTCGCGCGTCTCACGAGACCTCCTCGGCCGTTCGCCCGCGCGTTCGCGAGGGTCACGGCGAGCGTGAAGGCGAGCGGGAAGAGGAAGCTCGCGATCTTGAGGTCGAGCGCATCGCCATCCCTCCCCGGGGATTGTACCAGGTACGCCCTTCACCACCGTACCAGGTACGCTGTACCTGGACCAGACCGCCGGGTTGTCCCCGCTACAGCCTTCGCAGCTTTCGTCCCTCACCCGGGCTCGCGCGGCATAACCCCTTCAGCGGGGCGAGATTCCGGCCGATCCTTTCCGTGAACGGACGCGCTCGGCGCGTGGACCCGAGGGCGCGTTCTTGTTATGCTCCCGGAAGGAAGAGACGGAGAAGGGGCAACTCGAAGAAAATGAAGATCATCGGCATCCACGACGGACACAACGCGTCGGCCTGTCTCCTCGAGGAGGGGATCGTCCGCGCCGCCCTTCAGGAAGAGCGCCTCACGCGCGTCAAGAACGAGAACTGCTTCCCCCATCGATCGGTCCGATGGCTTCTCGAGTCGACCGGCACCGATCCGGGGGAGATCGATTGCGTCGCGATGCACTCGGTCCACATGCCCTACGGCATGACGCAGCAGGAGATCCTGAAGGAGTTCGCCGAGTCGCAGACGTTGAAATCTCAAGTGAAACAGGTCCTCAAGAAGACGCCGGCGAACGCGCTCTTCCGCGCGGGGCGCCGCTCGTCGCGGATCGAGGAGATCCGAAAGGCGGGGCTTCCCGAGGGCCGCGCGGTCTTTCTCGACCACCACACGTGCCACGCAGCCGCGGCGTACTACGGGTCCCCGTGGCGCGGCGAAAAAGTGCTCATCCTCACGAACGACGGCGCCGGCGACGATCTCTGCGCGTCGGTCCGCGTCGGCTCGGGCGGCCGGCTGGAGCCGCCGATCTCGACGGTCGACTGGTCGCACAGCCTCGGCCTCATCTACGCGCAGATCACGTTCGTGATGGGGATGGTCCCGAACGAACACGAGTACAAGCTGATGGGGATGGCTCCCTACGCTCCAGAGAAGGGGGCGAAGATCGCCTACGACCGCTTCAAGGAGCTTCTCGTCTTCGACAACGGGGCCGGTCTCACCTGGAAACGGAAGAACGGCGTCCCGCACACGTACTACAGCTACCGGTTCCTGCGCGATCTCGTCGAGAGGATGCGCTTCGACTGGATTTGTGCCGGACTTCAACAGTTCACGGAAGAACATCTCACACGATGGGCGGAAAACGCGATCCGGGCGACCGGCGTCCGGAAGGTCGCGCTCGGCGGCGGCGTCTTCATGAACGTGAAGGCGAACCAGAGGATCTACGAGCTTCCGGAGGTGGACGGGCTCTTCGTCTTCCCCTCGTGCGGAGACGAGATGAACGCGATCGGCGCCGCGTATCTCGCGTACGCGAACGAGAGGATGCGCAAGGGGCGTCCGTTCGAGATCCCGCCCCTCGGGGACATCTACTGGGGCCCGGAGCCGGAGAGCGCCGAAATCGAGAAGATGGCGCCCGCGCTTCGGGAGAAGGGGCTCACGATCGAGAAGCCGGCCGACATCGAGACGACCGTCGCCGACATGCTCGCGGCGGGAGAGGTCGTCGCCCGCGCCGCCGGCCGGATGGAGTTCGGGGCGCGCGCGCTCGGGAACCGCTCGATCCTCGCCGACCCGACGAGGCAGGACGTCGTCCGCATCATCAACGACATGATCAAGAACCGCGACTTCTGGATGCCGTTCGCGCCGGCGATGCTCGCCGAGCGGAGCGACGAGTACGTCGTGAACCCGAAGAGAATGGACGCGCCCTACATGATCATGACCTTCGACACAACGGAGAAGGTCGGGGAGTTTCCCGCTGGGGTGCAACCGTACGATCGGACCGCGCGGCCGCAGTTCGTTCACCGGAACCAGAACCCGGCCTTCCACAAGATCATCTCGTGTTTCGCGGAGAAGACCGGGCGGGCGGTCGTCCTCAACACGTCGTTCAACCTGCACGGGTACCCGATCGTCTGCACGGCGTCGGACGCGATCGACGTCCTCCTCCGCTCGGGGCTCGAGAACCTCGCGGTGGGGGACTACCTGATTCGGAAATCCGGTGGAAATCCGGTACCTGATACTCTATTTCCCGGTAGGTCTTCGGAAGCGCAGTGAGTTCCTGACGAGGAAATAGGGTATCAGGTACCGGATCGAAACCGGATCGAGAGGGTGTATGGGTAGAGGGTCTTTTCTCTTCTTTGAAGACCCGAAGTTGCCCGATCAGTCGCTCCGCGTTCTCGTCGTTGCGAATCTCTATCCGCATGAGGGCGCCGAGAACTACGGGACGTTCGTGCGAGACGAGGTGGGGGCGCTCCGACGGCTCGGCGTAGGTGTCGATGTCTTCTATGTGAACGGGCGCGCGAGCCGCGCGAACTATCTGCGCGCGGTGCCTGCCTACCTCCGCCAGGTGCGCGCGCGGCCCTACCAGCTCTTGCACGCGCACCACACGCTGACCGGGCCTGTCGCTCGCCTCGAGCGCCGGCTTCCCCTCGTTCTCACATTCCACGGAACCGAGGTGGCCGAGTCGTACACGGCGCCGCTCTCCCGCCTCATGGCGCGTCTCGTCGACGGACGGATCGCCACGAGCCGCTGGGTCGAAAGCCATCTGGGCCGCAAGGCAGATGCGATCATCCCGCCGGGGGTCGACTACGATCTCTTCCGCCCCACCGATCCGCGAGAGGCGCGGCGCACGCTCGGACTCCCGCTCGACCGGAAGCTCGTCTTGTTCGTCGGTCTCATGCGGCCGGAGAAGCGCGTGGATGTAGCCAGGGAAGCGGTCCGGCGCCTCGGGGAGAAAGGAATCCCGGTCGATCTTGTCCTCGCTACCGACAAGAAGCATGAGGAGATCCCTCCTTACATGAATGCCGCGGACGTCCTGGTTCTTGTGTCGACGGGGGAAGGCTCGCCGATGGTGGTCAAGGAGGCGATGGGGTGCAATCTTCCGATTGTCGCGACCGACGTGGGGGACATCCGAGAGGTGATCGGAGATACTCACGGGTGTTTCCTCTGCGACAAGAGCGTCGAGGGGGCGACGGAGGCGATCGAGAAGTCCCTTCGTTTCGGGCGCCGCACGGACGGGCGGTCGCGCGTGATGCACCTTTCGCTCGAAGAAAGCGCGAAGAAGGTGCGCGCGGTCTACGAACGAGTGCTCGAAAGGAAGAAGAAGTGAAGACCTGCTCGATCGAGGGGAACGCGCCATCCGGGCCCGGCGCGGAGGAAGAGAGCGCGCCAGCGGCGAGAAAGCGCCTTCGCGTGCTCCTCCCGCTCGGCGAAGGGGGACATTCGGTCGAGATGCTCCGCCTCGTCGCGCTCCTCGGCGACCGATACGAATACCATTACATGATTGTCCGCGAGGATGCGTGGAGCGAGAAGAAGCTTCCGATCCCGGGAACGATCCATCGCTGCCGGCGCCCGCATCTCAAGGAGAAGCATCAGTGGAAGGCGCTCTTCGGCTACGCGCGCCTCACCCTTCAATCGCTCGCGATCCTCCTTCGCGCGCGCCCGCACGCGCTCGTTCACGCAGGACCCGCGATGACGATCCCCGTGTCGATCCTCTGTCGATTCCTTCGTATCCCGATCATTTTCATCGAAACCGGTTCTCGCATCCATACCGCGTCGAAGACCGGGCAGTTCATGTACGGAAGAGCCGACCTCTTCATCGTGCAGTGGCCGGAGCTCCAGAAAGAGAAGTTCCCCGATGCCGTCTACGCCGGACTCCTCCTCTGAGGCGCGCGCCGCGGGGCGCATCCTCCTGGTCACGGTCGGCTCGACCGACTTCGATCCGCTCGTGCGCGCCGCCGACGAGGCCGCGCCGCGCATCGACCTCCCGATGGAGATCCAGATCGGCATCGGGCGCTACGAGCCGAAGAACGCGCGGTGGTTCCGCATGGCGCCGAGCTTGGAGCCGTACTACGCGCGCGCGGAGGTCGTCGTCTCGCACGGGGGCGCGGGGACGATTCTCGAGGTCCTTCGGCGCGGGATCCGTCTTGTCGCCGCCGACAACCCGGACCGTCCCGACCAGCATCAGAAGGACATGATCGGGCACATGGCCTCACTGGGGCGTCTTGTCTGGTGCGGCGACCTCTCGCGTCTCCCCGAGGCCATCGAGGAGGCGCGCGCGCTCTGCCCCGAGCCGCTCGTCACGGCTCCGCCCCTCATCCACCTTGTCGTCCGTGAGTTCCTCGGCGCGATCGAGAACGGCGGCGATCCCCGCGCCGTCGCCCGCGCCTGGAGGGGACGACGGGTGGAGAAGCCCTGATCGCGTGACAGGCGCCCTGCGCGAGGCCCCTCTAGCCATAATGCTCCGGATGTGATAAAATAAGGCTTGCACTACTCCACCCGCCGCATATGCCCGACACGGTTCCGGAAAGTCGAGGAGAACACCGTGAAGCAGCCGAAGCCTCGGCCCATGAGGAGGTTCCGCTCATGAGGAGAGTATTGTCCGTCCAGGTTCTTCTCTTTGTCCTCGCGCTCTCCGCCTCTGCGGACATCCCGAACCGGACGCGCGTTCCCGTGCTGGAAGGCATCTCGCTCCACGATCGCGGGGCGGCGTCCGGCACCTGCTCGATCGTCTACTACAATCTCTGCTCGCGGTGGCTGTGGGTTTGGTCGGGTTGGGAGCCGGGGGACGAGGTCGGCGTCGTGTTCGATCTCCCGGCCGATTGCGGCGCGCTTCCGAACGAGGTGTGCACGAACACCGAGTTCTGGTGGTACTGGCGGTACACGACGCCCGGCTGGGGATACACGATCACGTTCAATCTGTACCGGGTCGACGAAGAGGGATGCAAGGTCGGCGCGTCTCTCGCCACGATCCCGAGATACGATCCTTCCGGAACTCACTATCCGGGGCCGCTCGTCTTTCCCGAAGTCGTCAATCTGACCGGCCGCGTCGCGATCACCGCGATGTGGGACAAGGGAACGCTCCCCTACCTCGCGACCGACAACAACGCCAAGAACCTCGCGGCTCCGCTCTTGTGCCCCGGCTACTCGCCTTCGCCGGCGCATTCCTTTTCCTGCGGCGGGATGGGCGCGCCCTACTGTCCGCCGCTGCCCTTCGAGGATGCCCACGGTCCGGTCCAGATCCTGATGGAAGCGAGCTTCGAGTGTCGCCCGGTGATCGGCACTGCGGAGTCCTCGTGGAGCGCGGTGAAGACGCTCTTCCGGTGAGAGCTTGCTCGCTGCCTGGAAGACTCCCAAGACGCGATTCGTGATTTCGAAGAACGACCGTTTGCGAGGGTATCGCCGTCGCTCAAAACGCGAATCGACCGGGCGTCCGTCGTTCTCGACAAACGGCCGCTCCATCCAGCGCACCCGTTGCGAAGACCGCCTCGGCGCCCCCCCGCCGGCGCCGCCGTTGACACCCGCCGGGGCATTCCTTAACCTTGTCGAGACCGTGCCGAGGCGGAGCTCCCCGTTCCTTGCCGAGGTTTTCGTTCGGTCCGCCGAGAGAGGCATCGTCTCCGGAGGGGCGCATGGCGGAAGCCGCACGCGACCAGTGGAAATCCAAGATCGGGTTCATTCTGGCCGCGTCCGGGTCGGCGATCGGGCTCGGCAACATCGTCTTCTTCAGCGCGAACGCCTACCGCTTCGGTGCGGGCGCGTTCTATATCCCCTACCTCATCGCGCTCGTTCTGCTCGGCATCCCGGTGATGATGATGGAGCTCGGGCTCGGACACCGGGCGCAGCGAGGCTTCCCCGAGGCGATGTACCAGAGCGCCGGCGTGAAAGGGGAGTGGGTCGGCTGGTTCGGCCTTCTCAACGCGTCGGTCATCACGATGTACTACATCACGATCCTCGGATGGGTGCTCGGGATGCTGATCGGCGCGTTCGGCTCGCTCTGGCAGCCGACGGCGGTCAGCGCGTTCGGCATCGAGAAGGGCGTTCTCTCCAACTCGATGGCTCACTTCTTCGACATGGTCTCGCGCGGGGACACGATGGTGTACGTCCTCATCGTGTGGATCCTCAATGTCTCGGCCGTCTGGTGGGGGACCAAGTCGATCGAAGGGTTGGTCAAGGTGTGCGTCCCGCTCATGTGGCTATTCATGTTCATTCTGATCCTTCGCGGGATCACGCTCCCGAATGGGACGCAGGGACTCCTTCTTCTTTTCGCTCCGAACTTTGAAGTCATGAAGGATCCGGAGGTCTGGCAAGGGGCGTTCTCGCAGATCTTCTTCACCCTTTCGCTCGGGTTCGGCATCATGGCGACCTACGCGTCGTACCTCCCGAGGAAATCGGATCAGCCGACGAACGCGCTCACGATCAGCTTCTTGAACTGCGCGTTCGAATACGCCGCCGGGATCGCGATCTTCTCGCTCCTCTTCTGCTTCGCGATCGTTCCGCGCGCGTCCACGCTCAGCATGACGTTCTTCGTGATCCCCGAGGGGATCGGGGCGTTTCCGGTCGGCACGGCGCTCTTCGGCGTACTCTTCTTCACGCTGCTCTTGATGGCGGGGATCACATCCTCCGTGTCGCTCATCGAGGCGGTCGGGGCGGGGATCATCGACAAGTTCGGGTTTTCCCGAAGGAAGACGCTTCTCGTCGTCTCGGTCATCGGGGCGGCCGGTTCGTGCTGCTTCGCGATCCCGACGGTCATCGACCCCGCGCTTCGCTCGAACGGCACGCTCGGCCTTTCGCTTCTCGACCTCTTCGATCACTGGGCGTTCTCGTACGGACTTCTGACGTGCGGGTTCCTCGAGTGCATCTTCATCGGTTGGGTGCTCGGGGCGCACAAGCTCCGCGCGTCGCTGAACGAGCATTCGCGCCTCCGGATCGGCCCGATCTGGGATTGGATGATCAAGATCGTGATCCCGCTCGTGATTCTTCTCGTTCTCGTGAACTCGCTCCGCCAGGAGTTCCGGAACGGGCTGTACGGATCCGCCCTCGAGACGGGACGTCTCGCCAACCTTCACGTTCTCGTTCTCGCCCTCTATCTCGCATTCACGATCGGCGGCGCGTTCGTCCTGACGGGCGCCGGGGTGTATCACAGGAGAAGGAGAAGACGCGCGGCGATCCTCCTCGACGAGGAGAAGCGATGACGCGTGTTTTCTCGACGATCTTCGCGGTTCTCCTTTTCGCACGGCCCGTCGCGGCGTTCGATCTCGTGCTGGAGGTGCCGACCCCGACCGAAGGATCGGACGTAAAGGTTCTTCTCGATCCGGCCGATTCGGAAGCTGCGCTCCATCTCGCGGCCATCTATCGCCCCGGGAGCCGGACGGAGAAGCGGGAGGAGATCGGGCCGTTCGGGCCGGGCGGAGAGATCGTTTGGCGTCCGTCGCACGCGGGGATCACGCGTCTTCTCGCGCACGATCCGGCCGATGGGGGCGCCACCGAGCGGGCCACTCGGAACGTCGCGGTCCGCTTTCGGCACCCGCCGCCCGGGGGGATCCTCATCTTTCTCTTCGCGGGAGGGTTTCTCTTCGGTGGGGCGATCCTCGCGATGCGATGGGCGCTCGCCGGCGAGGCCTCCGCGGCGCGGCGCGCGAAGCGCCGGGGTGCTCCGAGCACGTAGTTCTTGGATGAAGCCTCGGCTTTCGGCTATCCTCGTTCGGGCGAGGCCGCGGTTCTTTCGACGGGAGTCGGCCCGGGTCCGATCGGGCGGCCCGTAAGGCGACAACATTCGAGGGAGAGAGATGACGCACGTCGTAACCGAGAATTGCCACATGTGCCGCTTCACCGACTGCGTGACGGTGTGTCCGTCGGACGCCTTCCACGGCGACGGCGAGATGCTCTACATCGATCCGGAAGAGTGCATGGACTGCGCGGCCTGCGTGGACGAGTGTCCCGTGAAGGCGATCTTCGCCGAGGAGGATCTCTCGGAAGATCAGCAGAAGTGGATCGCGATCAACGCGGAGAAGGCGCCCGGTCTCCCGGTGGTGAACGAAAAACAGGATCCGCTACCCGGCGCGGAGGAGAGGAAGAAGCAGCTCGGCTCTTGAGCGGTCGCTTCTCCCTGCGCCGCGGGGCGGATGAGATGAGGAGAGAGCGATGACGTACGTCGTAACCGAAAACTGCCACATGTGCCGCTTCACGGATTGCGTGACCGTTTGTCCGGTCGACTGCTTCCACGGCGACGAGGAGATGCTCTACATCGATCCCGAGGAGTGCATCGACTGCGGCGCGTGCGTCCCCGAGTGCCCGGTCGAGGCGATCTTCGCCGAGGAGGACGTGCCCGAGGATCAGCAGAAGTGGATCGCGATCAACGCGGAGAAGGCGGCGGGCCTTCCGGTTGTGAACGAGAAGCAGGATCCGCTTCCGGACGCGGAGGAAAAGAAGAAGAAGCTCGGGCTCTAGTCGAAATCCTTTCGATGTATACGATCGGAGCGCGCGGCCGGTTCCGCCAAGACCGGGCCGCGCGTTCATATGTTCATAGATGAAATACGTATTTCGATTCAGATCTGACGTCGTCCTTTGCGCTTGCATCCACGTTTCTGCGGGAGGAGGGGGCGGTGAGGGTTCCGGTGTCAGGCTACCGAACCAACGTTCCATCCGGAGTTGCGTAGCCTGTCACCGGAACTCCCTGTCACCGGAACTCACCGGAACTCCGTCGAGTTGCGTAGCCTGTCACCGGAACTCCCCGGAACCCTGTCGTCCGGCGTCCCCCTTGTCTACGGCGCGACGCTCGCCAGAGGGCCCAGCTTGGCCAGGCGGAGGCGGCCCTGCTGGGCGTAGTCGATCGCCTCGCCCAGGATGCGGGCGGCTTCCTGCGGGGCGTGGAAGCCCATCGAGTTCTCGGCGTTGATGTAGTCGACGCGCCACTGGGCCTTCGTCTGGAATCTGCGAGCCTCGGCCAGTTGCTCGGCGGTGGCGCCGGCGGCCATGGCGGCCTCAGTATCGTTGATCAGGGCGACGATGGCGTCCAGGGCGCGGCTCATGAGGGCTGCGGTGCGGTCCTGAATGATGTGCACGCGCTGGAACAGCTCCTCGGCCGAGGCGCGGTGGCAGACCTGGCAGGCCTTGGCCTCGTTCAGCAGCGGGCTGCGGACGTGGTGGTCGCTGACCTTCATGGCGCCCTCGCGGAGGTAGGGCATGTGGCAGTCGGCGCAGGAGACACCGGCGCGCGCGTGCACCCCCTGGCTCCACAGCTCGAACTCGGGGTGCTGGGCCTTGTAGGCCGGCGCGCCGCTGACCTTGTGCGTGAAGTCCACGAACGGCGTACCATCGGGGAACTTGTGCTCGTCGTAGACGGCCTCGAGCTGCTCCATCTTCAGGCCCTTGCGCCAGGGGAAGAACAGCGTCTCCTTCGGTGCGCAGTAGTATTCGACATGGCACTGGGCGCAGACCAGCGAGCGCAGTTCCTGGCGGCTGGCCAATGTGTTCGCGTCGTAGGGCTGCGCGCGGTGGCCTTGGCGCCACTTCTCCACCGACGCCAGGTGCGGCACCGGATCATCGCTGGCGGCCAGCGCGGCCAGGCCGTGGATGAGGCCCGGGCGTGTGATGCGCAGCTGGTTCGACTGCGGGTCGTGGCAGTCCAGGCAGGTGACCGGGTGCTCGACCTTCTGCGTGGCCTCGGCGTAGGGCAGCGCCGACAGGATCGGGAAGCCCTTCAGCAGCTGCGCCTGGCCGTTCGCGCTCAGCAGCGGGTCGTCCAGGGTGCCGGGCGCGCCGGCGGCCAGGCCCGCCTCGCGATAAGCCACGGTGGTCGAGGCATGGCAGTGCAGGCAGGAGCCCACCTGGGGGCGCTGCAGGACGCGCTCGGTCTCGCGCTGGTCGTGCAGCATGTAGGCGTGGCCGCGGTCCTCGCGGAAGTCGAGGGCGAAGGCGTAGCCGTTCCACATCGCCTTCAAGCGGGGGTCGCGCTCGATGTTGCTGACGGTCTTGTAGACGTTCTCGGCGCCCATGGCGCCTGGGTCGGCCTCGCTGCCGCCGTAGCGGGTGCGCTCCATGTCGACGGTGCGCTTGTAGCTGTCATACTGGCGGGGATAGTTCTTGCCCCACTCCGCCGGGTCTGTGGTGAGCTCGGTGAGGTTGGCCACCTTGAAGACCGTGGTGCGGGCCTCGTTCTTGCGGTCGGACATGTTGTCGCGCAGCGCGAACAAGCCGAACATCGCCAGCGCCGTCACGATCGCGACCAGGGCATAACGAATCTTCATCGGGGTCTCTCCTTCGGCTAGCGCTCGGGGTCGTGCCCGGACGCGAGGTGACAACGGATGCAGTCGAAACGGGTCTCGTCGCTCGCATGGGCGGCGACGACATTCTCGACCAGGTCGTGGTGGCACTCCAGGCAGTTGCGGTTGAGCACCTGCCGGTTGCGTTCACGGATGCGGATGGGCTCGGGGGAGTCATGAAGCGTGAAGCCTTTCGAATGCCAGAAGCCGTTGTCGGCCTTGCTCATCAGCTTGGGAAGCAGGCCGTGCGGCGAGTGGCAGTCGTTGCAGGTCGCCACCGCGTGGTGGCTCGACTTGAGCCAGCCGTCGTACTGGTCGTTCATGATGTGGCAGTTCTTGCACGACTGCGGATCGTTCGAGAAGTAGGAGAGCCCCTTGCCGTAGAGGAAAGTCGAGCCGCCCAGCCCCACCAACGCACCCAACAGGATTGCCAGCAGCAGTCCCATGATCCTCCCTTTCCGGTTCGTGCCGTTACGTCGCGGGCAGGGCCATCATCGAGTATTCGGGCCCAGATGTCAAGTTGCTTTTTCACATGTAGTTCCGGTGCCATGAGTTCCGGTGCCAGTTCCGGTGCCATGCCAGTTCCGGTGCCATGCCAGTTCCCGAGTTCCGGTGCCAGGCTACCGAACCTGAGGATCCTTGCGGTTCCGGTGCCAGTTCCGGTGCCCAGTTCCGGTGCCAGGCTACCGAACCTTGGTCAGTTCCGGTGCCAGGCTACCGAACCTTGGTCGCTTTCGAGGATCCTTGTGCGGTTCCGGTGCCTGCCAGTTCCGGTGCCAGGCTACCGAACCTTGGTCGCT
>Ga0194125_10005668_pt1 | contig 18886 bp, 12 predicted proteins | sample TA2KigC250mmetaG_FD_148626 | JGI IMG/M metagenome (GOLD analysis project Ga0194125, IMG submission 148626) | Freshwater microbial communities from Lake Tanganyika, Tanzania - TA2015034 Kigoma Deep Cast 250m | ecosystem: Environmental > Aquatic > Freshwater > Lake | place: Tanzania: Lake...
CTCGCGGCGCGAGCGGGCTACGTAGCCCCGTTGCGCCGCAACGGGGCTTCCCGTTGGACACCGGGTCGTGGGTGGAGGTCGCCTCGCTCGCGGCGCGAGCGGGCTACGTAGCCCCGTTGCGCCGCAACGGGGCTTCCCGTTGGACACCAGGTCGTGGGTGGAGGTCGCCCTCGCTCGCGGCGCGAGCGGGCTACGTAGCCCCGTTGCGCCGCAACGGGGCTTCCCGTTGAACACCGGGCCGCGGAGTTGCGCTTGACGGGGTGGGGGGCGTCTGTGAGACTGCGCGCCCTTTCAAGGAGGTATCGAGGATGAAGAAGCCGATCAGCGTTCAGCTCTATTCGCTTCGCGAACGGGCCGCGAAGGATTTCGCGGCGGTGCTCAAGGACGTGGCCGACGCCGGGTACAAAGGGGTCGAGACCGCCGGACTGCACGGGAAGCCGGCCGCGGAAGTCCGCAAGATGGTGGACGACCTGGGACTCGTGGTTTCGTCTTCGCACATGGGGCTGCCCAACAAGGACAACGTGGCGGAGATCGTGGACACCGCCGGAACTCTGGGCCACAAGATGATCGTGTCCGGCTTCGGGCCGAACGAGTTTCAGTCGAGTGATAAGAAATCGCTTTTCAGGCGGCACGGGCACACGCCCGGCTAGACCGGCCTGAAGGAGCGCTTTCATGGAGAGAACGGTAGCAAAGACGGGCTGGATGGGGCAAGCGCAACGACAAGGCCTCCTCCGGGCGGGCCGAGGCTGCCTCGGCCCGCCCGGAGGAGGCGGCAACAGAGTCAGAGACACCGTCGAAGAACAAACCTCACCTGTCACGAGCGCTCAGCCGTTCGCGTACATCATCACAGCCTCGGTGTCGTAATCGGGGAATGGGTCATCCATCCAGGGCTCGATGACCCGTTCGGCAATCTCAGGCGGTGCCCTTGCCGGCGCGACACGCACGCCCTGCTCCCAGAGGCCCATGTGGCGGAGGATACGCTCGATGACGGCGCGCTCGTCAATCAGCGAAACGATCCTCATCTCTTTCTGGCACTTGGGGCAGAGGAGCGGATCGGCTTCCCAGACCTTCTTGATGAGCTCACGCCACTTCGCCGATGGGATCCGGCGCGGCTTGTGTTCGGAGACATCGATGGTCTGCACGGCCTGGCCCGTGGCCGCAGCATCTTCGGCGGCGTGCTTGTCGCGCTGGCCGCGCATCTTGTTGCTGTACCAACCGTAGTACCGGACGAGCTGAAAGCTCTTGTCCGGGATGTGCTGGGTGATGGCGGCGATGAAGTCGCACGGGCTGAAGACCTCGAAGTTGCGCTGAATCTTCGGGTTGAGGCCCGAGCGGTAGATCACGGACCCGTCTGGGTCGGACCGGTTCGGGGCGCCAACCTGCATCTTTTCGACGGCGAAGGGGTTGCGGATAATGTATTGGGCCAGGCGCTCGATATCCTCGCGCTCTTCGGGCAGCACGCGCCGACTGCGATGCACGTTGAAACCGGAATGCACCCAGCCGCGTAGCATGTCCGCCCGCGCGGGTGGCAGGAGGCCCTTGTCTACGAGGAACGTGATCACCCGTGCCTGGAACAGCTCCTCCAGAGGCTTGAGGGTGACGTCTGGCAGGACGTAGAACAGGCCCGAGCGCACGAAGAGACCGTCGGCCACCAGGGCGTGCAGGTGGGGGTGAAAATCGAGGTACTCGCCAAAGGTGTGGATCGCCATGACGATGCCGGGCAGGCCGTCGGGCAGGTCGAGCGTGGTGCGCAGGTATTCGAGCAGGCACTCGTGCGCGATGCGGCACAGATCTTTGAGCAGGTCCCGGTCGTAGCGGAAGTACGGCCGCAGCATCTTGGGCATGCCGAAGGTGAAATGCCGGTGCGGGACGGGAAACAGGATCGTTTCGGTGAGCAGCGCGCCGAAAAGCTGCACCTTTTTCTGGTGGCATGAGGGGCAGAACCAGCGCCCCTTGCACGAGAAGGCCAGCAGGTACTCGTGCTTGCAGTGATCGCAGCGCACGCGGGCGAAGCCGCGTTCGAGGTCGCCGCAGTCCAGGAACTTGTTGACGACCTCCGGAATGATCGGGCGCAGGAAGCCGTAGCGGGGCTGATAGCGCTCCTCGTACACGTCCAGGAACGCGTCGAAATGCCCCGACAGGCACTGCCAGAGTGGCGATTGCCTGGGTCGGCGCGGACGATAGACTTGCTCCACCATGCCGCCCAGTGTAGAAAAGAGGGTGTGTCATCTAACGGCATACCCCTGAAGAAAGTTTGCGGCGCATGAAGGCAGGATCGAGACCGCAGTATTACCGCATCCGGCGCATGGTCCAGATGGTGCGCGAGGGCGCCGAGACCGGCTATCTGGCGAACAGCAGCGACTTCATGAAGGAGTTCGAGGTGTCGCGGCGCACGGTGGCGCGGGACCTGGACTTCCTGCGAGATGAGGAACGCGCCCCGTTGGCGTACGACGACGCCCGGCACGGGTTCCGGTTGACCGATGAGACCTACACCTTGCCGCCGGTGCGGATCAGCCGCAAGGAGGCGTTCAGCTTCAGCCTCGCACGCAAGCTGCTGGCCCACTACGAGGGCACGCCGCTGCACCTGGACATGCGGTCGGTGTTGGATAAGATCGCCGAGTCGCTGGAGGGCGATGTGACCATCGATCCGGACTGGCTCAGCGAGCACGTCGGCGTCCTGCCGGAGGACCGCGTGCGGATCGACCCCGATGTGTGGGCGCAACTGTCCGGATGCGTGGAGCGCCGCGAGGCGATCCGGGCGACGTACCAGACCTTCGACGGGCGCGTATCCGAGTACGAACTGCACCCCTACCACCTGCTCGCCTACCACGGGAACTGGTATCTGCTGGCGTGGAACGTCGCGAAGGCGCGTGTGGCGACGTTCGCCCTGTCGCGCTTCAGGCGTATAGAGCCCGCCACGCAGAACTTCACGCGCCCGACTGAGTTCAGCCCCGAGGCGTACGCCCGGCAGGCGTTCGGCATCGTCGGCGGCGAGGAGCCGATCAAGGTCCGGCTCCTCTTCGAACCGAAACTGGCCGTCTACATCACCGAGCGGCAATGGCACCCATCACAGGAGTTCCGGACACGACAGGACGGCCGCGTCGAGATGTGGCTGGAGACGACGGGTCGCAAGGAACTGGTGCGGTGGGTCCTGTCCTGGATGCCCGACGTGAAGGTGCTCGCCCCGAAGAGCCTACGGGATCGGATCGCGGAGAAACTGCGGGATGGACTCCGGGCACAGCAATGAGACAAGATGGTTATCCGGGGGCGCCCATACAATTTCTTCCGCGGCCTTGATGGTGACCTCAAGCCTGCGTATGCCTGGTCCGATGACGGTGGCTTGACCTGGCACACCGGCAATAGAATCATCCCGTCGCCATCCCTTCGGCCCTACGTGAAATACGCCTCGAATTTTCCGGAATTACCCCCTCGTGTCGATGAACCGGCTCAACAGTGTTTTGCAGGGTCGGCCTTGGGCGTCCGGATATTTGAACTCGGAATAGACGAGGAGCGCCTGCGTATCTGACAGCGCGATCAGGCCGGAATAGGCACAGGTGTGTGTATTCGTATGCGGATTGTCGGAACCCGGATCGATCAGGGTGATGCGCGGCGCCCACTGCCGTCCGCTCGGATCGCAGGTGGTGCGTATTCCGGCGCAAGTCGGACACCGATTCCGATTCATGTCGGACACCCGTTCTGATTCAAGTCGGACACCGATTCCGGTCAAGTCGGACACCCGGACGGAGAGCTAGCGGCGCTGGGTAACACAGGACATTCTGCGGCTCTGAAAGGAGGCGCAGATGGTCTGGGAGACGTTATCCATGCGGAAGGTATCGGAGTTGCTCCGGCTGAGCCTGGAGCAGAAGTTGTCGGTTCGGAAGATCGCGTGCAGCTGCGGCCTGGCCCGCAGCACGGTGTCGGACTACTTGGGGCGGGCGCGTGCCGCGGGGCTGGGCTGGCCGCTGCCGGCGGGGATGGACGAGCAGCGCCTGGATGCCCTGCTGTTCCCGGTGCGGGAGAGCGACAGCCCGCCGCGGCCGCCGCCGGACATGGCTTACATCCGCAACGAGCTGCGCCGCAGCCACGTCACCCTGCAGTTGCTCTGGGAGGAGTACCGGGCGGCGCACGCTGCCGAAGGGTACAGCTACAGCCAGTACTGCCAGCTCTACCGCCAGTGGCTCGGCAAGCAGGCCGTGAGCCTGCGCCAGGAGCACCGTGCCGGCGAGAAGCTCTTCGTTGATTACGCGGGCGACACGATCCCCGTGCGCGACGCGCATAGCGGCCTCGGCCGTGTCGTGGAGTTTGAACTCGAAGACGAAGATGTCCGTGCGGGTCTTGACCACCGCGTCGATCCGGCCGAGGTTCGTGTTCACCTCGGCCTCGATCATCGCGCCCAGGAGTTTGAAGACCGTGAAGAAGATCGTCTGGTAGTACTTTTCGTTGTCAATGGCGATGGCGTTGGGGACGTTCGTGAAGAACGCCCGCAGGTCCTTGAGCATGTCATCGGCGCGCCCCTCGGTCAGCGCGGCGACCATGCTGCGCAGGGCGCCGCTCAACTCGTCGTCCGGCAACGCCGCAAATCCCTTCGCCAGCCAATAGCTGAAGGACTCTTCGATCTCGAAGTTCGGGAACGCGAGGCGGTACTGACGCGAACGTCCCGCGACGGAGACGCTGGCGATGGTCAGGTAGCCCGTCTGCACCAGCAACGGCAGCGGATCCAGCCGCTCGGGATCGTAGGCCGAGAAGGCGGTTTCGGGCACGTCGAGGTTACCCAGGCTCACCGGCATCCGCTGCAGCAGGTCCACCAGGAAGGTGGGCGTGCCGGTCTCGAACCAGTAGTTGCGGAATTCGCGGTTGTCGAAGCACTTCATGACCGAGACGGGGTTGTACACCGACTCCGCCTCGGGATGGAACCGGTACCCGTTGTACCACTCGATCGTATTCGTCCACGAGAATCACGACCTTGCCCTCGCGGGCGGAGAGCGTCTCGACCAGTTCTTGAAAGAGGCCGGCGGGGCGCGTCTGACTCAACGTACAGGAACCCGCCCTCGATCAGGTCGCTGAACGTGTACACGCTCGTGATAAGCGGTTTCATTGGGGGGCACTGTAGCACCGCGGCGCGCCCCCGGGCAAGGCGGAAGGGGCGGGAACGTCACCAGCCCAGGAACTTCCTGAGAAAGAACTCGCGGTTGGCGGCCGTCCCAGCTGACCGATTGGCCTTCAACCATTCGCGATGGCTGCACCGTCTGACACCTCGTCGTCAAAAAACGCGCATCAGGCGACTCCGCTGAACCTCGGACAGCCAGGATTGCGGATCGGCGACCGGTTCCCGCCGCACGACATGCCCGATGGGTTGGTAGATGTAGTCGTTCCATGTCATGTCAGATCACCGAGTAGCCAGACCCGTCTTCATGCTTCTGGAGCGTAATCTACGATCATAGGTGCAGGTCTGTCAGCCGGAGTGCGAAAATCGAGTTGACTCTGCATTCGCATCTGATACTCTATCATTGTTACAATAAAGATGGAGCAGATGAGCTTCGGTCTGTCAGGCAGGAATCGACGCAGGCCGCCGGTCAAGCGGGAGCGGATCGTACGCCATTTGCGCGGGCTGATCGTTTCCGGAAAGCTCGCACCCGGCGCGCGGATGCCTACGCATAAGGAGCTGGCACGCCGGTTCGATGCCGAGATCCAGACGGTCTGCGATGTGATGCGCGTGCTGAGCGAGGACGGGTTCATTGAGACCCGGAAGCGCAAGGGGTCGTTCGTCGTGCCGCATCCGCCCCATCTGGCGCAGTTCGCCTTCGCCTACCCGTTCAATCCCGACGTCATGCCATCGCAGTTCTACCGCGCCATCCACGACGAGGCGGCGCGTTGGCAGAATCCCGAACGCCGCGTGTTGTCGTTCTATGATGTCGAGAAGCCGCTGATGGGCGGGACCTATGAGCGGCTCCTGAGGCTGGCCGAATCGCACCGGCTGGCGGGGCTGATCTTCGCGGCCAATCCCTTTCAACTGCGTTTCGCGAAGTCGCCGCTCGTCACCATGCCTGACCTGCCCCGGGTGGTGATCGAGACCGCGCCCGATGCTGGCGGCTTTCCCTCCGTCTATCCCGATCTGGACGCGTTTCTGCCCAAGGCCTTCGAACACCTCGCCGCGCGCGGGTGCAGGCGGGTGGCCGTGGTGCAGATGGCTGGCGCGGGCTCCATGCCTGTGCCCGAACTGACGCGGATTCCCGCCCTGGCGGCGAATGTCGGCCTGACCGTGAAGGCCGAATGGCTCCAGGCCGCGACCCCCAGCACCGGGCCGTGGCTCGGGCAGCTCGGACGCCTGCTGATGTGCGGCAAACCGGGCGAACGGCCGGATGGGCTGGTCATCGCCGACGATAACCTGGTGCCGGATTTGACCGCCGGAGTGGCGGAGTCGGGCGCGCATGACCTCGCGGTGGTGGCGCACACGAACTTCCCGCACCCGACCCCCAGCGCCATCCCGGCCGCACGCCTGGGCTACGATGTCGCGAACCTGGTCACGATTTGCATGGACCGGATCGAACAGCAGCGCCGGGGCAAGAAACCGTCGGCGATGACATTGTTGCCGGCGTTGTGGGAGGGGGAAGGCAGTGAGCTGTAGGCAGTGGGCGGTGGGCGGTGGGCGGTGGACGGTGGAGGGTTGACGGTTGAGGGTTGAATGAAATCGTAAACCGCTCTCGTGGACCGACTGAACTGCAAGTCGGTGAACGAGAACGGTCACCCGCCTTCGTCCCGGGTACGGGACTACGGCGTGGCAAGCGAGAACGGTGAACGAGTAGAGGACAGAGAACAGAGGGCAGAACGGGACGAGGGCGTCCCGTCTCCAGAAGAGAGAAGAAAGGCCCGCAGGCCCTGGAGCCGGGGCGCCCTCGCCCCGGAAGCCGGAGGCGGGGATGGATAAGGGAACGTCCAACGGAAATCGTAAACCGCTCTCGTAGCCGCTCTCGTGGACCGGCGGAGCTGCACATCGGTGAACGAGAACGGCGACGAGAACGGTGGACGAGTGTTAAGCGGATAGAACCGCGAATGCGTCACGCCACAGACGCAACGAACATGAGTAGCAAGGGGTATATCATGAACAAGGTATTGTTCGGCATCGGGATGATGGCACTGCTGGCGGCAGGGCCGGCTCGGGGAATTACCAGCACCTGGACAGGCAACGGGAATGTCAACAACGACGGCAATTGGAGTGACGCGAGTAATTGGAACAACGGCGTGCCGAACGCCGCGACGGACGTGGCGGTGTTGCCTGCGCCGACCACGCGGACGCGGACCGTGACAGTAGACGTTCCCGTGACGGTCCAGGCGATCCAGATGGCGTATTCCGGGCAGATCAACAAGTTGTCGTTGAGCGCCAACCTCGACGTGGGGCAGTTCACCAAGAGCGGCGCGAGCTACATGAACTACCAAGTGACGATGAACGGCAACACGCTCACTTTGGGCACCGGAAACCTGACCACCGCACAGGTGCCGAACCTGTCCGGCACGGGTACCCTTATCAAGACCGGGACCGGAAACGCAACGCTGATCTATGACAGTTGGAGCGTTTTCACCGGGACCTACCGGGTGGACAACGGGGTTCTGTATGGCACCTATGCTCGCATCAGCAGCAGTTCGACGATTCTGGTCAACAACGGAGGCACCTATTACCTCAACGCATCGGGCGGCGAGGCCCCCAATATCACGCTGAACGGTACCGGCTACGCCAGCCAGGGCGCGTTTCGCACCGTGAACTACACCTACGGCAAGGCCATCACCCTTGCCAGCGACGCCTCGTTGGCGGTGGACTCCGGGCAGACACTCACCTTGAACGGTTCTTTCACCGGTTCAGGGAAGCTGACCAAGATCGGCGCCGGCAAACTGCTGTTGGGTGGCGATTCGAACGGCTACTCAGCCAGCACGGCCATCAACGCCGGTATCCTCGAAGTCAGCGGACTGTTGCAGAATAGCGTTATCACCCTCAATACGGGCGGCACGCTGAACGCGCCGGCCTACCGCGTCGGCACCGTCGTTCTGAACGGCGGCACCTGGAACAACACGGCGCAGCCGGAGTGGATCAAGGGCGCCAGTTTCAGCGGCAACGACAGCGGTGTCTGGTCCGACACGAATAACTGGGGCACGCTGGCGATCCCGACGACGCTGGCCATCCTGGGGAACGTCACCGCGAATGGCAATGACGGTGTCGCCACCCGGACCATCACCAATGACGCGGTGACGACGGTTGGCGAACTCCGGTTTGTTCAGGGAAACGACACCTACCCGAATGCGCTCTACCTCGCGGCGGATCTCTCCGTGGGGTCGCTCACCCTGAATCCCGCCACATGGTCTCGCTACGGGATCACCATACCGGCCGGGCGGACCCTCACCATCACCAACGACGCCGCGAACGGCTTTCCGTACCTCTATCCTTCCAGCGGTGCGGGAACGATCGTCAAGAACGGATCGGGCACGGCCAAGATGATTTACAGTCCCGGGATCAACTGGAGCGGACAGTACGTCGCGAACGGAGGAACGACTCACCTTCAGTACGACCGCATTAACAACGTCGCCTATATCGTCAATGATGGAGCGACGCTGCAGGTTGACGACACGTCTCTTGCCGTCGGCTGCACGATCACGCTCAACGGGGCCGGATACAATGGACAGGGAGCGCTGAATGCGGCCGGGACTCCCGGCGGCGCCTTCGTCCCTCCGGTGACTATTTCGAACGGCGCGACGATCAAAGTGGCCTCGGGCCAGACGCTGCCTCTTGTCGGCGCGCTGAAAGGCACGGGGGCAACGACGCTGATTGGCGGAGGAACCCTCGACCTGAACAACACATGGACCTTCTCGGTCTCGGGTACTACTGGCAACGGCATCGTGGCGCGCACGGGCACGGTGGATATTGCCGGCTGTACGCTGACCATCACGAATTTGCCCGCAGTTGCGGTCGATGAGGTTACGGTGATTGACTACAACTGGTCGAGCGGCGCAGTCGTGGGCCAATTTGCCGTCACGAATGGTCTTTCCGCGAGTTGGCGTCTTGCGCGCAACGGCACCAGCAGGAACCCCAATGCGATCGTCCTGGTGCCGCCGCCCGGGGGAACCGTCTTCAAGATGCGGTAAGAAGCGGTGGGTGTGGCGGTTACGGAGTGTTGGGGGGCACGTCTTAAGCGGCTCTATGACCAAGCCGCTGAGAAGTACATGTTAAGACGTGACCCTTCAGGACAAAACGATGGGTTGGTCGCGCGCCGTCAGGGTCGGCAGGGGCCGGGCATGGAAATCGGCGATGATCCGTTGCAACGTGGCCAGTGTCATGGGAGTCCTTGTGTTCGTGATTGGAGCGCATAATAAGCGAAACGTGATTCGGAAACAAGATCACATATGGATGAAGACAATGAAGACCATGAAGGCAGTAAACAGCATGACAATAAAGGTGAATGATCGCATGAAGACAACCCTCGCATCCCTATTCCTCTCCGGGCTCTGCGCCGCCAGCGCGCTGGCACAGGCACCGCTACCCGCCGCGACGAATGCGCCGGCCAAATCCTTCCTGGCCTTGCCCATGGAACGCACGGCCTATTTCACCGGCGAGACGGTGCCATTGGCGCTCTCCGGACCGGCCGAGTGCAAACTCGAGGCGGTCAACGGCGCCGGACGGACGACGCTGTACAACGGCCCGGCCGGGGCCCTTTGGCTTGATACCGCCAAGCTCGCGCCGGGGGACTACGCGCTCGAGCTCAATGGCGCCAAGGTCGTAGAGCGCTTCACCCTCACCAGCCCGCTGCGCAAGTCGGCCGGCTCGCTGCAGGATGAGGTGTACCCGGTCATGGGAGCCGACGACGCGGCGCGAATTCTCAAGGAGTCCGGCTTGACCGCCTGTTTCGCCCTCGGAGCCTCCGACATGGGCCGCGTGGCGGCGCTTGACGCCATGGCCCGCGCCGGCACGCTAATGCTGGTGAATCCCGAGACGCGGCCGACGAGTTTCTTCCCCCCGTTCAACAATCCAGAGGAGTTGGACGGAATGAGCCAGAGGATGATTCTCACAGCCCAGGCCAACGCCCGCTACCCGAACTTCGGCGGCTTCTGCTACGGCTGGGACACCACGGGCTTTGCGGTCGGCGGCCGGAAGGGGCTGATGACCTACTGGAACTGGGGTGAGAAGACCGCGGCCTTGCGCCACTATATCGCCCGCATGGACCAGCAGAAGATGGACGAGTTCACCCGCCGCACGGGGTTGCAGCCGGTCAGCGAGGCGGAGTATATCGCCTACCTGCTCTCCATCGGCCGTTCCGAGCTGGCCCCTGCCATCGACCTGCCCACCAAGCTCTGGCTCGAGGAGGTCGGCCGGCACAGCAAGCCGATGCCCGCGGCGGACCTCGCCGCCTTCGAAAAGCGCCTGGATGCCTGGTCCGGCTACCTGATGAGCCTGTATGGCGAGGTCTACGGCGCGATCACCAAGAACCTGCGCGCCGTCGATCCGGCGCTGCGAAATACCAGCAGCGTGCAATCGGACCATTCCGCCGTGCGGTTTGGCCACAATTTCCCCTCGGCCTATGCGCCGCTGGATTTCCAGTACCAGAGCACGTGGAACGATCAGGTGGGCGGCCCCGATTATCTCTATCAGTGGCTGCTGGTGGATGCCTTGCTGGAGATGGAGCGCGGCGACAAGCCGACCTGGATCAGCAACGCCCTGGGAACGGCGCACCACCGGGCCGCTTTCCCCGGCAAGTTCCTGCGGGTTGCCGCCCACGGGCTGGCCTTCGGCGTCAGCGGCGTTGGTTTCGCCCATGAAGGTTTCAGCAACATCCTCGGCGGGATGGCCAAGGATACGAACTGGGAGGCGATGAAGGGCAAGGCCGGCGAGGCCGACCTGGTGGCCGGCCGCGATTTCCTGGCCCGTTTCGCCGCCCTGGCGGTCGAAGCGCGGGGCGCCCATGGCGTCGGCATCCTCTGGTCGAAGACCCAGTATGGCCGCCAGCACGCGGTCATGGGCTTCGGCAACGCCTCCTATAACGCGCTGGTGACGCTGGCCCGCCTCGGCTACACGCCGCGCTTCGTCACCGAGGACGAAATCGCCACGGGCTGTGCGAACGACGTGGCGGCGATGATGGTAATTGGCCAGACCTTTGCCATGCCGGAGCAGGTCAACGCCGGCTTGGCGGCCTTCACGCAAAAGGGCGGGCGCATCCTGGTGGACGGCTCGACCACCGTGGCCCTTCCGGGTGCCGAGAAGATGGCCATCACGTTCCCCTTCACCGTGCCGGGCAAGCCGCACAGTTGGACGGCGCCGAACATGGTGGGCAGCGACAACGATACGATCCTGTTCGAGCGCGAGTACCCGGCGCTGGCCAAAGCGCTCTCGGCGGCGCTGGGCGACACGGGTCATGCCTGGCTCAAGTCCGAGAAGGGCTTGGAGAGCCGGATCAGCCTGCTCACGATCGACGGCGGCCGCGACGCCCGCTACCTCGTTGCCGTCAACGATTCCTGGGTGGCCACCCAGGCCGACTGGCACCAGGTGAGGGAAACGCTGTCGCCGGTGGGCGGGACCCCTCACCCCAGCCCTCTCCCCCAAGGGGAGAGGGAGAAGGCATTAAAGAGCGGAACGTCTCCTCTCCCCTCCGGGGGAGAGGATCAAGGTGAGGGGGCTGGGCGTACCGGTTTTCTCTACGACTGCACCGACGAAAAGGCGCTGGGCGGGATGAAGCCGTTCGACTGCGACCTGTCGCGGACGACGGCGCGGGTCTTTGCCGCGTTGCCGCGCGAGCCCAAGGGCGTGGCGCTCTCGGCCACCCAGAGCGTCAAGGCGGGGGATGAGCTCACCGTCGCGGTGGAGTTCCAGGACGCGAAGGGCAAGCGCCTCGAGGGCGTCCTGCCCTTCCACCTCACGCTCCGCCGTCCTGACGGCACGGCGCAGGCGGAGTTCTACCGCTCCACGACCCGCGAGGGGACCTTCGCGATGACGGTGCCGACCGCGGCCAACGATCCGGCCGGCAAATGGACCGTGGAGGCGCGGTCCCAGCTCACCGGCGAGTTGGCCACGCTCCCTGTCGATGTGGCGGCGGCGAAGCCCGCCGCCTACGCGGCCGCCCTGGCGGAACCGGTGGTCGTGCGCCAGCGCGAGGCCGTCGAAGCTACCCTCGCCAAGGGCGCGACGGTCGTCCTGCCGGTGTTCGATGCGGCACTGCTGCCGGTGGCCGAACAGGTGAAGGCGACGCTGGCGAAGCGCGAGGTGACGGTGGAGGTCCGGCAGAACCCGGCGACCAACACCTACACCATCGCCTATGACCTGACCGACGCCCAGAAGCAGGAGAATGCCCGTTGCGACCGCGGTGAGAGCTTCGGCAAGATCAAGCGCGATACGGTCAACGCTAACGACTGGGCGAGCGCCCTGAGCGGCTGGCGCTACGGCAAGCCGCTGATCCTGCTGGATCTTGTCGGGGCGAAGGGCGCCAATCCGATGGCGCAATCCCTGGCGAAGGAGGGCATGCTGTGGCCGCAGGTCACGGCCGCGTACCCGGGGCAGGGGCGGGCAGTGGTGCAGGCGCTGTCCTGGGCATTTGCCCCCCGCGCGACCACCGTGGTGATCCAGGCCGCGGATGTCGAAGGGCTGATGGCCGGGGCGAAGGCGCTCGCCACGCTGCCGGAAGACCGGCTCACGCCCGCCATCACGGCGACCAAGGCGGCATTGTGGCAGCAGTTCCACATCGGCGGCAAACCGGCGAGCCCCAAGGGACGCGGACTCACGGCCAAGGGACTGGCTGTCCGTCAGGCCCCTCAGCCGTTCGCCATGGCGTTCCCCGGCGAGAAGCCGCTGGCGGCGGATCAGGTGAAGCATCCCGTGCCGGTCGTCAACCCGGCCCATCCCGTGCCCGGCGTCTTCCTGCCGAAGCAGTGGGTGCTCCAGTACAAGGTGGGCGACGCCTATGTCGAGACCGCGACGGCGGACATGCTCGTGCCCGACCTGCGGTTCTCGGAGGCCGTCAAACTGATCGCCGATGTGAAGACGCCCGGCAAGACGAAGCTGGTCGCCACCGGCGTGTTCCGCTACTCAGACCGCAAGCCATGCTGGCAGGCGCAGTGGGAGGACATCATCGAACTGCGTGAAAAACTGGTTCCCGCCGAGCGCAAGCCGATGGAGTTCGAGGTTCGGCTTAACGGCCAGACTGTTGGCAAGCTGTTGTCCGCGAAGACCGAGCAGAAGGAAGTGCCGCTTGAACTCGCCTCGGCTTCGGCCGGGCTGAAGCCCAAGACCGTGGTCGAGGAGGTCGTGACGGAACTCTCCGGCGAGATCGACCTGCCCGCCGGGCGGCAGGAGATCCTGCTGATCCATCGCAACGTGGTGGATGGGAAATTGGAGAAGATTGTGGTGGGCGAATAGGGCGTTGAGGATCGGTGGACGACGACGGCGACGACTACGGTTGACGAGATTGCTTTTCCGCATCGTTGGCCGTAATCGTCGCCGTAGTCGTCCACCGAATTGAAGAATGTGAGCAATCAACCCAATCCCACCCCAGTCCAGGAGCCGCCGAATCCCCATGGCCTGGGCGATTACCAGCCCTGGCTGGCGAAACGGCTGGCCCGCTGGCAGACCTTCATGGCCGATCCCGAACCGGGCCGGATCATGGTCAACCTCGCCACCTGGGCCATGGACCTGAAACTGCCGGTCGCGCCGCGGCCGCTGGAATCCTGGCGTTTCCCGGACGAGGCCGCCGCCTTCGCCGACCACTCCATCGCGCGCCTGCGGGCCGAACTGGACCTGACCCGCCACATCGACGATGACCGCCTGCCCTTCCTCAGTCCCGGCATCGGGATTGCGCTCAACAGTCTCTACTATGCCGACGGGGAGATGCTGGTCAGCGCCGGCACCACCTGGCGGCATCCGGTGATCCGCGATTGGAACGACCTCGGGCGGTTGACGTGTGACCCCGCGAATCCCTGGCTGGCGGCCACCAGCGCCATGAACCGGCGGTTCGTCGGCGCCTGGGACGGGGACTACTGCACCCAGACCTTCTCCCACTTCGCGCCGATGGACATGGCCAATGCGCTGCGCGGCAACGAGCTGTTCACCGACTTCTATGACTCCCCGGCGGAGGTGCATGCGCTGATGCGGCGGAGCGCCGAGGCCATCCTCTGGCTGGAGCGGGAGCAGCGCCGCATCGTCCCGACGATCAACGGCGGCACGGTCATCTGGGGGAGCTGGGTTTCGGGCTGCACCGTGTTCATGTCCGAGGACGCTCCCGACCTGTGTTCTCCCGACCTCTACCGGGAGTTCGGTAAGCCCTACACGGAGCAGGTGTCCGCCGCCGGCGGGAGCTGCTGGATCCACCACCACGCCAAGGGCTTCCATGTGCATGGCGAGGTGGCGAAGGTCAAGGGGCTGGCGATGGGGGAACTGAGCTGGGATCCGAACTGTCCCCGGCCGGTGGACCGGTTGGAGACGATCTTCGAACAGAATGCGGGCGTGCCGCTGATGATCCGCTGCACTGCGCAGGACGTCTACGAGAAGATCGAAATCATGAAGCGGGGCCGCCTGGCGCTGATGCTGATGACGGACTCGTTGCCCGAGGCGGAGGAGGCCCTGGCCTTCATCCGCAAACACACCCCGGCGTGGGAGGAGTGACGCGCGTGCGCGGGGGACGCTTCAGCCGGGAATCGGTTGACGAGAACGGCGACGAGAACGGATTACGAGTAGGGAAAGGCAGGAAGTTATGAAATCGTATTGGCTTGGGATAATGACGGGCGTGTTGGTGTGCGCGCAGGTTGCGTCAGCCCAGACGGGGCGGGGGATGCACAAGAAGATCTTTGCGGTGCCTGTCCCGAGCGAGGTCGAGGGGCCCGCGCCCCAATCGGCGGTCAAGATAGACGGTGATCTCAGCGACTGGGATTTGTCGGGGCAGATTCATACCTATGTGGTGGCTGAGACGGCGGACATGATGAGCGCGCGGCTGGCGCTGATGTACGACGCCGAGGCGCTCTACGTCAGCGCCGTCGTGCGCGACACGTCGCCGATGATGAACCGGCACGATCCCAAGGTGGACCCCGAAAAGGCGTGGGACGCCGACGTGCTGCAGATCTGGTACAGCCTCGATCCCGATTTGCCGTACCCGATCAAGGCCAGCCAGTTCGAGAAGCACGCGACCCCGCCGCCGGTGGCGACGATGTTCCTGTGGTACTTCACCGACCGCCAGGAGCCGAACCTGGCCCTGCTGCGCAGCCTGGTGCCGGGGGTCGTGCCGGTCCGTCCGGACCTGGGTGCGACCGGGGTGATCCCGCCCGCCAACTTCCAGGGCAAGTTCGTGAAGGCTGCCGATGACGGCGGCTATACGCTGGAGTACCGGATTCCGTTCGCGACGCTGGGGTTGAAGCGCGCCCCCAAGGCGAACGACATCCTGGCCAGCACGTTCGCGGTCTTCTGGAGCAGGCCCGACGGGCTCAAGACCGCCGGCGGGCATGCGTGGGCGTACGACGTGATGGGCGCGCCCGGCTTCCCGTTCCAGGATTCGAGTTGCTGGGGCAAGATGGCGTTCGCGGAGAAGGGACGCCTCCAGAAGGCGCTCGTGGAGGAGGGCTTGCCGCCGGAGAAGCCGCTGCCGTTGAAGTTCACCTACGACCTGCCGCGCGACCGGCAGGTGACGGTCCAGCTTTTCGATGCCTCGAATCGCGTGGCGCGGTTGCTCGTGGCGCAGCAGGACCGGCGCGGCGGCAAGAACACCGAGTCGTGGGACGGGCTCGACAACGCCGGCAATCCGTTGCCGGCGGGCCGGTACACCTGGAAGGGCGTGCAGCACGACCCGATCACCTACAAGGCGCTGTTCAGCGTCCACAACTCCGGCAATCCGCCGTGGCCGACCGACGACAACAAGGGCGGCTGGGGCGGCGACCACGGCACGCCGTCCACGGTCTGCCGCGTGCCGGGCGGCATGGTGCTGGCGTGGAGCTATTGCGAGTTCGGCTGGGGCATCATCCGGGTGGATGCCGAGGGCCGGAAGCAGTGGGGCTCGAAGCATAATGCCATGCACCTGGCCAGCGATGGGAAGCGGCTGTTTATTGCCGGGGATCACGCCTTCAACGAAGAGGGCGTGCAGGTGCTCGATCTCGCAGATTCACGCCCGATCAATTTCGGCAACGGCAAACCCTCGCTCATCGCGCCCGCCGGCGGCGACGTGAAGCGCAATCAGGTCAGCGGGCTGGCGTACCACGACGGCCAGGTCTTCGTCAGTCTCGGCAAGCGCGACCTGATCGCCGTCTATGCGGCGGAGAGCGGCGACTTGCAGGCCAGTTGGCCGGTGCCCGCGCCCGGCCCGTTGGCGGGGCAGTCGGATGGGGCGGTGCTGGTCGTCAGTAGCGGCACGGTGTTGCGCGTCGCGAGTCGTGCGTCGCTGGTCCAGGATGGCAAGGACTCGCGACCGGCGACGAGCGCCGCGCAGGCGCTGATCACCGACCACCTCGACGCCCCCTGTGGCCTTGCGGTGGCGGCCGACGGCAGCATTTTCGTCGCCAACGGCGGCGCCTTGCAGAGCGTTGCCGTCTTCGACGCCGCCGGAAAATACCTGCGGACCATCGGCAAACCCGGCGGCCGCCCGGCGGTGGGCAAGTATGACCGCGAAGGCATTTGCGCGCCCGGCGGGATCGCGCTGGACGAGCAGAACCGGCTGTGGGTGGCGGAAACCGAGGATGCCCCGAAGCGGATCAGCGTCTGGGACACCGGCACCCATTCGACAGGCTCAGGGCAGGCGGGCAATAACCTCGCGGAGTTCTTCGGTGGCTCCTCCTATTTCGGCTACGGCTACATCGACCCCGCCAAGCCCGGCGAGATGCTGGCGCACAATGTCCTGTGGGCCATTGACTGGAAGACCCTCAAGGGCACGCCCACGACGACCCTCTGGCGGAAGCTGGCGCCCGACATGATCGAAGCGCCGAACCCGGACGGTTATCAGGGGCTGGCGCGGATCTTCACCGCCGCCGATGGCCGACAGTACCTGCGGGGCAACGGCCAGTCCAAGAACATCCTTTACCGGCGCGACGGCGACCTTTTCAAGCCGTTCATCGCCGTCATCAACATCTACGGCTCGCCGTTGTACTCCGGCCAGGGGATCCCGCTCCTCGACGATCTGAAAGCCTATCCGCACGGCCAGTATTTCTGGCAGGACCAGAATGACGACCAGCGCGTGCAGGCGGAGGAAGTCAAACGCGTGCCCGGGGCGACGACCGGCCTCGGCTGGGTGGATGCGGACCTGACGCTGTGGTTCCGGGAGGGGCGCCGGCTCGCGCCCGGCGCCAGGAACGCCGCCGGCGCGCCCACCTACGACGTGGCGACACTGGAGAAGACGCCGCTCTTCGGCAAGATCAACTCCTACGGCTACTTCTGGCGCGACCCGGCGGGGTTCAGCTATTCCTCAAGCGGGAATCTGGCCAAGTGGTCGCCGGCCGGCGACGCGCTCTGGAGCTATGCCGGGATTGCCGAGTGGCGTGCCGCGCTCGGGCTCCCCATGACCGGCCCCGGCCGGCTCTGGGGCATGACCGGGCCGATGGGTACGGCTGGCGAGTTCTTCGCGATGATGACCTATTTCGGGCCGAACCACATCTTCACCCGCGACGGCATCTATGTGGCCGCGATTCTAAAGGATGGCCGCTACGGCGGGCGCGGCGCCGACGAGGGGCAGCCGGAAGGGCAGGGCGGCCAGTTCGTCAAGCTCCGCCCCGACCCGAACGGCCCCGAGCGCTACTTCGTCATCCACGGCGGCCAGGATTCCCGGGTCTGGGAAGTCTATGGCCTGGGCACGGTCGAGCCGCTCGCCGGCGGCGCCTATGAACTGTCGGCGGAAGACGCCGCGCTGGCCGCGACCACGCTCAACGAGTACAAGGCGCAGCTCGCCCGCAGCCACAAGCTCACCATCGTCCGCGGCCGCACCGCGCTGGACGGCGCCGAGCCGGTGGCGAAGACGGTCGATGCCGCCCGGCGTTTCGAGGCGCGCGCCGCTTATGACGCCGCGAACCTCTATGTGCGGTTCGATGTCACCGCGCCCAGCGAACTGGTCAATGCCCAGAGCGACCCGAAGCTGCTGTTCAAGGGCGGCAACTGTCTCGACATTCAGATCGCCACCGATCCGCAGGCCGACGCGGAGCGCAAGACGCCGGCGCCCGGCGACGTGCGGCTGTTGATCACCCGCCAAGCCGGCAAGCCGTTCGCCGTGATTTACCGGTCCAAGGTGAAAGACTTCAAGGGTGAGCGCATCGTCCTCAAGTCCCCGACCGGCCAGGAGCCGTTCGACGCCATCGAAGTGCTCGACAGTGTCGCGCTGGACTACGCCAAGACGGCGGACGGGTTCCGCGCGACGGCGACGATCCCGCTGGCGGCGCTGGGTTGGGCACCGCAGCCGGGGCAGACCGTGAAGATGGACGTGGGCTACCTCTTCGGCAATGCTCCCGGCACGCAAGCGGCCGCCCGCGCGTACTGGATGAACAACGGCTTCAGCGCCAACGTCATCAACGATGTCCCCAACGAGAGCCGACTTGAGCCGGCCGAGTGGGGTGCAGCAAACGTGGAGTGAGCATCCCAATCGTCGACCAATTTCGTCGCCGCTATCGTCGACCGGAGAAGGTGGCCTGAGGACAGTGAATCGGTGGGCACGAACGGCGGTGGGATGAAGACAGGGAATGGGTCGACGCGAACGGCGACCCGCCTTCGTCCCGCAAACGGGACTACGGCGAGGCAGGCGCGAACGGTTTACGAGTGGGAGAGAGGAATGCATCCGCAACAGGCTACCTCAGCACGTACAGATTGGTTTCACCGCGCCCGGGCCTGCGATCGGGGCAGCATCCTCGCCTTCAATCGGATGAAGTGATTGCCCTAAAGGAGAAAGACGAATGACAACAGAGA
>Ga0194125_10005670_pt1 | contig 18884 bp, 15 predicted proteins | sample TA2KigC250mmetaG_FD_148626 | JGI IMG/M metagenome (GOLD analysis project Ga0194125, IMG submission 148626) | Freshwater microbial communities from Lake Tanganyika, Tanzania - TA2015034 Kigoma Deep Cast 250m | ecosystem: Environmental > Aquatic > Freshwater > Lake | place: Tanzania: Lake...
AATAGAGGGCATAACCTCCAAGCTGCCACATCCCGACTTCGAAAGAAACACGGGTTCGTGTGGAAGGCTTCTCAAAGATCATGGCCAGGGTCTTTCCTTTGAGCACAGGATGTTCCTGCCCTCGGATAAGTTGTAGCTTCAGCAGCTCCGATGTCTTCAGAATCTGTTCGATCTCCTCTCTTGTCAGATCATTCAGAGTAGCCAATGATTTTCCTTTCATTTGAACCGCCATTCTTATACCTCCACTTATTAATTATTTCAATTTATAGGTTACTTGAGTTACTTGGGTTATTGAGTTGCTTGGGTTAACCCAATAACCAAACAAACCCAATGAACCCAATAAACCTTTATTATACGGCCCTTTTCCAAGCAAGGTTGATTGCATCTCGTACCAATATTTTCGACACTTCTTTTCGATATTCTGATGTTGAACGGAGATCGGTAATGGGTTTAATCTCTTCAGAGGCCTGGAGGCTCGTTTTTTCAACGAGGTCCTCTGTAAACTTTTTTCCCTTCAAGATGACTTCTGCCCCTTTTATCCTCAAAGGAATCGCTGCTACAGAACCCATCACGATTTTGCAGTCCCGGCAAACATCCTGTTCCCGTTCGATGACCACAGCTATGCTGACTTTGGCCAAGTCAGCAGAAACCCTCCCTAACTTAACAAAAGCACTTCCCGTGTGAGCTTTTGGTTCGGGAACCTGGATTTCCGCCATCAATTCCTCCTGGCCAAGAACGGTTTGCCTAGGTCCAGTGAAAAAGGCTTCGAGAGGAATGATCCTTTCTTGATCCCCTTTGATCGCCTTGACCGCTGCCCCGAAAGCAATTAAAGGAGGAGCAGAATCGGCCGCAGGTGACCCATGGCAGAGGTTTCCCCCGAGCGTTCCCATTGTCTTGATCTGTGTGGATGTCACGGCTTTTGCCGCCTGATAGAGCGCTACATACTGTTTTTGGATCAATTCGCTCTTCTCGATTTGACGGAAAGTAGTGAGAACACCGATACGCAGACCATGATCAATGATCAGGTACCTGAGTGCAGGAATCTTTGCGAGGTTGATGATGACTTCCGGAGAGACTTTACCCATCTTCATCCGGACGAGGAGATCCGTTCCTCCTGCCATGAATTTGGCCTTCCCTCCATAGTTGGCCATCCACTTTATTGCTTCCTCAATGGTGTGAGGTTCAATCAATTCAAACTGCTGGGAGAGGATGTGAGAATTAATCATTTCGCTGCCTCCTTTCCCTTCAGCGCCTCAAGAACATCTTCAGGGGTGATAGGAATCCTCTTGAAGCGGATCCCGATGGCGTTGTAAACCGCATTGGCAAGCGCTGCGGCAACAGGATTCAGAGCCGCCTCACCAATCCCCTTGGCCCCAAATGGCCCTGTAGGTTCGTAAGTGTCGGTAAAATGGATTTCGATGTTCTCTATCTTCGGCAAATCGTTTGCGGTCAACATCTTGAAGTCAGTGACCCAACCGCCGCTGGTCAGGTCTCCGGATGTCTCATCATATTGCGTATCCTCAAGCAGGGCATAACTTAATCCGCGATAGAGGCCTCCGAATAGTTGTCCTCGGGCGAGCTCCGGATTGACCACCTGTCCCACGTCCGCATAGGCAAGAGCCTTTGTTGGCTTGATGACACCAGTCTCCGTGTTCACTTCAACTTCGATGAAGTAGGCCATAAAACAGGGAGGGCAGCTGACCTGACGAAGGCTATCAACCGCAGCGATTGTCCCCCAATCGTTGATCTGAGCGGTTTTTGCCACCTCTCCTACGGATATCCTCTTGCCCTGAACGCCGTCGACATAGACCATTCCCTGGCCAGCTTCTTCATCCACCTCCATCTTTAAAGAATGGGGAGGAGCCTGCAGAATCCTTGAAGCAAACTCCAGCAGTTTTGTTTTGGCCTGTCCGGTTACTTTATGGAGGGCGCCTCCTCCGCAATAGATGCCTCTTGTAGCATGGGTGCAAACATCGTACACCGTTGTCCGTGTATCGACAGGTGAGATGCCAACCTTGTCGAGAGGAATTTTAAGCTCTTCTGCGACGATCTTTGCCAGCGCATCGAGCGTCCCTCCTCCGAGGTCCATGAGAGCTGTCAGAAAATCGATTGAACCGTCCTCATTGATTTTTACAATGCTTCCTGAATAGTCAATGACTTCTCCAGCCATCGGGGCCCCAGCACCGGAAGTGTGGAATCCTCTGGCTACGCCGATGCCCTTTTGAATCACTCCATCTGCTTTCTTCCGATGAAATTTTTTCTTCCAATCAACCAGTTCAGATCCTTTCCGTAGCATCTCATCCACACCACAGCTCCGGATGATCGATTTAACCGTAGGGCCCTGCCCCCAGAAGGTTTCCCCTAAACCTACATAGTTTTTGAGACGGAGTTCAACAGGGTCCATCTCCAGCTTTTCAGCCACCATGTCCATCATCGACTCGACAGCAAAGGTCACCTGGGGATTCCCGAACCCTTGCATGGCGCAGGCTGGAACCTTATTGGTATAGACCGCCTGCCCCTCGAATTTAAGGTGGGGAAGTTTATAAAGAGAGACCCACCAACCTGCCATGCAGCCCAGGAGAGGATAAGCCTGGGTGTTGTGGGCGCCGATGTCAACCACTGCCCTCATGTGACCTGCAACAAGCTTCCCGTCCTTTCGAACCCCGAGCTTCACCCGGATCCATGAGGGGTATTTGCAGTGATCGTGCATATCCTCTTCCCGTGTTGAAAGAAGCCTCACGGGTCTCCTTGCTTTCAAGGCAAGGGCCACTCCGATCGGGACAACTGAATTCATCTGGATGCTCGACCCAAAGGATCCTCCCAGGGCCACCTTTTTAACATTGACTTTACTGAGGGGGATCTGGAAGATCTCTCCTAAAAGCTGCCGAACGTTGTGGATGGTCTGTGTGGTCGTCCAGACCGTGATGCCTCCGTCCGCTTCCGGCTGGCAGACGACTGACTTGGGTTCCATCTGTGCATGATAGACACGACCCGTCTCAAATGTCTCTTCGAAAATGATATCCGCCTCCTTGAACCCTTTCTCAATATCCCCTTCTGCAATCTCCCGGGAAGCGGCGATATTATTTTTAACCTGGATCACTTCCTGGCCGAATAGGATGGTTTGATGAAGAAGAGGACTTCCCTCTTTCATCGCCTCAAAAGCGTCATAAACCGGAGGGAGTTTCTCATACTCTATGCGGACCAGTCCAGCGGCCTGCTCTGCCAGGTCTTCCGACTCAGCTGCGACTGCGGCAATGGCCTCTCCAACATGTCGTGGCGTGTTGGTCAATACGCTTCTGTCTTTAAAGGTTTTAGAAGGAATGGTGACGATCCGTTCCGCATATTTCAGATCCGGGACATCTTTCGGAGTGATGCAGACCGCTCCGATCTTTTCAGCCTCACGCGTGTCGATTGATTTGATTCTTGCATGGGGGAAAGGACTTCGTATGATACGGGCGTGGAGCATCCGGGGAAGCACGACATCGGTCGTGTAGATCTCCTGGCCGGTCACCTTGGCAACTCCATCCTTGCGGAGAAAATTTTTCCCTATGGCATGATATTGAGGATTTTCCATTTTACTCACCAGTTCCCTTCAATCTTTTACCCTCATCCAGTCGGATGAGAGGTTACCTCAACATTGCAAAAAATTGAACCAAACGGACATGGGTGAATCCCGCTATGAGCGGGACTTCGAGGCGAACCTTCAAGCCAATGAGCACCCACGTTTGTAACCCATACCGAAGTTCACCTTAGGTGAAATCCGGCCATTCCATTAAAACATCCTATTAACCGCCATTCGAAGCGTTGGAGAGCGGTTTACCCATGGCCGTTTATGCAACTGCAAGATTACTTTTCTTTAATCGCCTTCACAATCTTTTCCGGTGTCAGCGGTAAATCATAAATTCTCACTCCGATCGCATCATAGACGGCGTTGCAGATGGCCGGGGCAACCGAACAGACCGAGGGCTCCCCTACCCCTTTGGCTCCGAAGGGGCCCACACCTTCCCCGGATTCAATAAGAATTGTTTCCACATCGGGCACATCCATGGAGGTCGGTAAAAGGTATTCTGAGAATGAAGGGGTCAGGGTCACTCCCTTTTCCATAATCACTTCTTCCATCAATCCATAACCCATCCCATAGATCGCTCCACCCTCCAATTGACCCTCAACACTCGATGGATTGATGGCTCTGCCCACATCGAAGCAGGCGATGAGTTTCAACACCTGTATCTCTCCTGTCTCTTCATCCACGGCCACCTCTGCTGCATGGGTGCCAAAGGTGAAATCCGGAAAGACCTGCCCTTCGATCCTCTCGTATTGGGTCAGATTTCTGAAGGGCGCTTTGAAGAGCCCAACATGATAGAGAGGGAGCCCATCCGAAGCACAGGCTTTCACAGCATCAATGAGTGAAAGGTTTTTCCCGGAGCCTTGGGTATCGACCACTTCCTTATCGGCAAGGTCAAGCCTCTGGGGATCCATCTTCATCATCTCGCCCGCTTTCTTGAGAAGAGTGTTTCTGATTTCTCTGGCTGCCATGAGGGTTGCGTTTCCGGACATATAGAGTTGCCGGGTCGCTGTCGTCGTCCCAGCTAATGGTGTTAAGGCAGTATCCGCAATATAGACCTTAATGTCCTCGAGGGGGACTCCCAGAACCTCCGCAGCAATATGACAGAGGGAGGAAGCTTGTCCTCCGCCGATGTCCTGGACCCCTGCTCGAATGGTGACGCTTCCGTCCAATTCGATGGAGACATAAGATCGCGAGGTGTCATGAAGAAAAATCATCCGGCCATAACTGGTCATTCCAGAAGCAATCCCTCGACCGATTTTCAAATTGCCTTTCCCAGGGGTGCACTCTCCGAAGGCCTGGAAAGCCTTCTCTGTTGTCTCTCTGAGAGCGACTGCATGTTCAAGAACTTGACCTGTGGCCAACGTTTCTCCTTTTCTCAAATAGTTGATCTTACGGATCTCCACAGGATCCATCTTCAGCTGCTTGGCTAGCTCATCCATCTGAGACTCATAAGCAAAGCAGACCTGGGGTGCTCCAAATCCGCGATTGGCGCTTGTAAAGGTGTTGTTGGTCAGGACCGTATAGCCATCGACTCTCACATGAGGGATTCGATAGGGACCTGCGGCATTGACCATCGAGTAGAGAAGAACCCATGGGCTGAGATAGACATAAGCACCCGCATCGGAGACCAGTTTTGCCTGAAGGGATGTTAACCGCCCATCTCTCTTCGCTCCGGTTTTATAAATCATCACGTAGGGGTGACGCTTGCTATGGGAAAGGATCGACTCTTCACGGGTGTAAGTCAATTTGACAGGTCTTCCTGTCCGGGACGTTAAAAGGGCAAGAAAGGTTTCAACGGTGATGTCCTCTTTTCCGCCAAAACCTCCGCCCAAATAGGTTCCAATCACCCTGACCCGGTTATGGGGAAGATCGAGGACGTCTGCAACGGTTCTGAAATGCTCGATCACTTGGGTGGAAACCCGGATGTTGATCACTCCGCTTTCATCGAGCCAGGCCAAACCGGATTCAGGTTCTATATAGGCATGATCCACAAACGGAACGCGATAAGTATGTTCAACAATGACATCTGCTTCGGCAAAACCTTCCTCCACCTCTCCCTTTACAACTTCAAAATGGGTAACGATGTTTGGCTTTCCTTCTTCCACTTGAGGGGTGTCAGGCTTCATTGCTTCAACAGGATCGAAGATGCATGGAAGAGGCTGATACTCAACATGGATCATCCTTAGGGCCCTTTCTGCAATCTCCTCCGTCTCAGCAGCAACCAGTGCCACTGCTTCCCCCATAAAATGGACCTTCTTGTCAGCTAAGACCCGATAAAGCCCTTCAAAACCTCCTCCCATGGCGTGGGTCTGCCCAAAGCGGGTCACAGACTCGTTCCTTGGAACATCCTTTGCAGTCAGCACTGCCTTCACCCCTTTGAGGCGCACTGCCTTAGAGGTGTCAATGGAAACGATTTTGGCCGAAGGGTATTGGCTCCTGAGAACTTTCCCGTAGAGCATCCCCGGCATAAAGAAATCGTCAGCATAGCATGTCAGGCCAAATGCCTTTTCGATCGCATCATGGCGAGGGACCTTTTTCCCGATAATCTTTAACTCTGTCATGTTACCCTCTTCAATTTTTCATTAGTCATCAGTTATAAGAGATCATTAACATAAAATGACCGTCATTGAAGATTTGACCACTGATTACTGTTCACTGATCACTGATGACTGATCTTTTCAGAGGCTTCTTCGATCGCCTCGATAATTTTCTTATATCCTGTGCAACGGCAGAGATTACCCGATATGGCTCTTTTGATCTCTTCTCTGGAGGGCCTGGGTTTCTTTTCTAAAAGAGCCTTTGCAGAAAGAAGTTGTCCGGGGATACAAAAACCACACTGTATGGAACCATTTTCTATAAATATTTTCTGCAATGGGTGTATATTTTTAGGGGTCCCCAGCCCTTTCACTGTAAGAATCTCCTTCCCCTCTGCTTGATAGGCCAAAACAAGACAAGCATCCACAGGAACTCCATCCAGAAGCACAGTGCAAGCTCCACAGTCTCCCTTTCCGCACCCTTCCTTTACCTCGGTGCGATAGAGCCTGTTTCTGAGAACATAAAGCAGTGTCTCTCCGGGCTGACAAAAAACCTTTTCTTCTTTCCCGTTGATTTTCAGAACAACTTCTTTTCCAGTCTGTTTCTTACCATTCATATTGAGCTCCACATACAATTCCGGATAAAATATCCTTCCCCCGTCCTCAACCGATATTGGCCAAGACACCCTGTAACCCACGTTTGACCAGAACAGCCGCAAGCCCCTTCCGGTAAATTCTGCTTCCTCTTAACCTTGAATCCCGCGGATTGACCTCCTCCGAAGCCATCTTCCCTGCCCTCTCAAAGATCTCGGCGGTGAGCGGTTTCCCTCGCAGGAAAACCTCCGTCTCCCTCGCTCTGAAGGGAGTATTGGAGACAGGGCCAATTGCAATTCTTGCAGATGTAATCGAGTCATCCATCGATTGCACAAATATTGCGCATGCTAAGATCGGCAGAGCCATCGCCTTTCTCATCGCAAACCTCTGGTAATTGCTCCCTTCTCCCTTTTTAAGTTTGTTCAATCGAATCCCGACCAAGATCTCCTTGGAAGGATTGATGGCGGATTTCCCGATATCCAAATAAGCTTGGCTGATCGGAATTTCCCGTATCCCTCTCATGCCTGCAATTTCAAGCACGGCGTCAAATGCAAACAAGGCCAAAGCCCCATCCGCCGCAGGTTGAGCGGATACAATATTTCCCCCAATCGTCCCCCGATTTCTCACCTGGGGGCTGCCCATCAGACTGGCTGCCTGATGTAAAGCGAAAGCACGGTTCCTGATGACCTTGCTCTCTTCCAATTCAGTAAAAGTAACTCCTGAGCCAATAAATATCTTTTTGCTTTCTTCCCGAATCGTTTTGAGTTTTTTTAGCTTTTCAATGTCTACAAGTACTTCAAATGGGGGCAACCCTTCCCTGATCTCGGGTATCAAGTCTGTACCGCCTGCAATGAGCCGAGCCTTGCCCTTATATTCCTTAAGAAGAGTTAATGCCTCGTCTATCGTTTTTGGAAACAGATGATCTTTTAACACCGCTCTACTCCTTTAGAAGCATTTCCTATCCCCTTTATGCAGGATAAGAAAACTTGTTGAAATTCATCTTTGATTGATAAAATGCTTTTGCAATGACTCATACCATCTAAAGCATTTGGTTCTGTGACATTTTCCGTCCTGCTCGGGATGACATTCATCCCTCCTGCAAGAAGGCTTGTTTTTACCTGCACTCCTTTAAATGCTTCACCTCAATCAAGAATGGGTCGTCAGGAAATGCTCTCAAACTCCTCCGCAGCCTGAACCATTGCCTGTAGGTTTTCTGTAGGTGTGTTTGCTGGGATCGCACATCCTGGAGCAAGGATTTGCATTCCTTCTTTTAACGCCTTCAGAGAAATAGCTTTTATTTCTTGCGGATCGCAAAACGACAAATGGGTTGTGTTTACGCCGCCGAGGAAAGGAATCCTTCCCTCCACTTTGGCTCGCATTTGTTGAAGATCGGTTTTAGGGTCCAGAGACAAGGCAGTAACCCCTGTCCCTCCCATCTCTTCTGCGATGAGGGTAACATCCCCGCATATATGAAGAATAACTTCAGTCGGAATAGTCAAGATGATTTGTCTGTGGTAATCTGCCACCATCGTTTTATATGTTTTCGGGTGCAGCAAGTCGGGGGAGGCTGTCATGTCTTCAACGACAATAATATCCGCCCCCGCTTCGACCAGGGCTAACGAGAGTTTGATACAGGCTTTCTTCCCGATCTCCAAAAAAGGGACGATCTTTTCTGGATTTTTCAAAGAAGCCTTTAAAAGTGGAACAGAGTCCAAAAGCGCTCGGGCAATTGAGAGAGGTCCCACCACTCCCCCTAAAATCAAAGCTCGCCCTCTAACCTCCCTTTTGAGCAACCCAAGAGCTTCTATGAGTTGTGGAATACGGCCTCGGCTCAAGAAATCCTCATGGAATACAGGAGAGTCCCCCAACGCATAAAGGGGTTTATCATTTCCTGGCATGAAGTCTTTGTATGTAACCTCGCATCCAAGCGCCTCAGCCTCAATTGTCTGACAGAAAGGGAGTCGAACGGCATCAAAATCTAAGATTTCCAATGCCCCCAGTGCCATTCGGGCCATCTCCTCTCCCTTTTGGTGGAAAAGAGGCCATTTAACTTGAAGAATTTCAGCTTGTTTATAGGTAGCCGTACTACTTGCACAAAAAACGGGGGGACGATCAACTGCTTCTCCCCTTAAGGATCTTAATGCTCTTTCACGCTTCGTCATTTTATTTACCTTGTTAATAATTTCTGTGATGCTTTATCCAACCAAAAATATCAGTCAATTCTTTAAAATTTCATCTCTAACAATACCCTTAAGATGAGGAAATTTATCTTTCATATGCGGAATCTGCATCGATCCCATGAACTCCTTTTTAAAATTCTCTTCGAGAGTGAGTTCGATATATTCCACTTTCCTTGCGATTTCTTCTCCCTCCGCCCTTTTATCCCTGTTCAAAAGGGCTATCCTGGCACCGTCGCCTGCGGCATTGCCAACTGCATAGACATTTTTTAGGTCGCAGTCCGGAAACATCCCCAACACCATTGCATTTTCTGTATCGATATATGTCCCAAAGGCCCCGGCTAGGATCACCTTGTCCAATTTTTCAATACCCAATCTCTTCATCATCAGTTTTGCCCCGGCGTAGAGGGCGCCCTTTGCAAGCTGAACATTTCTCACATCCTGTTGGGTAATCGTGATTTCTTTTCCGATACAAGTTTCTTCCTTCCATGCTATGACAAACTCGGACTTCCCATCAAAAATCTGCAATCGTGGAGATCGGATGTCTTTTCCTAAGCGTCCACTTTTGTCAATGATCCTGGCTTTATATAATTCCGCAACCGCGTCGATAATCCCTGAACCACAAATCCCCCTTGCCGTTATGATTTTTATATCCCTATGCCAAGCCTCCTGATCAATTACTTTAAAATCCACATCTAAGGTTTCAGGATGGATCCTAATTCTCTCTATTGCACCAGGAGCAGCACGCATCCCATGTTGTATCCCAGCTCCTTCAAATGCAGGGCCGGTAGCGCAAGAAGAGGAGATGAGCTTATGTCGATTTCCCATCACCAGCTCTCCGTTCGTTCCGATATCAATGATGAGAACATTTTCGTCCTGGTTGTACGGCTCCTCGGCGATGAGGACACCCACATTATCTGCCCCCACAAAACCCGCCTCAATCGGAAGGATGTGGATATTTGCAGCCGGGTGGACCTTGATGCCTAAATCTCTTGCCTTGATATCCAGGGAACGATGGACGGCAGGAGGAAATGGAGCAACTCCTAAAAACTCGGGGTTGATCTTAAGAAGCAGATGATGCATAGCCGTGTTGCCAACGATTGTCAGCTCCAAAAGGTCCTGTGGAGAAAGACCGCACTCCTCTGTGATGTCCTCGATCATCCGGTTCAGCCCATCAATGATCGTGCGGTGCATCGTTTCAAGACCGTTCTCGGGATGGGTCATGGCATAGGTAATCCTGGACATGACGTCTTCCCCATAAGTGACCTGAGGATTCATCATCGAGTTGGTGACAATGATCTTTCCGTTTCGAAGATTGCACAGGTAGCCGGCAACGGTTGTCGTTCCGATATCAATCGCGAGCCCATAGGCGTCCACGACCTTGCCCGGCTTGATGTCAAGGATCTCCTTTTCCATCCAGGTTGCAACCGTAACTTTCCAGTCCCCCTGCCGAAGGGTTTGAGGAAGTTTCAAAAGGGTGTGATAGTCGATGCCAAGGGACGAAAGATTACAGTTCTCGGTAAGAGCTTTGCTGAGGCGCTCAAAATCTCCAAGAGGATCGTGAAAACTGGGAAGCGAAAGGTCCACAAAATGGAGGGCAATGGTAGGCCTAAGTTCAATGGACCTCTCTGTCGCCGCTTTCCTTACAACCTGCTTTTGTGCGCGGCTTTCCTCAGGGACGATGATCAAAACGTCTCCCTGTATTCGGGCAGCGCATCCGAGCCGATACCCCCTGGTCTTTTCATCCCTGCTAATAAATTCCTCCTCTTCTTCTGCATAGGATGAGAGGTGGTCCAGGCTGGAGGTGATCCCGTAGCGCTCAAAGAACCCTTCCTCCACTTTCACCTTGCATTTTCCGCAGACTTTCAACTCACCACAAACCGATTCGATCTCGACCCCTAATTCCCGCGAGGCTTCAATAACAGTCTTTCCTTCCGAAACTTCCCCTCTTCTTCCCGAGGGTTGAAAGATCACCTGATAGGTTTTCATTTCTGTTTCTTTTCCCCGAGTCTTCTCAACTGTTTGATAGCTTCCGAAGCGCATTCCCCGCCGAATCTGCATAACCATCGGCTCCGAAAAGACTGGCAATATCCTTTGTCAGGGGCGCTCCGTCCAGCATAATGGCCACATTGGGATTCTTCGACTTGATCGTCTCGACGACCTTTTCCATCCCCATCATTGTGGTCGTCATCATGGCCGAAAGGGCCACGATCTCCGCAACCCTCTGTTGCCGCTTGAACTGAAACATTACATCTACCTCGGAAATCCTGTAGCCGCAGCCTGAAGCCTGCGACGACATAGCCCTGCACCAGACGACAAGTGCGTTAGAAAGCGTAAACGAAGCCCGTCTTTTTGACTTCTTCCTTGGTCCTCTCATGAAGCTCAACATATTCCTTGCTGGGCTTCACCTTTTCCAAGTCGTAACACTCACTGAACTTTTTCCCAATGGGCGCATTGGGGATGTCCTTCTCATATTTGAGCAGGATTTCCTTGACGATCCGATTTGCCTCAGATCGGGTCAGCCCCATCCGGGTTGCCGAATGAGCTGCCTCAGCACAGATTCTCCCCTCCATGCCTGTACAACGCTCTGGATACTTATTCCGTGCCGATGCGGCAGGCGAAAGGTTCGCCCCTGAAACAGCAGCCGTAATCCCATGAGCGGTGAGCTCATAGCAGGCCATTTCGGTGCAGGGTCCCGCGGCAATAAAGGTGTTGGCAAAATGAAGCAGATGGGTGTTTCGCGCCAGGGCCTGGTGAGATCTCGAAACGAGCCAGAGCATCTGCCGCGTGGTGTTACAGACTTGATGAATGTCAACCGGGAAACAGACCGAATATTCCGTCCCGAAGGCAAGCCTTCCCAGGAAATGGTGGGCGATAAGGATCAGGCATGTCCCTTCCGGTCCCCCTGCGTAGCCTCCCATCAGCGGCCCATAAAGGCCCCCTGATGTATAGCTGGTCCGTCGGAGAAAAACGGCTTTCTTCATTCGATCATTATCGACTTTAAGTTCGGCGATCGCTCCGTTGAGCATCCCATCCCGCGCCAGGGCTCCAAACTCAGGCCTCGCTGCAGCAATCATCGCATCCGCCTTTTCGGCAGTAGAGACCATGGTATAAATGCCCTTTCCAGGGAAACCTGCCCTGCGGGCCGCCTCCCGCCTTTGTCCGATATCCCAGATGGCTGCTTCGACTTCCATGGGGGACCCGGAACGGACCTCGATTCCTCCAAGGGTGTGCAGCAGCGATGGACCCGAGAAGCAATTCGCAAGAGGTTCCTGGGCCGTGCTGATACAGGCCTTCAGAAAAAGCTCCTCAGGATAAGGGGTCCCGACAAGGGTGAAATTGCAGAAGACCGGTCTTGAATCTTCAGGCCGACGGGGAAACATAACCTTCTGGTCCCTTCCTTCACCCCAGACGATGTGATCTACAGCGGTCTCAAGAGATTCGAGAACCTCTTTCTTGCTGAATTTCATCACCCTTCCAGTATCGGCGTTATACATTCCGATCTCGATGAAAAGATCCAGCGCCGCCTCGAAGATTCGATCGGCGAGGGCATCGTCAGAAGGAATGACCTGTTCGGGGTTATATTTGATCTGATATCGATTCACAATCTCCTTGGCCTTCTGGCCCAGGAGCCGGTCATACTTTCGTTCTTCCATCAATTCCCCGGTTTCCGATCTGTGGACAACTTCCCAGAATTCTATCATGGCTTCCCTCCTCTAACTCTTTTGTGTTTGTAATAGCTTCAAAGCCACTTCAACGGCCTCTTTCGTATTCTTACCGTACCCATCGGCTCCAATCTCTTTCGCCCACTCAGGAATGACCGGAGCGCCTCCTACGATCACCTTAAATTGGTCACGGATGCCAAGCTCTTCCAACTGTTTGATCAGTTCCGGCATGTAGACCATGGTCGTTGTCATCAGGGCCGAAACCATGATAATATCGGGGCGTTGCTTCTTTGCTGTTTCTACAAAGGCTCTCACCGGCACGTCCCTGCCCAGATCGATCATCTCATATCCCGCCACACCGAGGAAGAGTTTCACGATATTCTTCCCGATGTCGTGGACATCCCCCTGGATCGTTCCGATAACGATCTTTCCCTTAGAGGCCTTTTTCGTCATTCTTTCTTCAATTTTTGGCTTCAGAATTTCGATCGCAGCCGTCATGGCTTCTTCTGCCAGAAGGACTTCCGGCAAGAAACAATCTCCCGCCTCAAAGCTCGTTCCGATCGTCTCCATTCCCTTCGCATACCCCTCCTCAATGGCCAGGACGGGATCGATCCCCTTCCCTATCCCTTCCTTTGCCAGCCGGCATGCAACTTCCTGGTCCCCGTCTATGACGGATTGGGCCATCGCCTCCAGAATGTTACTCATAGATTCCTCCTTTCGTCTTCAATTCGGTATCGGTTCTTCATTTTCCGTGGCAGTGGATTTAGTTCACAAAGCGTTACCCGGAAACCGCTATCCTCTGCGCAGGGGGACACTGCAATGCGCCTCTTTACGATAAGAGATACGCCTTCTTGATGACCTGCTCCTCCAGCAACACCTCGCGGCTACCTTTCACGACGACCCGGCCTTTCTGCAATACATAGCCGTAGGACGCCACAGAAAGGGCCTTGGCCGCATTCTGTTCGACCACGAGAACGGTAATCCCTTCCTGATTGATCCTTGAGATCGCATCAAAAAACTGCTCTACCAGGATGGGGGCCAGCCCCAAAGAGGGCTCATCGAGAAGAATCAATACGGGATTGCTCATGAGGGCCCTTCCGATCGCCACCATGCCTTGCTCACCGCCAGAAAGTGTCCCGACCAGTTGTTTCAGCCTTTCCTTAACTTTCGGAAAGAGGGCAAATACCCTTTCCGCTCGCTCCCTGACAACCCGGATGTCTCGTTCCAGGAAGGCCCCGGCTCTCAGATTTTCCCAGGTGGTCAGCTTGGGAAAGATTCTCCTGCCCTCCGGCACCACCGAGATACCCGCCTTTACGATCCGGTCGGTTGGCAGCCCGTCTATCCTCTGGTCACGGAAAGAGATCTTTCCCGAAACAGGCCGTACGAGCCCAAGGATCGTCTTCATCAGCGTGCTTTTACCCGCTCCGTTTGAGCCCAGCAAGCAAACGATCTCCCTCTCCGGGACCTCAAGAGAGATGCCACGGAGCATCGGGATTCCATCATACTCCGTCGATAAGTTCTCAATTCTCAGCATGCCTTGCCGTTCGTCTGAGCTCATGACGAAGCCCTCTCTCCCAGATAGGCCTGCCGAACCTCCGTCAGGTTGGCGATGGCCTGGAAGGTCCCCTCAGCAATCTTCTTTCCGTAATTGAAAACCACGACCCTCTCGGCAATGCCCCGGATGACGGTCATATCATGTTCGATGATGATGATGCCTATCTCGGGCTGGTATTCTCTGACCCGTCTGATTTCATCCATGAGGATCGCTGTCTCGTTCGGATCCATTCCGGCGGAGGGTTCGTCAAGGAGAAGAAGGGAGGGTTCGGATGCAAGGGCCCTGCAGATCTCAACCCTTCGGCGGTCGGGCAGCGGAAGATCCCCCGCCTTCTTGAAGGGATCCTCACCGAGTTCCTGGCTGAACAGGTTCAGTAGCTCAACGGCCCTATGAATTCCTTCCGTCAGTTGGCGCTCAACCCTTCCAGGTCTCAAGAGGGTATCGAAAATGCCCGAGTTTTTCCGATAACACATGCCGCTTAACACATTCTCGGCAACGGAGAGTTCAAGAAAGAGCCGGCTGTTCTGAAAGGACCGGGAAATCCCCTTCCTCGCCATTTCGACTGGGGACCTGTTCGTCACGCGCTCACCTTTATAAAAGATCTCGCCTTCCAGAGGGCGGTAGATCCCGGTGATGAGGTTGAAAAAAGTGGTCTTCCCAGAGCCGTTGGGTCCGATCAATCCCAGGACTTCACCCGGACAAACGCCTACATCCACATGATCGACTGCCACCAGCCCTCCAAATCGGATCGTGATCTGCTTTGTTTGAAGTAAATCCAAACCCGCTATCCTTTCTTGTAAACTCTCAGCTTCTTGGGAAAAAGACCGGAAGGACGGAAGAGAAGCATGAGCAATACGATGGTGCCGTATATCAACAACCGGTAATCCTGAAATGCCCGAAACTTTTCCGGGAGGATAGTCAGAAGGGCCGCCGAAAAAGCGATCCCCGACAGATTATCCATCCCTCCAAGAATGACGATGATCACCAGGACCACAGAAATCATGATGTCCGCATCCGGGGGCCCCACATAGGTGATATAGTGCGCATAAAAGGTTCCCGCAAATCCGGTTAGGATCGCATTCAAGGCAAAAGCGAAGATCTTAGGGAAGGAAACCGTTATCCCTTGGCAGCTCGTAGCGATCTCGTCTTCCCGGATATAGTTCAGTGTCAATCCCATCCAGGACTTCATCACCCTCCTGGCAAGGATGGAGATCAGAATGGTAAAAACGATAATGATGTAAAAATAGTTCGTCTGAAAAGGAAGCACCATTCCCAGCACGGTGGGTCCCTTCATAAAATCGTATCCGAAAAGGGATGGCCGCGGAACACCGGAAAGCCCGGCCGGTCCTCCTGTGAATTTTACCGTGTTGATGAATTGAAAAAAGATGAGGCCGAAAGCCATACTGATGAGCGCGAGATAGTAGGTCTTGGTCTTAATGATCGGGATGGCAAGGAGGGCTCCGAAGATTCCTGCCAGTGCACTTGCCACAAAGATATTGACCCAGAAGCCGGTATGGAGATGAATCGACAAAAGGGCGGAGCTATAGGCCCCCATTCCGAAAAAAGCCGAAGTGGCAAAGTGGGTCATGTTCGCACTTCCCAAGCAGAAGTTGAGCCCGATGGCCATGATGATATACAGGCAGGACATGATACAGATATGGATGAGGTAGGGACTTTTCCCGAAGAAAAAGGGGAGGGAAAGGACAAAGAGGACGAGGAGGACGAAGCTGGACAGCTTATACCTTGTGAAGGCCTGAGAGAGATTCAGCGCCAATCTTGCAGACCGGCGATATCCAAAGAGACCGAGGGCCAAAAGGACAACCAAGACGGTCAATTTGACCGTGGATTCGGTCATCATGAAGCCCAAAAAGAAACCCATGGCAAGCAGTTCAGAAACGAGAAAAACGAACCATTGCATCGAACGATTCATCTGCTTTTCAGACCTTTTCGAAAACCTTTTCTCCGAGAATCCCACTTGGCCGGAAGATGAGAAAGATGATGACAATAAAGAAAGCGACAAACTCTTTCCAGGCTGTACCCTCAGGGACAAAGGCAATTACAAATGTCTCCATGAACCCGAAAAGGAGCCCTCCGATCACCGCTCCATAAACATTTCCGAGCCCTCCGATTACAGAAACGGAGAATCCTTTTATGCCGAAAAGGAGACCCAGATCGAAACGGGTTGCGCCGAAATAGAGGGCATTGATGATGCCCGCTATCGCTCCCAGGGCCGAACCCAGGAAGAAGACGATGGCTCCTGTCTGATTGGGACTCATTCCCACCATCATAGCCGCCTCCCTGTCCTGAGAGGTGGCCCGGATGGCCAGACCGAAACGGGTATAGTTGATGAACAGAAAGACCAACGTGATGAGGACCAGACTTCCAAAGAAGATGATGATGCTTTCATAGGGCAGAAGAACGATGTCTAAATCGATCGCTCCATCGGGCAACATCTTGGGAAAGATATGGGGAAGCCCCCCAGCAGGATAGAAATTCTTAATCGATTCTCGAATAATGATTCCGAGAGCCGTGGTGGCGACCAGGACAATCAAAATATCCGCCTTTCGAAAGGGTCGGATCACGCCGCGTTCAATGAGGACTCCGAGAAATCCGGTGGCCAAAACGCCGAAGATCGCTGTCGCGAGGTTGAGGCCCCCTTCAAAGGCCCCGAAGATCCCAAGGTATTTCAGGAGGCCATACAGGATCAAGGACAAGAAAATGCCTGCGATACAGACATCCCCATGAGCAAAGTTGATCACATTGAAGGCTCCAAAAAAGAGAGAAAACCCTACTGCAATCAAAGCGTAAGTACATGAAAGGATGAATGCATTAACCAGCTGATTAATAAGTGTTTCCATATCGATGCTATTTCAACTAATAAAATCTTGGAGTATGGGAGGTCATCAATATAAGTCCCGGGGTGGACCTTCCATCGATTACTTTTTCCCTCGAATAGGAGGGAGTTTCTTATTCCCTTTACTATAATCCGACTCATCCCAGAGAATCCAATTACCTCCTTGGGCAACATACAGGGTGTTGAGCGTATGGACATTCTGCCCGGTCTTATCAAATTTGACTGGGCCTGTAAGACCGGCATATTCTGTCTCTCGTATCGCCTGGGTCACCTTTGCCCGATCCGGCCCTACCTTCTCAATCATATTCATGATGATGTTGGCGGCGTCGTAGGCATAAAGAGCGTACCATCCGGCTGGTTCCTTATATCCTGCTTCATCATAAGCTTTCTTGAAAGGCGTCCATTCTTTCAGTTTTTCCATGGCAACTCCTGGCTTGGTCACGATCGTTGCCTCACTGTCTTTCCCTGCGATCTCAAAGAACTTTTTCGGATAGAGTCCGGAATTGGCAGCGTAGAGGTAGTTTAATCCAAGTTTTCCCATCTGAGCCTTAATCAACCCACCCTCCATGACGACATTGCCTGAATAGATCGCATCGGGTTTCAGCTTATGGATCTTTGTCAAAATCGGTCGAAAATCCATGGTTCCCACCGGGGCAAAATCGACCGACACCACTTCCCCACCGAGTTTTTTCACCTCATTCCCGAAGTTCTCGGCATTGGCCGCTCCATAGACCGTCGGGTCGGAGATAATCGACCACCTCTTGTATCCCAGCTTCTGGATGACAAATCCTGCGAGGTCCTTGTTCTCCACATCGAGGGTGGAAGAAATTCGAGTGACCTCGGGGTACTTGCTTTTCGCTGTGAGATCGGGGTGCATACAGGCCCAGATCATAAATGGGACTTTAAAGGCGCCGAATATGTGTGTGGTTGCAAAGGCCACCGGACTGTTCCAGTGCCCACAAGCTGCAATGACCTCGGGATCAGAGGTCAGTTTCAGCGCCGCTGCTACTCCGACCGAAGGAGTGGATTCGTCGTCAAGGATAATAAGCTCATATCTATATTGATATTTTCCCGACGCATTCGCCTGTTTGACGGCGAGGTCAAAACAGTTTCTCGCTGCCAACCCTTCCGTGGCATCTCCACCGATGAAGGGGCCGATGAATCCAAGTTTAACCACCTTCTTTTGTCCCCAAGACATCCCTGTCACCGTTCCAATAATGAAAATAACAAAAAGCATCAGGACAAAAACCTTCGAAAATTTCTTCATACACTCCTCCTTCCTTTATTTGAATTAAAGCCCACCCCGGGCCAATCCACTCTTTTAATTCGTCTCTGTTTAATCCATCTTTCCCATTTGTGATGAAATCCGCTGGGCATATTTGATCACCAATTTCCCGTAGGCATGGATCTTACTTTTGCTAATCCGATACGCAGGGCCAGCGACGCTCAATCCGGCCACCAACTCACCCTCCCCGTTAAAAACGGGAGCAGCGACCGCTAAGACATCTCGGTCAACTTCTTGGTCGCTGAAGGCATAACCTTTTTTTCGAATCTCTTTGAGATGAGCTTTCAAAGCATTTGCACGGGTAATCGTATGAAGCGTATAGCGTTTCAAACCTTCTGTTTTGATAATGTGATTCCAATCTTCTTCGGGGAGGTACGCCAGCAAGACTTTACTCGATGCCCCACAATGCAGGGGAATACTCGCCCCCGGTTGAAACAAGGAGATTCGAATGGGCTCTTCACTCTCGACCCTGCTCAGGACAATCCCCTTTGTGCCGTTCACTGCTGTTAAAAGAACCGTCTCCCGGGTGATACGGGAGAGTTCTTTCATGAAGGGCAGCGCAAACTTTGAGAGGTTAAACTGGTTTTGATAAAGAAGTCCTAAGCGGAGGGTGTTTAGTCCGAGATGGTATTGCGCACTTCTCCCCTCCTCC
>Ga0194125_10005671_pt1 | contig 18881 bp, 13 predicted proteins | sample TA2KigC250mmetaG_FD_148626 | JGI IMG/M metagenome (GOLD analysis project Ga0194125, IMG submission 148626) | Freshwater microbial communities from Lake Tanganyika, Tanzania - TA2015034 Kigoma Deep Cast 250m | ecosystem: Environmental > Aquatic > Freshwater > Lake | place: Tanzania: Lake...
TGGGCAGTTACGAAAGCTACGTCACCAGACTATCGTGGAACTATGGAGTCATCGGCAAACTGTGGCAGCGCAGTTTCTACGATCACGTCCTCCGCAAGCACGACAACGCGCAGCGGATCATCGAATATATCCTGGACAACCCGGTCAAGGCGGAATTGGTGGCGCATTGGCAGGACTGGCCCTGGTGTGGTATGCCCGATGCGCTGTAGGGGCGATCTCTCCGCGGTCGCCCCATGGATGGCGGGCACAGAGGCGCCGCCCGTACTCACGATAGATGTTGCGCGATCATTGCAGAAAACCGGGAAACCGTGTAGAATCCCTGCTGACACAGGCCGGCTTGACACCTCTCCCTCGTGTCAAACGGCGGCCATCGGCATTCATGACGATCTGTCGTTCTTGCAAGGATCGGACATCGTGGCATCTACGAAGCTGCCCGGAAGGAAACGCAACACACAGCCGCTCCTGGCGCGTTCGCGCGCTGGGGGCGGCTGTGTGCTTTGCTCGCCATATAAAGACCTGATTGATCCCTCAGTCGGGATTCATAATCAATGACATAGACCCAAATTTTTCAATCCCTCAATCGAGATTTTTCACCAGAACCTTAAAATTAGCGATGCAAACGCAATTACCACTTGACAGATCATCAATTGCCGTGGTATACTCTCATGTAAATTATGGGTTATATGAGTCTAAGTCATATAAGAAATCAAGTAACACATATGATCATCTCTCGACTGAATCCAGCCGACGCTTTATTCGCCATGGTGGATTTGTCCTGCGATAGAGTAAATCTCCGTATGCTTGATTCTTTCCAACTGGTTGTCAGTATATCACAATATGACCTTGACCTGCAAACTGAATGTCGGCTACGAGGAGAGCAACTGGATTGTCGCTATGCTGAACTCTGGATGCAAGAGCGAGCTTTTGTTGCTGAACTAGACCAGAATGGCAATGCAGCGAGTTGTGACATCATCAACGACAGGCTTGATCTCATCCGATACGAGATGACCGTGATTCAAGATCAACTTGATAACGATTATCCTTGTTCGGACGATACCGATTGAAGTAGATCTTGTCCTTTTTTCACCGCTCGCCAGCCGATGGGACTGTATTTGTGGCCTAATAGGTGTGTTATGATGAAGGCGAGATCGAAAGGAACGGAGCATTAATGGACATCACCACTTTGCCGGTCTACTCCAAACTGGCGGATGCGGCCACAGTCAGGCAATTGGGTCTGTGGGACAAGCTGCCGGTTAATCCCGATGGCTCGCGCTGGCTGTTGTCCGAGCATCAGATCGAGACGTATCGGGCGCTGCAAGGCAATCAGTACGATGCGGTCATCAACACGGCCATGACCGGAGATGGTAAGAGCCTGGCCGCGCAGATGTCAACGCTTGCCAATGGTCGCTCGCTGCTGATGATGTATCCCACCAACGAGTTGGTGCGTGACCAGGAACGGCAGGTGGCGCAGGCGCTCGCTGACTGGAAACAGCAAGGCAAGATTCGCCCAACCACTATGACCGGAGATACCTTGCGCGAGATTGTGGCCGCCGGCCAGTTCAGCCGCAAGGGCGAGGCCATCAAGAGCCTGGCAGCCAACAACGAAATCGTGCTGACCAACCCAGACATCTTTCACTACCTGGCGCAGTTTTATTACACGCGGCGTGACGACTCACCGGATATGCACTTTATGCGTGCGATCGTTGAAAACTTCGATTTGTTCGTGTTCGACGAATTCCACATCTTTCAGGCCCCGCAGATTGTAGCGGTGCTCAATGCCATGCTGCTGATCCGCGCGGTCGCTGCCGCACAGCAGCCAAAGAAGTTCCTGTTTCTGTCGGCCACGCCAGGCGGATTGCTGGGCGAATATCTGGAGAAGGCCGGTTTCCGCGTCAAGACGATTGCGCCGGCGATGGATAATCGCTATCTGCACACACTCGCTCAACCTGACGCCATCCAATGGCGACCGATCCTGCGCGGGAGTGACATCCATTTCTGGCCGGCGCGCGCCGAGGAGTGGTGTGAGGCGCACCTGGAAGATACGCTGCTGGCGTTTTTCAAGGAACACGGCCGCGGGGCCAAGGGTGCGTTCATCGTCAACAGCGTGGCCGTGGCGCACCGGCTGGTCGAAAGCTTGCGACCGAAGTTCGCTGCAGCCGGCTTGATCGTTGCGCCGAACACAGGCTTGACCGGCTCCGCAGCTCGGAAAGCGTCACGCGATGCGGATTTACTCGTCGGCACCTCGACGGTGGACGTGGGCGTGGACTTTCGCATCAACTTCCTGATCTTCGAGAGCCGTGACGCGAGCACATTCCTGCAACGGTTGGGCCGTCTGGGCCGCCACAACGACGACGGCCGCGGCAACCGGTTCGAGCAGTTCACGGCCCACGCGCTGATCCCGCCCTTCGTTCAAGAGCGTCTCTTTGAAGGCTACAAGGACACGCCGCCCAGGCTGGCGGATGGCGGGCAGTTCACGCGTGAGCAGTTGAGCGCGGCGATCCGCGGCGCCTATCCTTCCCCCTTCGAGTTCCGGTCGTATGCGCAGAAGTGGGGCTGGATTCAGTCCGCGCACATCTACATGCGTCTGTGTAGTCCGACGGTCAAGGAAACCTATACCAGCGTGCGCGAACGCCTGAAGAACGATTGCGCGAGCACTTTTGGTTTCAAGCTCGGCCGCGCCCTGCTGGAATACAAAGACCTCAAGGCCAGTGCAGGCCAGATCATCGAGGAGGCGCAAGCGTTCCGTGGCGGCAGCCCGTTCGACTGCGGCGTCGTGGATGAAAGCCCGCTGGCGAATCTGTATGGCGCGGGCGAAGCTCTCAACAAGGAGGTGATGAAAGACAAGATCAAGCGTTATGACCTGATGATGCTGGCCGCCAACGCCGATCTGGATTGGCTGGAACCGGAGGAGTTCGCCGAGATAGCCAGAAAGCATGGCGCCAACCTATCAAAAACCGAGATTGAGGATATGGCCGGTTGGTTCCGGCTGCGCGGCATCGGCGCTGAGCGCAAACAGATCGTCATCAAGCTCAACCAGGAAGTCGGTGCGTGGGGCGCCGACCGGTGGGGTGAGGTCCAGGTGATCGAAGGCGTGACGCTGGTGGTGGATTACGTGGACTGGCTGAACGAGTTGAACCGGCGTCTGCGGCAGCGCAAGTTTGTGGCGCTGCTGTGTCAGGGCGAGCCGAAGGAGTTGATGAACCGGCTGGGTCTGCCGCCAATGTTCGAGATCTACAAGTTCATCTCCCGCGACAACCTGGAAGGCAGCATTGCGTTCGCCCGTGAAGCCTTGATGCTCCAGGTCGCGCTCAAGGAACGACATTTTTCGTGCGGCGGCGGAGCCGTGATCTGCTGAGAAAGGAGTGCGTATGACGAAAACGACATCCAAGCAAGCCGAACTTATCCCCGATGAGATAGAAGAAGACATTGACCCAGAAGCCGTAGCGGAGGATATCCTCGCCGGCGATGCCAGGGAAGAGCCGGAGATCGCGCGGCTGGCCGACGAAGACAAACCCATGTTTTCGGTATTGTTACAGGCGGCCGTAGCGCAGGCCGCGCCGGATGACGCGGTGCTGCTGGACTACGTCACACACGTCGCCTGCCCACTGTCGGCCGAGCTGGCGCTGGTCTCGGCCAAAGGCGGCGAGAAGTTCATCGCCGACCGGCTGGCCGAGGGCAAGACCGATGCTGACGTGGCGCGCTATCGTCACGAGCAGAGCTTGCGCGCCCACCTGGTCAACGGCCTGCTGCCCACCGCCCGCATCGCGCGGCAACTGCAAGCATGGGGCGCGCCACGGATGAGCCGCTTTGACGAACGCGCCTACCGCCTCTTCTGCGCAGGCTTCACGCTGCACGATTGGCTCAAGCTGCCGGAGGTGGATGACTGGCTGCAAAGCGTCGACCTGGCGCACCACACCGTCAATCCGGCCAAACACCTGCCGCTGGTGGAAGAGATCTTCCGGCGGTGGTGCGAGCGGCTGGGGCTGGACGAGTTCCTGAAACCGATCGGCGGCGTGGATGCCTGGCTGCACGATCTGATCTACCTGGCGTGCAATGCGCAGGTGCGTTGGGGCACCATGCTCAACCTGAGCGCGTTGCCGCGGTTGGCGCTGGATGGTCGCACGCGCCAACTCGCAACCGATCTGTGTACGCTAGCGGATCGCATCGCCTACATTGCCCGCACGCCCCGCGATGTGCCCGCGACGAGCAGCATCACCGAGATCATCACCAACCTGGCGAACGGCGAGGCGCGGCTGCTCTATCATCACATCGCCGAAAACCGTGGCGTGCTGACGAATTTCATTCAGAACGCGGCGCTGGCTGCGCTGGAAACGACCGACTGCGTGGCGCTGTTGTATGCGCCGAGCGGTGTGGTCTACCTGGCGCGCGGCGCGGCTGGCGCAACGCCGTTGCCGCAGCCGGCCGCGGTGGCCGAAGATGTGGTGAAACGCATCCGCCAGGCGTGCGGGCAGCATTTGCGGACGAATCTGACCGGCTTTTCGCGAGATGGCAAGGGGCTGAAATATGCGCCCTATTACGATCTGCACTTCGCGCCCGCGGGGCGCATCCGCGTGGCGGCGCAGGCGGCGTTCAAGCGCATCCCCGAGACGAAGGCGCCGGCCGCGGGCACGCGCTTCGCCAAGATGGCTGAGAAAGCGATGGCACCGGCGGAGGCGAATGTGGCCTTGCCGAACGACATCCGCGTGGATCAGTTGGCGGAGTTCTGCGCGCTGGCGACCAAAATCGTGGAGGAGGCTGCTCCGGCGCTGGATGCAGCGGATTTGATCCTGACCGAGCTGGGCCTGGCCGGCGAAAGGGCCGCCTTCGATCAGATCGCCGCCTTTCCCCAGGCGGGCGGCGTCGCCTACCACTGGTACTATGCGGCCGGCGCGTATCTCAAGCAAGGCGGCAAGGGCGCTTCGCCCGCGGAATGGCAGGAGAAAGTCGAGCAGTTGGCCGACAAGCTGGCGGCCCGCGTGGAGGCGGCGACGGCTCAACAGCCGCGCACGGACGACGGCTGGGGTGATCTGCGGGCCTATGTGGCGCGCGTCCTCAGCTTTGGCCCGCAGGGGGCGGATGCGCAGACCGTGGATGTCGCGGCGGCGGTCGCAGCCGAGCTGGGCCGCTACCGCATGGCGAAGGCCCAGGGCCGCGGGGTGAGCGCCGTCTGCTCGCTCTGCTCGTCGTCGTTCGAGATCAACCCGCAGCGTGAGGCGGGCATCCTCTTTGCGCCGCAAGTCTACTCGAACAAGCTGCCACTGCACGGCTCGAAAGCCATCCGCAACATCTGCCGCATCTGCGAGATCGAGATGATGCTGCGCCAGATCCTGATGAACCGCCAGGCCGTGGCGGGAGGGCGTTTCGAGGGCCGACGGATGCGTTATCTGTACTTCTATCCGACCTACTTCTTCACGCCGGAGACGCTGGCGCAGATGGCTGCTATCTATGACGATATCAAGCATGTGCGCTTCACTGCGGTGCGCAAGGCGCTGCTGACCGAAGAGGACGGAGAACAGAAGTTGCACGTGGGCGCCAAGGATTTTCAGCGGTTGGGGCCGCTGTTGATGCCGCCTGCGGCCGATCCCGCGGAAGATCGGCTGTTCCGTTTGCGGTTCCCGCAGGGTGAGCCGCTCACCTTCTTCTTCCTGGGCATCCCGCCGCCGGGCCGCGACGCCAAAGACGCCGAGGCGTGGGTCAATCCGGCGTTCCTGGCGCTGGTCCTGCCGCTGGCGGTGGATGTCAAGGTCGTGGCGACCGAGTCATCCATCCCGCTGCTGACCGAGGCCGACGAGCTTGACGAAACGGTGTTCATGGATGCGCCGCACGACTTCGTCAAAGACATCCTGGGCCGCGAGCGCATCCCGTTGGAAGGGTTGCTGCCTCGCCTGCAAGCGTTGACGGCCGCCTATCTGGCGCATCTCGACGGCAACGCTAACTTCGCCAAGGGGGATTATCGCTGGCACACGATCCCACCGTTGGCGCGCAACTTGGCGAGCGACCCGCTCTGGGCTTTCGCCTATCTCAAGAAATGGCAGCGCGCACAGAAGAACATAGATGCCATCACCACCGACAAGGCGCGCCTGTATCTGCAACTGGTGGACATTCTCGATGCTCTGAAAGGGGGCTACAGCATGAGCCATGCCAAAGAACTGACGACCCGCTACATGCGCTTCTATCGCGCGAAACGACCGTATAACTCGAACAGGATCCTGCGGCCGGTGACCATCGCAGCACAAGCTATCCTCGACGCCAACATGTCTCTGTTCGGCGATCTTGACCGTGAGGGCGTGGTAGAAGCTGTTCGAGGCAAACTGCACGCCTTCATGGAACGCCTAGACACGCCCCATGCCGAGGGCTATCCTGTTCCAAACTGCAAGGGCGAATGCCGTGAAGAGGCTATACGGCAATTCGCCGAATACTTCGTCGGTACGATCTTCTACGACACGCTGCGCGCCGACAAAGCCGCGCTGCGTGGCAAGCAGCTCAACCTGCTCAAGAACGCCTGTGAAGTGATCTACGTGGACGCCACTGCCCAAGAATGGCGAGACCGCCAAGCTGCAACCGACACAAAGGAGAAACAACAATGACACTCAACACCAAATGGTTCCCGACCGAAGTGCCGGCCAAGCCGTCCGGCCATTACGCGCACATCATCGCCTTGCGCGTGACCGATTCCTACGCCGTGTTCCAGACCGACGGCGAGTTGAATACCGCGCGCGTGCGCGCCGGCCTGCAAGACGCCGAGCTGATGACCCGCCTGACAATCTTCAAGCGCAAGCAGACGACACCGGAGCGGCTGGCGGGCCGCGAGTTGCTGCGGCGCTACAGTCTATTGAGCGACGAGCCGTCGGATGGCAAGACCGAGGATGGCAAAGGCCGGCCGATCTGCGACTACAACGTGGCCTTCTGCAAGCAATGCCCCGACTGCATCACCTACGGGTTCGCCATCGGTGACGCCGGCTCGGAGAAGTCCAAGGTCATCACCGACACCGGCTATAGCCTCACCCCCTACGACTCGTCGCACGAAGCTTTCACTCTCAACGCGCCTTTCGAGGGCGGGACGATGAGCCGTGAGGGCGTCGTGACCAGTCGCATCAACGAGGCTGATCATGTGCGGCCGCAGGTGATCTTCCCTGCGGTGATTACAGCCCGCGACGTGACGGCCGCGTTGTTCGACTACGTGCTGAACAACGTCCTGCGTACCCGGCGCTACGGCGCGCAGACCACGCGTACCGGCACGGTCAGCAATCACATCGTCGCCATCGCCCTGACCGACGGCGAAATCTTCTCGAATCTCAAGCTCACCCAGGCGCTTTACGATGCGTTGAAGGCCAAGAACGCGGTCAACCCGCCCGATCCGATTGATCCCGAAGTGGCTTACGCGACCGCGCAGGCGCTTGTGCCCGATCTGCTGAAGGCGGATGGCGTGGCTGTGGATCAACTGCTGATCGGCGCCGAGCTGGGCGCGATGCTCAAGGCTATGCAGACGAAGCTGGATGACGCCGCGGCGGCCAGGCAGCTCCTCGAAGCGGCGTTCGGCGACAGCCGGAAATATGCGCAGGCGTACATCGTGAAAAAGCCGAAAGCGGCCAAGTGAGCGCCTGCCCGAACTGCGCGTGGGCTGACTCGCAAGATCAGCCCCGCCAAGCGATCTCAGGAGGCTGCCGATGAAAGTCTACACTTGCCGGCTGACGTTGCACGAGAGCCTGTTCTATGCGACGCGCGAGGTTGGCCGGCTCTATGAAACGGGGCGGTATCTGCACAACTACGCCCTGACCTATGCGCTGGGGTTGGCGACCGCGCCCTACTTCAGTCCGACCCAAACCCCGCGCTACGCCGAGCAGTTGACGCCGTTGAACGCGCGCGGCATTTACGTCACACCAGCGCGCGGGACGCACATCGAATATCAACTGGCGACTTTCAAGTACGCAGACAACGCCTATCACGTCGAGATGGAGAAGGGCAGCCGCAATACCCCTTCGTTTGGGAGAGCGAAGGAAATTAGCGCCGGCAGCGTTTTCGAGTTTGCCGTGCTGTCTGAACACGAAGCGTTGCGCCTGCCCAAGTGGATCCGTCTGGGATTGTGGCGGAGCAAGGCGGAGCTCAGTTGGGTTGAAGCAGAGGCGCGGAGTGAAAAGCCGTCTGCGGCGCGCGCCGATTTTCCGCTCAACCCGCTGGATGTCGGTGTTCGCCTGCTGGCTTTCGACCTGATTTCCATGCCGCCTGCCAGCCTGGTAGATCATGCGCTGCTGCAGGCGAATTGGTGGGTCTGGTCGGCCGGTGGCGCCGACTGGCGGCTGCCCACGCAACTGACCTATCGGTTCCCATAATCCGTACCCACGCCAGGCCCGCGGCGCATCACCCGCCTGCGGGCCTGGCCCAGGAATCTCGCCCGAGAGTTCAAGGAGTCCAACCTATGCCCTTCAACCCCGACCTCCAACTCAACGCCGTCGTCGTCAACCTGATCGCGACGAACGACGGCGGCATCCCCTTGACGCAGGGTGCGCTGGCGCACGCGGCGTTCCTCGACCTGGTGCGGGCGGCCGATCCCGACCTGGCCGACCGGCTGCACGAGGGCGGCAACCCGCGGTACGGGCGGGGCCTCTGTGCCCGCCCCATGCGGGGCGACCGCGGAGGGATCGCCCTTACGTACGGGCGGGGCCTCTGTGCCCGCCCCATGCGGGGCGACCGCGGAGGGATCGCCCCTACGTACGGGCGGGGCCTCTGTGCCCGCTCCATGCGGGGCGACCGCGGAGGGATCGCCCCTACGCGCCGCCCCCCGGCGTCCGCCGTGCGGACGCCAATGCGAATACCGCTGTGAACATATCGCCGTGATACAATCCTGCTGTTCTTGATGGTGCATTCGCCAGACTGAGTAAGGAGCGCCCCGCTATGGCCGAACCGTTGACTTTGAAGCTGCAAACCCTCACCCCGCTGTGGACCGGCGGACTGGACGGCAAGATGGAGCACATCCATGCGGCCGGCCTGATCGGCAGCCTGCGCTGGTGGTACGAGGCGCTCGTGCGCGGGTTGGGCGGCCAGGCGTGCGATCCTACCGATCACAGCACAGAACACGCCTGCAACTTCGATGCCGAGCAATACGAGAAGGCGGCCGGTCTGCCGCAGCGCGCGCGGCTGCGCGCGGCCGGGCTGTGCGATGCCTGTCAGCTCTTCGGCGCGACGGGGTGGCGGCGGCGGTTTCGGCTGGATGCGATGATGGGCCAGGGCGCAGCCGCGTGGCCCGGCGATCAGCCCATCAATCTGCGTCCGCACGATCGCACGCGCGGCTGGTACCTCCAGCCCGGCTGGATGGGCGAGCTGGCGTTAACGCTGATCGGCGAGGAGCAGGCCATCGGCCAGGTGGCCGCGCTGCTGCTGTTCCTGGAACAGTGGGGCGGGCTTGGGGCCAAACAGCAGTTCGGCTACGGCGCCTTTCGCCTCGATCTGCAAGAGCAGGCAGCGCTGAATCGCCGGGCCTCGTTCATGCTGCCTGGCGGCCAGCAGCCGCGGGGGGCGTTGCCCGACCTGCGCGATTTTACCTTTTTCCAGGTCCGCTTCCGACCAGCGCGGCCCGAGTGGTGGGCGCAGGTGGACGGCATCCGGCAGGTGCGGCAACGGCCCGATCAGTGGCAAAGCCTGACGCGGCTGGCGCAGCAGGGCGCAGTTCCGGTGAATGCTGCGCTCAAAAACCACTGGCGCTACGGCCAGCCATGGCCTTCTCGTGAGATAGAGGCATGGCTGTTCGGTATATTGCGCGGGGACATACGCCTGCGCAGCAAAGTCAATCCGGGGTGGGCGGTCAGGGCTGCCGATGGAAGCTGGCACATTACCGGGTGGGCCTGGCTGCCGCGTGATGCAGAGAGCCGGCCGCACTACGACGCGGTGGTCGGACAAATGTGTCGGCTGCTGGGGGAACGCGCTGGCTGGCAGAGTACGCTGAACCTGGTAGGCGCCGTCCAAAGCCTGGAGATCACGCTCACCAACGGCCTCGACGCCTGGAACGCTGTGGCCCGTCAAGTCTCAGGAGGCATCGGATGATCCAACGTCTGTACATGCGCAACTTGCGCGGCATCGCCGAGGGCGAGCTTGACGATCTCGCGCAGATCAACGTCTTCGTCGGCCCCAACAACACCGGCAAGACGACGATCCTGGAGGCCCTCTACCTGACCGCTACGGCCGATACGCCCTGCAGTCTGGCGATGGAAGATGGCGCATTCATGCCGGTGCGGGTCTCGGCCGACGCCGACCTCCTGGGGTATCACCCGCTGGCGCGGCTCTGGCAGCGGCACGGGCTGCCCCTGCACTGGGAGAACACAACTTCGCGCTGGGAGGAGGATCGTATCTTGCTGGGAAATCTGCCGGCGCCGCTGGCCCATTATCACGCCCTGGAGGGCAAACGGACCAGGAGCGGCTTTGTCGCCGGTGACGAGCAGCGCACGGCCATGTTCACGGTCGCCATCCCCCAGGGGGCTGACGTCCTCAAGCCGGAAGAGGGTGGATCGCCGATTGATTGGAGCGCGCCATCGGCGCTGGTCGAGCGTTACTTCGGCGAGAGTGCGGCGCCCTGGGAAGACCGGCGCTTCGGATTCACGTGGTATCCGCCGTTCACCTACAACTACAACGGCCTGGCGGGCTGGTACTCTCAGGGTTCGATGCCTGACGCTGCGCACACCCTGTTTCTCGATTTTCACACCACGGCCGAACACCTGTCGCAATCGTTGGTGGAGCGCGGCTACCGGGAGACGGACGATTGGCTGCGGCGCATCGGCCGCCATTTCCAGACTGTGTTGGGCCTGGACGCCGTTGAGGCACCGGACGTCGGGTTCGACGTCAACCGCTTCGACCCCACACAGCGGATTGGGCTGGTCGAGAGGAACCGTCGTCTGCTGCCGATTGACCTGTGGGGTGACGGCGCACGCCACGTGTTCAAAGTGCTGGCCCCACTGCTGGTGCTGGCCGACGCCGCCGAAAAGGGCCGGCCAGCTTTATTGCTTTGGGAAGACCCCGAGTTGTTCCTGCACGTCCAGGCGTTGGAGCGACTGGTGCGGGAGGCGGCGCAGATCGTCCAGGACAAGCCCCTGCAAGTCTTCATCACAACGCAAAGCCCCGACATCGTCGCCGTTCTGACCGATATGTTGCGCTCCGGGCAGTTGCCGCCTGAAAGCGTCAAGGCGTACCGCCTGGCTCTAACGAACGGTAGGCTCGTCTCGTCCTGGTTCGGCGCGCGCAACCTGATCGCCTGGCTGGAGGACGGCAAGGACATTCGCGTCTGGACGCAGGAGGAGACCCTGCTGCGCTACTACCTGGGAGAACGGGCATGAACACGCTCATCGTTTTCGGTGAAGGTGAGACCGAAAGGCGGTTGATGGACAAGTTCTGGCGTCAGGTCTTCCCGCAATGGGGCGCGTTGGATTTCAGGTCCAGCGGTGGACGCGATGAGCTCGTAAACAAACTCATTGCTGCCCTGGGACCGGAACTCGCTCAGCCGGTGCAGTGTGTCATCCTGGCCGACCTGGATGCCGGGGATACCTTGCAGAGTGTTCAGCAGCGCATCGCCAACGGCCTGCGACGGATGCTGGCCGAGCGACGCTATCTGGACGACGGCATCGCCTTTAGTCCCGTGGCCGGCCTGGCTAACGTCTTGCTGTTCGCCAGGCGGCTGCCCCCGGGCCATGAGTTACGGATCGTGCTGCACATCGCCCAAGCGCCGCCGACGCTGCCAGCGTTGGGTCTCTCCTTTCAGAACGCCGCCACTGACGATTACATTCTGGCGACGGCGTTGATCGAGAGCGTGGCGGAACGTTTTGCCCACGAAGCAGGGTTGACCGGCGCTGTGCTGAACCGCAAGGTCACGGCGGAGATCCCGGAGCTGTTGCGGGCTAACGGCGTCGCCAGCCTGGAAGCCAAAGACCTGATCGGGATCTACATGGCGGTCGCCCGCTTCCTCAAGGTCAAACGCACGGAAGGCAGAGAGCGTTTTGCTGATTTCGTGATAGACCGTGCGCTGAAGTACGCGCGGCCGGAGTTCAACAGTATCTTTTCCTCGCTCGTTGTAGCACTTCGGACCGCTACGGCCCAGGAGAGTGTTTGAATGAAAGGTGAGTTCCATGCCCGGTTTGGCTTGCTCGATCATCCCGGCCACGTCCAGAAAGGCGCCGTCAACTATCTGATGGGCACGACGGCAGCGCCGCCCAAGGAGTTTTCCGAGTTGGCCCACGTGACCGACCCCCTGGCGCGCCTCGATCTGCTGACTCAGGCGTTGTTGACGCCGTATAAGGACTACGCCCGCGCCGGCGCGCGGCGGGAGGGGGGCGGCCTGCCGCAGCTTTACGCCAGCTCCGACTTCCAGCAGGCGCTCGAGGCGCGGCGTCAGCAGTTGGCGGCCTTGGGCCTGCTGCCCGGCCTGCCCGACCTGCGGAGCCTGCCGGCCTTCAGCTTCGCCCTGCACTTCACCTTCACCCTGCGCACGCCCTACATCAGCAAGGACGACGTCGGGCTGCACATCCTGGACAACCCGGTGCGCAAGGATCGGGTCTTCGGCCTGCCCATGGTGGGGCCGACGGCGTGGAAGGGCAGCCTGCGCGCGGCCATTCGCCAGGCCAACGGCTGGGACGATGAGCATTCCGACCTGTTGCGCCTGTTCGGGGATGTGGGCAGCGAGGAGGGCGGCCAGGCGGGTTGCCTGTACTTCTACCCCACCTTCTTCACCCGCCTGGGTCTGGAGGTGATCAACCCCCACGACCGCCAGAGCAACGCCGGCAAGCAACCGATCTACTTCGAGTGCGTGCCGGCCGGCGCGTCAGGCGACTTCACCTTGCTGTATGTGCCGTGCGATCAGGCTGATGTTGTCGAGGCGCGAGCACAGGCGGCGGCCGACGTGCAGGTGGTCATGGCGGGTGTGGCGGCGCTGATGACGGTCTACGGCTTCGGCGCGAAGACCAGCAACGGCTACGGCACGGCCGCGGAGACGTTCGTCACGGACGGGCAGGGCAAAGCGCAGGCGTTGGTGGAGCTTCGGAGCGGCGGCCGCTACCGTTGCCGCACCTTCGGCAGCCTGGCGCAGGCCGCCGAAAAGCTGGCCGAGGCGCTGACGGCGCAGGCAGGAGGCGTGGCATGAGCTACAACCTGGAAAAACTGTCTGAGAATCAGAACCGACAGGCGGTGCTACTGGCAGAACTGGCTGGCTTACTGCACAACCTGGGCAAGCTCGATCCGAACTTCTTTCCCAATCAGGTATCGGACACATCTTCGGCTATTCGTCAGATTCGGACCGGGAAACAGTTCATCGAAGGCTACAAGTTCAAGCGGTTCGCTCAGCTATCCGCCGGCTTTCTCGCCAAAGCTCGCAGCAGCATCGCCTCGACTGCCAAGCTCGATCCGACGACCCTGCCTCCAGTGGCGGCAGGTGATCTCGGCAGGGCCCAACAACAGGCTGCCGAGAATTTTAACGAATTCTTTCGGGGTACAGGGGTGCTGGACCAGGCGGAAACGGTCCAACTACAGGCTCTCCAGTTCGCAGTAGGAGGCGAAAGCTGGCCTCTCACAGACTTGCTGACGCTATTTTGGGATGACAAGTTTGTCTACAAAGCATCAGGGGATGATTACCAACGTCAATACGCGCTTGCCTGCTGGCTGACTCAGCCGAACGCTGTTTTTCCGTTGCTTCTGGCATTGTCTCACGGCGAAATGTCCGGATCGGAGAAGTATCGTATCGCCGACGATCCCATAACGGGAAACCCAGTCGCTGCAGGGGTCGAGCAGAGTAAAACAAGCTTTGACCAACTGAGGATAGCCACGGCCTTCGGTTTCGAACCGGACCAAACCCTTGATATATGGAATTTTCAGTCGGCGAAGAAAAGCTTGATTGCAAGCCTGCCCACCACATTGGCAGAGGTAGTGACGAAGCGACAAGGTTGGGTGCAGGCCATCAGAATGACGCTCAAACGGGGATTGGGCGATAGTCAATGGCCTGTCAACGAGATATCGCTTTGGGACTATGCATCTTCGATCGCTGCGCTCTTCAAAGCATGTATGACCAAGAGCATATTGGAGGGAAAAGTAGCGGACGCGAATCAAATGCATTGGCGATGGTTGAGCCTGCGGTTGGATGGCTTGGACTATCTGTTCCAGGCTAACCGAGTCGCCGATCTCATCGCTCGTCACGATGCCTTGGAGAAAGCATTGGGCGTGGTTCAGAAGAGCCTGGAATGCTCAACGCCCCTGGGCAATGAGGTCTACAGAGACGAACACGGGAGTTACTTCGTTATCCCCGACCTGCAAGGGGTGAGCGTCGGGGAATTGAAAACACAGATAGAAGCCATAGTACGAAAAGCCCTCACTGCTGAAGGGTATGAGGATGTTCAGCCACACATCTCGCTCGGTGAAGGACCGCTGCAAGGGAAGCGACTCAACCTGGGCCGTGAAATGCAACGGTTAGGCGCTCCAGAACAGTCAACCATTGGAGTTGCCACTATGAGCACTTGGTGGCAAGAACAACGAGAAGAAATCTGTACGGTGTGTCAGATACGTCCGCAGGGTTTCGTTCCCAGGCTCGGCGCACAGGAACTCGTCTCTCCACACTTGGCTAAGAAACGAAAAGTTTGCGGCGTGTGTCTGGTACGCCGCCAAGGACGCGCCAGAAGATGGGCAGAGCAAGAATATGCCCAGGCAACCATTTGGAGTGACGAGGTGGTTGATGAGAACGGCCGTCTGGCCCTTATCACTGGCTGTTTCGATTTGAATCACTGGCTTGACGGTGTGTTGATCGAGTCATTAGCTCTAGGGCATGACCAGACATCGGGACAGCCAGTATCCAAGTTTGCCTCTTTTCCACGAGTACAACGCGTTTGGTCAACGACCAAGCAGTTTTGGCAAGATGTGGAAGCTGAGCTCCGACTTCAAGCTGACATCTTGCACCCTCACCATCTGCGCGATGACAGACGACGGTTGAAGTTAACCGTTGAACAAGATCTGCAGCTAGAAGAGTACCATGTCTACGAGCTCCGGCTTGGCGATGTGTCCCTGAGCGTTCTTTGGGATGGACGACAGTTAGTAAGCACCGACAACCTATCTTATGTTGCTCGACAGCTCAATCCAGACAACGGGCGTTTCTCACCGGTAGATGGAGCACTGGCAGTAGGTGTCTGGATTGACGAACGGAAGAACGACCGAACCTTCAGACTGATTGAGCCTCCCGAGATAGGTTCGCTGACCTCTGAGTTCACAATTCGCATCCGGCATGTAGACTACGAAGATAGCACTTATGCCTCCCAGATCCCCATCCTGGCCGAGCCGCGCACCTTCATGGCCCTGGTTCCGGCCGACAAGGCGCTTGACGTCGTCCGGGCCATCGCCGCCAAATACGAGCGCGAAATGGGCAAGGTGCGCAATCGCCTGCCGCTGACGCTGGGCGTGGTCTATGCTGAGCGGCGCACACCGCTGCGCGCCGTGCTCGAGGCCGGCCGGCGCATGTTGGTGCAGCGGCCCCTCGGCCCGATGGACGCCTGGGAGGTGCGGCAGGATGTGGTGAGGCAAACCGGCCCGCTGCCCAAGGTGGCCTCTGATCTGGCCGACGGGACGCAGCAATTCCAGGAATGGTACGCTGTGTCGCTTGCCAACCAGGCGCTCGACCGAACCCTCACCTGGTACGTCCCGGCGGTGATGGGGGACGGCCAAACCGAAGATTGCTGGTATCCTTACGTTTTCTTGAAGACCGATACCGAGCCGACCGACCGCAACCGCCGCTTCCAGGCGCCCAACCCATGGACGGGGCAGACGGGCTGGCTAGTTCACGTCGGCGAACTCAAGGAGGGGGACGCGGTCTATTTCACCCCCGCCACCCTCGACTTCGAGTTCCTTGACACGGCCGGCCGGCGCTTCGAGATCGCCTATGACGAGACCGGCCGCCGCCGGGGGCGATCGGCGCGGCCCTACCTGCTGGAAGAGTTAACAACGCTGGACGCCGCCTGGGAGGCCATCGCCGGCCCCGCTGGCCTGACCAACAGCCAGATCCACGCCCTGCGCGACCTGATCGAGACCAAACGGCAGGAGTGGCGGCCGGTCCCTGCCGACTGCGCCCGAGACGCCGGCATGTTCTGGCGCTTCTGTCGCGATGCGCTCCTGGCCGCGCAATGGCCGGAAGGTTGCCGGCCAACCGGCGATGCCCTCTATCGCCTGACCAGTTGCGCCGCCAGCGGCCTGTTGAATGACGTCATCGAGCTGCGCATGGGCATCATGAAAGAGAGCAGCCAACGCAGCGCCAACCAAGAGGAGATGCACCAATGAGCGAGCCAATCTATCGTCAACAACGTTTCCTGCTGATGACCCTGGACCCCGTCCACGTGGGCACGGGCGGCTATCGGCTGGGGCGGGTGGATCTGAGCATCGTGCGCGAGCCGGGCACGCGGCTGCCCAAGATCCCCGGCACGTCGTTGAGCGGCGCGATCCGTCAGTTTGCAGCCATGCGCTACGAGAGCCGCCGCTGCGCGGGCATGGGCGAGGGCGAGAAGAGTCACTGCCGCGATGGGAAGTGCCCGGTGTGTTACACCTTCGGCTATATTCGTGGCAGCGAGGGCGGCCAGAGCGGCACGGTCAGCATCGGCGACGCGCGGCTGCTGCTCTTCCCCGTCTATTCCATGGCCGGGCCGGTGTGGGTTACCAGCCCCAGCGCGCTGCGGGATTTCGCCATCGAGGTCAAAGTCGGGGATGATGCGGTCAAAGTCGCCTCAGGCCTGGCGAATCATCCGCACCTGAACCTGGGCTGGCTGATGTTGAAGAAAGAGGAGGGCGGCTTCGATCTGCCGGACGCCGTGCCGGCGGAGATCAAGGCGCGGGCCGTCCTGGCCTCCGACAAGGTTTTCAGCCAGGTGGTCAACAGCAACCTGGAGGTGCGTACCTCGGTCAGCATCAACCCGGAGACCGGCGCCGCGTCGGACAAGGCGCTTTTTACCTATGAAGCGTTACCGCGAGCGGCGTTGCTGTGGCTGGACGTGATCCAGGACGATTTCCAGCCGGGAGGACGCGTTTTCCCGATCACCGACAAAAAGTGCAAAGTGGAAAAGACCACGGATGAAACCGGAGCCGATAAGAAGCGATACACGCACAACGCTGGCGAACCCCTGGGCGAGACCTGGAGCATGCCGCTGAACGTGGTGCGCGCCGGCCTGCGTCTGGCTGAACACCTGGGCATCGGCGGCATGGGCACGCGTGGCTTCGGCCGGGTCAGGCTGACCGGCGACTGGGAGGTGCGCTGATGACCCCGCTCAACCTGGATCAAGAGGCCGCCCTGAGCGCCCAACAGATGGTGGCGGCGGCCCTGACCGTCAAAAAAGATGCTAAGGCCATCGAGAACCTGATCACCAAAACGCTGGGCGTGTTGCAAGAGCAGGGCGTCTACGCCTGTATGTTGTTCCTGTTTTCCCGCACAAGCAGCGACGAAAGGGGATTTACCGGCAAGATACGGCCCGTGCTCTACGACCTGCTGGGCAAGCTGCCGGCATTCGGTCAGCGCGCCGATTTGCCCACCTGGCAGGACGAATCCAAAAAAGTCCTGGAGTTCTACGCCAGGCATGTTTGCCAAGAGTTGGACTCGTTGCTATTGGCGCGCGATCTCTATGAGCAGGCGCTGATCTACGCGCGCTTCACGGCCAAGGCGGAGCGCAAGGGGGATTGAGATGAGCTGGCAAGTCTATCCCCTGGCCTTTCGGCTGCTCAGCCCGTTGCACATCGGCTATCGCAAGGTGGGCAACCTGCAGCAGACGCGCGGCTACGTGACCGGCAGGGCGCTGTGGGCGGCAGTGACCAGCCGGGTGACCCGCGACGCCCTCCCGGCCGCTTCCGGTGCCGACTATCAGCGCATCGGCCAGAAGGTCAACCAGCAGTTCCGCTTCACCTACCTGTTTCCTGCGCTGAACGCCGACGGGCCGGCCCATCACCCGTGGGCGGACGAGGCGACCTTCGCCTATCGCTTCCTGGACAGCTACGCCAGCACTGCGCTGGATTACGGCCAGCAAAGTGCGGCCGAGGGGCTGTTGCACGAGGTAGAGTTCATCAGCCCCCGGGCGCGGCCGCTGGACGGCGAGGCGCCTTCGCAGGTCTTCTTGCTTGGGCGCCTGTACGTTCGGGATGAGTTGGACGACGAATTGGCCGGCTGGCAGACGGCGCTGGCGCGGCTGCAACTGGGCGGCGAGCGGGGCTACGGCTGGGGCCGGTTGGCGCTGGCGGCGGCCCTGGCAACGCCTGAGCAGATGGAGTTACCCGCGCCGCTGGTGCAAGTCCAAAGGGGCCAGCCCATCACCGCGCACGCGCTGGCCGCGCACGCCGCCGACCGCCGGGCCGTCAGCGACGTGCGCGGGCCGGTGGAGCCGCTGGTGGGCTGGGAGCGGAACAACCGCGGCGCAGGTGGAAACTGGCGTCTCTCCGAGGCGCTGATCTGCTATGCGCCCGGCAGCATCGTCGCCGCCGACGCGACCTTCGCCATCGGCCCCGACGGCGTCTGGCACGCGGCCGCGGCCTGAGCGGCCGGCGAATGGAGCTTGACCTATGCCGTTCAACCCCGACCTCCAACTCCACGCCGTCGTCGTCAACCTGATCGCGACGAACGACGGCCGGTTGCCGCTGACGCAGGGCGCGCTGGCGCACGCGGCGTTCCTGGATCTGGTGCGGGCGGCCGATCCTGCGCTGGCCGAGCGGCTGCACGCCAGCGGCAGCCGCCAGCCGTTCACCATTTCGCCGCTGCGCGATTTGCCGGCGCGTACGGGCGGCGCCTCTGTGCCCGCCCCCACCGGGGCGACCACGGAGGGATCGCTCCGACGTACGGGCGGCGCGTCCCTGCCCGCCCCCGCACGGGGCGACCACGGAGCACGGGGCGACCACGGAGGGAT
>Ga0194125_10005672_pt1 | contig 18880 bp, 20 predicted proteins | sample TA2KigC250mmetaG_FD_148626 | JGI IMG/M metagenome (GOLD analysis project Ga0194125, IMG submission 148626) | Freshwater microbial communities from Lake Tanganyika, Tanzania - TA2015034 Kigoma Deep Cast 250m | ecosystem: Environmental > Aquatic > Freshwater > Lake | place: Tanzania: Lake...
TTATTTAATCTTTTATGTTTTTCTTGCCATCTTTTTGAAATGATTTCTTTTACGCTATCTGATTCGGGCAATCTGATGCCTGTCTCAAAGGCCAATAGCTTGACTGCGTTAGGAAACGTTAAATTCTCTGCCCGCATAACAAAATCAAAAATATCACCGCCTGCGCCGCATCCAAAGCAATGCCATAGGCCCTTTTTGGCATTCACCGAAAAACTAGGGTGCCGCTCTGTATGGAATGGACACAATCCGGTACCATGTCTGTTCAGGTGGGTGTATCTTTGGACTATATAGGGCAGGGAAACCATGCTGCGTATATTGTCTATTACCTCTGGTGAGTATCTTTCCTTTGACATATTTACTAATCTCCTTTTTTTTGCATTGTATTGCACTTTCAATATATAGTGGCAATATATGGTTTTATGGGGGTATTTTTGATATAAGGCTTTGATATCAAAATAGATACGGTGCTTATTTTAGAATTTGGAGATGGTCAAATTAGGGAGTTTTTAGCTACGGGAAGGACTAGGACGCTTTTTGAAAGAGAGATTGAAGTTCTGAATCAGCTGTTATCTTTTTCTTAGCCTCTTGAGCATATTCCCAAGCGGTCTTAGGATTGATTTTCATTTTTTTACCGACTTCTTCATAAGATGTTGGGCCGGAAAGAAAGGTTAGTCTAAAGGCTTCTTTTTGGCGAGGAGGTAATTTTCTTTGAGCTTTTCGGAAGACCTTCTGAATCTCATTACCACCAATCTCTTCACCATCCTGATACTTGGTCTTTTCAAGATGGCCTTGTTGAATTTTAAACTCATCAAGTTCCTGTTTTCTCTCTGCCTTTTTTGTAAGAACTAAACTTTCTGAAATAGGATGCTCTATATCCTCGGGATAAGCCGGTCTATCAAAGTTATCCTTATTCATCCCATTGATTAAGAACTGTAATAAGGGGTCTTTTCTTATCTCTTCATCCGGATCTTCGCCATAAAGTATGTAATCAAGCTCTGCTTCCGTCTTGTAACTAACTAAATTAGAAATTTTTCTTTTAATCCTGCATGCCTCTCGGTACCATTTTATTACTTCTTTCCTAGAGCGGATTTGCCGTATAAGTTCCCAATCCATTTTATCTCGTTCGGGAATCTTTTTTGCTTCAATTATTTTTTCTAGCAGTTTAGAAAGCTCCTTTAAGTCTTCTTTTTTACCACTCTCTACTAATCTTTCCCAAGTTGTCTTTTTCTTTAGGCGAGGGTCGGATGTGGTCCGTCTCGTGTAACGGGATACCATTGCGATATCTATAATAAAATTTTTTATTTGCCTCAAAATATCGTTTCTTAAGTTTCTGAGATCATCTATTACTGTCTGTCTTTCCTCCGAAGAGGGGTTCCATAAGTCATCCTTCATTTTTATTGTTCCTTCTTCCCTTTTTCTGCCGGCCGTATAATCGCGACCATTATTAAGTTAGAAAATAAAGAAATCTTACGATAACATGCTCGCAATTTTGGATAATAAAATTTGTATTAGATTTACAATATTTTTCTCATTTCCTTGACTTGGTCTAGTAACTCTTATTTTACATATATAATCTTTCAACCCTGTTACATACAAATCTGATATAACGGGAAGAGAATCTCCTAGTGCATCAGAAATGCCAGAATAGGCTGAATGCAGCATAATAAGTACTTCTGTGCCGATATTAAATTCAACTTCATTTTCTATTAGCATTTTAAGATTTCGAAAAAAACCATATCTTTCAGCCTGAAAAATATCTTTTTTTGCCATTGCCCTAGCTTGCTGAACTATTTCTGAATTAACACCATCTTCTATATGAGAAGCACCCTGGTCATATAAATAAAGAGTTACCGCGGTTTTATCTTCAAAGCTATATGCAATAGATGCACCAAGCTTCTCATCGCCATATGTTCTTATAGCCCCTACTGAAAATTCATTGATCCTTGCAGGAAACATCTTAAAAATATTCCTAGGCGTTTTCTTTTCCATATCAATCCAGTCGATTTCTTGATCCAGATAAATCTTTAGGGACGCTCCCCGATTTGTTCGGTAGCGTGTCCTATCCATTATTTGCCCAGGGACACCCTCGTGCTAAATTTGGGGCCTGTCCCTGATCTAGAACTTCTTTAGCTCCAATTAGTTACTGGGAACCGATCCTAGACACTATCTTGAATACGGTCCAAAATTATAATTTAAATAAAACACAAAACTTTAAACGGATTTTCTAATGCATTAGCATATTCATAAATTCGTAACAGGTCGTCTCTGAATTCAGGATTGATTTTGACTATTTTTCTTAGCTCTACTAAAACATCTATACTTGCTTGTGATTTTACTTTTAATAGATGTAATAATCTAGATTTCTTCCAAGATTTTTTATATTCTACTTTCGCCTTATTGCATTCAAAAATTAACTCATCTTTTGTCAAAGTTCTTTCTACAACTTCTAAATTATTTGACGATGAAATTAACAATTGACTTTCCAATATTTCTCTAGTAGTCTCATCAGAATTTAGCCCAAAACTTCTAATTGAAAAATTCGTAAGATTAGGTAAGCTACCAGCGTTAAGTGAAATGGCATTGAATAAATGCAGCCTAGCGCCAATTGACAACGATGCTATTCTGCTTAAGCAGTTGCTATTATTTAAATTTTGTAAGTTAAAGAACGAATCGTCTGGCAAGGGATAATCTTTCCAATAAGGAATTTCTTTACTCATCTCTTTGATAAATGCACTGGCTTTTCTTAGCAGAGCGTCCATTTTTTGTTCCCATTTAATATTATGGCAACACAGCGCCTGCGAAAAAAACAAAGGAAATTTAGTAGTAAGCCAAAACTCTCTACTCCCACCATCTTTTTCAGCTATTATCCACATGGCTTGTAGCTCTTGATATCCTCTTAGTTGATTAAATTTAGCGTATTCGTAAAAGGGCGTGTTCACAACATTTGAAACTCTTTTGTAAATCCAATCAACCCCCATGCCTAAACCAGGATTTGCTTCTATTATACTACTCATTAATATATTTATTGATTCTACATCATTGTTTTGTAAACACTCTATAATAAAAGGGGTAAAATCTACACATGGTACTCTGGAATTAGGTGAGTATTTTTTGCTTAAAAATGGAAATTTTGGATGGCCCAGCCCTTCAATTTTTTTCTTAAGTGCCCAAAGGGCCGGGGTTAATTTATTTTTCTTTTCAGTGCTTTCACTATTCATTTCTCTTTAAAACTTTAGGACTGTTTCTTAATGACTTTTTTAGCTGTTTGCGGGGTTTAAACCTGGGCTACGTATACCATCCACATATTTATTTTCTTTACATAGGCGTCCCTGGCTACCTGGCCATTCATGGTATTTGCTTCAAAATCTTGATTATTTCTGCTTTATTACCAATAATTATATTTTTAAGGTGTTTTATGTATCTCTTAAGCATCTTGATTCTTTTAATATAATCATTCCTATCTTGGTCTGTCAAAGCAAGAACTACCATAATGGGATTTTGCTTCAATTTGCCCATGCAATAATCAGCCGTTATCACTCCTCCTACAGTATGTTTTCTTGTCCCCTGCTCAACCTCAATTATAGCCTTGATATTATTATTTTCTTTACTATAAAAAACTAAATCTGGCTGGTAATACGCACCGTCAAAATTAAATTTATTCTTCGATTCTGTTGCTATATTAAATTTATTGCCAAATTTTTTCTTTAATGATTTTATAATGGGTTGGCTGCTTAGTTTTTCCATATCATAAATATTTTCTGAATACTCTCTGAAATTTTTCTGCTTCCTCTTGTAACCATTTAAATGACTCCTCCCATCTATCAACTTTATTTATATCTGCCTCTTTAAACAGCCTAATCCTGCTTGCTTTTCTTTCTGGTAACTCAAGCCATTTTAATTTTTCTCCCAACTCGTGCTCTATTTTATCCTTATTTTGATGTAATTTTGAAAATGTCTCTTTAGAATCATTGATATAAATTTCGCAACCAATTTGATTATTTTGAGTATTTATTGTTAGGCAAACATGAGCTTCAGAGCTACCAAAACTTATATCATACCAGTGCTGTGGATAAGTCTTTCTCAATCTTAAAGCTGTTCTATTTTTTAATGCATATTCCTTAAATTTAGTCCAAAACTCTAACTGCGTAGACTTTGTATCAGATAATGTTGAATCTAAAGTAGATTTTTTAATGGTTTTTGCCCAATCATTCGGATTTGATATTATACGAAAATCCGGTGCATACGGAGAATCATCTATTTGCTTTAACTCCATCTTAATAATAAAAAAACTTAGATTCTCATCAGTGTGTTCATTCAGCCAGTCTATTGCCTGTCTATGTTCCTCTCTAACATCCTTTACTAACCAAATTACTATCTCAGCTTCATATCCTGATGCATATGTTATTAACTTACCAAGATGATCGTGATCTGTCGTTTCTAATTGGTTTTCAATAATAATTTTTCTTCCCGTGTTCTCTTCTTCGGCTAAAATATCTACTGTAAATGTTCCAACATTGGCTTCCGTCCCGATGACTTTCATATCAATTCCAACTTTTTCACTTAATAAATCAAGGTTTTCTTTCTGTGCTAACCAAGTTGTAAAATCATGGGCTTCATTTTTCCAAACATTTCTCAGATCTACCGTTTTAATTCTTCCAAGTGGCATTTCATTCCTCCTTATAATTAAAAATACAACTCTTTTCTTAAAGGGTTGTTTTAAATTCAAGGCAATATTAATTTATCTTCTTTTTTGGCTATTTTGCCTTCTTTTATATATGAATTAATTGCTTTCTGAATATAAAAATATGTTTCATCGGGTAGTCTACCAAACCCTAATAATTTCGCAGTCTGGTATACCAAAGATTCAAACGGCATACTATATTCCTTACTTAATACTATTATTGCCGCTTCTCCTATTTCTTCAGGAGCAATTAAATCAATCTGTTTAATATCTTCGGATTCTCTTATACGAACATTAGGTTGCGTCATATCTATTTTCCAATAAAATTTACCAATTTTCTTTATCATTTTTTTTGATGTACAATAATTTTCTACGCTTTCTAAAATACCCCTAACCCTACTTCCCAAAGAAGCAATATCCCAGTGTTGAATAACTCGCCTCATAGCTTCTTCTTTTTGAATTGGGCTTTCATAATCAACAACTTTTTTCAATACAGTTGCAATCTTATCAACTTGCCAAAAACGATAGAAATCTTCTAATTTATATTTATGCAAAATAGGCGTTTTTTTGTATACATTAACTATATTATTGTTGGATTGATTAAATAGTTCTCTGGGAGGATTTTTTTTGAGTTGTATTATGTAATCTGGGCTAATTTTTAGTTTTTTTTTAAATTCTCCTTTTTTAGCTTGATTTATTGCAACTAGTAATTTCTCAAATTCGTTTCGGGGATTTTTGAACCAATCGGTAGACCAAATTCTGTATAAATTCCAATTTAAATCTTCCAGAATTTGCCCTCTTAGTCTGTCTCTATCTCTTGCTGTAGCAGAAGAGTGATAATGTGCACCGTCGCACTCTATGCCAAGAATATATTTTCCGGGATTATTCTCATCTTGAACTGCTAAATCAATCCTATATCCAGAACAACCAACCTGTTTTTTTACTTTGATTCCCTTGGCAACCAAAAGATTATATACTGATTCTTCAAAAGGTGATTCTAAAAATCCTTCAGAGTCAACTCCTTTTATCAAAACAGTTTTACCTTTTTCAGCAAAATCTAAATAATTTTTTAGTAGACGAACTCCCACGCTATCTGTCCTTGATAAGTCAAAGTCATCTCCCCGAATTGAACTAAATATTTCTACTCGTCTTCTTGCACGTGTTATTAAAACGTTTAACCTCCTCGGCCCACCAAGTTGATTTATTGGACCGAAATTCATGTAAAGTTTGCCATTGGCGTCTTTTCCATACCCTACGCTTATAAAAATCACATCTCTTTCATCACCTTGAATAGTTTCAAGATTTTTAACGAAAAAACTTTCTAGCTTATCTTCATTAAAAAATGGCTCTAAGCTATTATCTTCCCTGAGCATCTGGTCTATCATATCTTCTATTGCATATTTCTGTCGTATACTAAATGTTCCAACGCCTAGCGTTAAATCTGGATATTCCCTAAAATGCTGGAGAGCAGCTTTTGCTACCTCACGAGCTTCTTCTATATTTGCACCTGTTCTGCCTCTGTCATAACTTGTATTGGGTTTATAATAAAATTTTATCCCTAAAGAAGGAACCTCTTCTTCTGCGCAAGGGAAAGTAAAAAGGTAACTGTCATAGAAATTCTTATTTGAGAAAGTTATCAGAGACTCATGCTTGCTTCTATAATGCCATCGCAACATTGTTCTTGGTATATTGCTAGAAGCACATTCATCAAGTATGCTGTCTAAATCATCTGGCAATTCTTCTACTTTGCTATCTTCTATATCTTCCGATGTAATAACTTCTGATTGAAAAAAAGTTGTAGGTGGCAACTGTTTATTATCACCAGCAATGACTATTTGTTTAGCTCTAAGAATGGAACCCAAAGCATCCTCAGTAGGTATTTGACTAGCCTCATCAAATATTACTAGATCAAAGTTAACAAGTTCTGGATTCAGGAATTGCGACACAGTCAAAGGGCTCATTAGTAAACAAGGTTTTAAAGCAGTTATTATCCTAGGTATTTCCTCAAAGAGGCTTCTAATTGACATATGAGCTCTCATCTTTTTTGATTCACGTAAAAGAATACCAAGTTCTGAACCTCGGCTAGGATTAGGAATGTATATAGTATCAAATTTCCCAGATAAATTATGTTGAAGTCTTATTTTTGCTAACTCTATTTGTTTTTTGTCTAGTTCACAAAATTTTTCAATTAATTTTTCATGGTCTTCACCACGAAACTTTCTTAAAGCAGCTCTTTCTGAAAAAGCAGTATCAAGCCAACACCTCAAAAACTGGCATTTAAAAACATCAGCTATTTTTTCGTATGCCAAATTCAAATATTCTATTTTATTAAGGAAGTCACTGAATCCGGCTTTCTTGCATTCAAATAATGAATTTTGATATTTTATCCATTCATCCAATTTATCAATGCTATTATTAATATCTGAAATCTTTTTTATCAAACTTAATAGAGGAAATTCTGCAAAACTCATCTTAAAGGTTAAGGATTCATCAATCTTTGTAAGGTCAATTAATGACTTAATATCGTCTTTTATTTTATTTAACATATCTGATAAAACACTTGAAACGCGCTTAGTATCTTCTGCTTCTTTCCTTTTTTCGCTAAGCTCATCAAATATGCTATTATGAAAATATTTCTTTATCACATAGTAACGGAATTTAACCATCCATTTTGAAAAAGCATCTAATTCTTCCCACTTGCTCTCTTTTCCTCGCCATAAAACATCAAATAGTTCCTTACCTACATTGTCAAGATTTGTTATCTTTTCTGCTAATTGTTTCCCCTGGATCATCTTTCGTAAGTCATCAGTTATGTTTTTCAAAGAAGGTTTAAATTTTTTGTTTACTATATACTTCCGTATTGTATTCCTGTCTCTCCAAAATGAAGATGTTAAAAGTAAAAATGGATTTTTAACATAACTGGAATACCTTTTAAGAAACGCATTAATATCAATATTTTCAACGAAAATATCCTCAATGCGATATGTTAACGCTATTTCATTTTTAAACTCATTAAAAAATCTGACCGTATTTATTATATCTATAATATCTGCAGACAAAGAATTCCAGTGTGCGTTCTCTAATTTTGCTTTTATTACCTTGGGAGCATCAACCAATAATTTACTTGCTTCAATCATTATCTCTATCTCCGATATAGATGATGGCTCATTGAAACAAGTATATTTAGCAAGTTTCAATACATTGCTCTGTATATTTAAATGATTATCAATAATTGAATTCAATAACTCAGCTAATCTTAGCTTATCTTGATAATGGAAATCGGTTAGTTGCGCCCCATACCAAGGATGCTGGTTAGGATTACCGATAATTGATAAATTATGTGCTAAATTGTCTAATAATTCGTAGTAACCATTGAATGTATTTCTATCCAAAGCTACTGCATTCATAAACATAAAAGCAATATCCTGAATTTCTGGATGACTATTTATAATACCCATTGCTTGAAATGGAGTCATTTCTAGGTTTCCATATGGAGTATGAATTTCCATGACATACTTATTAAGATCTTCCCTGATCTTCTCAAGTTTAACCATTTCTTCGTCATGGGAATGATCTTGTTTCTTCTGCATTTCCAATACTCTAACCAATTCTTTGCTAATCTCTTTTTTGTTAGCTTTTCTACTATGTAATTCTAAGCAAAAATCCCCAAGTCCATTATTATCAAGACGCTTTTTAACTACTTCCAAAGCTGCCATTTTTTGGCTCATAAAAAGCACTTTTTTATTTTCGGATAAAAACTCTGCTATTATATTTGCTATTGTTTGTGATTTCCCTGTGCCTGGCGGACCCTCAATTACAAGATTTTTTCCATTCTTTACAGCTAAGATTGCTTTTTGTTGGCTTGAATCTGCATCTAAAATCTGAAAAGTTTTGAGTGGCTTTATTTTTATATCTAAGTCTTTATCTTCAGGTATTAATCCGAGAGAAACCCGCTGTTCGTTAGATTGACCGCATATTATTTTGATAATAGGATTATTTATCAAAACATCTCTAAACTTCTCAACATCTTTATACATAATGAATTTGGCAAAAGAAAATAGGCCTAAATATGTATCATTTGTAACGCGCCATCTTTCATTAGACCTAATTGCTGATTTAATTTCATCAAATATTTCTATGGGATTAATTTTTTCTTTTTCTTCATCAATAGGATTTAATATTATGCCGAAATCTCTTTGCATTTTCAATATAAGAGCAGGATTTATGATATATTGATCTTCTTCGTGAAATTTTAATTTAAATTTACTTCTTACTGAGGAACGAGTTAGCTCAACCGGCACTAAAATAATAGGCGCCTTTAATTTAATATCGGAACTTTCTGACTCATACCATTCTAGACATCCTAGAGCAAGAAATAGGACATTATAACCCTGTTCTTTCATAATAGAGTTCGCTTTTGAATATATGCGAAATAGGTTTTTAGATAATTGGTCTTTCACTAAGTTAGTCTGAAGATATTTATCTTTATGCCTTTCTTCAACATCAACTTTTTCATATAGCTCAAATTCAACAGAAGAATCCTGCTTCGCATCTTCTTTATGAAATAGATCTTCTTCCTTTGAATGTAAAAATTCCATACCTTCTTGTTCAATTGCAAGAATTCTTAAAATTTCTGCTGGTTGTTCGTCTACTATTTTTATAGTAGTAACTTTGGTAGGGCGAAAATGTAGCAGCCTGTTTCTTTTTGATAAATCAATTAGCTTGTCTTGCCACCTTTGAATTCGCTCTTCAATAATATTAGGCATATATTTCCTTCGCAAAAAAAGCAACCCATTTTATAGAGTTGCCTTAAATTTGCTTAAATTGGTACCACATTACAAATATTTTTACACATCGTGATAGAATCTATTCTATCTCTAATCCCCCATTTTATCAATAATTTCTTGCCTCGGTGGATAAGGAGTCGTTTTGGCTGGATTTCATTAATCTGCCCAAAATAACCCCATTTCGCCACTATACCACTATTACTCTTGCTCAAAATAATACTTTGTCCACTCCTCTGACCATAGAATATGCGGCACGTTCCTCTCGGATATTTTGACAAAATCGCCGTTTTTATACTCGAAGGTCTGGATATTGTGCTGGTCATAACCAAGATGGCCCGTAGCCTCTTTATTGGTAAACCCTTCGCCTACCTCTATCAAGCCGTTTTTTAATCTCCGCGCTATGCCTTCACAAAACCCTTCAAATCTCTTTAAAAGAATCAATTCTTTATCGTCCTTGATTCGATAAATATCCAGCCGCTGAGAGAATCCGTCGGCCCATGCTACATTATAACGGATCCAGATTTCCGGCACACCGTCTCCGTCAAGATCGTGAAATTCAATGGGCCAGATGTAATGCAAAAAATGCCCCTCCGTATCAATATTGTGCTCGGCAAAGTATTTTACGGGCTCGCCGTCCTTGAGTCTGCCGGATACGATGAAAGGAGCTTTCTCTGAAGAAATTAGAGGAATGACGACCGCCAAATCTTTTTTCTTCAGGATATACCAGCATTCCAGGCGAGGCGATACGACAATCTCGGCGAAATAATCCTTCTCGGAATCTCCTCTTACCTGGAATTCAAGAGTATCTTCGTTGATTCCTTCCTCTTCAATGCCCCAAAATTTACGCATTACCCTGATGAAAAAGTCTGTAAAATCATCGGCATATTTGCCCGAAATAAAAGCGGTGGGGACCAAATCTTTTCTTTTATCGAATAAAGGATACAGGTCTGCACAATTTCTTTCTGTTGCTTCGTTAAAAGCCGTCAGACCCATATAGCGCGCAAGCCAAAAATCAGCTTCCGGGATTTTATTCTCCTCTATCGCTTTTTCAGCTTTCTGATAAATGGCTTTTAATTTCTTTTCTGAGCTTTGTTCTGCCGCTGTCGCATTATTGACCAACAATAATGCTGATACTGAAATGATTATTAATTGTTTATTATTCATTTCTACTCAAGTTTATTGTCTAACTCTATCAACGCTAGATATGGTTCTTTAAAATCGTATCCCTGAGGAATAAACTCGATTGATTCTTCTAAAAGTTGCCTTGCTTCCGATATTCTTCCTAATTCTGCAAGAGTTCTAGCTTTATTGTTTAACAAAAAAGAATAATCAACCGTAGATTTCAAGGATTCATAGAAAGTATCTAAATAATTTGGCAACATAAATCTAGTCTTGGATTCAGGGTAGTCGATAAAAAGAAGTCCACCATATCCATCTTCATCTGAAGCATAATATTTTTCTGCTTGTTCTCCTGTAGTCCAAGAGAGATGCTCGATGTTATCCTTACAAACAAAAAATAACAAAACCTCTAATGCTTTATTAAGCCAAAGCCTATTCTCTGTTTTATATCCAATAAACCCCACTCTTTTATTCTCGAGCACATTATTCATCCGTCCACAGACAGAATGGAATAATCTATCGATTCCAACATCATAAATCTCTATTACTCTATTCAAATCTCCTTTTTTACGATAGGTTATCGCCAAACTATTATAAGCATTCAGGTAGTCTTTATTTAATTTAAGGGCTGTTTCCAATGCTCCAATGGACTTTTCATATTCTTCTTTAAGCTGATATACTATACCGAGTTGACAATATATTACATCTTCTGGAGCACCCATAAATTGATAACCTTTAAGATTTGGAAAAACAACATTCTCATCATCTTTTGAGGTAAGCGCCTTTAAATAAAATTCTTCTGCTTCCTTAAAATCATTTAAAGCCCTACAAGTCAAACCAAGATGATATAAAACCAATCTACTATTTGGGTTCTTTTTCAATTCCCCTTTCAATAACAAAAGTGCTTCTTGGGGTAAGCCTTGCTCAACCAATTGTTGGGCCTGAATTATTGCTAGAGTTGATATTTGTGAGTTTTCTTTCATTTTTTCTTCAATTTCATTACCGCCCAAGCAACTATTAATTGTTTTTTATTCATCCTGCCGCCTAACTTTTGTGATTGCGCCTAACAAAACGACTCGGATTAGTTATTATCAATATATTTAAAATCCTTCTAACCCCCATAGACTGTAGTGATCAAGTGCGACGCTGCTTCCGTAAGGATAGTTCTGAGGCCACCTTTCTATTAACGGGGTATCCATCAATAGCAAAAGCTGAAGTCTTGCCCAGTTATCATCTGGATGAGCGTCAACATATTGCTCCATAGCTTGTGCCAATTCCCAAAGAACTTTAATATATTTATTATTTGGGATGCCAGACCAGTTAGACATCCCGTTCTCGGATTCATGTTTAAGTGTTCTCCATTGGAGATAAATTCTCTTAATCTGTGGAGAATAGTTTTTCTTTGAAACAAATTGATCGAGCATATTTAAGACATATTCGAATCCGCCTAATTTATCATACACCGCATCACTACCCAGCCCTGCGCAATCGGCCAAACGGACAACAATACTGCCTTCGGCTTGGGTATCTTTGTATCGGGACAACAGTTCTTGCAGAATTAATGAGGCCTCAACGTATTTCTTTTCCTCAATCAATCTATCCGCGGATTGAAACTTCTCCTTATCTTGCTGGTTTTCGAAATAACCCGACTCGACCTCCAAAAGATTAACTTCCTTAAAATCCTTGGGGATTTTAACAAAACTGTCGATTTTTAATTTAAGATTTTTGTTGTATTCATCGACCATGACCCAGAACGACCCGAATTCTTTTTCCAGGTCTATCTTGCCCTTTTTGGCAACGGTGCCATATATGCCTATCAACTTATCAACCACTCCGTCAAGCTGCGGTTTGAACTCGTTAATCTCCTGGGGCAGGGATAATGCCGAAAGATCAGCCTTTATAACATTTAAATCAGCGACTACTTTTTTGGCAGGTTTTATCGACACGCCCTTATCGTAATTCGGGCTGTCTTTGTCCTCCTGGGCCAGATACATGCTCATCTCAATTTCAACCGCGTGAATCTGCATCCCGATATGCTCAAGCTCAAATACGCCTTTTTCAACATTGCTCAATCCGGCTTCAGCGATATACAAAAATGTAAACAGGAACACAACAATAAAAGCGGTAATTAACCGTTTATTATTCATTTATATTCTCCTTCGCCATAACTCGAGGTTTAATGTCGAGAGTTCCGTCACCTTGTTCTTTGATATCAAAGAATGCCTGAATTTTCTCCCGAAGAACCTCGCCACCATCAATATATATTCTTTTTATCCTTATCCTCATCCCATGTTGGGCAAGTTTAACTGACTCGTTTGTTTCAGGCAAAAACAGGATTTCGTTCATCATCTTGTAAGCCTCATCAAGGTAGCCGTTGACCTCCAGCATCAACGACTCATTGAAATAGTACGCCAGATTCTCCACTGAAGCTGGCTGGCGTCCGGGCATAGGTATGCCTTCCGTATAAATATCACCTTTTTCATCAACGCTATATTTATTTCCCTGGGAATCAACCATTTCTTTTAAAGATGAATCTTCACTATAACAAAAACCGGAAATAAATAGAACAATGATTGCCCCAGCAATTATTAATTGTTTTTTATTGATCTGCATTTTTAAGTCATCCACGTCTGAATAAGCTTATCGATATTAAATTCAAATGATTTTTTAGCTTTAATGTAGAGTATCTCGCCTTCGTATCCGCCACCAATGCTATCTTGAATTTTACCGTTCTTACCTAAATAGTCAGCTCCTTCGTTTGCACTGAATTCCCAGGTTATCTGATTTTCTGACTCCTCAGGAGCCCTTAGAGAAAAATAAATATACGATTTGAAAGCTTGCTTAATATTCTCATCTGCCAATCCAATACTAGCATGATATGCTTCACGATATGCTTTATATTGCTGAAAAGTTATTCTTTGATCATTATTTAATTTATTACCAAGATTTAAAAGCCAAATTTCTCTGTGATATATATAATCCAGTTTTATATGACATACTCGCGCTTCGGCTTCGATTCGTGGCTGGGTAAGGTCTTCTTCTTCGCATGCGCCTTCTTCTAAACTTATTAAGTCGTTAGTCCGGCTCCAGTTAATAAGCCAACTGATTAATTTATCATTTACTTGATTCATAGTGTCACTTATTGAAAAACAGCAATCCCTTTCAAGAGCTGCCGTTATAGTGATTACCAACTATTAATTGTTTTTTATTCATTTTCTCCTTCAATGTCCTTAGTGACCTACTCTACAATCTTACACTTCCAAAATTGGTGGTAAATCAATTCTTTTGCTACTACATTCTAACTTTACAACCACTGGATTCTCATCTTTTCTGCGTACTCTATAGTTAACATGTTCATTTTGAAAACCAGCGGCTAGTCCACCATGACCTTTTAAATATCCAGCTATAGCACTCTCAATCCTTTCCAGTAATCTTTTTTCACAACTCACTGGTGCAATATATACCCGGAATAACTTCAGTGAATCAAGAAGTTTCGGATAAAGCTCATTGTGCCTCTTAATAAAATCCTCAATATCTCCCAAGGGTAAAGGTAAACGTTTCCCTTTCTGTAATTCTACAGGTTCGTAAATTCCATATTCGCCAGATAAATAACCCTTAAGATGCTCTATCATCCTTTTAGAAAAAGCTCTGGTTGTTATCCCAACGTAATAAATAAGGTCCTTATCTTCAACTGGAACTGCCCAAAAATAAATTCCCTTTTTTAAGGGGGATTCAAGAATACAAGGTAAATCGTTGCCTTTTAATAAAGTAAACGGCCCCTGGAATCTAATTATAATTTCAGTGGAATTATCCATAATTTAAACCTTTGCCTGATCAACTATCGTAGCTCTATTTAAAATATTCTCTATTACCCAATATTTATGATTACCTATATTAAAATATGTGTGTTGTTTTGAATAAAACGTTTCAGTATAACCATTCTTTTTTATAAACACACTAAATTCATCAAATAGTTTTTTTTCATTTTCGGATAAATAATCTCTTACAATGTAATAGTGCGGTATCTCGGGCATAGTTTTTGCAAAAACCCACTTATTCCTATGAATAAATTCTTCCACATAAGGAGGTATGCTCTGACATTTTCTCGCAGAATGGCTATTTCTTTTCTTTAACTTTATCATATATTTCCTGCAGGCTTAGTTTCTTTAGTCTTTAGGGACGTTCCCGACTTATTCGTAAGCCTGTCCTATCCATTATTTGCCCAGGGACACCCTCGTGCTAAATTTGGGGCCTGTCCCTGAAACAACAGCTCGTTTGCCATAGCGCTACTTGCTAATAATAAGAATGCTGTAATTATCCAAAGAAATAATAGCCGCCTATTCACCTGCCTAGGGCTCCAGGACATTATTTCGTGGCTTAAAATTAAGACTACCATCATCCAACTGCCTGATGTCAAAATACCTTAGAAGCAACTCCTTTGTTTCCTGATTATTATAGAACTCTTTTATTGCTGAAATGGCATTCTCTTTAAATCCAACTAATAGATAATCATCCGGATGTGTAAGAAACGTCGCATGGTATAAACTTATTTTTTCTTCAGCTTCATTACTTTTCGATTGAAAAAGAATCTTTTCCATGCATTCCCTCGATTCTTTTTCCAAAGCCAACTTAACCTGCTCAATAGTCGCACATTTAAGGATTATATTCGTAAATTTATCGATTATCTCTTCCCTAGAAGGAATCGGGACTTTTTTAATTATCAAATCAAAAGTTTGTTTAACCTGTCTGATTTCATTTAAGCGGCACTCTTCTTTCCGCTCTTCCTCTGTAGTCGGCATAAATACCGCCTTGTGCGGCATAGGACACCAAAACAAAGATTTTTTACGAAACTCTAGGAACCCAAGAAGGTCTATCCGCAAACTCATGCCGCCTTCAAAGAATATTCTTATCCTATGACCATCGCCTAATTTGATTTCCGTGCTTTTGTCAGCATCACGCATAACTACCTTAGATTTATTCGTTTCTTTATTCTTCATTGTCTGCCTATGGTCTTCGACTCGCTTTCTGATAAATGGTTTTTATCAATTTATTTAAACCTCATAATCAAAAGTGCAATAAAGTTCAATCGTTGGAGAAAGTAAATCTTTATGTTTTCTTGGCTCAGTCCCATGAATATTTGCTTTAAACTCATATTTTTGGCGCTGATATGTATCAATTATTATTTTAAATGTTGAGGGGATTGCCCAAAAAACAACATATGGACCATCCTTTCCGGTAATATAAATTGTAAAGACACCATTATCAGCATCCCAGACTACATGTGCTTTGTCTTTATTGGTCCAGGTGTTTTTCTCGCCATCAATAGAAAACTCCGCTTTTTCAATTTCGCTGGAAATATCCCAAATGTCAGCATTGAATACAGTCCTCCCAGTTCCAGATTTGCATTTTATACAATATGTATTAGAACCAGCCCATGCTTGAAAAACGATAAAGAAAATAACCAAAGAAAATAGAATTATTAAACTAACTATTAATTGTTTCTTATTCACCCCACAACCCCCTCTTATTCTCCCTCGCCTCTTGATACAATTTCTGGAAACTTTAATTCAATTTTCTTATCGATCGAACCTCCACCAAACTGATACTTAGAGGGGTATATTATAACCTTATCCTGATAAACCTTTATTTTGCCATTGTATCTATCACCTAAAGAATAAATGCCGATAAGCGACATAAGCAGCTGTTCTTGCTTTTTACCCTCCCACATAGTCTGCCCTTCTGAGAATTTAACAAATACCAGATACATGAAGTAACCCGATCCGCCTCCGCCATTCCCAATTTCAACGACATGAACATTATCTGCCATCTTACCTAACCACTTATAGCCGAAGTCATCGTATTCCGTTAAGTCTCCACAAAAACAACGTTCTTCTCTAACAGCCCACCATTGACCATACTGCCTTTTAACTTGGCTATTGGGGTATTCATTAGTGTCGAATGCTGCTGAAACATCAACGACTGTTACTATCGGACGCTGATCCGACATCCAACCTATAAACTCTCCGATCAGGAATGGATGAATCGGCTTATTTTTGTATGTAAACTTAGTGTTCACCTCTTCCAATGCCGTTCCCGCCATCACAGGCGCAACAAACGCAATAAGGATCAAAATGTCCGGAATGATTCTCTTCATACAAACACCTCATTCAACATACTTGACCATCACCTCTTCATATTGTCAGGTATTATTCCCATCATCTTCATTAGCGCCGCAGTACCCTTCATCGGTCTGGAGACATCGAAGTAATAAGTATGGCTCGCACCATCTGCCGTGGTAATTGTATGCGCACGAACCGTAGCTTCAGGGATACCCGATCCATTCACGAAAAAGTCGATATTTGGCTTCCAATCAACATCCTTTTTACCGTGTCGCTCAGATATAAAACGATCAGTTAGTCCATGAGCCGTGTCCATAGATGCACAATTAATGATTGCGGCCATTCGTGGAGATGTTGCATCTCCCCCATGAATTGGCGGCATCTTATTCATTTCTTTAAGTGAAAGAGGTTTCTTGCCAAATAGATTGTCAAAAAGTCCCATAATATCACTCCTTTCTTATCGTAGATTGGTTGCTTATATTATACCAAAATTGTTACCAAATTACTGGCTAGTACACCTGCCCCCTTCGTGATCTATTATATAATCTCTTGTCCCCTTACACAAAGGAAATTCGGAACACCCGTAAAACTTTCCTCTAAATCCATTTCTTAAAATCATTTTAGCACCACACATAGGACAACGCTTAATAGTATTCTCTTGGCTGTATTCGCTAAGTCTCCACAATCCAGCTCTCAGTTTGCCGCCACGATACTCATCCCAACAAGGTTTTTCATCAAATTCATTAATATTATCTAAATACCTATTATATAGATACTCAGGCATCCCGGAGCTATTTAATTTAACAACTTTTTTAAAGAACGATTGATTCGCCCACATACGTTCCCACTCTCCTCCTCTACATCCTGGCCTGAAAATGTAAAGAATCTTAGGCGCAACAGATAATCTGCAATACAATGCTTCATAGACTATGCAAATTTCTTCAGCAATAAAAAGCACGCTAAAAAATTCAGAAGAATTCTTAGACACAGAATTTCTTTGCCATATACTCCAGTAGCAAAAAAAGGGTACGCTGAAAGAAAGCACATATTGACCTCTTTCAGGTAAAACAAGTGGTCCCCAGCTATTTGGTACTAAATCGCTCCACAAAATCTCTTTATGTGAAACTAGACGAAAATCAGAAAAAATTATTTCTTTTGATCCTTTGAACCTCTTCAAATAACTTTCTTTTTTAATATGATAATCGGCATAGACAAACGAAAAAATATTACCCGCTAGTAATGGCCTAGGGCCTAGAATACCACCAGAACAAGGATAATAAAGCGAATCGGTCAATATATTTCTTAATGGAAAATCTATTTTTTCTAGATTTTTATTTCCCTTTGCGATATCTTCGAGCCACTTTGGGACTTCCATCTTTGGTAATTCAGATATCATTATTGCCTCCTTTAATTACCTTTCTTTCGTTAAACGAATGCCGCGGCATTTCCCGCTAAATCCCCGGAATTCAATCCGGGGACTTTGCGGAAAAGATTAAAGCATCTAATCACCATTGCTTCCTTCGTAACGTTTTTCCCACTCTTTCAAAAAGAACCCGGTTCCATCTTTATATTCACCAAATCGCCTTCTAGCGCCGCATTTTCTACATACGAATTGCGTGTACTTAAATCCTTTTTCCTTGGTCATTCTAGTTTCTAGACCTATATTGTCATGCGAACATAACCCACACTTGCCGTCAAAACCTAAAAGTACCCCAGCCGATCTAACCGCATCGCGAAAATCAGCGCCTTCAAAAGTAGCTTCAATCTCGGTTAATGAATTCAATCTCATTTTAACTTTTAGTTCCATTTTACTCTCCTTTAGCGGCATCTCTGCCTTTGTAACCTTCTACAATTGCTTAATTAACGCCCATTAGAGAATTCATTCCCACTCCAAGAACCATCTGAATTCTGCCAGCAGTGAAAAGCATTAAACTAGCTAATAACAAAATTAACATTCTCATATTTACCTCCATGTATTATTAATAATCCCATCCTGTACCAATTTCACCAGTATATGGATTTACGTTGCCGCAACAACTCCAATTATTCGAACCGATACCATCGGGATTCGATCTATAATGCGGAGCCACATAGGTACCGTTGCTTCTAGTATAACCTCTTACATATACATCTGCTAAAGCTACCCCAAAAGACCACATAAGTATTGCTGAACA
>Ga0194125_10005677_pt1 | contig 18864 bp, 15 predicted proteins | sample TA2KigC250mmetaG_FD_148626 | JGI IMG/M metagenome (GOLD analysis project Ga0194125, IMG submission 148626) | Freshwater microbial communities from Lake Tanganyika, Tanzania - TA2015034 Kigoma Deep Cast 250m | ecosystem: Environmental > Aquatic > Freshwater > Lake | place: Tanzania: Lake...
CCCTGGTCCCGCACCCCCACCCAGGCCCAGCCGTCCCGCGTGCCGGCGCCGCAGGACACCGTGCTTCCCGGCGGGGCCAGGCGCACCGCGTTCCCCGCCAGGTTGCCCACCGCCGAGCGCAGGGCGCTCCGATCGGCCCGCACCGTGGGGCCGCTGCCCCCCACGTGCTCCACCCGCAGGCCGCGCGCCTCGGCGGGCACCCGGAACTCCTCCACCACCTCCCGCGCCAATGCGCCCAGGCGCACCGCCCGCACCGCCGTGTCGGGCAGTTCACGCCGGGCGAACCGAGTCAGGTCGGTGACGCTACGCGTTAGGCGGTCCACCGACCGGCGCACCACCTTCGCGGTCTCCCGCAGGGACCGCGCGTCGGCGTGCGGGTCCGACAGCGCCACGTCGATGCTGGTGGACATGGTGGCCAGCGGGTTGCGCAGTTCGTGGGAGATGTCCTGGATGAAGCGGCGCTGGTCCTCGGCACCGCTCTCGATTCGGTCCAACATGCCGTCGAACGTGTCGGCCAGGCGCTTCAACTCGTCCTCGGGGCCCTCCAGGTTGATGCGGCGCGACAGGTCGGAGGCCTCGATCTCACGGGCGACCAGGGTTATCTTCCCCACCGGGCGCAACACCCGGCCCGCCACCACCCAGCCGGTGCCGAGGCTGGCGGGGAACAGCACCGCCAGGGCGATGAGCGACATGGAGCGCAACCGGTCGAGCGCTTTCTGGTTGACCAATCGCTCCAGGTCGTCCACCGCGGCCTCGTCCAGGTACAGCGCCACCCCGCGGTCGCTGGTCACCCGGCGCACCCGCAGGTCCTCGGTGGCCGCCCTCCCCTCCAGGGTGCGCGACAGGGCGAAGTAGATCGAACCCACTACCAGCACGGCGAGGCCGAACACCACCAGGGTGTACAGGCCCGCCAGGCGGAAGCGAATGGAGCGCGCCCAGCCGGGGATCAGCCTCACCGCGCTCACTCCACCAGGCGGTAGCCGCTCCCCACGATGGTTTCGATGGCGTGGGGCAGGCCGACGGCCTCCAACTTGCGCCGCAGTTTGCTGACCGTCACCCGCACCGTGTTGGTGAACGGGTCGATGTTCTCGTCCCAGACGTGGTCCAGCAGGCGCTCGGTCGAGAGCACCTCGCCGGGGTTCAGCATGAAGTAGTGCAGCAAGGCGAACTCCCGCGTCGTCAGGTCGAGGTCGCGGCCTCCCACATACACCGTGCGCCGGGCGGCATCCATGCGCATCTCCCCCACCTGGATGATGGCTCCGGTGTGGCGCGAGCGGCGGCGGGCCAGGGCGCGCAGCCGGGCCAGCAGTTCGGGCAGGGCGAAGGGCTTCACCAGGTAGTCGTCGGCCCCATCGTCCAGGCCGGCCACCCGGTCTTCCAGCGAATCGCGGGCGGTGAGCATCAGCACCCTCGGCTGGTCGGTGCCGTCGATCTGGCGGTGGCCGGCGTGCAGGCGGCGACACACCTCCAGGCCGTCGACGTCGGGAAGGTTCAGGTCGAGGCAGACGATGTCGTAGGGAGCGACCGCCATCTTCTCCATGGCGTCGCGCCCGGTGAGGGCCACGTCCACGGCGTAGCCATCGCGCCGGATGCCCTCGGCTAGGGCGAGGGCCAGGTCGGATTCGTCCTCGACGACGAGCACCCGCAAGGCGTCCCTTCCGGTCGGCGCGACCGTGTCGTCATCAGGGTAGACCCCGCGTAACGGTCGGTGCCGGCCGGGCCGGCGCGACGCCTCCCCCGCTCTGCCTGCCGACACGATGGCCTCCTTGGAGGAGGGCCCGCCGGGCCGGGGACGGAGACCCGGCGGGCACGCGCTCTGCCTCGCACCGGGGCGAAGCCTCCGACCGGCAAGGAACCCGCCGGCACCCGGAGGTCACCCCGGCACCCGGGCCGGGCATGCCACCCCGGCCCTGCAGCACAACCTACGACGTTGCCGCTAACCCGGCCGTAATGGGGCCGTTTAGCCCGGCGAGACGGTCAAGCCCCGCTACCGCCGGCATCATCGAGGTCGCATCCGCGATGTGTAGGCTCCGCGTCGCGTGACGAGAGGGAGCAACATGCCCAAGGCGGCCACCCCGGTTCGGGAGGACCTCAACCCCCACCACATCGCCCGAAACCAGTTCGAGGAGGCCATCCCCTACGTCGACGATCTCAGAGGCTGGAAGGGGGTCTCCCGCTGGCTCTTCGAACCGGAGCGAGTGATCAAGGTGACCCTGCCCGTCCTCATGGACGACGGCGAAGTCGAGATCTTCCGCGGCTACCGGGTGCTGCACAACACGGGACGCGGTCCGGGCAAGGGAGGCATCCGCTTCTACCCCACCGTCGACGAGGACGAGGTCAAGGCCCTGGCCTCCTGGATGACCTGGAAGTGCGCCGTGGTGGACATCCCCTTTGGCGGCGCCAAGGGCGGGGTGGAGTGCGATGCCACCAAGCTCTCCGTCGACGAGAAACGCCGCATCACCCGCCGCTTCGTCACCGCACTGGGCGAGGCCATCGGCCCCTACACCGACATCCCGGCGCCCGACATGTACACCGACGCCGACACCATGGCCTGGATCTACGACACCTACGCCATGCTCCACCCCAACGCCGAGAACCTAGGTGTCGTCACCGGCAAGCCGGTGGATCTGGGAGGCATCCCCGGCCGGAGCACCGCCACCGCCCAGGGCTCCGTTTTCGTCACCGAGCGCCTGCTCGCCCTGGGAGCAGTCCCGGGGCTGTCGCAGATCGAGGATGCCGTGGTCGCAGTGCAGGGCTTCGGCAATGCCGGGAGGCATGCCGCCTTCATCCTGCGCGACATGGGAGCGAAGGTGGTGGCGGTGAGCGACTCCAAGGGTGGGATCATCCGCGCCGCCGGGCTCGATCTGGAGGCGGTGGAGGCCCACAAGAAGGAGACGGGGTCGGTGGTCGGCACCCCGGGCACCAGAAGGATCGGGGTGAAAGGGACTCTGGAGGTGCCCTGCGACATCCTGGTCCCGGCCGCTCTCGAGAACCAGATCACCCTGGAGAACGCCGACCGGGTGAAGGCCCGACTGGTGGTGGAGGCGGCCAACGGGCCCACCACCCCCGGAGCCGACCGCATCCTCGCCTCCAAGGGCATCGTGCTCGCCCCCGACATCCTGGCCAACGCCGGCGGCGTGGTCGTCTCCTACTTCGAGTGGGTGCAGAACCTCGAGCACGAGCAGTGGGAGGAGAGCGTCGTCCACGAACGGCTTCGCACCAAAATGTACCGGGCCACCGAACAGGTGCTGGCCACCTACCGCCGCATCACCGAACGCTTCGGCGAGTACCAGGAGCGCTGGCGTAAGGAGATGCCCGGCGCCAAGGCCCTCACCCGCAAGCCCGACCTGCGGACGGCGGCCATGGCCACCGCGGTGGGGCGCTGCAAGGCCGCCCTCGACCGGCGGGGCGTCTGGCCATAGGCCTCCGGCCTCGCCTCCCCCGATGCGAGGGCGTCGGGGGAGGCCCCACCGGGGTACCCGGGCCTTAGGTCCCTCCGCACCGAGAGCGACCGCGGGGCTTTCTCCCCTTGCCCGCCTGCCGGCGGGGAGGGCACACTGGCCCCGGCGTATCGCGACTCCTGAAAGGGGTAGCCATGTCTCACGCGGCGCCGGTTCCCGAGGACCTGAACCCGCACCACATCGCCCGCCTGCAGTTCGACCGGGCCGTACCCTACGTCGACGACATCGAAGGATGGGAAGGCATCGCCGAGTGGCTGTTCGAGCCCGAGCGCGTGGTCAAGCTCACCCTCCCCGTCGTCATGGACGACGGGCGGGTCCGCGCCTTCCACGGCTACCGGGTGCTCCACAACACCGCGCGCGGGCCGGGCAAGGGCGGCATCCGCTTCTACCCCGCCGTCGACGAGGACGAGGTCAAGGCCCTCGCCACCTGGATGACCTGGAAGTGCGCCGTGGTCGGCGTCCCCTTCGGCGGAGCCAAAGGCGGGGTGCAATGCGACCCCACCCGGATGTCGGTGGGCGAGAAGCGACGGGTGACCCGGCGGTTCATCGCCTCCCTGGGCGACGACATCGGGCCCCACACCGACATCCCCGCTCCCGACATGTACACCAACGCCGAGACCATGGCTTGGATCTACGACACCTACCAGATGATGCACCCCCACACCGCCAACCTCGGGGTGGTCACCGGGAAGCCCCTCGACCTCGGGGGCATCCCCGGGAGGAGCACCGCCACCGCGCAAGGCCTGGCCTACGTGCTGGAGCGCCTGCTGGCGCTCGGCGAAGTGCCAACCCTGGGCTCGATCGCCGGCACCCGTGTTGCCGTTCAAGGCTTCGGCAACGCCGGACGCCACGCCGCCTTCATCCTGCGCGGCCTGGGGGCCACCGTCGTGGCCGTCGGCGATGTCAAAGGCGGAGCGGCGAACGCCGACGGCCTGAACCTGGAAGAGGTCGAGGCGCACCAGAAGGCCACCGGATCCGTGGTGAAGGCCCCCGGCACCCGCGTCCTGGGTCCCCGGGGCCCCCTCGAGGTGGAGTGCGACATCCTGGTCCCGGCGGCCCTCGAAAACCAGATCACCCTGGAGAACGCCGACCGGGTGAAGGCCGCGGTGGTCATCGAAGCCGCCAACGGGCCCACCACCCCGGCAGCCGATCGGATCCTCGCCGACAAGGGGATCGTGGTGGTGCCGGACATCCTGGCCAACGCCGGCGGCGTGGTCGTCTCGTACTTCGAGTGGGTGCAGAACCTCGACAACGAAGAGTGGGAAGAGCACACGGTGCAGAAGCGCCTCAGAGCCAAGATGCAGCGGGCCACCGAAGGGGTGGTGATGACCTACCACCGCCTGCGCGACCGCTACGACGAGTATCGCCAGCGCTGGCAGCAGGCGGCGCCGGGGGCGCCCGACCCGGCGTTCCCCGACCTGCGCATCGCCGCCACGGCCAACGCCGTCGGCCGCTGCTGGACCGCCCTCGACCAGAGGGGCGTCTGGCCGTAAGGCTCATGGCCTCCCCCCGTGGGGACGTGGGAGGCGCGCCGGCCGCCAGCCCGGCGCGGAGGGGTAGCCCAGACACCTGCCTCCCCCGTGGCGACGGGGGAGGTGGCCCGCAGGGCCGGAGGGGGAAGCGAAGAGCGCGACCAAGCCCCACGCGCGCCCTCCGCAACCCTCCCCCCAACCCCCTCCCGCCGGAGCGGGAGGGGGTGCCACCCTCTCCTCCCCCGCCCCAGCGGGGGAGGTGGCCCGCCAGGGCCGGAGGGGGAGCCGGGCTCTTCTCCTCCCCCGCCCCAGCCGGGGAGGTGGCCCGCCAGGGCCGGAGGGGGAAGCGAAGAGCGCGACCAAGCCCCACGCGCGCCCTCCGCAACCCTCCCCCCAACCCCCTCCCGCCGGAGCGGGAGGGGGAGAAACCGCCCCCTCCGCAACCCTCCCCCTTAGGGGCCGCGCGGATTGGGCGAGCGGAGCGAGCCCCATCCGCCGGACCCCCGCCCGAAGGCGCAGCTTCTTCGGGCGGAACAGACCAAACCGCGGGCGAAGCCCACCGCCTATCCGCTGGCCCCCTTAGCCCCCTATAGCCCCCCCGGCAGGGGGAGGCACCTCACCGGCCGCCCCCGGCACGGGAAGCACCGCTCCCGGGAGAACCTCGCGCTGCGCGGCGGTGACCTGGAGGATGCCCAACTCGTCGAGGGCCACCGAGGTGTTGTCGCACCCGCCTTCGGCCCGCGCCTGGTAGTTGACCCTGACGTGGGCCGGGCGCAGTTCCTCCCCGGCGGTGGACACGGCGCGCAGGTCGCTCCAGCGCACCACCACCGACGGGTGCTCGCAGCGGGCGAACACCTCGGACCACACCATCGGCGAGTGCAGGTACTCCCCCCGGGTGTAGAGGTCCCGTACCACCCGGTGCTCGCCGCCGTCGAGGTCCTCCACCGTGCCCCGCCAGGCCCGCAGGCCCTCGGGGGCTTCCGGGGCCGGGGCCGGAGCCACCGTCAGGCGGTAACGGTGCCCCAGCCTCCAGGGGAACTCCCGGGTGTTGGGGTTGCGCCGCGGGCCCGGCAGCTCCGACGTGCTTCCCTCGAGCACCCGGGTCCCTCGCTCCGCCGGGCCGTATCCTCCGAAGTTCACCGCGGTCGACCCGGCGAGGCGGGGGTGCCACTGCAGCCCGAGGTGCGCCCCTCCCATCAGGCGCGGGCCGGCGCCGAAGGACGCCTGCAGCGCCCAGAAGTAGAGGCGGGGCACCGCCGGGGGCACCACTACCTCCAGCGTGGCCTCCACCTCCCGCAACGGCACCGGGTCGACCTCCCAGATCAAGTGGAACGACGAGGCGCCGTTGGTCGATCGCGGCTCCCCCGAGACGCGCTGGCGGGCTTCCCAGGCGGCCGCCGCCCGCTGCAGGTTGCGGCGGATCACCGGCTCACTCCCAGACTTCCTTGCCCTTCAAGACCTCGTCGCAGGCCCAGTGAGTCCACGGGTCTCGGCCGGCCTCGATGTCCCGCGCCACCATCCATGCCGCCACCCGCGAGTTGGCCAGGGGGTCGAAGACGCTGGCCCCCGGGTACCCGGCGGCCGCGGCTCGCGAGGCCCAGTGGATGGACTTGTGCTGGAAGAGGCCGTCGACGGTGGCCGTTGGATACCCCGGTGAAGACGACGGCGTCATCTGGAAAGGATCTCCCAGGCTCTCGCAGGCCACGATCTGCTTGGCGTGCTCGACCTCGGCCAGCAGCCGGTCGGCCACCCACTGCTTGCCGTCCTGAAGCAATCGCTGCGCCCGCTCGTCGAACGCCCGGCCAATTTGCCACCACCACTCCCGGGAAGTGTCTTTGAGGTACCCGTACCCGCGCGACCCTCGGCGGGTGTCGCACCCGTCGGGCAGCGTGGCGCTCCGGTTACAGGCATCCAGTTTCGGCCCGCCCTGGTAGGTGTCGCCGGATTCCGCGGGAATCGACGAAGAGGGCGGACGACCACTGGGCACCGACCGGCACTTCATGGGGGAGCCCAACACGCACTCCCCACCCCACAACTCGTCGAAGCCGTCCTGCCCGTAGAGAGCATCGGACCCGCGGCCGCCCTGCAGCAGGTCGTCGCCGGCGCCCCCCACCAGCAGGTCGTCGCCGTCGTCCCCCCAGAGGAAATCGTTCCCCGAGCCGCCGTAGAGGCGATCGTTCCCGGGACCGCCCTGCAACTCGTCGTCCCCCAGGCCGCCGTACAGCCGATCCCGTCCACCCCCGCCGAAGAGAAAGTCGTTTCCTGTCCGCCCGAAGAGGGTGTCGTTGCCGGGGCCGCCGTAGAGCAAGTCGCGACCGGCGCCCCCGTCGAGGAAATCGGAGCCTGCTCCCCCCCGGATCTCGTCTCTCCCATCTTCGCCGTACAGCCGATCGTTACCAAGGTCGCCGTGGAGGTCGTCGTTGCCCGGCCCGCCGTACACCACGTCGTCCCCCGGCCCGCCGTACACCACGTCGTTGCCCCCCCGGGAGCAGATGAGGTCGTTCCCCCCCTCGCCGTAGATGACGTCGGGTCCCGGAGTCCCGACGATCACGTCGTCCCCGGGGGTGCCCACGAAGGTGACTCCGGGGGTGACGAGGTGCGTAGCCGGGTTCCCGGCACAAGCGGCCGTCGTCTGTCCGGAAGCGCCGGCGGGCAATACCAGCACTGCCGCCAGGGCGGCCACCATCGCCGCAGGGCGCACACGCGGCGCGCGCCGGGAAGTCATGGGCCTCCTGTGGGTGGAAAGGACCGGCCCAGTATGCCATCCGAACCACGGTCTGCCTTCCGGTGCGGTAGCGTGGCCCTCTCGTGATCGAGTGCCTGTTCTGCGAGATCATCTCCGCCGGGCGGCCCGCCGACCTTGTCCTCGACGAGACCGAAGCCGTGGCCTTCCTCGACCAGCGCCCGGTCTTCCCCGGCCACGTGCTGCTGGTGCCCCGGCGGCACGTGGAGACCCTCGACGACCTGCCTCCCGAACTCGTCGCTCCGCTCTTCGACGCCGCCCGCCGCCTCAGTCGCGCGGTGCGACTGGCCGTCGAGGCCGACGGCTCCTTCGTCGCGGTGAACAACCGCATCAGCCAGAGCGTCCCCCACCTGCACGTCCACATCCTGCCGCGCCGCCGCCGCGACGGCCTGCGCGGCTTCTTCTGGCCGCGCCTGGGCTACGAGGACGAGGTGCACCGCTCCCGCACCGCCCGGGCCATCCGGGCCGCCCTGGACTCGGCTCCCTGACCTTCCGCCCCCACCCGGGTCACGCCATCGCCGGGCCGGTTCTCGACGCGACGTCGGCCCGGCGATGGCGCCGGGCCGACGTCTCTCCCGCTCCCCTCCCGCTACGACTTCTTGCCGAAGAGGCCTTTCAGGAACTCCATGAGCTTGCCCAGCAAGCCGGAGGCACCGCCGGCACCCCCCACCAGGCTCAGCAGCCCCGCCAGCCCGCCCGGAGCACTCTGCTCGATCTGGCGGCGCTCACCGGCCAGAGCCCCGGCCACGCCCGTAGCGTCGAGTCCCTGCTGCTGCTTCAACTGGCCCAGCGCCCCCATCATCAGGGGAGCCAGCGTCACGAGCAGGCTGCTCGACTGCTGCGGGCTCAGCCCGGTCTCCCGCCCGATGGCGGCGGCTACCGGGTCCTGCTTCTTCCCCAGGACGTGGCCCAGGATGGCGGCCCCGGGACCGGCCCCGGCGTTCCCCAGGAAGTCGCCGATACGCCCGAAGATGCTGCCGTCGTGGTCCTTGGCCAGCGCCTGGTCCAGGGCCGCCGCGCCCTTCGGCTTGGCGGCGTTGCCCGCCAGGGCGCCGGTGAGCACGCTCAGGCCGGTCTGCACCGCGCCCTGCGCCTGGTCCTGACCGATGCCGAGTTGACCGGCAATAGCGCTGATGCCGCCCGAGCCCAACTGCGACGTTATGAGATCGACAAGACCGGCGATGGCTTCCCCTTTCGACGTTGCGCGGAGTCTCGGCGCTCGGCAACAGGCTGTCAACTGGCCGATCCATCGAACGACGGCGCCCACCGGTCGGAGATCGCCCGGGCCGCGACCCAGGCCCCAAACCCCGGCATGTCGCCTCAAAGGAGCGCCCCGCCACGCGTACCGGCCCGGGCCAACCGCCCCTCTACCTCGCGTCTAGGGTCTGCCCCGGCGAAGGGAGAACCATGAACACGCCATCGGCCCTGCTCCGGTCCCTGGGAGGCCATACCCCCGCCGTTGCGGCCCGCCTGGAGCGCTGGCACGAGGAAGGCGCCGTCGCCCGCCTGTGGGCCAAAGACCATGCCCTGTGGATCCCGGAGCCTGCCCCGGAGATCGACAACCGCCTGGGCTGGCTGAGCCTTCCCGACGCGATGCGGCCGCAGGTACCCGTCCTGGAAGCCTTCGCCGCCGAGGTCGCCGATGCCGGCATCACCCATGTGGTACTGCTCGGTATGGGAGGCTCCAGCCTGGCGCCCGAAGTGTTCGCCCGCACCTTCGGCTCCCGCCCCGGCTACCCCACTCTCCTGGTGCTCGACAGCACCCATCCCGACGCGGTGCGTGCGGTGGACGAGCAGGCCGATCCGACCACCACCCTCTTCGTCGTCTCCTCCAAGTCGGGGACCACCATCGAGCCCAACTCGTTCTTCCACCACTGCTGGGAGCGCGTCGTCGCGGCGGCCTCGCGCCCGGGGAAGCACTTCGTCGCCATCACCGACCCCGGCACCTCGCTGGCCGCCCTGGGCGAGGAGCGGGACTTCCGCCGGGTCTTCCTGGCGCCACCCGACGTGGGCGGGCGCTTCTCCGCCCTGAGCCACTTCGGCCTGATCCCGGCGGCCCTCATCGGGGTGGATCTCACCCGCCTGCTCGACCACGCCGCGGCCACCGCCGACGCCTGCCGCCGCCACCCGGGAGGCAACCCCGGCCTCCTGCTCGGCGCGGTGCTCGGGGAGCTCGCCGCCGCCGGGCGCGACAAGGCCACCTACCTGGTCTCCCCCGCCCTGGCCGCCCTGCCCGCCTGGATCGAGCAGCTAGTCGCCGAAAGCACCGGCAAGCAGGGGGCCGGCATTCTCCCCGTGGCCGGCGAACCCGTGGCGGGGCCGGAGGCGTACGGCGACGATCGCCTCCTCGTCTACCTCGCCCTGGCCGGCGACCGGGACGACGCTCAGGTGGCCGCGCTCGGCGCCCTCGAGGCCGCCGGGCACCCGGTGGTGCGTCTGCACCTCAACCACCGGACCGAACTGGGCGCCGAGATGTACCGCCAGGAAGTGGCAGTGGCGATGGCGGGCAGCGTCCTGGGCATCCATCCCTTCAACCAACCCGACGTGCAGTTGGCCAAGGAACTGGCGGCGCGCGCCATGGCCGGTGAGGCGGCGGGCGAACCCATCCCGGCCGTCCCCGCTGCCGACTCGCCCCGGCTGGGAGCAGCCCTCCACGGTTTCCTGGCGTCGGCTCGCCCCGGCGACTACCTGGCGGTCCAGGCCTTCCTCGCCCCCACCCCGCAGGCCGAAGGCGCGCTCCAGGGCCTGCGCCGGGCGGTACGCGACGACCGGCGCCTGGCCACCACCCTGGGGTTCGGCCCCCAGTTCCTCCACTCCACCGGTCAACTCCACAAGGGGGGGCCCAACACCGGCCTCTTCCTGCAGGTGGTCGACGACGCCGCTCCCGACCTGCCCGTACCGGGTACCGCCTACTCGTTCGGCCGCCTCATCCGGGCCCAGGCCGACGGGGACTACCGGGCGCTGGCCGCCAAAGGACGCCGCGTCCTCCGCGTCGACCTGAACGACGACCCGGTGGGCGGCCTGGCAGCCCTCGAGGAGGCCGCCGGGGAAGAGGCTCTCATCTCCTGATCCCGGCAGGCCGCATCCGGTGAAGCCGCCGCGTAGGATCAGCCGCAGAGCAACCTGGAGGAACCATGCGGAGCAAGGTCGCCTGCGCCTTGGCCCTGTTGATCGTGGGCAATCTCGCCGTGCCGGCCGGCGCCTCCATCCGGACGGGGGCGGTGATCAAGGGGACCGTGACCGACGCGGTCACCGGAAAGCCCTTCCCCGCCGGCTACACCGTCGGGGTGGACGTCTTCGAGACCGGCACCCTGGCCCGCACCCGGGTGTGGATCGGGGATCCCGCCGGTAAGTACCAGATCACCGGCCTGCCCGCCGGGCAGTACAAGGTGCGGTTCCGGGTCTGGGACGGGTCGGACCGCTTGATCCGGTACCGCTGGCACAACAACCGGCCGACCTTTGCCGCCGCCACCGCAGTCACCGTCGGCACCGGCGCCACCGTCACCATCAACGGGAGCCTCTCCACCTTCGCCGGCGCCGCCGTCTCGGGCAAGGTCACCGAAAGGGGGACGGGGCTGCCCCTGGGCGCCAGCGGCTGCATCTTCGTCGAGCTGTTCGAGGCGAGCGGTATCTCGATGGGGGTTCTCAACGGCGTTGAACCCGACGGTACCTGGCGATTGCTCGGCAAGGCACCGGCGGGGTCCTGGGCTGCTCTCGCCGGATACTGGAAGTTCGTCGGCGGCTGCGAGCAGGGGCCCACCCACCTCGACACCTGGAGAGGCGGGGCCTCGGGCTACCCCCTGCACCCCGACGACGCCAGCGCCGACCCGGTGACTTTCGCCACCGCGAAGCGCTTCACGGTCGTCGCCGGCACGCCCCTGGGCAACATCAACCTGTCGATGCCGCCGGCCCCCACCTGCCGCGGCAAGACCCCGACCATCTTCGGCACCACCCTGGCCGACAACATCGTGGGGACTTCCGGCCGCGACATCATCAGCGGCCTCGCCGGCGACGACACCATCAAAGGCTTGGGAGGCAACGACCTCCTGTGCGGTGACGAAGGGAACGACCGCCTCTACGGCGGCCCCGGCGTCGACGTCGCCGACGGGGGGCCGGGTTCGAACGACATCTGCGTCGCCGAAACCGTGTTCCGCTGCGAGTCGTGAGCGGGGCCGCCGCGCCCCGAACCGCCCGCCGCGGCGGGGTTCTTCGCTTCTACGGGAGTTCGCAGGAGACCAGCACGCTCCCCGACAGGCAGGTGTCGGTCCCCAACCCCCCGTAGAGCTTGTCGTTCCCCGCTCCTCCGTCGAGGTAGTCGTCACCCTGTCGGCCGCGCAGGATGTCGTCCCCGCCGTACCCGAGCAACCGGTTCGACCGGCCGTTTCCGGAGATCACGTCCCCATAGGGCGAGCCCAGCACGTTCTCCACCTCCCAGATCAGGGAGCCGATGGCCGGGCTGCCCAGGGAGTCGAAGTGGCCGTAGGCCAGATCGACGCCGAACCCGACAGGGGCCAAGCGAAGGTCGAGGGTGTCGATCCCCGGACCGCCCCAGATGTCGTTGTCGCCCCAGGCGGTTATGACGATACGATCGCGACCCGCGCCTCCTTCGACCGTCCCGGTGAAGTTGGCCGCGCCGGGCCCGGGGTAGATGACGTCGTTCCCGTCCCCGCCCAGCAGGAAGCCGTCGCCGCCCTCCTGCCCGAAGATCCGGTCGTTGCCCGGGCCGCCGTCGAGCAGGTCCCCCCCGGGCCCCCCGTAGATGGTGTCGTCGCCGTAGCCGCCGCAGATGCGATCGCGGCCTCCCTTGCCGTAGATGACGTCGTTGCCGCCCAGGCCGATGATGACGTCGTCCCCGGAAGTCCCGTGAATGACGTCGTCCCCGGCGGTGCCCAGGTGGCCGGGGGTGGGAGGCAGGCCGAAGCAGTTGGGCCCCCCGGCAGCCCCCGCCGGCGCCGCCGCCGCCACCAGACCGCCCAGCACGACCAGGAGCAAGAGCCTGTTGACCCGCATCACTACCTCCCGTTCTCTCTCTGCCTCACCCGACCTCAGTCCGCTCGGCCCGCCTCGCCGCCTCGATGGCGCTCCACCGCCTCAACGGCCGGCGGCCAACGCCTCCCGCAGGAGCCCCCAGGTGGCCTCCAGGTCTTCCGGAATCACCCGGGTCTCCCCCACCGTGGTGACGAAACCGGTGTCGCCCGACCACCGCGGCACCAGGTGGAGGTGCAGGTGATCGGGGACTCCCGCCCCGGCGACTCGGCCCAGGTTGCAGCCGAGGTTGAACCCTTCGGGGCGCAAAGCCTCGCCGCAGGCCTGCTCGGCTCGTACCAGCAAGCGCCAGATCTCCTCGACCTCGGCGGCAGTGAGGTCGGCCGGGTCGGCAGCATGCCGGTACTGGCTCACCATCAGGTGGCCGGTGGTATAGGGGTACCGGTTCAGCACGCTGAAGGACAGCGCTCCCCGTTCCAGGATCAGAGCCGCGGCGTCGTCCTCGCCGGGGAGACGGCAGAACAGGCACCCGGCCTCGTTCCACTCATCCGCCGAGCGAACGTAGCGGCTGCGCCACCCGGCCCAGAGGGTCTCCACGACCCGAGCCTACTGCGCCCGCCGTTCAGGAGCGCACCGCACCCGCGATGGACTCGTAGAGGAAGGGCAGGGAGGTGTCCATGCGATAGTCGACGTTGGTGTGGTCGTCGTCGAACTCCTCGAAGCGGTGCGGGATGCCGGCGGCGCGCAGGGCCCGCACGAAGGCCCGGGCCCCGTGCACCAGGTGGTACTGATCGTTCACCCCGCAATCCAGGTAGAGGCCGCGCAACGACCTCAGGTTCTCCCGGCACTGCTCCTGCTTCACCAGTTCCACCGGATCGTGAGCCTTCCACGCGGCCCAGCGCACCTCGTCCATCTCGGCCGTCTCGGGGTCGACCGGCAGGCGAATGCCCTTGGGTGCCGCCGGGTCGGGGTCGTACGAGGCGGCCATGGCCACCATCTCCATGTGGTGCAGCCACTCGTCGGTGGTCTTGGGCGCCGCAGCGAAGGCCTCCAGGAAGGGAGCCACCCCTCCCTTAGCGGCCAGGAAGCGCGCCGTGGCGGGCAGGTGGGCGCGGTAGCAGAGGTCGAACGCCATGTCGCCCGAGTGGCAGGCCACCGCTCCCCAGGCCTCCGCCCGCCGCAGTCCGTGGACTATGGAGCCGTAGCCCCCGGAGGACTTGCCGAACACCGCCCGGTGCTCGCGCCCCGGGAGGAGGCGGAACTCGGCTTCCAGACGGGGCAGCATCTCGTCGATCAGGAAGGCCTCCCAGCGCCCCATGGCCGCCGAGTCGATGTACTGGTTCCCACCCAGCGAGGTGAAGCAGTCGGGGAAGGCGGCCACCACCGGCCCCATGCAGCCCTCCTCGACCAGTCGGTCGAGGCGCTGCGGGACCGACTCGCCGAAGGCCTTCCAGTTGAGGTGGGCGAGGCCGCTCCCGGTGAAACCGACCAGGTCGACGAACAGGGGATAGCGGCGCGCCGGGTCGTCTGCGTAGCCGGGCGGCAGGTAGACCGCCACGAGGCGGCGGGTGGGATCTCCCAGGAGGTTGCCCTCCAGGGCGGCGGAGGCGATCTCGATCTCGACCAGGCGGCCGCTGGGCCGACGGAAGTTATGGACGGGCACGGCTCTCCTCGGGATGGGGGCAGCCGGACTATGCCAGGCGGGCGCCGCCGCCGCTAGCGTGGATCGGGAGCAACGTGGCCGTCGTCGAGATCCGCTGCTACGCCGAACTGAACGACTTCCTCGCGCCCGCCCGTCGGCAGCGGCCCTTCGACTACTCGGTCGGTGCGAGAGCCGGCGTCAAGGACGCCCTGGAGGCCGCCGGAGTGCCTCACCCCGAGATCGACCTGATCCTGGTCAACGGCGAACCGGCTGGCTTCGACCGCCTCCTGGCCCCAGGCGACCGGGTGGCCGCCTACCCCCGGTTCCGCCGCCTGGAGGTGGGCGCCATCTCGCCCGTCCACCTGCCCGCGCCGGGCGTGTGGCGCTTCGTCCTCGACGGCCATCTGGGGCGCCTGGCCCGCCATCTCCGCCTGCTGGGATTCGACGCGGCCCACCGGCCGGAGACGGAAGACGCCGATCTGGCCGCAGCCGCCGCCACCGGCGACCGCGTCCTCCTCACCCGGGACCTGGGCTTGCTGAAGCGAGGGGTGGTGCGCCGCGGCTACCGCGTTCGGCGCACCGACCCCTTCGAGCAGGTGGTCGAGGTGATCCGGCACTTCGACCTGGCCGGCCGCACCGACCCCTTCGCCCGCTGCCTGCCCTGCGGCGAGACGCTGGCGTCCACCGACACCGAGCAGGCGGCCGCCCGGGTGCCGCCCGGGGTCGCCGACCGCCACACCGACTACCGGCACTGCCCGCGGTGCGGCCGCCTGTACTGGCGAGGAACCCACTACGCCCGCCTCCTGGCGCTGGTGGAGAGGGTACGCGCCGCAGTTGCCGCTCCCGACTGAGGCAGCCGACCACGACCCGGCGTAGCATGCGCCCGCCATGTCCGGCACCCGCCGCTCCGGCCTGCTGCTGCACCCCACCAGCCTTCCCGGCCCCTACGGCATCGGCGACCTCGGCCCCGAGGCATACCGGTGGCTGGCGTGGCTGGCCGAGACCGGTTGCACCTACTGGCAGGTCCTGCCACTAGGACCTACCGGCTACGGCGACTCCCCCTACTTCTGCTTCTCCGCCTTCGCCGGCAATCCCCTTCTGGTGAGCCCCGACCTACTGGCGGCCGAGGGCCTTCTGACGCCGTCCGATCTGGCCGACGCGCCGGCGTTCCCCGCCGACCGGGTGGACTTCGGCCAGGTGATCCCCTGGAAACTGGCCTTGCTCGATCTTGCCTTCGAGCGGTTTCGCACCGCTCCGCCGAAGGCCGCCACCGACCTCTACCGCCGGTTCCGGAAGACCCAGGCCCACTGGCTCGACGACTACGCGCTGTTCATGGCCCTCAAGGAAGCCCACGGCGGCGGACCCTGGACGGAATGGCCGGCGCCTCTGCGCCACCGCCGTCGCGACGCCCTGGCCTCGGCCCGCTCCTCCCTGGAGGCCGAGAGCCAGCGCCAGGCCTTCCGGCAGTTCCTGTTCTTCGAGCAATGGGGCCGGCTGCGGGCTGAGGCGCAGCGCCTGGGGATGAGGATCCTGGGCGACGCTCCCCTGTACGTCGCCGGGGACAGCGCCGACCTCTGGGCCCACCCCGGCCTCTTCAAACTGGATGGCGACCTCAGGCCCACCGTGGTGGCCGGAGTGCCGCCCGACTACTTCACCGAGACGGGCCAGTTGTGGGGCAACCCCATCTACGAGTGGGAGCATCATGCGGCGGACGGCTTCGCCTGGTGGATCTCCCGGCTCCGAGCCCTGCTGGGGCTCTCCGACCTGGTGCGCATCGACCACTTCCGGGCCTTCGTGGACTACTGGGAGGTGCCGGCCGGCTCTCCGACGGCGGAGTCGGGCCGCTGGGTCTGGGGGCCCGGCGCCGCCTTCTTCCACCACGTTCGCCGCGCCCTGGGGGGCCTGCCGATCGTCGCCGAGGACCTGGGCGAACTGCATCCCGAAGTCCCCGCCCTCCTGGCCGAACTCGGCCTGCCGGGCATGAAGATCCTGCAATTCGCCTACGACGGCGACCCGGGCAACCCCTTCCTGCCGCAGCACCACACCGAGAACTGCGTCGTCTACACCGGCACCCACGACAACGACACCACGGTGGGCTGGTATCGGTCGCTCCGGCCGGCGGAGCGTCGGATGGTGCGCGCCGCCCTGGGCAGCCGCGGCCGCCACATCGCCCAGGATCTGATGCGGGAAGCCTGGGCCTCGCCGGCCTTCCTCGCCGTGGCCCCCATGCAGGATGCGCTCGAAGCGGGCCCGGAGGGGCGCATGAACACCCCCGGTAGGCTGGGCGGCAACTGGTCCTGGCGGCTGCCGCCGGGAAGGCTCACCCGATCTCGCCGGGACAGGCTGGCCGCGCTCAACCGCGAATCCGGACGCTTCCGACCGAACTAAGCCTCCGGCAGCGGCAGGGCGCCGGCGAGCGGGCCCAGTTGGTCGGGGAGGCGCAGCCAGGCCTGCTCGTAGAGGGCGCGGTAGGCCCCGGCGAGCTTCGCATCGGGCCCGACGATCACCCCCGAGCCCACGGCGGCGGCGCTCACGGCGGCGGCGCCGGCGGCATGATCCGGGTACTCCCCGGCCCCCACTCCGCCCAGCACCGCGGCTCCCAGAGCGGCCGGCTCCCCGGCGCCGGCCACCTCGAACTCCCTTCCGGTGATGGTCGCCTTCATCTGCATCCAGAGCGGGAGGTTCACCGCACCCCCCAGGACGCGCACCCGTGGCGAGACCACCCCCAGGTGCTCCGCCATCCAGTCGAGGTTGTGCCGCAGGGAGAAGCAGGAGGATTCCAGAACGGCTTGCAGCAGGTCGCCACGGCTGTGCCCGGTGGTCAGCCCGACGAAGGCGCCCCGCGCTCGCTCGGGCTCGAAACGCGGCGAGGCGCCCCGCCCGAACTGCGGGAAGCACATGGCCCCTGTCGGCCGCAGCGGCGAGCGGATCTCACCGAACATGCGCCCGTAGGCGTCGGGTTCGTCATCGGGCCACCGCCAAACCTCGCGACGAAGCCAGTCCACCAGTCCCCCCGCCAGGCCCACCGAGGCCAGCAGCACCATGCGCCCGGGCACCACGTCGGCGTAGCAGTTGACGTGGGCCGCCAGGCCGGCGTCCCCCGCCGGCGCCCGGGCCACCGAGGCCACGAGCGCCTCGGCACTGCCCGTGGAGTCCACCGGCATTCCCTCGGCACCACCGGCCACGAAGGTGGCGCACACATGATCGTGCCCTCCCAGCACCACCGGAGTGCCGGCCCGCAGCCCGGTGGCCGCGGCGGCCTCGGGGGTCACCCGCCCCACCATGGTCCCCGACTGGCCGGCAGGGGGCATCAAGCGCGCCTCCAGACCGGCGGCCGCCAGCAGCTCGGCGGACCAGTCCCGCTTCTCGCGGTCGAACAGCATGGTGCGCGCCGCCACCGAGTAGTCGGTGCAGGGCGACCCGGTGAGCCTCAGGACCAGCCAATCCTCGGTGGACAGCCAGGCGGCGGCGTGTTCCCAGACCTCGGGTTCGTGGTCGCGCACCCACATGGCCTTGTTCGCCCCGAACAGCCCGTCGAGCGTCTGCCCGCTGATGGCGTAGACGCGCTCGCTGCCCAGCGCCTTCTCCCAGTACTCGGCGTAGCCCGCGGCCCGGATGTCGAACCAGGCGATGATCGGGCGCAGCGCCCGGCCGTGGGCGTCGACCGGCAGCCCGGCTTCCCCCACCGTCGCCGCCGCCACCGCCGCCGGCTCCACCCCGGACGGCAGCGCCGCCACCGCCTCCCGAAGGGCGGCCGCGGCGGCCGCCCATAGGGCTTCCCCATCGATGTCGGCCCACCCCGGACGAGGCCGGGAAGTCGGAGTCGGACGGCGGGCGAGGGCCAGCAGGGTGCCGTCGAGGGCGAACGCCCCGGCCCGCACCTCACGGGTGCCGGCATCGAGGCCGATGAGGCAGGCCGGGCTCACGGTCGCCAGGCTAGAAGGTCCGGCTCAAGGAGTCTCGAAGGGCAGGCCCGCCTCGGCCCAGGCCACGATGCCGCCGCCGATCTCCGTAACCCCCAGGAAGCCCATGCCGCGCATCATCTCCCGCACCTCGCCGGAGCGGTTGCCGGTGCGGCAGTAGATGACGTAGGGGGCCAGGCGGTCGAAGGCGGCGAGCCGGTCGCCGAAGTCGGCGGCGTAGTAGTCCAGGTTCACCGCCCCGGCCAGGTGCCCGGTGCCGAACTCGTCGGGGGTGCGCACATCGAGGACCACCAGGCCCGGTGGAGCCGAATCGATCAGGGCCGCGGCGTCGGCCGGGGAGACGGTCTCGATCACCGCGGCGGGCGCCGCGGTGCCGCCTTCGCCGCCGCAGGCTGCGGCCAGCACGCCCAAGACGACGACCAGGACCACCACCAGGCTGGTGCGCACGGACTCCTCCTGAAGGAACGCGCCGGGCACTATGGCGGCGTCGGGCGGCCGACACAAGCCGGGAAGGCCTAGTGTGCGTCCCATGCGATCCAAGTGCGCCGACTGCGCGATGCGCCGCAAGGCCGAGGCCGCGCCCAACAAGCTCATGTCCCGGCTCTGGCGCTGGCACACCAAGTGGTGCCCCGGCTGG
>Ga0194125_10005680_pt1 | contig 18856 bp, 15 predicted proteins | sample TA2KigC250mmetaG_FD_148626 | JGI IMG/M metagenome (GOLD analysis project Ga0194125, IMG submission 148626) | Freshwater microbial communities from Lake Tanganyika, Tanzania - TA2015034 Kigoma Deep Cast 250m | ecosystem: Environmental > Aquatic > Freshwater > Lake | place: Tanzania: Lake...
GCCCAGGAAGTCGATTCTCCACTCGCCTCAGCCCTGGCCTATGCCCGGAGAGGTTGGCCGGTGTTCCCCTTGCACACCCCCACAGCCTCAGGGTGCTCTTGCGGTAAGGCTGATTGCGGCAGTATAGGCAAACATCCCCGGTATCACTTTGAACATCTGCCCCAAGGTCTGAAAAATGCCAGCACCGATGCAGCCCTCATCAAGACCTGGTGGGAGGTCTGGCCGGAGGCGAACGTGGGTATCGTCACCGGGGCGGTATCAGGCTTGGTGGTTTTGGATGTAGACCCTCCCAAAGGCGGGGATGAGTCACTGGAGGACCTGGAAAAAGAATACGGCCCCTTGCCCGAAACCGTGGAAGCTTTGACGGGAGGGGGAGGCCGACATCTTCTGTTTCAATATCCCGGCGGCATCATCCCCAACAAGGTGAATCTCAGGCCCGGATTGGATATTCGGGCAGATGGCGGCTATATCGTCGCGCCCCCATCCGTGCATGCCTCAGGTCGGACGTATGAGTGGGAAGTCATGCACCAGCCCGAGAATACGGTTCTAGCACCCCTTCCGGCCTGGCTCCTCCATCTCATCCAGGGCCCGGTTATGAAGGCTAAGAGCGAACAGGGAGCGAGGGTTGAGGAAGACAGAATTCCAGCCGGCCAACGCAACAGCCGCCTCACCTCTCTGGCCGGGGTCATGCGTCAGAAAGGCATGTCTGGAGCGGCTATTCTGGCGGCCTTGAAAGAGGAAAATGCACACCGCGGTGATCCTCCCCTGGCTGATGCGGAAGTGGCAAAAATCGCCCGGAGCATCGGCCAATACCCGACAGGACAAGGCAGTAGCCCAAAAACCGGCACTTTCCTTACGGGAGAATTTCGTTTTACGGAAATGGGGAACGCGGAACTCTTGATTGCCCGGCACGGCCAGGACCTCCGGTATTGCCCTGAAATGAAAAGATGGCTGGTCTTCAACGGCGCGAGGTGGGAAATGGACCAGACTTCCCAGGTGTACCAACGCGCGAAAGACACCCTCCGCCGCCTTTACAAAGACGCCGGCACCATCTCTGACAAGGAAAAACGGGAGGAACTGGTGCGACATATCTTGAAATCAGAATCCGATTATCAGATCCAGGCCATGATCAAGATGGCCGGCAGAGAACCAGGCATCCCCATATTCATGAAGGATTTGGATCAGGACCCCATGCTCTTGAATGTCCACAACGGCATCCTGGACCTGAAGACCGGGGCTCTCCTTCCTCCAGACCGCAAATATTTGATCACCAAACTGGCCCCGGTGACCTACGACCCGGAAGCCTCGTGTCCTTTGTGGATGAATTTTCTCGACCGCATCATGGGGGGTGACGGGCAGATGGTTGAATTCCTGCAGCGCGTCGTGGGCTATACCCTCATCGGCGACAATCGGGAGCGGGTCTTTTTCATCCTGTGGGGGAAGGGGGACAACGGCAAGACCACTTTTCTCGAAGTAATCAGAGCACTTATGGGTGATTATGCCCAGGTGGCCGAATTCAGCACGTTCCTTCTCAGAAGATCATCTCAGGTACGCAATGATCTGGCCAAACTCAAATGGGCCAGGTTTATCTCGGCCTCAGAAGGGGATAGGGGCGCCCGGTTGAATGAGACACTCTTAAAATCCCTAACCGGAGGCGACCAGATCACCGCCAGACGATTATATGAAGAATATTTCGACTTTTTCCCTGCCTGCAAAATATTTTTGGCCACCAATCATAAACCTGTGGTCCGGGATACCAGTCATGGTCTTTGGCGCCGGCTTCGATTGATTCCCTTCAACGTGACAATCCCTGCCTCCGAACAAGACAAGACCCTGATCAGAAAACTGACTCAAGAACTCCCGGGAATCCTGAATTGGGCAGTACAAGGATGTCTGACATGGCAAGAACGGGGATTGGAACAGCCTGAAGGAGTGCTAACGGCTACCAGAAATTATCAAACTGAAAGTGATATCATTGGCCTGTTTCTGAAGGATTGTACGGTATTGGAACCTGGATTGAGAGTCTCAGCACAGAACTTAAGACAAGCTTTCACGGGATATATGGAAGAGCAAGGAAAAGGTGATGACGTGAAGAATAAGCTGGAGGAATTGAAATCAAGAATGGAGGATATGAACCTGAGTTATAAGAGAACCAGTAAAACCGGAGGATATGAATGGCATGGAATCCGTTTGGTGATGCACTGAAAGACTGAATTAACTGAAGCAGAAAACCATAAATTCCCTTTGGATTTTCCTTATATGATGGTTTATGGATTTTGCTTCAATTCCTTCAGTGATTCAGAGAGTTTTTCCATCCTCTCCTGCCTTGAGTTTTTTCATGAGACCATTTCATGATTCTCAGACATCAACATGTGAGACTTCGATAATTTCCAGCAATCAGAATTCCGACACAGAGATTACCTTGCATCACATATCTTGAGCTTTCTTTTCAGGATTAAACTGCAATTATCTTTTAACCCGAATTATGCAGCAAAAATCGCTGTAAATCAAGTTAACTATATGATATAAGGAGGTATATTTAGCAATTTGGGGGTCGCCAAGATGCTCGGATGTGGTGAAAGCCAAAAAGAGGTGATCCGGCCGGATTTTAACCGGGCCATCAGGATAGATTTCCAGGGGGCCAAGATCACCTCAGACGTTGGTTTTCTCCTGGTGCGAGAGATTGACGACCGTTTCAGGATCATTGACCCCATGAAGGATTGTTTGGAAGACTTGCGGTCACCTACTCATACGAGACACTCAATGGTCCAGATGGTGCGTCAGAGGGTCTATCAAATTGCCGCCGGCTATGAAGATTGCAATGACGCCGACTATCTGCGCATCGACCCGGCCCTCAGACTGGCCCTGGGTAAAGATCATCAGGCTGGAGCCAGCCAGTCCATGCTCTCCCGGCTGGAAAATGACGTCCTGGGGAATGCCGTGGGGTTGGAAGCATTGGACGCCGCCCTGACCAGGTCCACGGACACCCTGTTAAAGCGGAAGAACAAAAAGCGGCTCATCATCGACCTGGATTCCACCGAGGACCCGGCCCACGGCAAACAGGAGGGGGTGGCCTACAACGGTCATTTTGCCAAAAACTGCTTCCACCCGCTTTTTGCCTTTACCAGCGACGGCGACTGTCTGGGCGCCAAACTGAGACCGGGTAACGTCCATTCCGCCGATGGCGCTCTGGAGTTCATTAAGCCCATAGTGGAGCGCTACCGGGGCTGGTTCAAGCTTTTCTGGTTTCGGGGCGACGCCGCCTTTGCCAACCCGGAGACCTACGAATATTGCGAGGAACACCGTATCACTTATTTTATCAGGCTACCTGGCAATGCAATCCTGATGCGCCTCTTGGAACCTTATCTGAACCGGCCGGTGGGCCGACCGCCCAAGAGCGGCATCCAGGTCAAGATCATTGACCTTCACTATCAGGCCAAGAGTTGGAGCCGGCCTCGGCGGGTAGTGGCCAAGATCGAGTGGCGCCGGGGCGAGTTGTTCCCCCGTATCGGCTTTGTGGTCACCAGTTCCAGGCTGCCGGCCGGCAAGGTGACCAAGGTCTATAACGGCCGTGGCGATGTGGAAAACCGAATCAAGGAGGGCAAGAACACCCTGCGTTGGGATAAAACCAGTTGCCAAAGGTTCGAGGCCAACCAGGCCCGGCTGAAGATGGGGGTGCTGGCCTACAACCTGCTGCATATGCTCCGCCAGTTCTATGTCTGGGGCGAAGAAGTGAAGCGGTCCATGGATTGGCTGATCAAGCGTCTGATCAAGGTGGGGGCCAGGGTTTCCTACCATGCCCGGCGTTGGTATGTGCATATCGCCTCGGCCTTTCCCCTGGCGCACCACTACCGGGCGGCGCTGGCCTGGAGCACTTAGGCTTCCCAGCCAGATAGCCTCCGGTCGCCGAGGGAGTGGTACGCGCGAAATCTGGGGAAAATTGCCTCTCCGCCTCAATTTGTGCTACTTTGCCACCTGAGAGAAGAATTGGCTCTTAGAAGAGGACCGTTCGGGAGATTTTACTCGGCCAGAGAGGTCCCCAAAACCATTTTTCAAGCGCTGTGGCCAAGAATGCGGCATAATTTCGGATAAAGATGCCCTTGTGCTAACCGCTTGAGAAGCTGCCTGCTTTTCATGCATATTATCCCGTCTCAACGGGATATTATCCCTTCACCCGCCAGATGGTGCCCTTGGGGGTGTCGTCCAGCATGATGCCCTTGTCGTCCAGCATGATGCCCTTGTCGTCCAGTTCCCTGCGGATGGCGTCCGCGGTGGCGAAGTCTTTGGTCTGGCGCACGCCCCCGTATCCGGGAGCACTGATAAGCTACCGCGAAACCTGGTAAATCACCGGCCGGTAGCGGGGTGGGGGGATGGGTTTGCCCGCGTCCCGGGCTGCTTCCAGCCAGGCTTTTTTGGCCAGTTCAACTTCGGCCAGGGCTTGCTCCGGGGACAAACCGAAGGCGGAGCAGAACTCCAGGTCCGGGATATCGGCGATGTAGCCGCCGTCTTCCTTGCGGTAAAAAATATTGATGTGATAGTCGGCCATATCATTTTCTCTCACAAAGGCAAGCAAGAGGCAAATGATATGAAGGGGCTGCATCATAGGGCGGCCCGTGGCCGCCGCCGGCGGCAACTACATTACTTTATTCTAAGTAAAAAAATACCCTTAAAAAATATGTTATGCTACTTGATCCTGGCAACATTAGTTCTCAAAAATTCCATTAGGTCTATGACATCCTCATCTTTTTTCTCTTTGTATCGTTGCCAGAAAATGTATTTCTTTATTTCATCACTTGGTATTCTTTTTAAATAATGTATCATCCATGCATTTATATTAGGATAGGCAACATTTTTGAATTCTCCAAAATATTGGTTTTTTAATAATTCGCCAATTTGTTTTGTGCGAACTATAATGTGCAGATGTAAATGATAATTACTTGGATTTTTATCAAAAATCCCTTCGAAAAAATAAACAATATAAACGCGCCCTATTTGATCCTCCCTAAATTTATCACGCCAATAATCATAAAGAGCATTCTTTATCTTTTTGATATTGCCACCAAGCGCAATTAATTCAGCATATCTCAAATCATTAAAATCCATTCGATGGTAGCGAGTCTGCAATGCCATCCAGCCAAGAAAACCCTCACTACCGCCATAATGGTTTAGTATCCAATCGCCATCTAACTCAATTATGCCTCCTTGCATATTTTCCCTACCCCGGGATATTGCACAACCTATACAGTTATCATCATAAATATTGTTTTCCATATATTATCCCGCAATTGTTGACATTCTTAAACTATGTTAACTTGCAATAATTAATTATCAATCATAGTTACGTAGCTTTTAACTTCTATTTAATTCAGTATTTATATGAAAAATATAACCTTATCAATCCATCCCTAAATAAAAATATTGTGAATAAAAAAATTGTGATTAGTAGATAAATTAATAATAAAAAAAAATAAAAAAAAATCGCATCTTTTCCAGCGGGAATTCCGGATTGGCCAATTTGATAAACAAAATAAATGGTGTAATAAAAAATAATAGGTGCAATTAATAATTCCATTATTCCTAAATACTTATGTTTGGCAGGATTCCCTCTTATAAATATTCCACAGTGTTGGCAAATAAATATCTTTTTTACTGCAATAAAGTTTAACCAACTTAAAAAAATATAACCGAACAAATCACACTGTTCATAGGGGGTAAACTTATTACAATTTCCACACAATCCAAATATCCAGCCATTCGATATTTTTTTATCGATAATTTTTGTATGTATATAAACCTTTTTTTCTGAGTGTAGCCATAGTTCAAGTATTACAATAATTATAATAGATAATATTAGTGTAATAATAATTTCCTTCCAATCATCTCCTGACCATTTTCCAGAATGTGAAGGAATTGAAATGAATAAAGCAGTTAATATTATAATAAATGGTATAAATATGCTAATGATCGCTTTTTGTTTCTTATTCATTTTTAATCTCCAAAAATATTAATTATAAAATATTTTCAAAATTTTTTTAAAGACACGGCTTATCCTGGAATATTATTAATATTAATTTAGGAAAAGAAATAGAGAATGTCAAGGGTAAAATTAAATCTGAAAGATTCCATACCAACATCTTGCAAGTTGATAAGCTCGGCGATGCCCGGGTGACCGAAAATATGGTGGCTCCCCATCATCCGCTGCAGCTTGAAACCGAACCCTTCCACCAGGGAGATTAAATCAGAAAACGGGACATTATGCAGATGGCCTTGCGCTAAGCGTTTGAGAAGCTGCCTGCGGTTCATGCATATTCTCCCGTTTCAACGGGATATTATCCCTTCACCCGCCAGATCGTCCCCTTGGGTGTGTCCTCCAGCACAATTCCTTTCTCGTCCAGTTCCCGGCGGATGGCGTCCGCGGTGGCGAAGTCTTTGGACTGGCGGGCGGCGGTGCGGCGGGCGATGAGGGCCTCGATTTCCTCTGGGGTGAGGGCCAGGTCGGCGGTCTTCTGGCGCAGGCGGGCCACCATGGCGGCGGGGTCGTCCTGGAGGAGGTTGAGGACCTGCCCCAGTTCGCGGATCTCGGCGGAGAGTCTGCTCAGGAAGGCGAGATAAGCGGGGTCGGTCTCCGGGGCCTCCAGCAGGCGGTTGGCCAATCGCACCGCGTCAAAGAGATACCCCAGGGCCTGGGCGGTGTTGAGGTCGTCGTCCAGGGCGGCCTGGAAGCGGTCCCGCAGGGCGGCCAGACGCTCCCGTTCCTCGGGGCTGAGGGCGGCCGGCGCGAAACCGGGAGGCGCGGCGGCCGGGGGCGCGGGGCGTCCTGCCGTCAATTCATCGATGCGAGCCAGGGTGGAGTAGAGCCGCAACAGCGCGGTTTCCGCTTCCTCCAGGGCCGCGTCGGAAAAGTCCAGAGGGCTGCGGTAGTGCGCGTTGATGAGGAAAAAGCGCACCACCTCCGCGGGGAAGCGGCCCAGGACCTCCTTCACCGTAAAGAAATTCCCCAGCGATTTGGACATCTTCTCCTTGTCGATGGTGAGGAGGCCGTGGTGCACCCAGAAGCGGGCGAAAGGTTTGGCATTCGCGGCCTCGGACTGGGCCAGCTCGTTTTCGTGGTGGGGGAACACCAGGTCCCGGCCGCCGCCGTGGATGTCCAGGGTTTCGCCCAGGTACTTCATGCTCATGGCCGAGCACTCGATGTGCCAGCCCGGGCGCCCCGGCCCCCAGGGGCTGGGCCAGGCGGGCTCGCCGGGCTTGCTGGCCTTCCACAGCACGAAATCCAGGGGGTCTTCCTTGAGTTCGTCCACCTCCACCCGGGCGCCGGCCTCCAGGTCCTCCAGGCTCTGGCCCGAGAGCTTGCCGTAGTCGGGAAAGCGGCGCACCCGGAAATAGACGTCGCCGCCCGCAGGACGCTGGTAAGCGAAACCCTTGTCCATGAGGCGGGCGATGATCTCCAGCATCTCCGGGATGTGCTCCGTGGCCTTGGGCTCAATCTGGGCCGGGGGAATGCCCAGGGCGGCCATGTCCTCCTGAAAGGAGACGATGTAGCGCCGGGCGACCTCCTCCCAGGGCGCGCCTTCCTCGGCGGCCCGCTTCAGAATCTTGTCGTCGATGTCGGTGTAGTTGCGCACCCAGGTGACGGTGAGCCCCCGCCAGCGGAGGTAGCGCACCAGGACCTCAAAGACCACCGCGGAGCGGGCGTGCCCCAGGTGCACGTCGTCGTAAACGGTGACGCCGCAGGCGTAGAGCCCCACCTTGCCGGGGACCAGGGGCTCGAAGACTTCCTTGCGCTTGCCCAGGGTGTTGAAAAGCTGCATGGCACAGACCTTTGGAGAAGAGTTTGAGGGAAGGGCAGGGGGCCCACGGCCCCCCGAACCTCCCCTCAAAAACTACTCTTGCAACAGTCTCAAATTACCCCACTTCCCCGGCCGCCAGTCGCTGGTAGAGGTTGAGATAGCTTTTGGCCGAGGACTCCCAGGAGAAATCCTGGGTCATGGCGTTGAGCATGATTTTGCGCCACAGGGCCTTGTCCGCAAAGGCGGCCGCGGCGGCGTTGATGGCCTTGATGAAGTGGGCCGCGTCGGGCTCGACGAAGAGGAAGCCGGTGCCCGCGCCTTTGGCGGGATCCACCGGCATCACGGTGTCGGCCAGCCCGCCGGTGGCCCGGACAATGGGGATGGTGCCGTATTTCAGGGAGTAGAGCTGGTTCAGGCCGCCCGGCTCGTAGCGGGAAGGCATGAGGAACATGTCGGCGCCGGCCTCGATGAGGTGGGCCAGGCCGTCGTCGAAGGCGATTTTCACGCCCAGCTTGCCGGGATATTTCCTGGCTTCGGCGGTCAGCAGGTCGTGGTAGTGCTTTTCGCCGGTGCCCAGGATGACCAGGGGGATGTCCCGGGCCATGAGTTCGGGCAGGACCGCAACCACCAGGTCGAAGCCCTTCTGATCGGCCAGCCGGGAGACCACCCCCAGGATGGGGGATTGCTCCAGCAGGGGGGAGAGGTTGAAGGCCTCCATCAGGGCCCGCTTGTTGACCGCCTTGCCCTCCAGCTTGTCGGGGCCGAAGTTGGCGGGAATGAGGCGGTCCACCTCGGGGTTCCAGATGTTGTAGTCCACGCCGTTCAAAATGCCGAAGAGGGCGTCGGCCCGAGTGCGCAGCACCCCGTCCAGGCGGAAGCCGTGCTCCGACGTCTGGATTTCCTGGCTGTAGGTGCGGCTCACGGTGTTGATGGCATGGGCGCAGACGATGCCGCCCTTGAGGAAGTTGATCCGGTCGTAAAATTCCAGGCCGTCCATGCAGAAGAGGGACCAGTCCAGCCCCAGCAGGGGGAACTTGTCCTTGTCGAAGAGCCCCTGGTAGCCCAGGTTGTGGATGGTGAGCAGGGTGCGGGCCCCGGCCAGGGCGGGCTCCTCCTGCCAGCGGTGGTTCAGGTAAACCGGCACCAGGGAGGCCTGCCAGTCGTGGACGTGGATGATGTCCGGCTGGAAGGCCAGGGCCCGGCAGAAAGGGAGCACCGTGGAGGAGAAGAAGGAGAAGCGCTCCAGGTTGTCGAAGTAGTCGCCCGTGGGCTTGCCGTAGAGCTGGCTGCGTTCATAGAATTCGTCCCGCTCCACGAAGTAGAAGGGCATCTCCCCGGCGGCCGGGGTCACGAGGTTGAAGGACAGGGGCCGGCCTCCCACCAGGCCTTCCAGGTTTTCGGCGGCGCAGGTCATGGGGATTTTGCCCTGTTTGATCATGCCGTAATAGGGCATGAGCACCTTGACTTCCACCCCCAGGTCTTTGAGGACCCCGGGCAGGGCGCCGATGACGTCCGCCAGCCCGCCGGTTTTGGCGAAGGGGACGGCCTCCGAAGCCACCATCAACACTTTGAGATTGTCTGTCATGCGTTCCTCTCCGGCAGGGGGATGGGATTGGGAAGCCCCCTTTCTTCCCTTATCGGCAGATCAGTACTTGTACACCATCTCGATATCGCCGGCCACGAAGCCTTTTTCCCCCTCCCGGAGGGTGAATTCCAGGATGTAGTCCCGGCTGGGCAGGTGTTCCGGCGGCACCCCGGAGGGGAGGTCCTTTTCCATAAAGAAGACGGAGGTGTAGGGGGACTCCTCCAGGCGGGTGTCGGTCACCCAGAGCTTGCCGAAGCCTTGCAGAAAGCGCAAAAAGCCGAAGGAGCGGTCCAGGAAGTACTTGGTGCACACCCCCCGGACCCGGCTGCCGTCTTCGCCCCAGGCGGGGGCTCCGGCCTGGGGGGGCGCGGTGGGCAGCAGGCCCGGCACCAGGTAGCCGGGGATGAACAGGTCCGCCTCCCGGCGCAGCCGGCTGGAGACGTTGGCGAAGGCCACCAGCTCCACCCGGCAGCCCTTGTTCTGCACCATGCTGATCACGCTGGCGAAATCGCCGTCACCGGTGAACAGGTAGATGACGTCCAGGCGCTCCGACTGGGAGATGATGTCCAGGGCCATCTCCATGTCCAGGTTGGCCTTGCCGTAGGTGCGGCCCGAGTCGTCCGTGTACCAGCGGATGGGCTTTTCAATGACCTTGAAGCCCAGGTCCCGCAGCGTCAGAATGAAGTTCAGGGTGTTTTTATAAGCCGGGTCGGAGACGGCCCGCTCTTCGTCGATGGCCACGTAGGCGTTCAATCGGATGGGTTCGCTGTCGTTTTGGGCCGTCAACCGGCGGATGACCTCGTAGCGCATGCCATAGCCGCCGTTGCGCATGATGTTCATGGAATCGACGTAAACTCCTACTCTTCTAGTACCCATAACCTTTTGAATCTCAACCTCCTTATCTATCAGCTATGATGAAAGAACTATGGCCCTGTCGAGGGCGCCCCCGATGACGTAAAAATGTAGAACAGCCGCCCTCGGCTGTTCTCTTCAAGGAGCAGGCGAGGGCGCCTGCTCTACATTTTGGCAAGAGATTTTCACGGTCAACGTTTGTCTTTAGGGTGCGTGGCGCGCACCCTCCGCCCTAAAAAAACACCATTTCCCCGGGCAGCACGGCAAAGGGCCGGGCGTCGGTGAGCACCCGGCCGGTGGTGGTGAGGCGTTCCCGCAGGTGCTCCGGCTGGTAAGGCAGGGCCTGGGAGTAGGCGGGCCCGAACCAGCGCAGGCCGGTGGCGCCCCGTTCCTCCAGGCGGGCCGCCACCTCGGCCGGGGAGGGCCAGGCGAAGTCCTCGGCCGCGGCCAGGTGAAAACCGTACAGGTCCATGAAGCTGGGGATGAAGGCGGCATAGGCCATCACCCGGGGGAATACGGCATTGAGGGTGGCCCAGAGGTCGGGCATGAGCCGCCCCTGGACCCCGGCGGAGCCCGACTGCACCGCCAGAATGCCGCCGGGCGCCAGTTTGCCGCGGCACATCAGATACATTTCCCGGGTGAACAGCGTCAGGGCCGGCCCGGCCTCCAGGGGCTCGGGCAGGTCCAGGACGATGACGTCAAAAGCGGCGTCGGGTTGGGACGCCAGCCAGCCCCGGCCATCCGCAGCGATCAATTCGGCCCGGGGATCGTCCAAGGCCCCCTGGTGGAAGGTGGGCAGCCAGCGGCGGCAGACCTCCACCAGCTCGCCGTCCAGGTCCACCATGACCGCCCGCTCTACGGTGCGGTGGCGCAGCACCTCTCGCAGGGCGGCCCCTTCGCCGCCTCCCATGACCATCACCCGGCGGGGGCGGGGGTGAGCGGTGAGGGCCGGCTGCACCAGGGCCTCATGGTAGATGAATTCATCCTTTTCCGTGGATTGCAGGCGGTCGTCCAGGATCAGGACCCGGCCCCACAGTCCGCTCACGAAGATTTCGTAGGTCTGGAAGGGGGTGTTCCCTGCCGCCAGGATTTCCCGCTTCCTGAAGGCCACCAGTTCGCCGGGGGTCCACAGGTCGATGAACCACCCCTCGGGAAAGCCGGCCGGGATGTCTGTTTCGTTTATGATCGCGCCCATGCAAGCCGTCAGCTTGGTAACTGGAATTTTGATATTTTAAACAACCTGGAGCCCATCTGCAATATGGGGGAGGAAGAACGACTGACCGGGACAGGGGGAGGTGGTGGCAAAGTGACCGGAAATTTTTTCGTAGGGTGCGCACCGCGCACCGTGTCCATGAGTAAGTTTTGATGACGTATGCCTGTGCCGCAGACCCCGGCAAGACTGCTGAGGGAATTGCATGTGGGACACCCGCCTCCGAGTGTCCCCCCTTTCCAGGGAAGCTTCGGCCACGTGGGAGCTGGGAAACGATGGGGTGATTGCAGATCAGGAATGCCCACCCGGGCCCGCCTTTCCACCCCCTCCTGTGGCGCCGGCTCCCTGCGTCGGCATGAGCCGGCCCCGCCACAATCCGTTTGCCGAAAAGCGGGGCATGCTTTAGAATGCATCCAGGATGTTTAGCCACAGGTTGATGACGGAGCCATGGACAAACGTCGGCTGGTGCGGGAGATGTTAAAGAGGTTCGATCAGCCCCACCTGGAAAAGGTGCTGGCGGTGCTGAACTCCCTGGTGACCCGTGGCTTATTGAGCGGTTATGCCATCTCCGGCTCTTTTGCGGCCCTGTATTATGCCCAGCCCATCCTGACCTACGACCTGGACGTGTGCTGCCTGTTTCCGCCCTCCGGGCCCCTGGCGGACCTGTCGCCCCTCTATGCCCATCTCCGCAGCCTGGGCTATGAACCACAGGGTGAATATGTGCCCATGGAGGGGATCCCGGTGCAATTCATCAGCGCGGCGCCCGGGAGTTTGTCCGCCGAGGCCGTGGCCACCGCCCGGGAGGTGGTTTACCGGGGCGCGCCCACCCGGATCGTGCGGCTGGAATATCTCCTGGCCATCATGGCGGAGCTGGCCCGGCCGAGAGACATTGCCAAACTGGCGGTGCTCCTGGAGGAGGCAGCCTTCGACGCAGCGGCGCTGAACCTGATTCTGGCGGCCCACGGGCTGACGCAGCGGTGGGCGGCCATTCGGAGGAGGATTCATGAACCGCTTGTCTGATGAGCTGGCCCACCTGTCCTTCGAGGAAAAGGTGGACATCCTGTTCCGCATGCAGCGCCTGGCCCTGGAGCTTTCGGAAAGCCCCGGCCCCGGCCAGACGCACTCCGAGGCGGAGGGACCGCCATCGCCGGCGGCCTCGGAACCCGCCCCCCGCCCCTGAGGACCATGGCGGCCGACGCCGTCAGGAATACCCGCCGGGCCTGGAAGAATCTCCCTCTGCTGATAAATGGGAATCAAGTACTAGCCCGCGGGGCGGGACTCGGCCACCATGGCCACAAAGCGGGCGGCCAGGTCCGGGTCGAATTGGGTGCCGGCCCCGGCCCGGATCTCCTCCAGGGCCTGTGGCACCGAGGCTCGGAGGCGGTAGGGGCGGTCGCTGGTGATGGCGTCGAAGCTGTCGGCCAGGGCCAGGATGCGGGCCGGCAGGGGGATGTCCCGTTCCTTGAGGCCGCCGGGATAGCCGCGGCCGTCCCAGCGCTCGTGGTGGTGGCGGATGGCCTGCCGCTCCTCGGGCAGCAGGCCCAGAGGCGCGGCCAATTGTTCCCCCAGGAGGGGGTGGGTCTCGATGAGGGAACGCTCGGCCACGGCCAGGGGGTCGGTTTTGAGGAGGATGTGGTCGCTGATGCCCACCTTGCCCAGGTCGTGCAGGGCGCTGATGAGCTTCAGGGACTCCAGGCTGCCGGGCGGGAGGCCCAGGGTGCGGCCGAAGGCCAGGGCGATGCGGGTGACCCGGGCGGAGTGCTGGCCGCCGTAAAGGTCCCGGGCCTCCTTGGCCTCGATGTGGGCCAGCAGGGTTTCCAGGAGACGGGGGTCGCCCCGGCGGCAGTCTCCGGGGAGGAGATCCTCACCGTGGGAGAGCGTCTGGGTGAGCCAGGCGTCCTCCGGCACTTGCTCCACGGGCAGGGGTTGGGGCTGGAACTCGGGGATGAGGCTTTTGAGCCCCCGGATGATGGCGGCCCGGTCGTTGCGCCGGGCGGCGGCCTCCAGTTCGGCCACGGTTTCCACCAATCCGGGGGGAATGAAGCTGGAGGCGTTGGCGGCCAGGAAAATCTTGTCGTGGGCCGTGCGGCGGTATTCTTCCCCGGTGACGAAGAGCTCTTCCAGCAGCTTTTCGCCGGGGCGCACGCCGCTGAAGACGATATCCAGGTCCCGGCCCACGGTGCGCCCGGAGAGGCGGATGAGGTCCTGGGCCAGGTCCACGATGCGGATGGGTTCGCCCATGTCCAGGACGAAGACCTCGCCCCCTTCGCCCAGCGCGGCGGCCTGGAGCACGAGTTGGACGGCCTCGGGGATGGTCATGAAGAAGCGGCGCATGTCCGGGTGGGTGATGGTGATGGGCCCGCCCGCGGCGATCTGCTCCTTGAAGAGATGGACCACGCTGCCCCGGCTTCCCAGGACGTTGCCGAAGCGCACCGCCACGTAGGGCCGGCCGCCGGCCGCCGCGGCCCGATGCACCAGCAGCTCCGCCGTCCGTTTGGTGGCGCCCATGACTGAGGTGGGATTCACCGCCTTGTCGGTGGAGATCATCACGAAGTGCCGCACCCCGGCGGCCAGGGAGGCCTCCAGCAGGCATTGGGTGCCCAGGATGTTGTTGGTCACCGCGTCCGCGGGGTTGAGCTCCATCAGGGGCACGTGCTTGTGGGCCGCGGCATGGAAGACCAGCTCGGGGCGGTGCTCCGCAAAGATGCCCCGCAGGCGCTCCGGGAAGCGGATGTCGCCGATGACGCTCGCCACCCGGGGCCGGAGTCCTTTGGCGGACCGTCCATAGAGTTGCGCCGCCAGGCGCTCCAGTTCGTGCTGGGCCTGGAAGACGCTGTTTTCCCCGTGCCCCACCAGAGTCAGGGACGCGGGACCGAACCCCAGGATCTGGCGACAGAGCTCGCTGCCGATGGAGCCGCCGCCGCCGGTCACCAGCACCCGCCGGCCCCGGATGAGGCGGTCCACCCCGGTGACGTCGGTCTGCACCGCCTCCCGGCGCAGGAGGTCCTCGATCTGCACCTCCCGGAGCTGATTGATGCTGACGGTGCCGTTCAGGAGCTCGAAGAGGCCGGGCATGACCTGCACCCTCACCCGGGCCTCCCGGCAGGCGTCCAGGATTTCCCGGATGACTTTGCCGGGTGCGGTGGGCATGGCGATGACCACCTGGTCCACCTCCCGGTCCTCCACCACTTCCGGCAAATCGTGACGCGTGCCCACCACGGGCACGCCCCGGATGTGCATGCCCCGCTTCCTGGGGTCGTCGTCCAGGAAGCCCACCACGGTGAGGCCCAACTGGGGATTGCGCTGGGTCTCCCGCAGAATCATGGCGCCCGCCTCCCCGGCCCCCGCCACCAGGACCTGCACCGGCTCCACCACCCGCCCGGCCCCGGCCTTGCGGTCATAGTAGGCCGTCAGCCGCGCCGCCACCCGGGGCGCGCCCGCGGCCACCAGGGCCAGGGGCAGAAAGATGAAGGGGATGGAGCGGGGCAGGATGGGAATGGCCGGCGCGAACAGGCAGACCGCCAGCGTCGCCAGGGAAGAGAGGGCCACCGCGCCGGTGGTGGCGCCGGCCAGGATGAGAAACTCTTCAATGGAGGCATAGCGCCAATAGCGGGCATAGATGCCCATCCAGACAAAGACGCCGGGGATGAGGACCAGCGCGGCGCCGGCGAAGAGGAGGAAGGTGGATTCGTATTGCCGCAGGTAAAAGGAATCCAGGCGCAGGATGAAGCTCAGGTAGGCGCTGAGGCTCACCAGCGTAAGATCGGTCAGCAGGAAGTAACGGTTGCGGATGTGCTTCATCCTTAACCTGCACGTCCGGGGAACTGGGAAGAGGGAAAGGTGCAGCCCGGCGGCCGTCATCCGGAGGCGCTCCGGGCTTTCCCTCCCACCAGAAGAGCAAACATGGTGCCAACAGCACAACGCCTGAAAAATGGTGAGAAAAAATGTCAGGCTCTCTAAAATTGTCGCAAAAAATGTTCAGGTTCGTAAACAAGCATTTTCAGGAAAATGGTCAAGATTCTTGCCGGGCGCGGCGGCTGAACGCGGTCAGCCAGTACCGGGCGGACAGGACGGCGGGGAGCAGGGGCAGCTCTTTGACGGTCCGGCGCCAGAGATAGGCGGCGATGACCACGAAGATCAGGTCGGCCAGCCAGGGGGCCAGGGCCGGGTTCAGATGAGCCTTCACCGCCAGCCGCCAGGAGACGGTGAAGGCGATATAATAGAGCAGAAACACCAGCAGGCCCATGATCAGCCCCCAGGTGCGCCCGTGCTGGATGGGAGAGAGGCCCAGGGGCATGGCCAGCAGGCACAGCAGCAAGGCCCCCAGAGGCAGGGCAAAGCGCTGGTGCAGCTCCACCACCAGGCGGTTGTAGCGTTCGGAGCCGGGGCGCTGTTCGCTGATGGCCCGCCACAGGTCGGGGATGTACATCTCCACTTCGCTCTTCAGGCCCTTGAGATTGAGGGCCAACAGTTCCAGAGGGATCTGATAGGTCTTGAACTGCAAGGTTTCCCGGCGGTCCGGGTCCCGGGCCCAGCGGATGATCCAGCCTTCCTCCAGGTTCAGGTTGAGGGCCTCCTGGACCGGGTCGAACCGCACCTGGCCCCGCTCGGCATAGAGGGCGTGGGGGTTCTGCCGATCCCGGGCGTCGTAGAGGAAAATACCCGACAGTCGTCCGTCCTTGTCGGAAACTTGATTCACGAAAAGCGTCATGCCCTGGAAATCATTGTTAAAGACCTGCTCCTTGATGCCCAAATCGGCCCGCCGCTTCACCATCTCCGTGAGGAGCACCCGGGTGGCCCGCTGGCCCCAGGGACTGGCATAAGTGGTCAGAAACAGAGTGAGCAGCCCGGTGGCCAGGGCAAAGGCGAGGATGGGGAGCATTAGTTGGCGATAGCTCAGTCCGGCGCTCTTCAGGGCGATGATCTCATGGTCCACGGAAAGGCGCATCAGGGCCAGCATGATGCCCACGGTGGCGGCCATGGGCAGCGTGAAGACCAGGAGAAAGGGCAGGAGATAGAGGCAGGACTGCAGGATTTCCCCCAGACCCACGCCCCGGGCCACGATCATCTGAGTGATCTGCATCAGGCGCCCGGAAAAGACGATGGCGGTGAAAGCCAGCAGGCTCACGCCGAAGGGGTGCAGGATCTCCCGGAGCAGGTAACGGTGAATGATGCGGGGCATGGGCGGATGACCGGGGCTTGATGATAGCTGGGGGTGGGCCGGGGGAGCACGGTTTCCACACCAGAATATTTTCCCGGTTTATTTTCCCTCAGGGGTGACCAAAAGGCAATCTCTGTACCGGGCCAGGGTGCGAAAATCGCCCCCCAGGGCCTCCCTGACCCGGAACAGCACCCGCTCCTTGACAAAGATGAAGGCCGCCGGCCGGGACTGCACCAGGGCCGCCACCTCCTGGGGGCTGGTGACAAAAAAACCGGCCTGGGGGTCCAGGCGGCGGCCGAATTCCAGTTCGGTGGGGAAGTCCAGGATGACGAAGGGCTGACCGCTGTAAAACGACACCCCCTGGGAATAGAGCCGCCAGCCGATCAGGACGGCCCCGGGCCGCCAGTGCTCCCGGAGGGCCAGACCCAGCTCCCGGGGGGAGCGCTGCAGGGCGACCCGCTCCATGGCCCCGGGCAGGATTAGAGCCAGGGCCAGCGCGCCGAGGCACAACAGTTCCACTCGACGGAAAATCAGAGTGGCCAGCGGTATGACGACCAGGAGCCCCAGGAGCAAAGGTATGAACGGACCAAGATAGTCCAGTTGCCCCAGGGCGGCCGCCAGGCGGGTGGTGGGCCACACGTAGACGACCGAGAGGAGACCGGCGGCTGCCGCCCAGGTGAGGAGGGAAAGGGTGAACCAGCGGTCGCCCGGGTTGGGCCAGCCCGCTTTTTGGGCGGACCAGAGCGCCTCGCCCACCAGCAGGGCCAGGGGCAGGAAAACCGGCAAAATGTAGGGGACCAGCTTACCCCGGGAAAGGCTGAAAAAGATCAGGGGCAGGGCGAACCAGAGGAGCAGGAAGCGGCGATCCGGTCCGGCCTCGCCCCACAGGCGCCGCATCGTCCAGAACAGGAGCATGGTCCAGGGCGTAAACAGACCCAGCAGCACCGGCGCGTAATAAAGGAACGACTGGGCGTGGAAGGCCCCGCCGGCGTAGCGGCCCACGTGGTGTTCCCACAGAAAGAAGCGCAGAAAGTCCGGATAGTGCAGGCTCACCCAGAGGAACCAGGGGAGGGTGAGGCCCGCCGCCAGAAACACATATTGCCAGCGCAGCCAGGCGAACCACTGCCCCCGGCCTTGCATGAGGCCCCAGGCCCCCCAGATGAGGACGGCCAGGGCCGGGGCCACCGGTCCCTTGGTGAGCGCGCCCAGGGCCAGGGCCAGGTAGGCCCAGGGCCAGAGGCCCGGCCGGTTCCGGCTCCAGGCCAGGTAGCCCAGCCCCACCCCGAGATTGACGAAGAAGGTCAGGGTCATGTCCAGGGTGAGCAGCCGCCCCAGGACCACCACCCCCCCGCAGGTGGCCAGCACCAGGGCCCCATAACCGCCCGCCCCCGCCCCGAACAGGGCCCGGCCGAGGGCGTAGGCCAGATATACGGAGCCCAGGGCGCTCAGGGCCGCGGGCAGGCGGGCCGCCCACTCGGTGAAGCCGAAGGTCTTGAAGCTCAGGGCCGTGAGCCAATAGACCAGGGGGGGCTTTTCCAGATAGGGCAGGAAGTTGAGGCGGGGCAGGAGCCAGTCCCCCAGGACCAGCATCTCCCGGGCGATCTCGGCGTAGCGCCCTTCGTCCGGGTCCATGAGCCCGGGGGCCCCCAGGCGGACGAAGAAGACCACCAGCCCCACGGCGGTGAGGCCGGCGAGATGCCGGAGGGAGTGTCCGCTTGCTGCCGGGTGAGTTTTGGCCTGGTCCACCGGCGCTGCCTTGTTCAGAGAAAATTTCTTCGGACAGGTTGTTGGTGGGGGAGGGGGCCGGGGCACGGTGGGCCGCTGCCCTCTCCCACACCCCCCATTGGCGCTAACTTAAGCAAGCAGTGGGTATGCCAAGGGTAACCTGTTGAACAGTCAAGATAAATCCCCCCTTACCCCCCTTTGCCAAAGGGGGGAATGAGCAGTTGGTGACCCGAAGTCCCCCTTTGGAAAAGGGGGATTTAGGGGGATTTTAAGTAAAAGCGGTATGTTATGATGTAAACTGGTTTTGTCTTAAGTTAGCGCCAATGCCCACACCCCCTCCCACCAGGGGAGGGGGAGTTTTCGGATGAGAACTAATACTACTCCGACAGATAAATGTTCAATTCAACATTTTCGTTAGGCATTTTGACAGTTGATGCCGGATATCGGGCAACGAAGGCATATCTCGCGCCCGTTCTTTTCGCCGCCACCGCTTTGAGGAGCGCGTCGGACACCTTCTTAGCGGCCACGATTTC
>Ga0194125_10005685_pt1 | contig 18848 bp, 13 predicted proteins | sample TA2KigC250mmetaG_FD_148626 | JGI IMG/M metagenome (GOLD analysis project Ga0194125, IMG submission 148626) | Freshwater microbial communities from Lake Tanganyika, Tanzania - TA2015034 Kigoma Deep Cast 250m | ecosystem: Environmental > Aquatic > Freshwater > Lake | place: Tanzania: Lake...
AGGTAAACGGTTTTTGCACCCCAGGCACAAACTCCTAAAACGACATCGTCCAGCCCAACGTTGGATGGTTTCCATTCTGCGCCAATGCAGGATGCAAAAATTTGCTCCCATTCGCTGCCTGCCACATCAGGAGGGCTTTTAGTTGCGATTAGATAAACGATTTCTTTTCCAAGCCTATAGCCAAAATCCGACGGGAATTGATTAAGCGGGTAAGGGGGTTTTACTTTATCTACAGTACGCAAGCGCGGTTTTAAATGCTCAGTCATGATCTTCTCGAAATACTGCTCTTTTTTCCAGAAATGTTAATTGTTTGGGTGTGATAATTTCATACTTAAGCGCATCACTTGGCATATCTGTATTTGCCCGATACTCATCATAGTGTGCCAGAGAATTTGAAAACCATTCGAACCCTAGAATATCGTCATCTAAGGGGGAACTTGCTGATCGAAGTAATTCTCCCATAAAATACAGAAATAATCTGTTGGGGTTGTTATCCACAATCTGAAAGTTCATTGCTCTTCGAATAATCGCTTGAGGGTCTGTGGAAAACCGCAGCGCCGATTCGGTTCGTTTCTGGCACACCAGAACGAGATCCATATCCAGGGATTGTTTGTTGCGAATATGTGGATTTACCTTGAAAGGATCCAGAATTACAACATCTTTCAAATCGTGGCTATCGAAATAAACACTGTTGCGAGAAATCGAACCATCCTCTTTCAATTTGAATAGCTCACTACCCCCATTTACAGCAAGAAGAGTGATAGCCCTGAATAATGCGCCAGGACGTCTCGCCCACCATTTATGCAAGGAATAAACGGGGCGATAGTATTGGCGTTTGCCTGTTTCATCCTGGGCCAACCGGCTAATAATGGTTTCAACAAGCGGGTTCGCAAACATGTCCTCGGTCTGCCTATCAGAAAAACTCGAAACGAACACAACTTATTATACCCCTTTCCATTCCTCGCTCCACGCTCTCCACGTCGCGCTCCACGCTTCACGATAGAATCGTCAGCCCCGCCAGCGACGCCACCACCCGCTTCAAGCCAACGTCTTCGAAAAAGACATCCACGATCTCTTCACCATCTTCGATCTTGCTATTAAGCACCATACCTTCCCCCCAGGCCGGATGGTTGACGCGCATCCCTGTGGCATACTCCTGTTCCACTATCCGAACTGTGGATGCGGGAGATTCCCATCGCTCAGGGCGAAACGTCGAAGGCCGGGAATATCGCGGCATCCCCTCTGGATAACCATCATCTATCAGCGACATCGGGATATCACCCAGATAACGCGACGGCTTGGTCGGCTCAGAATAGCCATAATTGTTGCGGTTCAAAGAGTGCAGCAAGTAGAGTCTATCCTTGGCGCGGGTGATGCCGACATAGAGAAGGCGGCGCTCCTCCTCCATCGCTTCAGGGTCTTCGAAAGAGCGGATGTGAGGTAAGGTGCCGTCGTTCAATCCAACGATGAAAACTATCGGGAATTCCAATCCCTTGGCGGTATGTAAAGTCATCAACGTAGGGACATTGGCGCCGGCATCTATGGTGTCCTGGTCCGATACCAGGGCGACATCCTCTAAGAAGGTTGCCAAACTGCTATCGCGATAATCCGCCGCCAGACGCCGAAACTCCATGACGTTCTCCCAACGTTCGGCGCCCTCCTCGCCCCCTTCGTCAATGTAGGAACGATAGGCCACATCTTCGATGATTCGATCCATCAGTTCTGGGGGCGATAACTGCTCCCTGAGGGCGCACCAGCCTGAGAGTAGTTTTCCAAATGGAAAGAGGGTTGTGCGGACTCTGTTTGGGAGCGAATCCCAATGCCCAGACTCAGCGCCCACCCCTAATTCCAGAAGGACCTCCCCCGGGGATATGTTTTTGCTTTGAGCATAGGTCCGCAAGTCGGCAATGGTTTTGACGCCAATTCCACGCCTGGGCGCGTTGATCACCCGCAACATACTGACTTCATCTTTGGGATTATAAGTTAATCGCAAATAGGCCAGGATATCTTTGATCTCACGCCGCCCATAGAAGCGCTGCGCTCCGACCAACTTATAGGGCAAATTCGCTGCCAGGAAGGTTTCTTCCAATATGCGAGATTGAGCATTGGTGCGATACATAACTGCGAAATCTCCGGGCTGGGCGTGATCAGATGCAATCGTATCCGCGATGCTTTCGACGACGAAAGACGCCACCTCGCGATCATCGTACAATTCGCGCAGGCATATCTTTTGCCCCTGTCCGCGCCCGGTGAAGAGAGCCTTCTTCATGCGCTGGGGATTGCGGTCAATCACCGCCATGGCGGTATCGAGAATCGTTTGCGTGGAGCGGTAGTTTTGCTCCAACAAGATCACCCGCGCGTCGGGGAAATCTTGCTCGAAACGGCGCATATTGCGATAATCAGCGCCGCGCCAGCGGTACACCGAATTGTGAACCACAACACCTCCCGCAATGTAGTTGTGTAAGTTGTCCACCTCGAAATCGTATACATCACCGTGATAATCCTCGCGGCTGACTTCTATGATTTCATCCTCAATGATGGCGCCTTCTTTTTCGATCGCGACAATCATTGTGATGTGCAAGTGACTGACGGGCAACAGACTAAAACGGGGCGTGAGAGGCGATGCTCCTCGGGGAGTCAGGAATGCACCGGTCACAATTTCGACACCCCCTGCGGCAGCGCTTAGTTTATGAGCTGCCTGCTGTATTTCATCATAATGCAGGCGGTTTAGTCCCACTCTCCAGTTATTGCGGCTGCGAATGCGCGGGTTGTAACCCATCGTTCTGAGTTTTTTAGCCAGTTCCACGTCACTGCTCCACAGGTCTACCCGGTGGGCGTGCCAGGGAGATTGCGCTGTGCGCCTACCATCGCCAAAGTAGCGCAGGTTGACCGCGTTGCGGGAAGTCCCCTGAGGAATGTAATGGGGATAGCAGAAATCCAATTCCAGGTCGGCAAACAGTCGCCAGGCATTGGCTGTTGTATCAATCTCTTGAAAAAGTCGGTCTATCTGGTCCTGGGTCATGCGCATTCTTCGCCCCCGCACGTGGAAGACCGTCGTGGGTATGCCATATTTAAAAGCATACCAGGATTCCCAATAATAGGCTTCTTCGCGTGTCGAGCAAACTCCCAACACCCAGACTTTGTCAGCGTTTTCCTGGTTGCTGCGTACTTTGAGACCCATTTGCATATCTGACTGCACGCCATCACTGCGCGTGTGGGAGGCTACCCCCACTCGATAGCCTTTATCCTTGCGATACATCAAATAGACATAATGCAAACCGCTCTGGAGACCCAGACGCGCGAATACAATGTGATTGGGTGTGGCTCGGAAGGTGGCGCCGCTTTTTGTCTGTACTCGCACCAGACTTCCATCGAAATGACGTTTTCCAATGTGATTGACTTTTGCAGCCAGTATGGAACCGCGCCCGCTTGCGGCTATCACCAGATCACCAATCTGAAGATTCTCGATTGGTGTTTGCCCCTGCGGGGTTTGAATTAATGTTCCCGCCGAGAAGCACTGGTCGGGGTCGCCAACGACGAAAATATTCTGGTGGAAAGAGGACAAATGCTTGAGCAGCACATACTGCGCCATGTTGGTATCTTGAAACTCGTCCACTAAAACATGTTCATAGCGACGGGCATAACGCTCCCTGACAACCGGCTTCTCTTCCAAAAGGAAAGCCGTCCACAAGAGCATATCGTCGAAATCGAGGGCGTTGCTAGATAAAAGGGTTTGCTGGTAGCGCTGGTAGACTCGCTTGACCACTTCGCCGCGATAGGTCTGAACAGGGAAATCATCTGGGAAGATCAACTCGTTCTTGGCGCGCGAGATCGTAGCGTGGATACTATGTGGGGCGTATAGCTTATCGTCCAGATTCAAATCCTTGATCACCTGCTTGACTACGCGTTCCTGGTCTTCGGCGTCGAAAATAACATAATTGGAGTCGAAGGGCAGATGATCGGCTTCGCGGCGCAGAATCCGCCCGCAGGCGGCATGGAACGTCCCCAGGGTGAGGCCGCGCCCCCGCTCCCCCAGCATCGCTTCTACACGGTCCCCCATCTCGCGGGCGGCTTTATTGGTGAAAGTCACCGCCAGAATGTGATAGGGACGCACCCCCATCTGTCCGATCAAATAGGCGATGCGCTGGGTGAGAACGCGGGTTTTTCCAGAGCCAGGGCCAGCCAGGACCAACACCGGGCCGCTGCCGGCCATCACAGCCTGTTGTTGTTGCGGGTTGAGGTCGCGGAGCACATCCATGGGAGGGATTGTATCGCCGCGAAAATGGTTTGGCAAGTGAAAGGCGCACATCTCTCGAACACCATGGCATTTGTCGAATATAACGAAACCGATTACAATCTACTGTGAGCCAAAACCCCATCAATCGAGAAGCGTGGTTATGAAAATTTCTTTCGTGCACAGAACCGAATTGTTGGAAGACTTAGGAAAACGAAACTCGAACTCTCTTGAATTCGTCATGTTAGTTATGGGGGCTTTAGATACATACGACAGTTACTCAACAGAATTTCTCTTGCAAGAGACTTCGCGTGTTCTGAAATCAGGCGGAGTATTGTTTGTGCAGGGATCACCGAGGATTTTGCCACAATTGGGTGTGTTTTTAGATGAGCAGCTTACATTCAAGTATTGGCTTGCAATTGAATCTGACCTTGTCGAAAATATACCCTTGCCATCTGTCCATGCAGCGGTCATGTTATTTACCAAAGGTAATGGACGTTTCAATATCAAACGTGTTCGCTTACCTCATCAGTTTTGCATAGCCTGTAAGCGCACCTTGAAAGATTGGGGCGGCAAGGCGCACTTGAGGCATCCCGAAGGATATGTCATCTCAGATGTCGTCAAAGACTTACCCCAAGCTAATAATCACAGTCATATTTCCAGGCCGCTATTCGATCTTTTGTTGGAAATGCTCGATTTTCTCCCATCAAAACATGGGCAACAGGACCACCTTCACAACATGCCACCAACAGAAATTAATGGGTTGATTGGCCCTATCGAAGGTTTATCCTGGAAGTATACGCTTGTTTCCGAACCACAAATCCAATATGTTTTGCCGGGATTTTCGCAGCCACCAACTGAACGAGACGAAGAAGAGACAAAAGGCGCGGCAAGTCCCCTTATTGACACCGATAATCTGTTCAATGTGATTCATCAAGGGGACGCGATTGAAATATTGAGGCAGTATCCCGACGAGTCGGTAGATCTGGTTTTTGCCGATCCACCCTATAATCTAGATAAGGATTACATCGTTTACGATGATGAACAAAGCGATCATCAATACATTGATTGGTGTAACGAGTGGTTGGTCGAGTACATCAGAATTCTAAAGCCTACAGGCTCCTTATTCGTCCTTAACCTGCCTCATTGGGCATTGTATCATGCCGATTTTCTCAACCGGCATCTCCATTTTCAAAATTGGATTGTTTGGGATGCGTTGTCAGAGCCGCGCGGAAAAGTTATGCCTGCGCATTATGCTCTTTTGTTTTACACGAAAAGTCTCGAAAAATTTACTTTCAACTACGATAGCGTAAGCCCAATTGATGCCCGGCATTATTGCTTGCGGGCTTCGTGTATTCGTCAGCGGAAAGAGCGAGGAAACGATGATAAATCAGTTTTGACCGATTTATGGTGGGATATTCATCGCATTAAACATCGCCGTGACCGCGATTACCATCCTTGCCAATTACCCGAACTTTTAATGAAGCGAATTATTCAGTTGTCAACTGATCCGGGCGATGTCGTATTAGATGCTTTTGGGGGTACCGGGACGACTCCCCTTACAGCTTTAGAACTCGGTCGTCAGTATGTTGCTATTGATCTTGATCCGTATTATGTAAAAATAATGCGGGAGAAAATAGAGCAAGTGGAAGAACATGGGCGGATCCGGCGTCAGAGTATCAGGCGATCAGCACTCCCCGTAACCAAAAAAGCTTTGCAACTGGAATTGCGCCGGTTAACCAGGGATTTGGGGAGATTGCCGACGCAAAAAGATGTGAGAGAGAAAAGTCGGTATGATCTGGAAATATATTTGGAAACCTTTCCTACTTGGGGTAAAGCCTTAAAAGCTGCAAAACTGGAGATGCAATCATAATGCCTGCTAAGAAATTTACATTCCAAGAAGCCTGGAATAGCTCAACAATCTTCTTTGTTGATGATGTGCTTGAAGATGAAATAGATGATAGGGTATCAGAACTATTGCGTCTTTCGCAAAGTACGCATATTTCGGGCGGAGAGAATCGAACACCGAATGATGTAGTGGCTTTTCTTGCAGAAGATGTTGATGGACTTGATGTTCTTTTGCGGGATATTGGCCTCTCTGACGAAAAATTCATGCGCATTATTTCACTCTTGCGAAAGATTGGACGCATAACCGGAAGTTTTGATAGCGAATGGAGTGTTGCCAAAATCAAACGTCAATTAGAATACGATGGGGTATTTGTAGAATTGATCGCGAGTTTAATATTGGATGGTAAACATGATGATGAGCTATCAGAGTACATACCGCGCTATTACTTGTACAAGTTGAATTATCGCGAAATAGGCGCTATTCCACAGGCATTGCGGGAAGTTCGATATAAAGAGTCTACAATTGGCACGTATGGGGCGCGGAAAGGTCACAGGGTTGAAGCCACAATAAGAGAAAGTTTGGAACAAATAAGCGCAGAACATGGTATTGGATACGAAAAGGGGCGTTCAAGGTTCATCTATGTTGATATAGATTTTGCCATCCCTTCGTTGCAGGATCCATGGGTCATCATTATGAGTAGTTTTCAAGAAACTACAAGCAGTGGTCAGACAACCAAAGCGCGCGATATGCTCGCGGCCTACACGCGCATTAATGAATCGAACAGCCGTTTTGGTGAGAATAGAGCTTTTGTAAACTTTGTTGATGGCGGCGGCTGGTTGGCTCGGAAACGAGATTTAGAACGGCTGGTAGACCAATGCCATTAATTTATCAACCTGCAAAACCTTGATTTGCTCGAAGCGATAATTTTAGAGCACGTTCCTCGATCCTATTTCCAAAACCTTCGATATGAAAACTGACTCGAACTGGAGCATCTTAGGCCACGAATGGGCTGTTGACTTATTGCGAGGACATATTGCCAATGGTCGCACGCGCCATGCCTACCTGATCACCGGCCCCCAGGGGATTGGGCGACGGACACTGGCTTTACGCATGGCTCAAGGCTTGAATTGCAAACAACCTGCGGCTCCTGGCGCAGCCTGTCGAACATGTCCTACCTGCCAGCGCATCGAGCGTATGCAGCACCCAGACTTGCTCATCATAAAAGCGGAAGAGGTTGGCGGCGCGCTGCGAGTAGATCAGGTGCGCGAATTACAGCGCGGTCTATCCTTATCGCCGTATGAGGCCCTGTACAAGATCGCGCTGCTATTACACTTCGAAGAGGCTAACCCCAACGCCGCTAACGCCCTGCTGAAGACATTGGAAGAACCTCCTCCTCAAGTCGTTCTTTTCGTCACTGCGCAAGATTCGGAAGCGCTGCTGCCCACCATCGTCTCCCGCTGCGAAGTCATCCGCCTGCGCCCTCTGCCCCTCGACGAAGTCAGCCAGGGCATGGAGGCGATGTGGGAAATCCCGGCTGATGAGGCCAGATTGTTAGCCCACCTATCGAATGCCCGACCCGGATACGCCTATTGGTTGTATCGAAATCCGGAGTATCGAAAGCGGCGCACGGCCTGGCTCGACGATCATCGTCGCTTGCTGTCTGCAAATCGAGTCGAACGTTTTCATTACGCCGAGAACCTGACGGAGGATAAGGCGGAGTTCCTTCAGATTCTACAGACCTGGCTGTCGTTGTGGCGCGATGTGATGCTCGAAGCAAGCGGGGCGCAGACGCCGATGACAAATCTGGATTGCGGAGCGGAAATCGCTCGTTTGGCGAGAACGACAAACCTCGAAACTGCCAGGCAAATGGTTTCCAGCCTGGAACGCACGAAATCGCAACTCGATCATTACACCAATATCCGTCTGACAGCGGAGGTATTACTGTTGAACCTGCCATTTGTTTCGTGAGGGGTCTCCAGAGCACGGCAACGATCACCAGGCGAACACCCTGATTTATCCCTACCCAATATGCTATACTTGAGTCCACTGTAAAAACTACAAGTAGAGGATTCGGGGCGGCATATATGGGGGTGCGTGCTGCGCACGCACCCCCATATATGCCGCCCCGCCCCCTCACTCATGGGTCTTTTCAGTGAACTCATACCTGGCATTAGATTAAGGTGTTCATCCATGATCGCGCCGATCAAGAGTGAGTATACATCCACGCATGAATCGCTGGAGCTGCTATTCCACATCAGTCGAGAGATTGCCTCAACGCTCGATCTGACCGTTGTTCTCCAGCGGGTGCTTGCCCTCTCTATGCGAACGATTGGGGCAGTTAGCGGTAGCATCATCGTCATCAACGACGAAGGGAAGCCTGTCGAATCCACCATCATCTACGAAGATAACATCCTCGATCATTCCACTGAACAAATCATCGCCCTCTTGAAAGGAGGCCTGGCTGGTTGGGTAGTGGAAAATCGCCAGCCAGCCCTGATCCTGAATACCAACCGCGATGATCGCTGGCTAAAAAGCTCGACACAAACGAAACACGGCGAAAAAGCAAAATCCGCATTGAGCGTCCCCTTTATTGCGCGCGATACACTTGTCGGCGTCATTACCCTCTCTCATCCCGTTCCCCTTTTCTTCACAAACGAACATCTCGATCTGGTGCAGGCTATCGCTGACCAGGCTGCAATTGCTGTGATGAACGCACGCCTGTACGAAGCCAGTCAACAGCAGGCCATCGTGATGGGCGCTTTGGCAAAAAGCGCCTCGGCGATAACCGCCTCACTCAGAGTTGGAGATGTGCTACAACAAATCCTCGAGCAAATCAACCAGGTCCTCAGAGTGGAAATCGTGTCGCTGGCGCTTTTGGATTCCGAGAGCGGGACTCTAGAATATTGCGCCACAACGTCGAAAGAAGACGGTATTATTGGGTTGAAAGTAGATGTGGGGCAAGGCATTATCGGCTGGGTGGTCAAACACAAACAGGGCGTCATCATCCCCGATGTATCAATTGACCCCCGTTTCTATGGGGAATTCGATAAAGCGATAGGCTTCGAAACTCGCGCCGTAGCGTGTGCGCCTATCATTTCGGAAGGGGAGGTTATCGGCGCTCTACAAGCCCTCAACCCCATTGACGGCAGTTTTGACCCAGACGCGCTCACTGAACTCGCTGGTATCGGCAGTCTGGCCGGGACAGCCATACGCCATGCGCAATTATTCGAAGACCTTCAAGCTGCACATCAGCGCTATCGGGATTTGTACAACAGCTCCATTGATGCCATCTTGATCACCGATATAAGAGGCAATATTCTCGAGGCTAACAATCAAACATTCGGTTATACCGGTTTCTCGAAAGTACAATTGCAGCTAAAACACATCGGCGAGGTCCACAAGTTAGATGTCGAGGCTCTGGGAGAGAGCCTCGAATACATTGTCCCGAATGAAACCATCTCCTATGAATCCGAATTGCGAGCGTATAACGAAAGAATCATCCCTATCGAAGTTCATGTTCACACAGTTCGAATCGAAGGGCAGAATCACCTCCAATGGACCTTTCGAGATATCACTGCGCGGAAAGAACTAGACCAATTACGAGACGACTTGCTTTCGATGATTTACCACGACCTGCGCTCCCCATTGGGCAATGTGTTATCCAGTCTGGACGTGCTCGAAAGCATTCAATCCTTCGAACATGATCCCACGATCCAGTCCCTTTTCGAGATTGCGGTGCGCTCCACAAAACGTATCGAGCGGCTGACGAACTCCCTTCTCGACATCAACCGCCTCGAGGCTGGTCAACCGGTTACGAGCACCGAGCCAACCAGGGTCGAAAACATCATCAGCGCAGCCGTCGAGGCGATCCTGCCTATTGCCAACAATAAAAACCAGGAAGTCTTTGTCCGCATCCAGGATGGAATCCCGCTCGCCGATGTAGATGAAAACATGATCCAACGGGTCCTGATCAACCTGCTGGAAAACGCGGTCAAATACACCCCCACGGAGAGCCACATTACAGTGGGCGCAGCGCGGAAAGGCCATCAGTTATGCTTTTGGGTCGAGGATACTGGGCCAGGCATTCCAGCGGAAAAAAGGTCAACCATTTTCGACAAGTACACCCGTCTTCACGGCAAGGGCGGCCCCAAAGGAATTGGGCTGGGACTCGCGTATTGCCGCCTGGCTGTCGAGGGACATGGCGGCCGTATTTGGGTAGACGAAGCCACACATGGCGGAGCGCGCTTTGCTTTTACACTCCCGATGGCAGAAGAAGAACACACCTAGGAGCATCTATGCGAGCTATTGCAGAGAATATCTATTTCGAAGATTCTTACGCAGGCGTAACCGTTGGAGCGATCACTTTTCCCTATGGGACTTTATTGATAGACGCCCCTCTCCGCTCCGAAGATGCCCGCACGTGGAAAGCTGCCTTACTCACCCAGAGCCGTGGGACTCATCGGTTGAATGTGATTTTGGATATGCACGCCGACCGTACGCTCGGCATTCGGGGCATCGAATTTCCAATCGTGGCTCATGAACGAACCGCTGAGGCGTTTCAAGAGAGGACTACGACCTTCAAAGGATATAACTTCGAAACAGGGGCGGAATGGGAACGCTATCCAGAAGTCAGTGGAACACGCTGGGAGCGCCCCAACATCACTTTCACCGATCACATATCTTTACATTGGGGTGGGCCGGAAATATGCATCGAGCATCATCCTGGCCCAACCTCGGGAGCATCCTGGGTGCACATCCCTGCCGAGAAAATCCTTTTTGTCGGCGATGCTGTGACCCCAAACCAGCCTCCCTTTCTTGCCAGGGCCAATCTGGAAATATGGCTCGAAGCGCTCAACCTGCTGACCTCCCGCCCATTCATGGATTACGCCATCATCAGCGGGCGTGGTGGGCCGGTCACTGTTGACGCAATACGCGAGCAACGAGAGTTCTTGAAATCCATAGATGGACGCTTGAAAACCTTGTCGAAACGCAATGCCAAGCCCGAAGATACCTTGAAAATCATCCCCGATCTACTCAAGAAGCTTTCCTTTCCATCCAAAATGGAAAGCTTTTATACACAGCGCCTGCAAAATGGCCTCTTGCAATACTATCGGCGTTATTCTGAGTAGAGAACAACCCATTTTCCCTACCACCACTCTCGGATAAATGACCTCATCACCTTATCTCCCCATCCTCGAATTGACGCGTGGAGCCATCGTCGAGACCGTCCATTACGGAGCTTTCGCCATTGTGGATTCGCGCAACAATTCGATGGCTGCTCACGGCGACCCACAAACCATCCTATACCTACGCTCTGCGGCCAAACCCTTTCAGGCTCTGCCGCTCATCGAGAAGGATGGGCATACACATTGGGGCCTCACCAGCCAAGAAATCGCCATCATCTGCGCCTCCCACTCGGGAACCGATGAACATGCCGCCACAATTGAGTCAATTCACGCCAAGATCAATGTCACCGAGGACGACCTGCTTTGCGGCGCTCATCCCCCACCCGACAGCGATACAGCCTTTTCACTCCGTTCGCGAGGGGAGACGCCCACGCCAAAACGTCATAATTGTTCTGGAAAACACTCCGGGATGCTGGCATTGGCGCGTCTACAGGATTTCCCTATCGAGGATTACATCAACCCGGAGCATCCCATCCAAAAACAGATTCTCCTGGCTTTTAGCGGGATGTGCGGAGTCGACCCCGAGGCTGTTACCCTGGGCACCGATGGTTGTTCTGCCCCCAATTTTGCTATCCCACTCGAAAACGCAGCCCTGGGCTTCGCCCGTCTATGCGACCCCCACGATCTTCCGCCAGGGCGAGCGCGAGCATGTAAAATCATCACGGATGCAATGATCTCTCATCCCGATATGATATCTGGCCGCGGGAGCTTCGATACTCGTCTCATGGAAGTAGCCGAGGGTAAGATCATCGCCAAGGGGGGCGCGGAGGGGTACCAGGGATTGGGGATCATGCCTGGAGCCATCCACCCTGGCTCTCCGGGGATCGGGATCGCCATCAAAATATCCGATGGCGACCAAAAGAGTCGCGCCAGACCGGCGGTCGCCCTGGAGATTCTCAGCCAGCTCGGGGCGCTCGCGCCACCCCAAATGGAGTCCCTTTCGACCTTCGGGCCGCGATATCCCCTGAAAAATTGGCGCCAACTCATCGTCGGTGAAATCAGACCCGCTTTCGAGATCCGTAGGCGATAATCCCCTTCGGCAATTCGGCATGAATCGAGCCACGAAAATCCACCAACGCTTGTTAGAACATTTCGGCGAGCCGGTCTTGCGCAACCCTTTACCCCCTCTGGACGAAATGGTGTCCACCATCCTCTCGCAGAATACGAACGACGCCAACCGGGATAAAGCTTTCCGTTCCCTGCGAGAACGCTTCCCCACCTGGGAACAGGTTCGTGACGCAGCGCCTGAGGAAGTCATCAGGGCGATCCGTAGCGCGGGATTGGCCAACCAGAAAGGGCCGCGTATTCAAAATGCGCTCGAAAAAATCACTGCGTTGCGCGGCGCTTTGGAATTGGATTTTTTGAGGGATTATTCTTCTCGAGAGGCCTTGGATTGGCTCATGCAATTCAAAGGGGTTGGCTCGAAAACTGCATCTATTGTTTTGCTGTTTTCGCTGGGAAAACCCGCCTTCCCTGTGGATACGCATATTCACCGCATAACCGGCCGGCTGGGGTTGCGCCCCCTGAAGATGAGCGCCGAGAAAGCCCATACCCATTTAGCAGAGCAATTCCCCGAGAATGCCTTTTACGCTGCCCATCTCAATCTCATCCGCCTCGGAAGAGAAATCTGCCAAGCCCGCAAGCCTAAATGTGAAGTCTGTCCGCTGCAAGAAATGTGTGCGTATTATGCGAACAGGTCCGACTCGTCGGTAAACAGCAATCCATGAAGGGAAGATTGACGCTCCGTTTTTTCCTGAACATCACCCTCCTCGAAGGTGGGATCAGCTGCATATGGCTGCTGTTCATCCCTGGGGATCCCAAGAGCGCCTGGGTCCTGGGAGTCTCGAAAATCCGTTTGGCGCTCTTAGGCGGGATGCTATTGGCTCTGGTTCTCCTGGTGTGGCTGGCCTATAAAGCAAATAGAGATTCCGGCTGGTACCAGCGCTTTGAGCATAAAACCGATCAGCTCCTTCAGAAAAACATTTATTCGGCAATCGGAACGATGGCAGCCTGCCTGGGATTTGTGGCAGGACTCTACCTGTTATGCACAGCTTTCACCACAACTGACCTCTTTATAAAAGGTTATCTCACCCGGCTGGCCCCGTGGATATTCTGGCTCTCCGCAATCTGTGGCCAGGCGTTTTTGCTGATCTCCCTTCGCAATGCAGAATCTTGGGGGCAAAACCTGCGTGAGAACAAGGATCCGATTGTCTTTTTCGGCATCGTGTTCTTTATCTCCCTGGTTGTTTTTCAAGTCACGAATTTTCGCATCGAGCACTGGAATAAATTGCCCGACGCAGCTTATGGAATCATCACCGGCAAGCCTCACTGGAGAGCCTTTTCGAATCGATTGTTAGGCCCATACACTATCTATCTGATCTCCCAATTGGGGTTTTCGTTCGAAACAGCATTGGTGATTTTCAACTTCCTGATGATTTGGGCGCAAAATACCATTCTCTACTCCCTGTTACTGAAAACTACCAAAAATGCCTTTGGCGTATCGTTGCGATACATCATCTATTTCTCATTCTTTTTTATCGTTCTACAGGACTACTACTCCTACCCATGGGACTATATCGACTCGGTGATCTTCACGATCTTTGCCTGGGGAATACTGCGTAGAAAACCGGCCACATACTTTGTGATTTTATTCCTGGTGGAACTCTTGAACAGAGAAATTGCTTTATTCATCAGTTTGTATCTCATCATAGATGCGCTGAAGATCAATCACGCGATTTCCAAAACCCGGACTTATCAGGAAGCTCCCGTAAAACGGCCAATCCGGTCCCTGGTCGAGCGGTTAACGATCACCGATAGACGGAAATTATCCGTTGGCGTATTACTCAGCCTGGCCGGGGCATTCTACACAAAATCTATTCGAGATTTATTGTTCATAGAGTCCTCCCTCGACAACGTGGGCGCCGATATTTCCAATAAACTGATTGGCAATCATCTTCATCTGGTTGTCAATATAAAGGATTTGTTCTTCTACAACCTCACTTCATTGAATTTTATCAACTCGATATTCGTCTTTGGTGTGATCGCATATCTCCTGCTATCGCTCCCCAGGTTTGATGAAGCGCATCGAAAAGCTTTTATAATTGTTGTGATGATCCTTATCTCGATCCTCGTTTTCGGATTGATCAATGAAACCAGAATGTTCATCATCCTGATTCCATTTCTGCTCTTTTTTCATCTCGAACTTAGGGACAGCGCAATGCCCATAAGTCAATGATCTCAAGCCCGTCACTTCGACGCTGCTCAGTGCAAGCCTCAGGCGTCCCCGTCAGGACTGTTCCAACAAAAATGATGTCACTCAAGAAACAATTCACCCTCCTATCCTTTTTATATTCGACTCTGATCGAAGGAGTCATCGCTCTGTTGTGGTTGCTGCTCATCCCCGGCGACCCCGAGAGCGCATGGATTTTCGGTTTCTCGAAATTTCGCCTGATTCTCCTGCTTGCGATTCTCCTGCCCCTCGGCCTGACATCCATACTCACCTACAAAGCCAAAAAGGCAGCCCTCTGGTACCAAAAAGCATCTGATAGAATCAATGCTCTCTTCCAATGGGATGGCCACTTGACGACCGGATTCGTCCTTTCTCTCTCTGGCCTCATGTATGGCAGCTATTTTCTATACACCGCCCTCGCCACCACGGATCTGTTCCTCCAGGGCTACTTCACTCGCTTGGCCCCCCTCATGTTTTGGTTCACGGCGCTATGTGGACAGACGCTGTACTTCATCTTCCATACTGGAGATACATTCAAGAAATACTTACGGACTCATGGTTTCGCGGTCTTGACAACATTCGTCATCCTGATTTCAGGGTTGCTCATGCATTCCCATTTATGGGGATTAGAGCCTGAAGATTGGGATACTCATGCAATGTTCAACCGCGACAATAAGTTCGATCTCGAAGAGCAAGACATATTCGCCATTTTCAACGAAGGCGACCATCTGCAACACGGGCAAAATCCATACGCCCGGGCGCTCGAGATAGACACCAATATTGATTGGAACCGAATCTACGCCACATATTTACCCATCTCATACACCATGGCCTGGCTGACACAAGAAGTCGGATTGGAAGATTTTCTACAATGGCTTAGTTTCTGGCGGGTGATTTTCTTAGTCGCCAATCTTGGGATAACCTATCTGCTCATCTACATCCCATATCATCGCTACAACAACCTGATATTTGGCGCTATTGCTGCCCTGTTCTGGCTATTCAACCGCTGGACGCTGCACATGACCATGATCTACCACATAGATTTTGTGGCTATATTCTTCCTGTTGTTCTCGCTGGTCTCGTGGCCTAGACATAAAGTCATCTCCCTGCTGTCATTCGGACTCTCGTTAGGGGTCAAACATATCGCCATGTTCGTGATCCCTCTCTACATTATTTGGATATGGCAGTCAGTCGAAAACCGATCTATCAAACAATTCGTTCAACATACTTTGGTAATGGCTGGCATTCCCTTCCTCGTTTCGGCGCCTTTCCTGGCCTGGAATGCAAAGGGTTTCTTCAAATCCATTTTCGTATCTGCCACCCGCATCTCGGAGAGTCACTTTGGCGCGCCAGCCCTCGATACCTTCTTGGAGTTATCTGGCATCTCCGCAAAATTGCCTTTGCTGGGGTTGATGGCAATTGTTTATCTTGCAGCATGGACCAAGAAGATCAAACCCTTTTCGGCAGCTTTCCTCATCCTGTTGATATTCGTTGATTTCAACTCGATACTTTTCCGCCAATATATGACCTGGGCATTCCCGGTGATCCCCCTGGTCATTTGTGAAACCATGCTTGGCTCAACTGAAAAAAGGACGATTTCACCGCAGGGACGCTGAGAGCGCGGAGATGTTTAAGATGGTTGAGAAATACAAAGAAATGTGTGCGTTCTTTTTGCTTTTTTGATCTCTTGTTTATATTTTCGCTCTGCGTACTCTGCATCTCTGCGGTGCTGTAGTTTTTTCAATGGACTCAAAATTAACACCCAAATCATATCTTCTGAAAGCGAGGCAAAAAATGGCTCATGTATTCCCCAGCGCAGAATGGCTCCAGGCGCTCAACGATAAGTTGAACAGCGATGAGAAATACGCCCGCATCGCCAAGAATTGGGAAGGCGACATCATGTTCGACATCGAACCTGATGGGCCGCTCACCCGCCCCATGAAACTCTATCTGGATCTATGGCACGGCAAAAGCCGTAAAGCCTTTATCCTGGATGAAGGACAAGAGAGCGAACCAAGCCCGGCCTTTGTGCTTAGCGCGCCATACGGGAATTTCGCTCGCGTCATCAAAGGCGAGCTTGACCCCATGCAAGCCATGATCACGCGCAAATTGCGCGTCCAGGGCAGCATGGCCTACATGATGCGTAATGTCCCCGTTGTACTCGATTTCGTTCGCTGCGCCCAAGAAGTCGAAACCGAGTTGCTGTGAAAATTTTACACACAACCCATGAAAAAAGACCACCAAATCGCTACGCTGAATGAGCTAGATCGCGCTCTCAACCAACTCGCGACGCAGACGCTCCCCATCCAAACCCGCTCTGCTGTGCACAATGCGCTGAAACAACTCCAACAATTCCAAAAATCTCTGAAACAGGACGCGGGAGCAGGGCGACTGGCAGCGCTCTATCAGGTTTCGCAAAGCCTGGGTGTGTCGCTCAACCTGGATGAAGTGCTGACGCAAGTCATGGATGCTGTCATCCAGCTTACCGGCGCGGAACGCGGGTTCCTCACGCTCGTTGATCCCGACTCCAATGATCTCGATTTAGTCGCCGCAAGAAATATCCAGCAGGAAAACCTGTCGCAAAAGGATATGGAAGTCAGCCATACGGTGATACGATCGGTAATCGCTCATGGCGAAGGCGTGGTTACCACTGATGCGCAAGACGATCCGCGCTTCTCCGAGCAGGATTCGGTCATCGTCTATGCGCTGCGCTCCATCATGTGCGCGCCGTTGCGCGCCCGAGGCCGCATCATCGGGGTCATCTACGTAGACAACCGCGCCCACTCAGGCATATTCACGAATGATGACCTGGACCTCCTGAACGCCTTTGCCACCCAGGCTGCCATCGCCATCGAAAACGCTCGACTCTACACCAGCACCGATCAAGCCCTGTCTTCACGCCTCTCGGAGTTGGAAACCCTCAGCCAGATAGACCAAGAACTCAATGCGCTTTTGGATTTGGATCATGTTTTAGAGATCACCCGCCAGTGGGCAATCAAGGAGAGTAAGGCGACGCAAGGGTGGATCGTCCTCTGCGATGAGGAGGATGCTACCCCCAAACTGGTTTCTAGCCCACAGGAAGGGGATGCTCCCAACCTCGACCAGGGGGTGGTGGCCAGAATTCGAGAGCATCCTGCCCCCCAGCTCATCCCAGCCAAAGACGACAACCTGGCTTATTTCATCGCCCCCCTATCCCATGCCGAAAAAACCATCGGCGCCATCGTCGTCGCCTGTCCTCGTACCGTTTCATATTCAGACCAACAATTCTTAGAGCGTCTGGCGGGGAGAGCAGCAACCGCCGTCGAGAACGCCCGTCTTTACCAGGCCATCGAATTCGCTAATGAGGCCAAATCCCAATTCGTCTCCATCGTCACTCACGAATTACGCATCCCATTGACCTCCATCAAAGGCTATACAGATCTCATCAGGCAGGGCATCGTTGGAAAGATCACCGACCAGCAAGCGGAATTCTTAGATGTGATCGGCAACAATGTGGAACGCATGGCTGCTCTGATCTCCGATCTCTCAGACATCTCCAGAATCGAACGCGGCAAGATCAAATTAGCATTCGATTTCATCACAGTACAAAACCAGATTCTCGAAACCCTCAGCAGCCTGCGCCACAAGCTCGAGGAGAAATCCCAAATCCTGGTGACCGACCTTCCAGAAGATCCGCTGCGCGCCTATGCTGATCCCAGCCGCGTCGTGCAAGTGATCACCAACCTGGTCAGCAACGCCTGGAAATACACCCCGGAAGGCGGCCAGATCACCATTCGCGCCTATGCCAAAGGCCACCAGATCTACGGAGAGATCAGCGATACAGGCATTGGCATCAGCGAAGAGGAACAAACCAAACTCTTCACCCAATTCTTCCGCTCGGAATCTCCGATCGTGCGCGAACAAACCGGCTGGGGTCTGGGCTTGAGCGTTACCCAACGCCTGCTCGAGGTCATGGGGGGGGAAATAGGCTTCAGCAGCCAGGTGGGCAAGGGCAGCACTTTTTGGTTTACGCTGCCCACTACCGCCCACAAGGAGTAATCTGGTAGACCGGTGAAAAGATTAATTTCATCAGGCCTGTAGCCAACAATTGTCATATTCCTGAGGGAGCATCATCACCCACCTGTGATGATCTTTGACCATCAACAATTGAATTCAACTCTGATATTATTCTTCGCGGAATGGGGAGCAATCCCTTCATTCATCGCTGTTTCCTCCTTTGGCGAAGTCTCCATTGGGTACCCTCACCACCTGATGGAGACTTACCCTTTAACCCCCTGACCTGCAGCTTTCCCCCATTTTCGTCTACGGCTTTCTTTCAGTCGGTAGCACAACCGTAAAAGTAGAACCCTC
>Ga0194125_10005688_pt1 | contig 18843 bp, 15 predicted proteins | sample TA2KigC250mmetaG_FD_148626 | JGI IMG/M metagenome (GOLD analysis project Ga0194125, IMG submission 148626) | Freshwater microbial communities from Lake Tanganyika, Tanzania - TA2015034 Kigoma Deep Cast 250m | ecosystem: Environmental > Aquatic > Freshwater > Lake | place: Tanzania: Lake...
AAAGGGAAAGCGCAGCAGACCCAGCGTCAGCGCCACCGGCGCCGACAGCAGCAGCACCATGGTCAGGCTGCGGCGCGCATACTCGTCGGCGCGCTGCCGGTCGCCCTGCGCCAGCGCCTCACTGATGCAGGGGATCAGCAGGTGGGAAGGCCCCAGCACTACCACCGTGCCCAACGCGACCAGGATGCGCTGGCTGTAGCCCAGGCTGGACAGAGCGCCCTCACCGAGGGGCGCGGCCACCAGGGCATCCACAGTCCCGAAGCAGGTGTAGGCCAGGCTGGCCAGCGCCACCAGCGGCAGGCTGGCGCCGGTGGCGGCGATGGCGCCGAAGGCCTGCCGCCCCGGCCATCTCCGGTCGAGTTGCCGCCAGGCGCCCGGCCACAGCAGGATCAGACCTCCGGCGCAGCCCGCCAGCATACCCCAGGCCAGCAGAATCGGCCCCCAGGTCCGCGGGCCCGTGAGAACCACGGCCATCATCCCAAGTGGCGGCAACAGGGTGGCCGCCACCGGCGCCACAAAGCTCTTGGCCGACTGGTGCAGCGCGGCCAGACTGGTGGTGAGCCACATGCCGGCGAACGTGATCCAGGCCACGCGCGAAGTGCTGATGGCTTGGGCTTTCAGGCTGGCTGGAAGATGCGCCCCCAGCCCGTGCACCAGAGCCGGTGCGCTCCACCAGGCCAGCGCGCCCGCCAGCGCCGCTGCATTCCCCAGGACCAGCAGGAAAGCTGTATTCAATTCCGCCGAGAACGCCGGATGGACCCGTTGCGCCACCAGTAGCGGCAGGAAAAGCTGCGGGATGATGACGGCGCCCATGCCCATGCCCAGAAAGGGGACGCTCACCGCCAGCAAGTAGGCGTCGTAGGCGGCCCCCGCCCCGAAGGCTCTGGCCGCGACCACTTGGTTGGCCGCCCCGGCCAGGGCCACCAGCGCCGACAAGGCCGACAAGACCAGCGATGTCTTCAGCACGGTTCTACAGAGGTAAGCCGGCTGTCGCGGCTTCACAGGCCTGCCTGTCGGGCCGGTGCGCGGCCTCCGGGACGCGCTGGCGCGTCAGCAGGTTGAGCGGGAACTCGCCCCGGGCCCAGGCCTGGTCAAGCGCAGTGGATCTCCAGATGACCGCGTAGCCGGAAGGATAGCCCGTGTCCATCTCCGGGGCGTGGGCAGGGAAGTAACACGCCTCTATGCCGGCGGCGCCCAGCATCGGTGCGATCAACGCCAAGTCAACCGGTACGCCGCCGTAAGTCCCGCTCCGATAAGCCTTCTGCCCGGGAACCACGAAATCGTCGATCAGGGCCGCAAACGAAGCCACGGCCGTGATCTCGCCAAGCTCCTCGCGCAGGGGCAGCGAGGCCGGGTCCACGCCTTCGTGCGCATCGAGATAGAAGAAGGGGCGGGCCTGCTCCCCTCTGGCCGCTTCGCGCCGGCAGACCGATGCCAGGAACTCCGGACTGCCCTCCCGGCTCAGCCGGATCCCCGGCGCCCCCAGGGTCAGCACTCGGGAAATGAAGTAGTTCCGGCCAGACAACTCGCAGGACTCCACCGGCACCCGCAGCAGACGGCGGGCCGACAGCGCCGTGGCGCCGTGATAGGTGCCCGTCTCCACAAAGCGCGTTGCCCGCAGGGCCTCAGCCAGGCCCAGGACGATCCGTGCCCGCACAACGTTGCCATTGAAGCCCATGAAGCGGCCTCCGCCGCTGGCGGCCAAGGCGGACGTCACGTCGGCGGACTCCCGCAGCTCGCGGAACCATCTCCAGCGGGCTGCGGCAATGCTGTGCAGGCGGTGTATGCGGCTCATTCCCTCACCTGGAGGCCGCGGCCGCGGCGCAAACCTCCACCACGCGGCGGGCGCTCTCGGCCCACGTGAACTGCTTGACCCGCTCAAGCCCGGCCCGCCGTAGCCGGTCCCGCAGCGCCTGGTTGCCGAGCCCCTCGGCGATAGCCTCCGCCAGCGCCTCCGGGTCCGCCGCGTCCACGTAGTGCGCCGCATCGCCGCACACCTCGGGTATCGAGGTTCTCGCGGAAGCCACTACCGGCACTCCGCAGGACATGGCCTCCAGCGGCGGCATGCCGAAGCCCTCGTACAAGGACGGATACACGAACAGATCCGCGCCCAGGTAAAGGGCCGCCAGCTCCGCGTCCGGGACACCTGACAACAGCCGCAGCGAGTCGCCCAGCTCGAGCTCTCCGGCGGCCTGGGTGATAGCTGGCGTGAACCGCGGCGCCGGATGTCCCACCACCACCAGCTTGTGCGGAAACCGGCGCCGGATCAGATGAAAGGCGCGCAGCAAGCCGAGGATGTTCTTGTACGGGTAGTGGCTGCTGCTCACGTACAGCAAGTACCGGCCCGTTTCCGTGGGCCGGTCCGTCCCGGGGTGCGCTACCACCGGGTGATAGGCGGCGGGAACCACGAACACCTTGTCCTCGGGCACACCCAACACCCGCAGGAGGTCTTGCTTGGTGTGCTCGGAAGGCGCGATCACCGCGCGCGCATGCCGGGCCGCGGGTGCGTATACGTACTTCCAGGCCCGCGAGGACTTGGGGAAGTACTTGGGGAAGATGAGCGGGATCAGGTCGTGCACGGTCACCACCTGGGGAACGCGCCGCGTGCGCAGCAGGGCCTCGCTGGAGAAGGGGCAATACAGCACATCGCAGCCGTCGGCCAGCAGCCGGCGCTCGAAGCCGGCCTGCTCGCGCAGCCAGCTTAACAGCAGCTTCCAGGGCCGGGTGTGCTGCCAGGGGCAGCCGTGCGAGCGCACCACCAGCCCGTTGCCGCCGGCCAGCTCCGGGTAGTCCGAATACAACACCAGGTCGCTGTGGCGGCGGTGGAGGGCCGCCACCAGATTGAGCGCGAAAGTGTGCTGGCTGCCTCCGCCGCGGCCTTGGGGTGGTGAGAACTTAACTGCCAGGCGCATGATGTGCGGGACGGGGCTGGCGCACTCCGGGCGCCGGCGGCCGCCGCCGGCGCCCTTCCGCCACTACCTTCTCGTAGAGCGCGGTGAAGTGGTGTGCGATGTGCCGCCGGGTCTGGCCCTCGACCAGGGCCAGCGCGTTGCGGCCCAACCGCTCCCGTTGGGCCGGCTCCAGGCGGACGAACTCCTCCATGGCTTGGGCCAGGGCGCCGGGATCGCCGGGCGGCACCACCAGCCCCAGCTCGTGCCGCCGCGCCAGGGGCCCCATCTCGGAAACGTCCGAGACGATCACCGGAAGGCGGTGCGCGCAGGCGTCATACAGCGGGCCGCTCGAGCCGGCGTAGAAGGAGGCGTAGGGCAGCAGCAGAGCGTCGGCGGCGAAGAAGTAGTCTGGGGTTTCCTCCTCCGGGATGTACTCGAAGCGGGTCACCAGGCGGGGATCGCGGCACCCTTCGCGGCCGTTCCAGTCCAGCGGCAGGCCGGCCACCAGCAAGCGGAACTCCCGGCCCGGCAGGCGCTCCAGAGCCTCCAGCAGCGTCTCCACGCCCTTGTCGCGCCGCAGGGTGCCGAACAGCAGGAACACGCAGCCGGAATATCCGTTCAGGCCTACCCGGCCGCGGGCCGCGCTCTTGTCCGGTTGCCCCGGGGGCACTTCCCGTGTGTCGGCTACCAGCTCGACGGGGAAGTCCTCGGGCAGGCTCAACTGCCGGCGCAATTCGGCCACGTGCGAGGCGCTGTTGACTCCCACGCCGCATACCGGTCCCCGCAGCAGACGCCGGACGGCCAGCTTCTGCCAGCGCCGCCACATTCTCTCGAGTCGGCTGCCGTAGTGCTTCGAGGGGTCGAAGTTGGGAGCGGCGATCTCCAGGGCCGCCGGGAACAGCCGCGCGCGCGGGCGCAGGGCGAAGAAGAGCCACGTCGAAATCAGCTCGTAGCTGAACAACTGCGCCACGTCGAAGCGCTGCTGGGCCGCCAGGCGGGCCCCCAGCCTCAGCGTGGCCAGATTGTTCCGGATGCGGCCCCACAGCCAGCGCAGCGGCTGGGTCGGGCGCAGTTTCTCGTAATCGAAGAAGGCGTAGCCGGGTCCCAGCGCCTCGACGGCGAACGCCGGCGGACCCTCCAGATGCGACAGTGCCGCGGCGGTGTTGATGCCCAGCGTCACCTGGTGACCCTGCGCCGCCAGTTGGCTGAGTATGCGCACCGTATACTTGCCGTAGTGTCCCGCGGCGTCCCCATAGGGCTGCAAGGCCAGTATGTTCATCCCCGCGGCCCTCCGGACTGGGCCAAGGCTATGCGCACTGTCATACCGCCCTGGCCAGCAAGGCCGTGTCCTGCCACAGCGATTCCAGGCGCGCGGCGTTGGCTTCATCGGCGCTGCTGTGCCCGATGGGGAGGTAGCAGACCCCCGGCAACCCCCGGACGGCCGGACCCAGGATGCGCCAGAAGTCCACCAGCGTGATGGCGGCCTTGGCATGGCGAAAGTCGGAGGCTTTCAAGGTGCGGAAGGCCGGATCGGGCGTGGTGAACAGCGCCAGGTCAGCCTGGCGCAGGCAGTCCGCCAGCTCGTCCAGGACGATCACCTGACCGCCGACCTGGGCGCGGGCCGACGCATTGGCCAGCGGATCCCAGGCCACCACCCGCGCTCCCGCCTGGGCCAGCCTCACGGCCAGCCGCAGGCCCTGCGACTCCTCGACGACGTGGGAGTGTGGCTTGTAGGCCAGCCCCAGCACCGCCACGGTGGCTCCCTGCCGCGCCAGCGGCTGGAAACGCTCCACCAGACGATCCACCAGCGACCGGTTCATCCGGTCGGTGGTCTCGGCCAGCTCCGCGCGCGCGCCCAGCGCCCGCGCCAGGAAGCCCAGCGCCAGGTTGTCGCGGGGAAAACACGGTCCCCCGTAGCCCAACGCCCCGGTCAGGTACTTCGCCCCGATGCGGCGGTCCAGGCCGAGAGCGCCCGTGACCGCGTCCACGTCGCCTCCGGGCAGGCGCTCGCACAACTCCGCCAGCATGTTGGCGTAAGTTATCTTGGTGGTGACGAAGGTATTGAGCGCGATCTTGGCCAGCTCGGCGTTCTCCAGGCTCATGCGGGGGCAGGGCGCCCCGTTGTTCAGAATCTCGCTGTAGCAGGCTTCCAGGTGCGCGCCGGCCTGCGCATCGTGCTCGCCCACCAGGGTGAAGTCGGGGTTGAGGAAATCGTGGATCACGCTGCCCAGGGCGATGAACTCCGGGCTATAGCACAATCCGAAGTCCCGTCCGCGGGTCTTGCCGGACGCCGCTTCCAGCACCGGCAGCAGCCCATAGCGCGTCGCGCCGGGCAGCACCGTCGAGGTCATCACCACCAGGTGGTAGGCCGTCTTGTCGCGCAGCGCACTCCCGATCTCGCGGAACGCTCCCACGGCGCACTCCAGCGAGAACGCGCCGCGGGCGTCGCTCGGCGTGGGCACCACCACGAAGGTGACGTCGGAATCCAAAACCGCTTCGCGATGGCTCAGCGTGGCGCGCAGCCGCGCCCGGTTCCGGGCGATGGTCTCTTCCAGGGCGGTCTCCTCGACCGGAGCGTGCCCCGAGGCCAGCCGCTCGACCGCGCCCCGGCTCACGTCCACGCCCACCACGAAGAAGCCGCGGCTGGCGATGGCGGCGGCCATGGAGGCCCCCAGCTTCCCCAGGCCCACTATCGAGTAGCGGTAAGGCATAGCTCCTCCTGGCTCTCGCCCCCCCCCAACTGCCTGGCGAGTTCGCCTTCGATCCAGGCGTAGGTCCGGGCCAGCCCCTCCTCCAGGGAGACGCGCGGCTCCCAGCCCAGCACCTGGCGCAACCGGGTGTTGTCGGAGTTGCGCCCGCGCACGCCCTGCGGGCCTGGCACGTGGCGCTTCTCCAGGCGCACACCGGCGATTTCCGCTATCAGGTCCGCCAGTTGGTTGATCGTCACCATGCGGTCCTGGCCCAGGTTGAGCGGTTCCCGGTATTCGGAGCGCATCAGGCGGCAGAGCCCTTCCACGCAATCGTCGATGTAGCAGAAGGAGCGGGTCTGTTCACCGTCTCCCCAGATCTCGATCACCGCCTTGCCGGTGAGCTTGGCCTCGGCCACTTTGCGGCACAGCGCCGCGGGCGCCTTCTCCCGGCCGCCCTGGTAAGTCCCCAGCGGCCCGAATATGTTGTGGAAGCGCACCATGCGCGTCTCCAGGCCGTAGTCCATCCGGTAGTGCGCGCAGAGCCGCTCGGTGATCAGCTTCTCCCAGCCGTAGGCGTCCTGCGGATCGGCCGGGTAGGCGTCCTCCTCGCGCAGCGGACGGACTTCCGCGGTGGTCTGGAGGAACTCCGGGTACACGCAGGCCGAGGAAGTGAACAGGTAGCGCCGCGCGCCGCTGGCCCGCGCCGCCTCCAGGGTGTGGATGTTGATGAGCGCGTTGTTGTGCAGGATCTGGGCGTGATGCGCGGAGATGAAACCCATGCCCCCCATGTCGGCGGCCAGGGCATAGACCTCCTCGATGCCCTGCGTGGCGCCCAGGCAGTCCTCCCGGAGCCGCAAGTCCAGCAGCCGGAATTCATCCGCCGCGCTGGCGGCGAACTCGGGGCGCTTCAGGTCCGCACCGCGCACCCAGTACCCTTGATGCTTCAGATAGTTGACGAGATGGTGGCCGATGAACCCTCCGGCCCCCGTGACCAAGACCCTGGTCTTTCGTGTCGGCAATGGCTTCCTCCTGCTCGAGTGGATCAACTGCGGTCGGCCGGGCCGGCGCGCGTACTGCTACTCCTCGCGTGCCCGGTAGTACTTGTAATACTTGCCGTAGTAGCCGTAGTAGTAGTAGCTGTCGCTCACCGAGCGGTGCACCTCGTTGAGCACCAGACCCACCACGTTGGAGCGCAGGCGCTGCAAAGTGGTCAGCACCGAGGCCACCGCCTTGCGGTTGGTCTGCCCGGCCCGCGCCACGATGATGACGCCGTCCACCGCCGCAGCCATTTGCAGCGGTTCGGCGAAGCCCAGCAGCGGCGGCGCATCCAGCACCACCAGATCGTACTGGGCGGCGACTTCTTCCACCAGGCGGCCCAGGCCCGGCCCGACCAGGTCGGCGGCCCGGCGGGAGGGCGGTCCGGCCGGCAGGATGTCCAGATCGGGCAGGCCGGGGACACTGACCCGGACCTCCTGCCAGGGGCTGTCGGCAACCAGCACGCTGGACAGCCCCACGGTGTTGGGGATTTGGAACCGCTTGTGCACGCTGGGACGCCGCAGGTCGGCGTCGATCAACAGGGTGCGCTTGCGCTGGTGGGCGTGCGAGACGGCCAGGTGCGCGGCCACGGTGGACTTGCCCTCGCCGGGAGAGGCGCTGGTGACCAGCACGGAGCGCAAGCGCTGGTTGAAATCCGCCAGCAGGATGGAGTTGCGCAAGGTGCGGATGGCCTCGTCGTAGCTGGACGCGGTGTGATCGACGGAGGTCAGCGGCGCCAGTTCTCCATGGCCATTGCCGGTGGCCGCCACCAGGGGCAGCTTGCCGCGCCAGGAGCGCACCAAGGGGAGATTCCCCACCACCTCGGCGCCCAGCGTACGCGCCACCTGCTCGGGGTCCCGCACGGTGTTGTCCAGCACGTCGCTCAGCACGGCCGCGCCTACCGCCACCACGCTGGACAGCAGCAGCGCCAGCAGCAGGTTCAGCTTGAGGTTGGGGAAGACCGGCTTGAGCGGCGGCCGGGCCGGGTCGGCGATGCGAATCGAGCTGTTCTGAAACCCCGCGTTGATGGTGGCCTCGCGGATCTTGCGCACCAGCTCCTCGTACAGCCTCTTGTCGGCCTCGGCCTCGCGCTTGAGGGCCTGGTACTCGAAGGAACGGGCGTTGAGCCGGTCGAACTCCGCCTTGGTCTCGTCCACGGCCTGCTTCAGCATGGCCTCGCGGTTGATCGCTTCGCGGTACTCGGTTTCCACCCGCTGGGCGATGTTCTGCCGGGTCTTTTGGAGCTGCGCCTGGGCCTCCGCCAACTGCGCCTCCGCCTTGCGATACTCCGGATGGTTGGCCCCGTAGTGGACCTTCACGTCGGCCAGGCGCGCGTGCGCCTCGTCCACGCGTTCTCCGATCTTGCGCAAACCCTCACCCTGCGTGGAGACCTGGGCCGCCTCCAGGGTTCCGCCCCTCACCGACTGGAAGGCCGCCTCCTTGCGCACCCGCTCGGCCTGCGCGTGCGTGAACTCGGTGTTCAGTTGCAGCAGGCGCGCCGACAGGATGCTGGTCTTCTCCTCCGGGTTGATCACGTTCAGCTCCCGCTCGAACTGCGCCAGGGCGGCCGAGGAGCGCTCCATCTTGGCCTTCAACTCCTCGAGCTGCTTCTCCATGAAGGCCGACAGGCTGGCCGAGGAGCGGTAACGGATGTTATAGGTATGCTCCAGGTATGACTGGGCGATGCCGTTGGCCACCTCGGCGGCCAGCCGCGGATCGGTGGAGCGGTAGCTGATCAGCAGCAGGTAGGTGTTGGGCGGGCGCGCCACGCGCAGCTTCTTCAGTTTCACCGGGGCGTCCTCCGCATCGGCCGGCTTGACGCTCCCGGCCGCGGCGCTCCCCTCCAGCTCCTGCAACCGGTGCCGCTGCACCACCGGGCGCAGCACTGAGTCGGACTGGATCAGGCGCACCTGGGTGGCCAGAAACTGGTCGGCGTCCACGGGACTGGATTGCATGGACTCCTGCCCGATGATGCCGGTGGGCATGCGCCGGTCGATGTCTACCGTGGCGGTGGACTCGTAAACCGAAGTGATGCGCGAGGAGACCACCAGGGTGGCGACTATCGCCGTCAGCACGAAGGCCAGGATCTTCCAGCGGTGCCGCTTGATGATCCACAGGTACTGCGACAGCGGCGCGGGAGCGTCGCGCGCCTCCGCCTCCACCGGCGGCAGCGGGAGGCGATAGGCCTCCGGCGCCGCCGGCAAGTTGGCCGCCGACAAGATGAGTTCGGTTTTCTCTTCAGGCATGGTCGCTTTCGTCCGGCCAGGGTCCTGCTGGGCCAGCCTGGGGAGCAGCCGGCCTCGTGGGATAGGCCTTCAGCCTGTCGCCGGTGACCGTTCCCATGGCCCAGAAGCTGGCGAAGCAGGACGCTAGCGCCGGAAGATCAGGATTCCCGAGGTGGTGCTGGCCCCGAAGCTGGCGATGCGCTCCAGGGCGGTCAGGGCCGCCCGGCGGCCCGAGTTGTCGGGGATGTAGAAGATATCGTTGGCCTGCAAAGCCACATCCGGCGCCTTGCGCTGGAGGATCTGCTTGATCTCGATGGGGATTTCCTTTCGCACCGAGCCGCCCTGCTGGAGCCGGTAGATGAAGGCCTGCTTGTTGGAGTGGGGCGCCAGGCCCTCGGCCAGCGCCAGCACCCTCAGCACCGAGGTCTCGGACCCGTCGCGGATGGAATAGGCGCCCGGCTTCTTCACGTTGCCGACCACGAAGACTTTGCTGGCCTCAGGGATTCGGATCTCCTCGCCGCCGCTTAGGCGCAGGTTCAGTTCCGGGGTGGCCTGGTCGATGAGTCCCTTCACCGGGATGCGCTGGATCAGCACCGTGGGGGATCCGTCCTGGTTCGGTTGCGCCCGACTCACCAGGATCTCCGGTCCGGCATCCTCGCCCAGCCCTCCGGCGCGGGTCAGGGCATCCAGCAAGGTAACCACTCCTACTGCCTGGAACGTGATCGGGTTGCGGACCGCGCCGGCCACGCTGATGGGCCGGCTGTGATACTCGACCACCGTGACGGTGACCACCGGATCCACCATCAACTGCTCGGCCTGAAGGGCTTCGGCGATGGCCGCCTCCAGGTCCGCCGGCAACAGTCCCTGCGCCTGGAGCCGGCGGCGCAGCATGGGCAGCCGGATGAGCCCGTCGGCGCCCACTCGGACCGTGCGGGTGAACTCCGGGCTGGCGTATACGCTGACCGCGATCAGATCGTGCGCCCCGATCCGCTGGGCCGGCAGATTGGCCACCCCCATCTCCACCGGCGGGTTCACTCTCACCTGGGCGGCCGCCACGCCGCACCACCACAGCAGCACTGCCACGACGATCATGCAAACCTCCCTTCCGGCCCAGTCACCGGCTAGGCCAGCGTCACGCCAACGTCTTCCACGCACTTGCGCCGCGGCCCGCCGCCGGCGTCCGCTTCCGCCGGGCGCGTCAGCCGCCGCAGCCCGGCCTCCAGCCGCGCCACCCGCTCCAGCAGATAGGCGATGCGGTGGTTGACCGCCTCCTCGGGGCGGCATTCCAGTTCCACCGCGCGCAGGACCGCGGAGCGCGCAAAATCCGAAAGGCTGTGGGCGCCCCGTTGCGCGCAGACCGCCGCCAGACGCTCGTATTCCTCCTGCGTGAGGCGGAAGTTGATCAGGCGCTTCCGGGGCTTCAACGATCCCATGGGTCAGACCGCGCGGGCCCAACGCAGCGGCGGACGGGCGCGGCCAACCGGCAGGCGCTCCGCAATTAGCGCGACCGCCTCCCGGTCGATTTCGACGGCCACCGACCGCTGGAGCAGCTCCACGCTCACCACCACCCGCCAGTAGTCCTTGCCGCGCTCCAGCACGCCCTCCAGGCCTCTCAGCGGGCCGCGCTCGATGCGCACCCGCTGTCCCGCCTTCAGGTACGGCCAGGGCTCCAGCCGAGACCCGCAGGCGGTCATGCGCCGTATGGCCGCAATCTCCCCCTCCTCCACCGGCGCGGGGCGACCGCCAAAGCCCACGATCCCGCTCACCCCTGGAATCAGCAGCACGCGCAGCCGCTCTTCCGGGCGGAAGCGGCAGAAGAGGTACCCCGCAAACAGGGGCAGGTCAATTTCCTTGACGCGGTCTGACCACCGCCGGCGAGACCGGTACAGAGGGAGGAATTCCTCCAGGCCCGACGCCGCCAACAGGCGCGCGGCCGCCTTCTCATGCTGGGGTCTGACCACCAATGCGTGCCAGGGAGCGGGGGAGGACATGTGAGAAGAGCAATTTCAACCAGCGAAACGGCGCAGCTCACGCTTCCTGAGTCCCATCACGCGGTTCCCGGTGGCGGACTCACCCTTGCCAGCGCCGCCTTCCGACCGCGCGCTGTTCGCGTCTGCCTTGTACGACAGTTGATTTACGAAGCGTTGCTCGCTTGGAGGGGAGATCGTCGTGTGGAGGCGAATCCGAATCTAGCGGACACCTGAATTCCACTGCGGAAAACGCCCCAGGTTGACGTGAGGATCTGGCTCGCTCCGGCGAAGGCGGGGGCGCGCTCCGCGCTGCCCCAGCGGATCAGTCCCGCACCGATGACAGCTCTTCCTCCAGCAACTGCTTGCGGTACAGATCCGCGTAGTAGCCATCCTGGGTCAGCAGCTCCTCGTGCGTGCCCTGTTCGACCAGCCGGCCCTGCTCCAGGACCACGATGCGGTCGGCATGACGCACGGTCGAGACGCGATGCGAGATCAAAATCGAGGTGCGGTCCCGCAAAAGCCCGCGCAGCGCTTCGAGCACGCGCTCCTCGGTTAGGGTGTCCACGTTGGAGAGGGCGTCGTCCAGGATCAGGATGCGCGGGTCGCGCAACAAAGCACGGGCGATGGCGGTGCGCTGTTTCTGTCCGCCCGACAGCGTGATGCCGCGCTCGCCCACCACGGTCTCGTAACCCGCCGGGAAGCCCGCCGCATCGGGGCCCAGGCCGGCCGCCTCGGCGGCCTCGCGGATCTGCTCGGGCGTGGCGCCCTCGACACCCAAGGCGATGTTCTCGGCCAGGGTGGCGCTGAACAGGAAGGTCTCTTGCGGAACGTAGCCGATCTGTCCGCGCAACTCAGCCGGGGAGAGAGTGCGGACATCGACGCCATCCACCAGCACGACCCCTCCGGTAGGATCGGCCAGCCGGGGGATCAGGCGGACCAGCGAGGTCTTGCCACTGCCGGTGCGACCCACCAGGGCCACGGTCTCGCCGGGGCGGATGAGGAGGTCGATGCCGTCCAAGGCACGGCCGGCGGGGTAGGCCAGATTGACCCCGCGAAACTCGATCCGGCCCCGCGGCGGGCGGGGCAGAGGCGCCGGATCCGGCGGCGAGGCCACGCTGGCGCGCTCGGCGAAGAGCTGCTGGATACGGGCCAGCGAGGCGGCGCCCCGCTCCATCAGGTTGACCACCCACCCCACGGCGATAGTGGGCCATACCAGCATGCCCATGTAGAAATTGAACATCACGAAACTGCCGAAGCTGATTTCGCGCGACAGCAGCCGGTAGCCGCCCATCCACAGCACCGCCAGGAAGGTGAACCCGATCAGCGCCTGCAACAGCGGCATCAGCAGGCTGGTCAGCCGCGCCAGGCGCAGACTGCTGGCCGCGTGCCGGAGGTTGAGTTCCTCGAAGCGCCGCAGCTCGGACTCCTCCTGGACATAAGCGCGCACCACGCGCAAGGCGGCCAGGTTCTCCTGCACCCGACTGCTCAGATCCGAGTACAGCCCCTGTATGCGCTCGAAGCGCGCGTGGATGGAGCGCCCGAAGGAGCGCACCGCCACGCTGGCCAGCGGCAGCGGGGCCAGCGCCGCCAGCGTCAGCATCCAGTCCACCGACGCCATGACGGCGATAGCCAGAACGAAGGTGGCCGCGGTTTCCAGGCAGTACATGATGCCGGGGCCCAGCATCATGCGGACGGCATTCAGGTCGCTGGTGGCGCGGGCCATGATGTCGCCGGTGCGCGTCCGCCCGAAGAAGTCGCCCGAGAGCGTGATCAGGTGGTCATAGAGATCGTTGCGCAGGTCATACTCGATGTGGCGTGAAACCCCGATCAGGATGACCCGCATCCAGTACTGCGCCAGGCTCTTCAGCGCGGACATGCCCAGCAGCACCCCGCAGAACAGCAGCAGCGCCCGCAGGTTGAAACCCTGGGCGATCACGTCCACGCCGCAGCGGACCACCAGGGGGATGGCCACCGCTAGCGCCACCTTCGCCACCAGGATGGCCGCGCCTCCGGCCAGGGCTCCCCGGTAGCGACGCAGGTGAGGGCGGAGGGTGGCCATGGCTTCCGGCATGGGATCACATCCCCAGCCAGGTGGCCAGGGTCTTCTGCCACTCCAGCAGGAAGATCTTCCGTCCGGTGCGGCTGCGCCACCAGTTGTCGGGGAAGAACTGCGGATCGGCGGCGGCCACCACCCGCAGGTCCGCCTGGGGAGCCTGGCTGCGGAACAAGCCGCCGGCCCGGCGGGTGTGATAATTACTGGTCACCACCATGAACCGGCGCACCTTCCGGCGGGCCAGCTCAGCCAGAACCACCCGGGCCTCGTCGCGGGTGGAACCGGCCGGGTGGGGCAGCGGGATGAACCACTCCGCCGGGTAGCCCAGCTTGATCGCGTAAGCGATGGCCAGGTCGGACTCGTGCCGGCCGTATATCCCCGCGGGCCCGCTAACCAGGACCTTCGGGGCGTAACCCTCCCTCACCAGTTCCGCCGCCCGGCGCAGGCGATGGCCCCATCCATCGCCCGCCAACAACACTACCATCTCGGACCGTAACGGCTCCTCGGCGCGAACGAGGAATCGGCCCAGCGCGGCCAGCCATAGGGGATGCAGCAGCAGCGCGAGCCCCACGAACACGGCCGGCGCGAGGCGGCGAAGGAGTCGGGATTTCCAGATGACCACAGGCTATTCGTCGTCCGGGGAACTCTTCTGATCCAGGTGGCCCACGGCCTTCAGCTTCTGATAGAGCCGCTCGACCTCGGCCTCGTCTTCGGGGCGCAACAGGCGCTGTCGCGGCGAGGACCGCGGCTGGCGTTCCTCCCCGGCGGGCGATGGCTGGCTCCAGAAACGGCGGTGCGGCAGGCCGTCGATAAGAGCGGAGCTGGCCAGGCGGCGCAATTGCCGCAGCAGCCGGCCGGCGGCCGCCGGATCTCCCGGATACACTACCATCAGCCTGCGGTCATCGAACAGCGTCAGGTGGAGCACCAGGGGCGAGAGCCAGCCCGTGCTGTCCAGTCGCCGTATGTCCGGCCAGGGGATCAGTAACCTGCCCACCGCCAGATGCGTTTCGTGGACCTCTATGGGGGGGCGCCGCGATAGCCAGACCAGCGCACCGGCCGTGACCAGGAACAACAACCCCGCCGGAATCCAGGCCCACCCCCAGGTCAGCCCGCACCAGCCTGAGAGGATGGCCCCGCCGGATGCCAGCAGACCCGCTTGGGTGAATTTCCTGGATGCCACGTAGCGGGTCATCGGTCCCTCACCTTATAGCCTACGACCTTCCCGGTGTGGCGTCAATGGAGGGTCTGACCGCCCGCCGGGCGTAGGCGAGGCCGCTCCAAAGCGTTGCCGCCGCGGCCAGCCACACCAGCACGGCGAGCGCGGGCGTCAGACCCCACTCCGGCCAGGCCCGCGACAGCCCCGCCACGCCGCCCGTGAGCACTTGAATCAGGGTGCTCAGCTTGCCCCACACCGAGGGCGGGAAGTCGCGCCGCCGCTTCAGGCGCATCGCCACGAGCGCCCCGGCCAGGATCAGCACATCCCGCCCCAACACCAGACCCACCAGCCACCACGGCAGCGCCCCCGCAATGCCCAAGGCCAGAAACGCACCGCTCAGCAGCGCCTTGTCCGCGATTGGATCCAGGTACGCGCCCAGCCGCGTTGCGGCGTTCCAGCGGCGCGCCAGAAGACCATCCAATCCATCCGTGATCGCGGCCGCCACCAGCAGCACCGTCGCCCAGCGCCAGCGGCCGCTCAGGATGGCGTGGATGGCCGGCCCCGCCAGCGCCAGCCGGCTGATCGAGAGCAGGTTGGGGAGCGATCGCTTAAGAGGCGACGGCGTGGGCGGCGCGTGCCGGAAGCTGGTCAAGACTCAGGATCTCATACAACGACGGATCAGACATCAACCGCTGCACCAGGGCGAAGTGCATGGCGTGTCCGGCGCGCTCGGCCACCACGTGGCCCAGCAGCGGCTTGCCCAGCAGCGCCAGGTCGCCGATCAGGTCCAGCGCCTTGTGGCGACAGCACTCCTCGGGCAGGCGCAGCCCCTCCGGGTTGAGAACCGTGGTGTGGTTGAAGCACACCGCGTTGGCCAGCGAGGCGCCGCGGATTAGACCCATGTCCCGCATGCGGTCCAGTTCGTGAGCAAAGCCGAAGGTGCGCGCCGGCGCGATCTCGGCCGCGTAGCTATCCGGCGTCACCTCCAGGTCAACCTGCTGCCGGCCCACCAGCGGATGGTCAAAGAACACGTCGCAGGTCAGCCGGAAACTGTCCGCCGGCAGGATGCTGATCCGCTTGCCTCCGTCTTGCACGCTCACCTCCTGCCGGATACGCAAATAGCGCCGGGGCCGCCGCAACGATTTCAGCCCGGCGCGGCGGATCAGCTCGACGAAGGGCAGCCCGCTGCCGTCCAGGATGGGCACTTCCAGGTTGTCGATCTCCACGTAGGCGTTGTCCACGCCCATGCTGTAGAAGACGCTCAGCAGGTGTTCGGTCGTGGACACCAGCACGCCTTGCCGCATCAGGCTGGTGGCGTAGCTGACGCGGGCCACGTGCTCCCAGCTTGCCGCTATCGCGAAACGCTCCAGGTCGGTGCGCAGAAACACCACCCCCGTGCCGGCTGGGGCGGGCAGGATGCGAAGCGATACGGGAACGCCGCTGTGGAGGCCGGCGCCGTCGGCTTCCACGGGCTGTGAGAGGGTCGTCTCGAAATGCAAACAAGAACTCCGGTGTGAGCCTTAGCCCATGCAATCCTGTGACCTACACCTATGCCGTTGATAGATCGTATGGTCTGCCCCCGTGGTGTGGCAGAAAAGCCACACTCGGGGGCGCCTTCCTGTGGCGCCGATGCCCCGGTTGATCCCGCCGGGGGTATCATGGGGTAGCATGGACCGGCCGCGACTGTTCCTGATTGACGCCTTCGGCTTCATCTTCCGTGCCTTTCACGCGCGCGCCCGTGCCGCCGCGCCGCCCATGCATACCAGCGGCGGCCTGCCCACGGAAGCCGTCTACATCTTCGCCAACATGCTGCGCAAGCTGGCCGCCACCTACCAGCCCGAGATGATCGCGGCGGTCTTCGAGAGCCCCGGGCCCACCTTCCGCGAGCAGGAGTTCGCCGACTACAAAGCCAACCGCCCGGAAATGCCCCCGGAGCTGGCTCAGCAGATCCCCTACGTCGAGAAGCTGCTGGAAGCGATGCGCATTCCGGTGCTCCAGAGCCCCGGCTACGAGGCCGACGACCTGATCGGCGCCCTGGCGGTGCGTGCGCCCGCCGAGGGCGTGGACGTGGCCATCGTCTCCAGCGACAAGGACATGCTGCAACTGGTCGGCGAGCACGTCTCGATGCTGAACCCCATGCAGGAGGATCTCTGGTACGATCCCGCCAGGGTCGAGGAGAAGATGGGCGTGCCGCCCGCCCGGGTGCCGGACCTGCTGGCGCTCAAGGGCGATTCCAGCGACAACATCCCCGGCGCGCCGGGCATCGGCGACAAGGGCGCGCGCGAGCTGATCGCGCGCTTCGGGTCGGTCGAGGAAGCGCTGGCGCGGGCCGAGGAGGTGGAGCGGCGCACCTACCGCGAGAGCCTTCAGAACCACGCCGAGCAGATCCGGATGAGCAAGCGGCTGGCCACCATCGACACTGCGGCTCCGGTGGAGTTCTCCGCGGAGGCTTTCCGCGCCCAGCCGCCCGACCCGGTCGCGCTGCGGCAGCTCTACCGGGAACTGGAATTCTTCAGCCTGCTGAAAGAGGCCGCTCCGGAGACCGATGCGCGCGCCCGCGACTACCGGGCAGTGGAAACAGCCGGCGAGCTCGACGCGCATCTGCGCTCGATTCCCGCGGGCGCGCGGGTGGCCGTGGCAGTGGCGGAAGGGACGCCGAATCTGTTCGGAGCGGAGCAGGGCGGCGGGGTGGGGCTGTGCTGGCGCCCCGGCGAGGCGCGCTCGGCGCCGCTGGGCTTGATCGAGCGCCTGCGGCCCTGGCTGGAGGATGCCGAGCGCCCCAAGGCCGCGTATGACATCAAGTCAGTCCACCTGGCGCTGGCGCGCTGGGGAATCCAGCCCCAGGGGTTCCGCGACGACGTGATGCTGTACGCCTTCCTGCTCTACGCCGACCCGGCGGGCTGCGCGCTCGAGGCACTCTCACAGCGCTTCCTGGACCGCAAGCTCGAAGCCGGCCTGGAGGCACAGGCGGACTGCGTCTTCGAGCTGGCCGCGCGGCTGGGCGCAGAGCTGGACACGCGGGGTCTGCGCGATCTCTATACCCAAATGGAATTGCCCCTGGCGCCAGTGCTGGCGCGCATGGAGCAGACCGGCATCCGGGTGGATCGGGCCGCGCTGCGCCGGCTCTCCCAAATTATGGACGGCGAGATCGCCCGGCTGTCCGCCGACATACACGCCCTGGCCGGGCACGGCTTCAACCTCAACTCGCCGCGGCAGTTGGCCAAGGTGCTTTTCGAGGAGATGCGGCTGCCCGCTCCGCTGCGACACGGCAAGAGCAAAGGCGTATCGACGGCGGCGGATGTGCTCGAGGAGCTGGCCGCCGAGCATGAGATCGCGCGCAAGGTGCTCGACTACCGCCAGCTCGCCAAGCTGAAGGGCACCTATGTGGACGCTTTACCGGAGCTGATCGACCCGCGCACCGGGCGGCTGCACACCAGTTTCAACCAGGCCGGCGCGGCCACCGGAAGGCTGTCGTCGTCCAATCCCAACTTGCAGAACATCCCCATCCGGACCGAATTGGGGCGCGAGATCCGTGCGGCGTTCATTCCGCGCGCCGGGTGGAAGCTGCTGGTGGCGGATTACTCGCAGATCGAGCTGCGGCTGCTGGCGCACATGTCGGGAGACCCGGTGCTGCTCGAGGCCTTCCGCCGCGGCGAGGACATTCACACGCGCACCGCGGCGGAGGTTTTCGGGGTGTCTCCGGAGAGTGTCACGCCAGAGCTGCGGCGCGCGGCCAAGGCGGTCAACTTCGGCATCGTGTACGGGCAGAGCGCCTTCGGGCTGGCGGCTCAGCTTGGCATCCCGCGCGGCGACGCGCAACGCTACATCGACAGCTACTTCACGCGCTACGCCGGCGTGAAGCGGTTCATCGACGCGACCATCGAGGAAGTGCGGAGTGCCGGCTTTACCAGGACGCTGTTCGGCCGCGAGCGGCCCATCCCGGATATCAACAACCGTAATCCGAATGCCCGCGCCTTCGCCGAGCGCACCGCGGTGAACACGCCGCTTCAGGGCGCCGCCGCCGACCTGGTCAAGCTGGCCATGGTGGCCATCGATGCGGAGTTGCGCGCGCGGGGCCTGGCCGCGGCCATGCTGCTTCAAGTGCACGACGAGCTGGTCTTCGAGGCGCCGCCGGAGGAGGTGGCGCCGGTGTCGGCGCTCGTCAAGTCGGCCATGGAGAACGTCCACCGGCTGGAGGTGCCCCTGGTGGCCGGCGTCGGCGTGGGCGACAACTGGCGCGACGCCAAGTAGCGACAAGCTGAAGCTCGTCCCACGTGGGGCATGCTTTAGCTTGCCAGCTCACTTCTTCCACGGGCTGTCACGCCAGCACGTAAACCTTCGCCTCCCAGGGATAGATCGTTTCGCGAGCGACCCACTCGGGCGGCACGGCGCGGTCCTGCGTGAACTCGCGCCAGCTCTTCCCCCGCGGCGCGGGCGGCCAGTTGGGCGCCACGTACTCCGCCGCGGGGCTGGCCGGGTTCGGCGTCATGAAATCGGAGAAGTTGGCCACCACCACCACCGGGTCGTGGGTGGGGCCTCGCCGCCACACCAGTACGCGGTTGCCGTCGTTGAAGTCCACGTGGATGAAGTCCGTCTCGTCGGCGGCCAGCGCGGGATGCGTGGTGCGCAGCTTCACCAGCCGAGCCACGTACTGGAAGACGCGCTGGCGCATGGGGTCGGCGAGCCGCCTGTAGTTGATCGGATCCACCTGCTTGCCGCCTCCCTGGGTGACGTGGCCGCCGCGGTCGAACAGGTCGTGCTCGTCGGCGAACTCCTCGCCCGCCAGGATCATGGGAATGCCCACGGCGGTGAGCAGGCACACG
>Ga0194125_10005691_pt1 | contig 18835 bp, 18 predicted proteins | sample TA2KigC250mmetaG_FD_148626 | JGI IMG/M metagenome (GOLD analysis project Ga0194125, IMG submission 148626) | Freshwater microbial communities from Lake Tanganyika, Tanzania - TA2015034 Kigoma Deep Cast 250m | ecosystem: Environmental > Aquatic > Freshwater > Lake | place: Tanzania: Lake...
ACGTCTTCGAAGTCCCCCGGGAAGTCATCGAGGCCTATCCCGAGGGCCCCCCGATCGACGCGCCGGCCTCCGGCCATATCAAGAAATAGGGGAGGAGGAAGTGCGGGCTGTTGTCAGCAAAAGGGGGGTTGATGATGGGAACCAAAAAGGTGGGGGCTTTCTCCAGCCCGCGCAAGAAAGCCAAGGGCATTATAAGGCCCGATTTTTCGAAATGCAAGCTTTTTTTTATTTTTTTGTCCGGGCAATAAAAGGAGTTAGGGATGAATGAGAAGAAAATCGATATCAAGGTCGACGAGGCCGTGGCCGTGGGACAGTACACGAACGTGGCCGCGATCCGGCATTCCCGGGAGGAGTTCCTATTCGATTTCGCCTTCATCTTTCCCGACGGGCCGGCCGGCAAGCTCGTCGCCCGGCTCATCCTCAGCCCGGCCCATGCCAAGCGCTTTCTCGAGGCCTTGAACTCGAACGTCCAGCGGTACGAATCGAGCTTCGGCGAGATCCCTCCGGCCGAAGCCCCGCCGACGGTCGGGTTCGTCCATTGAGCGGCCATTGGGCGGGTTGACTTTGATTTGAGGTTCGGATTAGAGTAACGCCGGAACCTGAGCGACCGAATCAAATCTTCGGGAGGTGCGCGACCATGGCCTACGAATTCAAAAACTCGAGAAGTGCCGTTTATTACCTCCACTCCAAGAGCGTCACCCTCAAGGGAGGACGCCAACAGGTCATTTATTTCTTCGCCCGCGAGGTCAAGCCGGGCGCCCTCGAAGCCGTGCCCGCCGGATACACGGTCGTCGAAACGGCCAAGACGGGCATGCCGATTCTCAAGAAAGCCTGAACGTCCCTCCTCCGCGCCGCCGGTTTTATTTTTGACTCTCCTCGGCCGGCCGGCTATACTCGAATCATGCCTTCCCCTGGCCCGACCGCGGCCGTCGCCGGAGGGCTGATCCTCGTCTTGGCCTTCGGCCTCGCCGCCTGCCGCGGTTCGGAGCGTGGAGCCGCCTCCCGGGACGGCGAAACGCCCATGATCGCCGTCATCCCGAAAGGGATGACCCATGAATTCTGGAAAGCCATCCACGCCGGAGCCGAGGGGGCGGCCCGGGAGTTCGGGGTGAACATCCTCTGGAAGGGCCCCCAGAAAGAGGACGACCGGGCCCAACAGATCACCGTCGTCGAGGACGTCATCAACCGGGGCGTGGCCGGCATTGTCCTCGCCCCGCTCGACGACCGGGCCCTCGTCCGCCCGGTCCAAGAAGCGATGAGGGACGAAATCCCGGTCATTGTCATCGACTCGGGCCTCCAAGGCGGGGATTACGTGAGCTTCGTCGCGACCGACAATCGCCTCGGCGGCGTCCTGGGGGCCCGCCGCCTGGGCGACCTGCTGGGCGGAAAAGGACGGATCTTCCTCATCCGCTACCAGGTGGGCTCGGCCTCGACGATGGAGCGCGAGCGCGGATTTCTCGAGACCGTCAAGGCGGAGTTCCCCGGTCTCGTCCTCCTCGTCCAGGATCAATACGCCGGCTCGACGACCGAGACGGCCTACCAGCTCGCCGAAAACCTTCTCGGCCGCTTCCCCGACGTCGAGGGGATCTTCTGCCCCAACGAATCGAGCACCTTCGGAACGCTCCGGGCCCTCCAGGAGTCCAAGCTCGCCGGCCGGGTGAAATTCGTCGGTTTCGACAGTTCGCCGAAGCTCGTCCAAGCCCTTCGAGATGGGCATCTCCAAGGCCTCGTCCTCCAGAACCCGGTCATGATGGGGTATCTCGGCGTCAAAATGATGGTCCAGCACCTTCGCGGCGAGGAGATCCCGCCCCTGGTCGACACGGGTGTCGCCGTGGCCACCCCCGAGAACATGGATACGGACGAAATCAGGATCCTCCTCTCCCCCGACCTCTCGATCCTCGAACGATGACCCGTCCCGCCGCCCCGGTCTGGGCCCTCGAGATGCGGGCCGTCAGCAAGCGCTTCGGGGCGACGGCCGCCTTGGACAAGGTCGATTTCGAGCTGAGTCCCGGCGAGGTCCACGCCCTCCTCGGGGAAAATGGGGCCGGAAAAAGCACCTTGATGAAAGTCCTGAGCGGGGCCGTCCGCCCCGACGAAGGCGAGATGAGGCTCGACGGACGCCCCTTCGACCCCGCCGGACCCCTCGAGGGGAGGCGCCGCGGGGTCTCGATGATCTATCAGGAACTCACTCTCGCCCCTCATCTCACGGTCGAGGAGAACATCCTTCTCGGAAGGGAAGAGCATCGGGCCGGATTTCTCCGCCGCCGCGAAGCCCGTCGGCGCATCGCCGAGGCCCTGGCCTTTCTCGGGCACCCCGAAATCGCCCTCGACGCGCCCATCCGAAGGCTGTCCGTCGGAGCCCGTCAGGTCGTCGAGATCTGCCGGGCGATCCTGGACCGCTCCCGGGTCCTCGTCATGGACGAGCCGACGAGCAGCCTGACCCAAGAGGACACGGAAAGGCTTTTCCGGCTCATACGGAAGCTTCGCGGCGAAGGGGTCGGCGTGATCTACATCAGTCACTTCCTCGAGGAAGTCCGGGTCGTGGCCGACCGTTACACGGTCCTTCGCGACGGCCGCCGCCGGGGATCGGGGGCGATCGCCGAGACCTCCCTGGACGACCTGATCCAACTCATGGTCGGCCGTAAGATGACCGATCTATTCCCCCGCCAAAACCGCGCTCCGGGCGAGCCGCTCCTGTCGGTCGATGGGCTGAAGAGTGCGAGGATGGCCGAATCCGTGGGCTTCCTCCTGCGCCGGGGAGAGATTCTGGGCTTGGCCGGACTCGTCGGGTCCGGCCGGACGGAGACGCTGCGGGCGCTCTTCGGCCTCGACCGGGCGGAGCGGGGAAGAGTCGCGGTCCGCGGGAAATCGAGCCGGACCGGGACTCCCTGGCGGAGGATCGCCCAAGGGATGGGGATGCTGAGCGAAGACCGGCAGGGGGAAGGTCTGGCCTTGGGGGGGTCCCTAACCGACAACATCACCCTGAGCCGTCTCGGCCCTTATCGGCGGCGTCCTTTCCTGAGCCGGCGCCGCCGGAGCCGGGAGGCCGCCCGGTGGGTCGAGGCCTTGAAGATCAAAGCCCGCGGACCGGACCAGCCGGCGGCCCAGCTTTCCGGCGGCAATCAGCAGAAGGTCGTCCTGGCCCGCCTCCTCCACCAAGACGCCGACATCCTCCTCCTCGACGAGCCGACCCGGGGCATCGATGTCCGGAGCAAGTCCCAGATTTACGGCTGGATCGCCGAGCTGGCCGCCCGGGGCAAGGCGATCCTTTTCGTCAGCTCCTATTTCCCCGAGCTTCTCGGAGTCTGCGACCGGATCGCCGTCTTCCACCGCGGCCGGCTCGTCGCCGTCCGCCCGGCGGCCGAATGGACGGACGAAGGCCTGATGGCGGCCTCGATGACCGGAAAGGGTTGAAGGCATGGGCGCACGGAAAACATCGATCTCCTTTCTGAACCTCGTCGCCCCCTTTCTCGGCCTCCTCCTCGTCCTGGCCCTCTTTTCCGCCCTGCCTGAAGTCCAGTCCCGCTTTTTGCGATGGGCGAACCTCAAGTCCGTGGCCACCCAATCGGTCATCGTCGCCCTCGGAGCCCTGGGGATGACGCTCGTCATCATCAGCGGGGGGATCGACCTCTCGGCGGCCTCGACGATCGCCCTCTCCAGCGTCATCGTCGCCTACGCCATCAACGCCGGAGCGGCGCCGGCCGCGGCCGTCGGCTTGGGCGTCTTGACCGGGGGGGCGGTCGGGTTCGTGAACGGGACCCTCATCACCCGGCTGCGCCTCGTCCCCTTCATCATCACCCTGGGGATGATGGGGATCGCCCGCGGCCTGGCCAAATGGATCGCCAACAACCAGAAGATCGACGCCCCCTTGACCTGGGCGAACGAGCTCATGGCCAAATCGCCCCATCCCTCTTGGCTCGTCGCCGCCCCCGGCGTTTGGCTGATGGTCCTCTTGGCCGTGGCCATGGCCGTCGTCCTCCGCTACACCGTCTTCGGAAGGCACGTCTTTGCCGTCGGCTCGAACGAAGCCGCGGCCCGTCTCTGCGGGGTCCGGACGAGCCGGGTCAAAGTCGCCGTCTATGCCCTTTCCGGGCTGTTCTGCGGCCTGGCCGGGGTCATGGAGTTTTCCCGCCTGACGGTCGGAGACCCGACCGTGGCCGTCGGCCTCGAGCTCGACATCATCGCCGCCGTCGTCATCGGCGGGGGGAGCTTGAGCGGCGGGGAGGGGAGCATCCTCGGCTCGATGATCGGGGTGTTCATCATGTCTTTCCTGCGGAACGGCTGCACGATGATGGGCTGGCCCAATTATATCCAGGAGATCATCATCGGGGTCATCATCGTCGCCGCCGTGTCCCTCGACCGGATCCGCCACCGGAGGGCGGTTTGAGTGGAGCGGACGATTCACGCCCGCTCTCCCGTCCGGATCAACGACCTCGGCGGCTGGACGGACACCTGGTTTGCCGGCCGGGGCCGGGTCCTCAACCTGGCCGTCCTGCCGGGGGTCGAAGTCGAAGTCAAGGTCGCGGCGAACCGCGGACGGGACGGGCGCCGGGTCAAGGTCCGGGTCGAAAACTACGGGCGGTCGTTCACCCTCGATCCCGACGCCCCCCGTCCCGAGCCCCACGGCCTTCTCCAGTACGCCGTCGGATGCCTGCCCGTTCCCCGCGACCTCCGTCTCGAGATCGCCCTTCATTCCTCGGTCCCGGCCGGCATCTCGGCCGGCACCTCGGCCGCGGTCTGCGTCGCCCTCCTCACGGCTTTGAACGAGCTCCAGCCGCGGAAGCTCGACGGGGCCGGGATCGCCCGCCTGGCCCACCGGGTCGAAACCGAGAAGCTGGGGAGGCAGAGCGGCATCCAGGACCAAATCGCCGCCGCTCACGGCGGGATCAGCTTCATCGACATGCCCCGCTACCCCGAAGCCCGGGTCCGCGCCGTCCGGTTGAAGCCCTTCCTCTGGAACGAACTTGAGCGTCGCCTCTGCCTGGTGACCCTCGGGCGGGCCCATCGGTCGTCGGTCCTCCACGGCCGGGTCATCGCCGCCCTGGAGGCCGGCGGACCTCAGCTGAAACACATCCGGGCGATGGCCGAGATCGCCGCGGTCGCCCGGGGGCATCTCCGGGCCGGAGACCTGGAGGCCTACGGCGAGGCGATGATCCGCAATCATGAGTGCCAGAGGGCTTTGCATCCCAGCCTGGTCTCGGCCGCGGCCGACGCCGTCTCCGGCCTCGCCCGCCGCTTCGGGGCGTCGGGATGGAAAGTCAACGGGGCCGGCGGACGGGGAGGCTCGATGACCATCCTCGCCTCGGTCGACGACGCGCGGCGACGGCGGATGATCCGGAAAATCGCCGGACTGGGAGGCGGCGTGGGAATCATCCCCGTCGTTCTCTCCCCCCGGGGAGCCCAGGCCTGGGAGGCCTGAAGCCAAGGATTCCTCGGGGACGTTGTCCAATAAGGCGAGACTCGATTTCAGGAGGCACGAAATGAGAAAATGGATCACGCTTGTCGCCGCGGTCGGGATTCTCTCGGCCGGCCTCGTCCTAGCCCAGGAAAGACCCCCCGCCCCGAAACGCGCTCCGCAGGCGCCGGCGGCCAAGATGAAGGCCGACTTGGGAATCACGCCCGAGCAGGAGGCCAAGATCAAAGCCCACCGGGAAGCCCGTCGGGCCGAAAGCAAGGCCTTTGCCGGCGAGATGAGGAAGTTCCGGGACGACATGCAGGCCTTGAGGAACGACCCGAAGTCCGATCCCAAGAAAATGGAGGCCCTCATCGATCGGATGTTCAAGCTGAGGGCCGACCGGGCCAAGGCCGGAATCCAAGCCGGCCGCGAGTTGAGGGCGATCTTCACCCCGGAACAACTCGAAAAAATGAAAATGGCCCGCGGCCGGTTTCTGAGGTCCGGACCCATGATGGGCTTCGGCCAAGGCTCGAGGCCGGGAATGAGGATGCGGCCCGGGCAGATGATGAGGGGCCCGAGAATGGGCTTCGGCCGATTTCGGCCGGGCGTTCCAGGAGCCGGCCATTTCGGCCGGACGATGATGCGCCCGTGGATGAACCGGATGGGCGGCCACGGATGGGGTTGGCATTGGCGCTGGGACGAGGAATGACATAAAACGAACGGAAACCTGCTCCCGCCCCCCGCTCCTCTTCCCCCGGCCGGGAGAAGAGGGCGGGGGATTTTTTTTGTAAAAGCCCGCCGAGAGGCGGATTCCCGTTGAGCGGGCGGGCTGGGAAAAAACAAGACGAGTGTCCTTTCCAAAGGACAGGCCGGCCGCAACAAAGGAGATTTCAACGGGCGGCCGGGCGGAAAACAGGCCCCGAATCTTGGCACGCCGGTTGCATATCATGGAGGCGGAAGGAGAACGACGATGAAGAAAGTCCTGATCCTGGCGATGGCGGCGGCCGTGGGTCTGCCCTTCCTGGCATACGGCCAGGGCGGGGGCTACTACGACCGAAGCTATGTCCGGCTCAGTTATGTCCGGGGCGATGTCTATGTCCAGCGCGCCCAGGACCTGGGCTACGAGCAGGGCGAGCTGAACCTTGTCCTCATCGAGGGCGACAAGATCGGGTCCCGCGACGGCCGGGTCGAAGTCCAGCTCGGGCGGGGAAACTATCTCCGCCTGGACAACGACACCCTGGTCGAACTCGTCGCTCTTCCGCGCCGCGATGATGATCCATCCAAGTTCCATCTTCTCTCCGGCCGGATCTTCGTCCGGGTCGAGGCCCTCGACCGCGAGAAGAACTTCGCGATCCACACTCCGGACGCATCGTTCTTTGTCTTGGACGAAGGCCTCTACCGGGTCGACATTCTCGGCAACATGGAGACGGAATTCATGGTCTACCGGGGCCAGGCCGAGGCGGCGGGCGACGAAGGCTCGATCCTCGTCCGCGAAGGGGAGATGATCGTCGCCGCCGACGGCCGGTTCACCGCGACCCGGCTGGCTCTTCGGGCCCGGAACGACGATTTCGGGGCTTGGAACGGCGCTCGCGACGCCCTCTACGCCCGCCGGGCGAGCCGGACCTACCTGCCGGCGGATTACGCCGACTACGAGTCCGAACTCGGCGACTATGGACGCTGGGTCTACGAATCCTCCTACGGCCATGTCTGGGTCCCGACGGTTTCCTACGGGGATTGGCGTCCTTACTACAACGGCCGCTGGGTTTGGTATCCGGTCATCGGCTGGACTTGGGTCTCTTACGAACCCTGGGGCTGGTGCACCTACCATTACGGCCGATGGGGCTGGCGGTTCGGTCTCGGATGGTATTGGATCCCCCACCGCCACTGGCACTGGGGTCCGGCCTGGGTTCATTGGTGGCACGGCTACGACCACATCGGCTGGTGCCCGCTGAGCTACTACAATTATCCGGCCGTGATCGTCAACAACTACTTCTATGATCGGTATGACCGGGGGTATGTCCCCCACGACTCCCGGACCTTGGTCGTGGTCGACAAGGGCCAGCTCCAGAACCGGCGGATATCCCAGGTCGCTTTGAGCCAGAACGCCCTCGGCCGGGTCGAACGGATCTCCCTCCGCGCCGCCCAGCCCGATCTCCGGCCGTCCCTCAACCGGGTGAACGACGTCGCCCTCAAGGCCCAGAGGGTCCTCAACCGAGACGGCCTGAGGTCCGTGAACCGGAGCTCCGGGGCCGAAGCCCGGAGAGTTTCGCCGGGGGCCCTGGTCGGGCCGTCGATCCGGAGAGACGGCGGGGCCGACGGGTCTGAAGCGGCTTCGAGCCGGAACAGGGCGGCCGCCGGGCGGGAGATCCGTCCTCGGGGCGAGGATCGCGCCTTCGGTGCGGTCCCTCGGGCCGGCGCGTCGGCCGACTCGCAGGCCGCTCCCGGACGGAAGGTCGAGAGCGACAGCGCCCGGCTCGGCCCGTCGCGCCGGGCGGGGGAGGGCGACAACGCCCGTTTGCCCTCCGTCGGCGCCTCCTCGCGGGCGACCAAACCGGACCAGCCCGAACGAAAGGTCGAAAATCGGGGCGAAAGCGGGGCGCGCCCCCGGGTCGTCAAGGAAACAGCCCAACCGAGTTCAGTGCGGAATCGGGAGGGGGAGGGACGCTCCCCCTCCTCTCTTCCATCATCCGGGAGAATAGAGGAAAGGCGGCCGGTCGAGACGCAACGGTCGTCGGTCGGGAGGCCGGCCGATTCGAATTCCCGGCGCGCGGTAACGCCGTCGGTTTCGCCCTCGACCCGGACCCCTTCGTCCTCCCGGACCATCAGAGAACGCGGGTCGAACAATGATATTGGCCCGGGCCTTTCCGCGTCGCCGAGGAGCCGGGCGACGATCCCGGGCGCCTCGGCCCCGTCGGTCAGATCCCGCTCCTCTGCCCCAAGCGACAACCGGCCGTCCGGCTTCATCGGCGCTCCTCCTTCAACCTCTTCGGCCCCGTCCCGGAGCATCAGTCCTCCCTCGCGGTCGAGCGGCGGCTCTTCTCCCGGCTATTCGGCCCCGCCCCGCGGTTCGAGCGCTCCGTCCCGGAGCGTGAGCGCACCTCCGCGTTCAAGCAGCTCTCCCCGCTCGAGCTATTCGGCCCCGTCCCGGAGCTCTTCTTCTTCATCCTCTTCCTCATCACGGAGCGTCAGCTCTCCTTCGCGAAGCTCTTCTTCTTCTTCCCGGAGCTCCGGATCTTCTTCGCGCTCGAGCTCGGGAAGCAGCGGCTCGGTCCGCAAAAAATAGGGTATCGGCCGAAAATCAGCGCCTCTTTACTTTTCCGGCGCTCGGTGTTATACATTTAAACCTATCTTTCCGTCTGGGCGGACATCTCGATGGAGGTATGCGCAATGTTTCATAAAGGCGGATGCGGAAAAATCGCCGGAACGGCCGGCCTTGTCCTCTTCACCTTTGCGGTCATGATGTCGGCGGTCGGATGCCAGAAGAAAGCCGAAGAAACGGCCGCGGCCGGAGCGGCCGAGGAGGCCGGCCTGACGATCAAGGAAGGCCTCAACGAAGTCCAAGGGATCGTCAAGACGGCCTTGGGCAATTATTTCTACCTGCCCCAAGTTCCGGGCTTCGATATCGCCGTCACCGGCCAGATTCAGGGCGGAGACGTGACCTCCCTCATCGATAAGAGCGTCGTCGTCAAAGCCCTTTTCAACCGCCAGGATCCCAACCTTCTCGTCGCCCAGTCGATCGACGTCAAGGAAGGGGACGGCCTGACCAGAGTCTACGATTCGAACGATCCGTCCTCGCCTCCGGATCATCTGACCCAGGCCGAGCGGGCGGAATACGCCGAGCTGAAAATCACCGGGATCAACAAGAGCGAGGAGTGGGAAGGGAAGGGAAAAGGGAAGGTCTACGGCCAGCTCATCCCCCGCCCCAATAACGAGGGCCGCTACCTCTCCATCCTCGATGCCGCCGGCAAGGAAATCGGCAAGGTCATCGTCGACGGGGCGACGAACTACGCCGAATATTACATGAAGAAGCTCCGGCTGTTCGATACGTACTATTTCTACCTGACGGTCAAAGAGAGCGTCGCCCGGAACTTGAGGCCGAAGGCCAGGGAGCTTTTCCGGGCCGACATCATCGCCGTCGGGCTGTACTGACCGGACCGAAAACGGTCAGGTAACCGCGTCCGCCAGGCGGCGGAGTCCGGCGACAATCCCGCCTTCGATATGAACATGGGCGATCCGGCGTCTCTTTTCTCTTAAGGCCTCCCTGTCGCCGCGGGCCTGGGCGTCGATCAGCCGGCCGAAGGTCAGCGGCGAGGCCCGCTCTTCGAAAGCGCCGGGAACCGGAATGTCCTCGGCGTGGGAGGCGGTGAGCTGAAGGAATAATCCTCTTCCCGCGTCGCCTTTGTGGATCTGTCCCGTCGAATGGAGGAAGCGGGGCCCGAAATCATAGGCGACGGGCCGTCCGGTCCGATCGGCGATGCGTTCGGCAAGCCGGCCGAGGGCGGCTTCGACCTCGTGGAAGGGAGGGAGAAAAGCCTGGACGGCAAGATAGTCCCGCTCTCCGCGGCCGTCGAGAAATTTTCTCAATCCGGCCTCCAGGGGGCCCGCTTCTCCGTCGAGGTCGAGAATGAGCTTGTCCGTTTTGGCCGGGGGAGGGGCATCGGTTTGCCCCCCTTCGGCCTCGGGTCTTTGGAGCGCGCCCTCCGTCTTTTTCTTGGAGAGAGCGACGTTCGGCTGGTCGAAGGGATTGATCCCCAAGACGGCGCCGGCGACGGCCGTCGCGAACTCCCAGAAATAGAATTGTCCCCCGAGGTCGTCCGGAGATTCCATGCGGAGGGACACGAGGGGCGCCCCTTGCGCGGCCAGGGCCGAGATCCGGCCGGAGAGGACGGGGTCCTCTCCCAGGCTCATGGAAATGAAGACTTTGTCTTCGGCCGGACGGTCGAACGACGCCCCCGTCGATCGGACGAGGGGAAGGATCCCCCGGCCGTCTTTTCCCGTGCTCTCGGCGATGAGCTGTTCGAGCCAAGCGCCGAAAGCCCCGAGGGGCGAAGAGAGGAGAAAGGCGACTTTGTCTCTTCCGGCCGAGGCGAGGGTTCCGAGAACGGCTCCGACAAGGGCCGCCGGGTTGTCATCGGTCCGCTCCGCCCGGCAGACGGCCATCTCCGCCCGGGCCGAGGCGAGAAGCCGTCCGGTCTCCATCCCGAGAAGGGCCGTCGGGAGGAGGCCGAAGGACGAAAACACCGAGAACCTACCTCCGATCTCCGGGTCGCCGGCGAAGACGGCCCGGAAGCCCCGCCGGCGGGCTTCGCTCTCGAGGCCGGAGCCGGGATCGGTTATGGCGACGAATCTCGACCCGGCGTTGTCCCTCCCCAAGGCTTCCTCGGTCCGGGAGAAGAAGAAATTCATCAAGGCCGTTGTTTCGAGCGTCGTCCCCGATTTCGAGGAGACGAGAAATAAGGTCCGGGCGAAATCAAGTTCGCGGGCGAAGCGAAGGACGGCCGCCGGGTCGGTGCTGTCCAGGACGTCCAGGGGCAGGCCGGCCGGGCCGGGGCCGCAAATCCGGGACAGGACCTCGGGGGCGAGGCTCGAGCCGCCCATCCCCAGGAGGAGGACGCGGCGGAACCCGGCCGAACGGACGGAGGCGGCGAAAGCCTCGTAATCTCCGCATCGGCCGGCGAACCGCTCCGGAGCGTCGAGCCAGCCGAGGCGGTTTCCGATCTCCTCGTCCCGGTCTTTCCAGACGGTATGGTCCTTCCTGAAGATGCGTCCGACGACGCCGTTTCGCTCTATGTTTTTCGTGACGAACCGATATGCGCTTTTATCTATGTTCGTCAGCTCGATCTTCATCATCAATGACAAGGCCATTCGCCGCGCCCTTTTTAAGAAAATGTGTCGCGGGTCATCATCCGAAAACGATTTGACCGATTTCCTCGACTCCGAAATCCCGGCGGAGTTCATCCTTTATGGAAACGATCTTTCTTTTAATAGCCTTGAGGTCGTCCAAATCCCAACCCTTTGTTTTTTATAACAGACTTTCTAAGAAACGGCAAGGCCGGCGGTTGTTTTCAATTCCCTTCGGCGGCGAGGCGGCCCGGATTTCGACGGGCGGCGATTTTGCTTCCGGAGGGATTTTGGAATATCATGTCTCCCCCCGGGAGCTTTTCCCGAAAGTCAGGAGGTTTTCATGACTCTGCGGAGAATCGGATTCGCCCTTTTAGCCGTCGCTGTTTCGACGGCCCTTCCCCTCGCCGCCGGGCAGGCGCCGGCCAAACCGAATTACGGCCCGCTTCTCGGCCTCTGGGCCATCGAGGTCGACGCCGGCGGCGAGTACTTCTATCTGACCCTCGAATTCAAGCTCGTTGAAGGCCAATGCGAGGGCGCCTTGAGCGAGCAGGGCGGATTTTTCAGCCAACTCCCCGTGGCCGACATCGACTGGGACGGGACGACCCTGAAGTTCGACTTCAAGTCGCCCACCCCGCCCGACGGGGTTGAGCGGCAGGTCAAGTCCGAGTTCAAATACGCCGAGGGCAAGCTGGCCGGGATGATGACGATTCCCGACCTGGGGATGAGCGTCCCCGCGACCGGAGCGAAGAAGTAGGGGGATGGCCGCATCCGGCGGAGCGCCGGGGGCGTTCCATCCCTCCCGGGCCCCCTATCGCTTCACGATCCTTCTCTTCGTCGCCTCGCTGTCGTTCGGCAGCTATTTCGCCTACGACATCGTCTCGGGGATCGCGCCTTCCCTGATCGAGGACCTCCGGGCCGCCCGGGGGACGGTCGGGGCCTTTTTCACGGCCTACAGCGTGGCCGCGATCCTGGCCGTCCTCATCGGCGGGATGCTGGTCGACCGCTTGGGGACGCGAAAGGCCAGCCTGATTTTCTCCCTCCTCGTCTTTGCCGGGGCGGTCATCGTCTGGCGGGCGAAAAGCATCCCCCTCTTTTTCCTCGGCCGGTTCGTCTTCGGCGCCGGGTCGGAGCCGCTGATCGTCGCCCAGAGCTCGATCCTCGCCCGCTGGTTCAAAAACAAGGAGCTGGCCCTGTCGTTCGGCCTGACCCTGACCGTCAGCCGGCTCGGCTCGCTCTTCGCGTTCAATACCGGCGAGCTCTTCGCGGAATACTTCGGGAGCTATCGTTATGCCCTCCTCGTGGCCGCGGCGGCCTGCGGGATCTCGCTTCTCGGAAACCTCTTTTACATCGTCCTGGACCGGAGGGCGGAACGGATCCTCGACCTCAAGGACGGCCGCGGCGGCGACAAGATCGTCTTCCGGGACATCCGGGAATTCCGGCCGTCGTTCTGGCATGTGACCTTCCTCTGCCTGACGTTCTACGCGGCCATCTTCCCCTTCACCAACCTGTCGACGGATTTCTTCGTCGATAAATGGGGGATCGCCCGGACGGTTGAGGCGGGAGGCGGATTCCTGGCCCGGGTGTTCGCCAATTTCCTCCACATCTTCGGAACGGCGGGCGGGATTTCCTCGATCGTCATCTTCGCCTCGATGATCCTCGCTCCTATCGCCGGCCGGCTCGTCGACAAGGTCGGAAAGCGGGCCACCCTGATGATCTTCGGCTCCTTGATCCTCATCCCCGCTCATCTGACCATGGGGCTGACGAGGCTTTATCCCGTCTATCCGATGATCGCCCTGGGCGCGGCCTTCGTCCTCGTCCCGGCCGCCCTCTGGCCTTCCGTCCCGCTCCTTGTCCGCAAGGAGAGGGTCGGAACGGCTTTCGGTTTGATGACGGCCATTCAGAACGTCGGGATGGCCCTCTTTCCCCTTCTCAACGGGCTGCTGCGCGACCTGACCCACACCTACACGGCCAGCCTGCTCATGTTCGCCGGCCTCGGCGCGGCCGGCCTCGTCTTCGCCCTGCTCCTCAAGCGGGCCGACCGGCGGGAGGGGGCCGGACTGGAGCGGCCGGCGAAAACCCGTTCGACCGAGGAGGGATCATGATCGAAAGCCTGATTTCCGACCTCGGGAACGTCCTCCTCTTTTTCGACAACTCGATATTTTTCGAAAGAATGGCCCAAGCGGCCGGGCGACCGGCGGACGACATCGGCCGAATCGTCCACGACCACCTCGACCTCAACATCCTCTTCGAGCGGAACGCCGTCACCCCGGAGGTTTTCCACCGCAACGCCGTCGATTTGCTCGAGGCCGACGTCGGCTACGAGGACTTCTATGCCGCCTACTGCGACGTTTTCTCCCTGAATCGGAAGGTCCTCGACCTCTACCGGCGGTTGAAGCCCGGACTCCGGATGGTCCTCCTCTCCAACACGGACGTCATGCGATGGACGTTCATCAAGTCCCGGTTCCCCGAGATCCTCTTCTTCGACGGCTACGTTCTGTCGTTCGATCAGGGCTTCATGAAGCCTCAGCCCGAGGTCTATCGCGAAGCCCTCCGGCTGGCCGGGACTCCCCCCGAGCGGTCCCTGTTCGTCGATGACCTCGGGGAGAACGTCGACCACGCCGTGCGGCTGGGCCTCCAAGGCCTTGTTTTCCGGGCCGACGGGGATTTCGAGGCCGAGCTTCTCGCCTTCGGCCTCTCCGGCTGAAGGGTCAGGAGCCGCCGAGTATGGCGATGTGGACGAGGCGGCGGCGGGGCCCGTCGAATTCGGCGAAATAGACGGCCTGCCAGGTCCCCAGGGCCAGCCGGCCGTTTTCAATGATGACCGAGACCGAAGAACCCGTCAGGCAGGCTTTGACGTGGGCGGGGGAATTGCCCTCCCCATGGCCGTAGGGGAGGTCCTCGGGGGCGCTCTTCCGGAGGGCCAAGAGGAGGTCGGCCTTGACGTCCGGGTCGGCGTTTTCGTTGATCAGGATGCCGGCGGTCGTGTGGGGGACGAAGACGAGGCACAGGCCGTTTTTGACCGGCGATTCGCGGACGGCGCCGGCCACGGCCGCGGTGATGTCGATGAGCTCTTCGCGGGCCGCGCTCCGGACCTCGATCGTCTTCATCGCCGCGACCCAAGATAGCACATTCGGCCCGAAATGGAAAACGAAAAAGCCGCCGGAAAAGGCTTCCGGACCATGTGAAAAATCGGTGAAGAAAAGACTTGACAACGTCGGGGAAAATAGATAGTTTTCAGTCGTAAATACAAGATATTGTATTTGCGAGTTTAAACACATACAAAATATCGGATTGGGGGCGGGCATTTTTTGTGTCCGTTGTGTTGGTTTTAGGTCCAGTTCTTGAGGAAGGAGGAGAAGGATGACCTCAAGAGTCGTCACCCGGATCAAGAAACGCGACGGAACGATCGTGGACTTCGCCCAGGACAAGATCACCAACGCCGTCGTCAAGGCCATGTGCTCCCAGGGCCTCGGCGATGCCTCGCAGGCGAAAACGGTCTCGGACATCGTGACCTTCGTCCTCGAGGAGAAATTCAGCGGGTACACCGTCCCTTCGGTCGAGCAGATCCAGGACATCGTCGAGCTCGTCCTCATGAAGCGCGGCTATCACGATGTCGCCAAGTCCTACATCCTCTACCGCGAGCGCCACAAGAGCATCCGCGAGGCCAAGGAAACCGGCCTCAACTTGGAGCGTCTCATCCGGGACTACATCAGCGACCATGACTGGAAAATCCGGGAGAATTCGAACGAGGGGGCGACCAGCTTCTCGGGCCTGAACGCCCGCGTCTCGGGCGAGGTCCTCTCGAATTTCGCCCTGAGCCAGATTTACTCGGAGAGGGTCAAAAGAGCCCATCAGGAGGGCGATTTCCACATCCACGACCTCTCCTACCCGATCGTCGGCTACTGCGCCGGCTGGTCGCTCGAGAACCTCCTCCGCCGGGGCTTCGGCCACGTCCCTCATCAAGTCCATTCCGCCCCGGCCAAGCACCTCGAGACGGCGACCCTCCACATGGTCAACTTCATCGGGACGATGCAGGGCGAGTTCGCCGGCGCCCAGGCCTTCTCCAGCGTCGACACGTTTCTCGCTCCGTTCGTCCGGGCGGACGGGCTCGATGAAGACCACGTCAAGCAGGACATCCAGAAGCTCATCTTCGGCCTGAACGTCCCTTCCCGCTGGGGATGGCAAACCCCCTTCTCCAACCTGACCTTCGACTGGGTCGTCCCGGCCGACATGGCCGACAAGCGGGCCGTCGTCGGAGGGAAGGAGACGGGCTTCACTTACGGAGAGCTCCAGCCCGAGGTCGACCTCATCAACCGGGTCTTCCTCGAACTCATGATCGAGGGGGATCACCAAGGGCGGGTCTTCACCTTCCCGATCCCGACCTACAACCTGACCCCCGACTTCGATTGGGAGTCGCCCAACGCCAGGCTCTTGTTCGAGGCCACGGCCAAGTACGGCATCCCCTATTTCCAGAACTACATCGGAACGAAGATGAGCCCCGGGGATATCCGGGCGATGTGCTGCCGGCTCCATCTCGACCAGCGCGAGCTCATGCGCCGGCCGGGGAACATCTGGGGCCCCGGTGACTCGACGGGCTCGATCGGCGTCGTGACGATCAACCTCAATCGGATCGGCTACACGGCCCGAACGGTCGACGAGTTCAAAGCCCGTCTCGGGGCGCTCATGGACATGGCCAAGGAGTCGCTGGAGGTCAAGCGGGAGATCGTCAACAGCATGCTGGCCAAGGGGATCATGCCCTACACCAAGGTCTACCTCGGCCACTTCGACAACCACTTTTCGACGATCGGCGTCTGCGGCATGCACGAGGCCTGCCTGAACCTCCTGGGGAAGGGGATCGGGACGCCCGAGGGACGGGCCTTCGCCGTCGAGATCCTGAATTTCATGCGGGGGATTCTCCGGGAGTACCAGGAGAAGACCGAGAACCTCTATAACCTCGAGGCCACGCCGGCGGAATCGACCTCCTACCGTTTGGCCCGCCTCGACAAGGAGAAGTTCCCCCGGATCGCCACCTCGGGGACGGAAAAAAACCCCTATCTCACGAACTCCACGCAGCTCAACGTCGACGCCACCCGCGACGTCTTCGAGGCGCTCCAGCACCAGGAGGAAATCCAGGCCCTCTACACCGGAGGAACGATTTTCCACACCTTCCTTCCCGAGGCCATCGACGGGGAGACCTGCCGCAAGCTCGTCCGGAAGATCTCCCGGACGAAGATCCCCTACTTCAGCATCACCCCGACCTTCAGCGTCTGCGCGAGCCACGGCTACCTCAAGGGGCAGCGCCCCTCTTGTCCCGAATGCGGGACCAAGACCGAGGTGTTCTCGAGGATCGTCGGGTATCTTCGCCCCGTCCGAACGTGGAACGACGGCAAACAGCAGGAATTCAAGGACCGGACGCCCTACACGGCGATCGCTTGAGCGGCGGATGGACTACCTTCTCTTCACCTATCCCAACTGCCGCAAGTGCGAGGACCTGAAGGCCTATCTCCGCGACCAGGGCGTCCCGGCCGAGGTCTTCGACGTCGTTGAAAAGGACGGCCGGACGAGGATCCGGGCCTTCCTTCCCCACGTCCGGCGCGACGAGAAGGGCTCGATCATCCTCCCGACGCTCCTCTGCCGCGAGGACGGCCGGGTGGCCGCCGTCCACAATGACCGTGAGGAGTTCGCGGCGTGGTTGCGATCAAGGGGTTAGAGAAGTTCGCGCCTAAGGACTTCCCCGGGCACATCGCGGCGACCGTTTTCCTCCCGGGGTGCTCCTTCCGCTGCCCTTTCTGCCACAACCCGGACCTCGTCCTTTGTCCGGAGACCCTGGCCGATGTCCCGCTCGATTTCTTCCTGGCCTTCCTGGACTCCCGCCGCGGCTGGCTCGAGGGGATCTGCGTCTCCGGGGGAGAGCCGCTCCTCGATCCCCAGGTCGAGGGGCTTCTGGCCGTCATCAAGGAACGTGGCCTGCTCGTCAAGGTCGACACCAACGGCAGCCGGCCGGAGAGGCTGGCCTCGCTCCTGCGGGCCGGGCTCATCGACCGGATCGCCATGGACGTCAAGTCCCCGCCGGAGCGGTATTCCGAAGTCGTCCGGGCGCCGGTCGACACGGCGGCGATCGCCCGGAGCGTCGATATCGTCAGGTCTTCCGGACGGCCCTATCTTTTCCGGACGACCGTCGTCCCCGGCCTGGTCGGGGCCGGCGACGTCCAGAGGATCGGCGAGTGGCTCGACGGCGCGGCGGCTTATCAAATTCAACAGTTCTCCGCGGCGAACACCCTGGACCGGGAGTTCGGGACGCGGAAGCCCTACGGCCGCGACGAACTCCGGGCCATGGCCGAGCTCGTCCGGCCGCACTTCGGCGAGGTCCGTCTCGAAGGCCTGTGAATCGCCCATCGCTCGACGGGTCCTGGTGCGGCGGAGCTCCGTCCGTCCTCGCCGGCGCTGAGGGAGGGCGGTGGGCCTCCGAGCCTTTCCCCCTTCGAGGCGATGGGCATTCACGGGAAGGTGAAAGGAAGATGAGATGGAACTGAAGGTCAAGCGCATTTCCCCCCAAGCCAAGCTGCCCACCTCCGGCCATCCGGGCGACGCCGGGCTGGATCTCTATTCAGCCGTCGATCAAGTCCTCGGGCCGGGCGAGGTCCGGGCCGTCCCGACGGGGATCAAAGTCGCCGTTCCGGCGGGTCATGCCGGCCTGATTTGGGACAAGAGCGGGATTTCGCTCAAGGGCGTCCATCGCCTGGCCGGGGTCGTCGACGCCGGCTACCGGGGCGAGGTCCGGGTCGTCTTGGTCAACCTCGGCGGGATGCCCTTTGAAATCAAGGCCGGAATGAAGATCGCCCAGATGCTCGTCCAGCCGGTCGGGGAGGTCAGTGTCGTCGAGACGGCCGACCTGGACGAGACGAACCGCGGCGAAGGCGGCTTCGGCTCGACCGGCCCGGACTGACCGCTTCCGGGGCGTAAGGCGGTCATTCGACGGCGTCGCAGACCGTCTGAGCGGGCGCGGCCTCCCGTCCGCCGAAGAAATCCGCGCCGCGGGGCAGATAGAAAAGGAAGACGGCCAGGGTCAGAAGGCCGGCGAAAACGAAGGGGAAATGGATGCCGAAAGCGTCCGACATGAACCCCGCGGCCAAGGACACGAGGGCCCCGGAGACGAGCTGGATGTTGGAGACCCAGCTGAACGCCCGGGTCTGGCCCTCGGGCGGGACGGTCGACCCGACGAAGGTGTGGAGCGAAGGGTAGCTCATCAGGAGGAGGCCCCCGTAGACGACGAGGCCGGCGACGGCGAAGGCCCGGGACGGGGCGAACCCGATGACGAAGAGGCAGGCCGTCGCTCCTCCCAAGCTCGAGAGGAAGACGTTTTTCCGTCCGAATCGGCGGCTCAGGGCGCCATAGCCGTACCCCGTGATCGTCCCCAGGCCGATCCAAAGGGCGAGAACGAGTCCCGTCCGGCCCATGGGGATTTCGAAGCGATGATTCAGGAGCGAGGGGGCGTAATAGACCGTCACCCACCAGCCCATCCCGCCGAAGAATAAGCCGGGGACATAGCGCCGGATCGTCCCCAGGGTCTCGAGCCAGGGGCGGAGGCCGAGGCGC
>Ga0194125_10005705_pt1 | contig 18809 bp, 17 predicted proteins | sample TA2KigC250mmetaG_FD_148626 | JGI IMG/M metagenome (GOLD analysis project Ga0194125, IMG submission 148626) | Freshwater microbial communities from Lake Tanganyika, Tanzania - TA2015034 Kigoma Deep Cast 250m | ecosystem: Environmental > Aquatic > Freshwater > Lake | place: Tanzania: Lake...
ATGAAGAGTTGTATAATTTTTCCGAATCTTTTTTGAGTAAGTTTATTGCTGAGTTTAGCCATCTGTTCGAGATAAGGAAAGGCAGCAGGAGAAACGAGTGTTTTGAAATCTTCTAAATCTCTTTTAGGTTTATTAAGAGCAAGCAAAACATCTTTTTCGGTTTTCGAATAGATATCCTGTTTAATTTTGTTCCAGTCATATTTTTCGAGCACGTCAAGAAACATAAATTATTCTTCACTTAAAAATTTTGTAAGCGGACTGCTTGGTTCGGCTGTATCCGACTCACGTGCGAGTCCGGCTTCAAAAGCAAGTCTTCCCGCAATGACAGCCATTTTATAAGCTTTAGCTGCAGACACGGGGTCTGATGCAACAGCGACAGAAGTATTTACCAGTACGGCATCGGCACCCATTTCGAGTGCTTCAGCAGCATGAGAAGGAGCACCGATTCCCGCATCAACTACTACCGGTACGTTACTTTGTTCTATAATAATCGAGATAAAATCTTTTGCTTTAAGTCCCTTATTACTGCCAATCGGCGAGCCCAGAGGCATCACGGCAGCAACACCCGCATCTTCAAGACTTTTAGCAAGAACAGGGTCGGCATGAATATACGGAAGAACGACAAATCCGAGTTTCACAAGTTTTTCAGCGGCTTTCAGAGTTTCGAAAGGGTCAGGCATCAAATATTTGGGGTCAGGATGGATTTCGAGTTTCAGCCAGTTTGTTTCCAGAGCTTCACGGGCAAGCTGTGCGGCAAAAACTGCTTCTTCTGCTGTTCTGACACCGGATGTGTTAGGTAAAATATTTATACTGGGATGTTTTAAATGTTTCAATAAATCATCATTTTCTTTTTTCAAATCAACTCTTTTTAATGCAACAGTAACAAGTTCGGTACCGGAAGCAAGCACTGCTTCTTCCATAATTTTATTCGAACTGAATTTTCCTGTTCCAAGAAAAAGTCTCGAATTAAATGTTTTATCCGCAATGATTAAACTCATATATATATCCTTTCTGTCAAACCGTACAAGTCGAATTTTTAATTAAATTTATAAATGTTTGCAAACTGTTTACAGGGTTGTCTGATAAATTGACAGCCGAAGAAACAGCTATTCCGTAAATTCCGGTTTCTAACAGCGCTCTAACATCTTCCGCCTGAATTCCGCCGATTGCAATTACAGGTATATTAATATTTTTTTCTTTACATTTTCCGATTATTTCCGCAAATCCATTAATACCGAGGACCGGACTCAGATTTTCTTTGGTTTCTGTAAACCTTAAGGGACCGAGTCCGATATAGTCCACTCCTTCGGATTCGAGAAATAAAATATCTTCAAAAGTATTTGCTGTTCCGCCGACAATAAAATCCGGACCGAGTACTTTTCTCGCTTCGGAAGGTTTCATATCCGTTTTACCGAGATGAACACCGTCTGCATTTATTTCTGCGGTAATTTCGGTATTATCATTAATAATAAGTTTTACTCCGGATTTTCTGCATATTGCAAGTGATTTCTCGGCAATTTTTAAAAATTCATCACTGGATTTATTTTTCACTCTCAACTGAATCCAGTCGACTTTATTTTCGCAGGCAATTTGTATTAATTCCTGATGAGTAACATCTTTTAAATCCTGTGTTATATAATGGAATTTCGATATATAAAAATTTTTTTTCATAGATAAATCAGGCATTAAAATGAAATCCGAGTTTTGAATCACTGCTTGTCAGAAAATTATTAATATAATCTTTAGCAAAAATACAGGCAGCAGTTAAATTATTTCCAAGCGCCAGATAAGAAGTTATGGCGGAAGCATACACACAACCTGAGCCGTGTTTTTCGAATCCATCGAGTCTCCTGCCGTGGATTACCGTTAACCCTTCTTTCTGATACAGCAAATCGTTATGATTATATGGGTCTGTATGTCCGCTTTTTATCAGAACCGAACACAGATTTTCTCTGATAATCGTTTCGTGAATATTCTTCGAAGTGACATTAATTTTATCGAACAGAGTTTCGAATTCACTGACATTCGGAACAACAAGGAATATTTTCCTGAGAATATCAAAAAGTTTATTCTCTTTAAAATCAGATTGGAAAATAAAACCGGTGGAAGATTTGATTACAGGGTCCCAGATGATCTTTATATTATTATCGACAGATAAAAGATGATTAATAATATTATCAAGAACATTCAGGGATTCTACAATTCCTATTTTGACAAACTCAAGCGGATAATAAGAAAGAACCGAATTCAATTGATTGGTAATATCATCCTGAGTAATCCATTTAAGACCCGAGAAATTATTTTCGTTTTGAAAAGTAACAGCAGTAACAGCACCCAGTCCGTAAACGCTGCAGTTTTCGAAAGTTTTAATGTCAGCCGTAATTCCTGCACCGCTTGACGGGTCAAATCCACCTATACCGAGAACAAAAGGTTTCATAGGTTACATAATTGTTTAATTCGAATAAAATTATTCAAAGGGTCAGGATTTTTCCAGATATACCCGAGCAAAGCGGCACCGTCAAATCCGGTTTCAAAAACATCCGAAATATTAGAATCATCAATCCCTCCAAGTGCAAAAACACCGAACGAAAACCTGTTTTTATGAAAATAATTTTTTAAATCAGTAAGATTAAATTTACTTTTATATTCTTTTTTTGAAATGCTGTCAAAAACCGGACTTAAAAAAGCATATTGAATTTTCTTATCTTTCTCATTCAAAACATTTTCAAGATTTTCCAGTTCGTCAAGACTATGAGCCGATACACCAACAATGTTATTATTCCTGTTTATATTTTCGATTAAGTCAGCATATCTGATGTGAATTCCTTTTACATTAAAATCAGAAGTAATTTCGTAATTACTATGCAATGTTATTTTATTATGAAAATTAGTATTCAAGCAACCAATATATTTTTTAAAATCCGTGACATTACCGGTTTTTTTTCTTAAATGGAAATCATACAACCCGACGTCGAATAACTTGTTTACTATATCGGTTTCATTGTGCAGATATTCGTTATGTGAAATAACTACAATTCTTTTCACTTTTGTTTAATATAAATTTCACTGCCGGATTTTTTGAATTCCTCTGCTTTTTCTTCAAGCTTTTTTGCAAGTTCCCTGACATCGTATGAAGTTTTCATTGCACAGAAATGTTCACCGCACATCGAGCAGAAATGAGAGACTTTGCTTCCTTCGTCAGGCAAAGTAGCATCGTGAAATTTCATTGCCGTTTCAGGGTCGAGTCCGATGGTAAACTGGTCTTTCCATCTGAATTCAAACCTTGCTTTACTCATAGCATTATCTCTGATTTGTGCGGCAGGATGTCCTTTAGCAAGGTCGGCAGCGTGAGCGGCAAGTTTATAAGTAATAACACCGGTTTTAACATCTTCCCTGTCGGGCAGACCGAGATGCTCTTTAGGCGTAACATAGCAAAGCATAGCTGCTCCGTACCAGGCAATCATTGCTCCTCCTATAGCTGAAGTAATATGGTCATAGCCCGGAGCAATATCGGTAGTAAGCGGACCGAGAGTATAGAACGGAGCTTCGTAACAATGTTTCAATTGCAAATCCACATTTTGTTTTATGCGCTGCATAGGAATATGTCCCGGACCTTCTATCATAACCTGCACGTTATGTTTCCATGCAATTTTTGTTAACTCCCCGAGTGTTTCCAATTCGGCAAACTGAGCTTTATCGTTTGCGTCAGCAATCGAACCGGGTCTCAGACCGTCGCCCAGTGAAATTCCTACATCATATTTAGCAAGAATCTCACAAATTTCTTCAAAGTTAGTGTAAAGAAAGCTCTCCTTGTGGTGAGCAAGACACCATTTAGCCATAATCGAGCCGCCTCTTGAAACAATTCCTGTTAATCTTTTTACGGTAAGTGGTATATGATGAAGTAAGAGTCCTGCATGAATTGTAAAGAAATCAACGCCCTGTTCTGCCTGTTCGATAAGCGTATCTTTAAAAATTTCCCAGTTGAGTTCTTCTGCTTTTCCTTCAACTTTTTCGAGTGCCTGATAAATCGGAACCGTTCCTACGGGAACGGGTGAATTTCTGATAATCCATTCACGGGTTTCGTGTATATTTTTACCCGTAGATAAATCCATAATTGTATCCGCACCCCATCTGAAAGCCCAGATTGCTTTTTCGACTTCTTCCTGAATACTTGAAGTTACAGGAGAATTTCCGAGATTAGCGTTTATTTTTACAAGAAAATTTCTTCCTATAATCATCGGTTCGGATTCGGGATGGTTGATATTAGCGGGAATAATCGCTCTGCCTGAAGCAATTTCGTCTCTGACAAATTCCGGAGTAATGTATGTATCAGGCAAGTTTGCACCGAAGTTTTCCCCTTTATGAAATTTAATCTTTGATTTAAGTTCGTCGAGTTGTTGATTTTCCCTGACTGCTACATATTCCATTTCAGGAGTAATAATTCCCTTCTTTGCATAGTACATCTGAGTAATTTTTTTTCCTGACTTTGCAACAAATGGATTTCGATTTACATAGTCAAATCTTATGTTATCGAGTGATTTGTCATTTAATCTTTTTTTCCCGAAATCGGAACTTAAAGAATCGAGTTTTATCAGGTCGGGATTCGATTCTATCCATTCCTGACGGATTTTAGGAATACCTTTTCTAATATCAATTTTAACATGAGGGTCAGTATAGGGACCTGAAGTATCATAAACAGTCAAAGGTTCGTTTTTTTCTATATTGCCGTCTGAATCCAGAGTATCGTTAAGCCAGATTTGACGCATAGCGACATTTATATTATGGATTTTACCTTTGACATAAATCTTCCTGGAATCAGGAAAAGGTTCAAGCAGGTCACTTTTCAATATTGGTTTAGTTTCTTTGTTCATTTATAATTCATTTATTATTAAACATTTATCCTCCCTGAGCGGCCTGAATAACAATAATCCTGTCATTATTTTTCAGAATATATTCATCGATATTCTTTTTAGTAACAATACTATTATTAACCGCTACGGCGATACCTTTTTGTTCATAGAGATTCATAGATTCGAGCAAATTTTTCAAAGTACAGGTATCGTCGACCGTTTTTTCAATATCATTAACAAAAATAATCATATTAAAATTTTTTATTTTACCCGAATTTAGTCCTGCCCACCCTGTCATCTCAAACTCCCTCCCAGTCATCCGAGCGTACACTCTGGGTCACTTGTTTCAGGATCTCTCCTGACTTTAATTAGGACTTTAATCAGGAAATAAATGTCATTAAATCAATAAACATATAAAAGTCAGAAACAAAGTAATAAAGTGTAAATATAAAGCATTAAACACAATAACATTAACAATAGCAAACACAACAACGGAGATAAGAGAATATTTTGACTATTAAATTATTTTGAGAAGTGATAATTTAGTTTTTTAAAAAAACATTCCGGAATGTTTCTGAAATATTTAAAAATAATATTTTCAAAAGACAAACAACAAGATTCCGATGAGAATCCTGATACTTTAAAAATTTCAAGACTGGAATCGTTGAGCGATGATGTCTTCAGCATTGTAATGACACTTATGATATTTCAGCTTCAGATTCCGTTTTGGGACGGGAACCTTAATTTAAACATAGATTATATATTAGAGAAAATTGCTCCGAAATTATTAGATTATTTTATCAGTTTTGCGGTACTGGGACTCTACTGGATAAGACAGCAGGCACAATTAAAATATTTGATAAAAGCAAACAGAGTTGTACTGTGGATAAATATATTTTTCTTAATGTTCATCGCATTGATTCCGCTGTCAACAAGCATTTATGTGTTTAATTCTGATAACCAGATTGCTTTATTGATATATCTCGGAAATTTATCGATAAACGGAATTATTTCTTACATTCACTGGATTTATGTAACACACCAGAAACATTTAATAGACAAGAATCTTACTAAATTTGAGATAAAGTTTAACAGTGTTATGTCTATAACCATACTCGGCTATTTCATAATGATGATGTTTGTTTCTCTTTTTCATATCAGAATCAGTTTTTATTTAATAATACTGTCACCGTTTATATTTTATTTTATAAGGAGGACTTTAAAAGTAACAAGCAGGAAAATCGTAATTCATAAACATATTCATAAAAAAACTGAAGAATAAGTATATTTTTTTACTTCAAAAAAAATAGAAGTTTCAGAACTCTACGTAACGGGGTTTTTCTTTGAGGGATTCCATGTGCTCACCTTTTTTTCTCATATTTCTTGATATAAAAATACTAATTACTATCAAAACAAAAGATATAAATGTAGTAACTACTCCTGTTATAACAGCCATTCTGAATCCGGGAATTAATTCAATTTCGAGAGTTTGTGTTTCGCTCGGGTCATACGCTTTCGAAATCTGTTCGGCAGTAAGTACGGAATTAAAAGCAAGAACAGAAAATGAAACTCCGAGTGCATTTCCAAGATTAAAAAATGTTCTCATTATACCCGAAACAATACCTGTTTCTCCTTCCGGGGCGAGTCCCAGTACCATATTATTGTTGGGAGAAATAAACGCAGCAAAGGAAAATCCCATCAGTGCGAGAAAGACAATTGCAAATAATAAACCATTATATCCGAGCGTAAAAGTAAAAAATAAACCGGCTAAAGAGGCGGTTAACATTGCAACAGCACAGATTTTTTCAGATGCAATTTTATCTGAAAGTTTACCCGAAATCGGGGCAACAATAACAAAGATTAAGGAAAAAAATATCATAACAAATCCTGCCTGGTCGGTAGTTAATCCTCTTGTATGAATGATGTAAAACGGCATCATAAAATTATTTCCTGCCATAAACATTATACCGAAAAGAGTCGAAAACAGTGCGAGTGTAAGTTTTTTATTTTTAATCAGTTTCAGACTGATGACCGGATATCTGTATGTTTTTTCCCTGATCAAGAAAAGAACAATGAAAAGTATGCACAAGGCAAGACTTATTAAAGTCTTGGAAGATAACCATCCTGCTTTCTGTCCGATATTCAGAACATAAATGAGAAGAATAATACTCAGGAAACTGAAGAGTACACCGATATAATCGAATTTATATTCCTCAGTTTCACTATGTACAATTTTGTCATCGGGAAAAACCTTTGAAACAATAAAAAAAGCGGCTATTCCGATAGGAATATTAATAAAGAAAATCCAGTTCCAGTTAAGATATTGAGTAATGATTCCACCGAGCGGTGCTCCGACAGATAGTCCTATTGCAGAAACCATCGAAAAAACGCCGTATGCAGAACCTCTTACGTTCACCGGCAGGAATTTAGGAATAACGGCAGGCACGTTAGAATAAAGCATAGAAGCACCTATTCCCTGCAGACATCTGAACAGAACAAGCATATGAAGGTTAGAGGAAAGTCCGCATAATAACGAACCAAGAATAAATACTATATAACCTGCCATGATAATTCTTTTCAATCCCCTTCTGTCCGCAAGTTTTCCAAAAAGGAGCAGGGTCCCTGTAAGAAATACCTGATAAGACAAAACTACCCTCGATACTTCATTTGTCGAAACTTTAAATTGTGATGCAATTTCCGGAAGAGAGATATTCACAATTGAAGCATCGAGAATAGACATAAAGGCGGCAATTCCTACGCTTGCAATTACCCAGTTTCTTTTTGAACTGTCTGTTATTATTTGAGAGGACATATTAATAAATTTATCGGTAACATTAATTATTTAAACCTTTATCAATTTCTTTATTTATTGCGGGTATGCCTTCACTCATCCACTTCGGCATTGGTTCGCCTTTCAGATAATGGTCGAAGAATTGTTTCATTCTTATGGACAGATCAACCCGGTTTGGCCATTTAGTCAGATTATGCTGGTCGTCATTATATGTCAGCATCCATACTTTCTTATCCAATCTTCGCAATGCATTAAAAAATTCAATTCCCTGCTGCCATGGTACTGCTCCGTCTGCATCGTTAGCCATTAAAAGTAAAGGAGTCGAAATTTTATCCGCAAGGAACAGAGGAGAATTCTTTATATACAGACTAAGGCTGTCCCAGAGAGTAACTCCGATGCGGCTCTGTGTATCTTCATACTGATGGCTTCTCACAATACCGGACTCGAGTCTTATACCTCCGTAAGCACTTGTCATATTAGCTACCGGAGCACCCGCCATTGCACATTTATAGAAATTCGTTTGTGTAACTATATAAGCCACCTGATATCCGCCCCAGCTCTGTCCCTGAAGTCCGACGTTATTTTCATCTATAAATCCGAGACTGATTACATAAGCGGTGCCGCTCATTACATATTTAAGTGCACTTTCACCGGGATACCCTATATCATAGGAAATATCGGGAAGGAATATAACATATCCGTTACTGTTATATAAAGGAAAATTTATTACCGAACGGGAAGGTGCTACCGGGTAGTAATAATTAATTCTGTCTGTATATTTTTCATAAAAATAAACAATCATCGGGTATTTATTCTCCGGGTTAAAATTCTCCGGTTTATACAATATGCCTCTCATGTCTTCATTATTCGGTCCTTTCCATTTAACAAGTTCTGCTGTACCCCACAAATACTTTGTCTGCTGCGGATTGGCATCGGAAATTTTTTCCTGACCGGAAAAATCAATATTACTGTTCCAGATATTATTAAACTCCGTGTAAGTACATTTCTGCCATATGATTTTATCTGCTTTTTTAGATTTCTTAAGACCGGAAAAGTGATAGTCCTGAAAAATTAATTTTTTGGGTAGTTCCCCTGAATCAACTATGAGTGAGTAGTATCCTTCACTATAGTTATCTTCATTAAATGATTTAAGTAAAATTTTCTCATCGTTTTTTATAAAAATCTCCTCTGGATCCAATTTTATGTATCTGTACCTTGTTTGAGATTCTCTGCCTTCTGTTAATTTTACCGGTAACTCTGAATTATCAGGACTGAATTTCCAGATGTCGAACCTGTCATAAATCAAAACATAACTGTCATTTTGAATCCAGCCTCCGATTCCGTAAGGCTCGGGAGGATTAGGCATATCCCAGAGTTCATCACAAAATTGCAGGTGAATGGATTTTGTCAGCTGATAGTATTCATTTTTGATATTAGAATAGGAATAATAGGAGCTGTCATCTGAATTAAACCACAGTATATAATTTCCGCCGGAAGATATCCAAGCACGGTATCTTGCTTTTTCGAATATTAATTTTCTTTCGCCGGTCAAAACATTCACGGAATATATATCCGAATATTCCGGGTCGCACCAGGATTGCATTTTCAGGTAAGGTTTATATGATATTCCCGCTGCGTATTTCCCGTTTCCTTTAAGTGAAGTTCTGACAGTTTCAAGGGTTTTATCTTCAAGTTGAACAATTCTATTGACAACATCTGTCTTGTCCGTTAAATGATAAACGGCTCTGTAATTTCTCTTTTTTTCCTTCTCCAGCTCGTGAATTTGTTGTGTCTGAAGAAGCGGATCATCCCAGTGCCAGACATCGAGTTTTGCAATTTCATCATCAGGTATTGTATCTTTTGGCGGCTGTAAAATTTTCGGAGCTGTCCCGAAATATAACATTGTTCCGTCTTCGGAAAAATTCAAATTGGCATGTTCGCTGATTTCCCAGTCATAAGGTATTCCTGTTGAATTCATATCTGCAATTTTTCTGACTTTATTTTCAGCCGCAGACCAGTAAAACAGACCGTAGCGCTTTACTTCCGCTGTATCAGGCGAATATATAAATGCGGATTGGGTTCCTTTATCGTCCAATGAAATATTTTTTATATAACCCTGTGATTTGAATATTTCCTTTTCCTTTTGTTCCCGGGTGTCAAAAAGCGTAACAGAAGAAGTATCGTTTTTACCTTTCTTCAAAGTAATAAATCCAAGTTTACTGCCGTTTTTAGAAAAAGAAAAGTTCGAAACATCGGCAAATTCAAATTTTTTTGATGTAACAGGATTCAGTACTATAAACTCATACGTTTTAATATTACTTCTCGAAGCAGTATCTTTTTTATTTTTAGAATTTTCTAAAGTGAAAGCAGTCCAGGAAGCATTTTCTTCCGGTACCTTAAAGGAAACAAGGTTACCGCTTTTAAAGTAAGAATCAATAAATAATTCTTTACCTCCTAAGTTTAAAAAGGAAACCACTCCGAAAGAATCTTTGGGCATTTGTTCTTTCTTCTTTTTTTCAAGTTTAGCTTTTCTGGTTGAATCTTCGGGCGGCTTAATTTTAAATGCAATAAAATCGGAATTGGGAGAAAATACCGCATCATATCCTCTTTTTATCGTATCGGACTTTTTATTGAATAAATTGACAAGTATCAGATTACCATCCCCTTTGCCGGGATTTAATTCGTATGAAACCCATTTTCCGTCAGGAGATATCATGCTATTATCGATTTTCTCCCATAGGTTGTAAAGCGAATGGTTAAGAGGAACTTTTCCGGTCGTATCTCCCTGAAAAGTAACACCTGATAATTCAGATGAGGAACTTCCATTCACCGGTTCCGTGCATTGAGGATACAGACTACATGAAAATAATAATATAAAAAATAAAGTTAAAATAGATTTTTTCATAGAAGGAAAAAAATTTGGTTAGTAAGCATATGTAAAAATATTGCTTATCGGAAAAAATAACAACTCAAAATAACAAATTAAAATAACATATATGATAAATTAAATGCGGACAGTATCCATCGAAATGCAGACGTATTTTTTTTTGAAAAGAAGAATTTAATATTTGGGAATCAGATGCAGGTGTGCATGCATAATTGATTGACCCGCCTTTCTGCCAATGTTTATCCAGACATTGAATCCCGAAGGACTAAATTTATCGCTTACGTATTTTTGTGATTGAAATAATAATTCGTTAATTGCTTTGACTTCATCCGGAGTCGAATCGAAATAATTTTCATAATGCCTGAAAGGAATAATTAACAGATGCCCGGGAGAAACAGGATATTTATCATTTATTACAAAAGCAGATTCATTTTTAAAGATAAATTTTGATTCGGTTATTGTACAAAAAGAGCAGGACTGATATTTCATTAGTGTTTTAAAATTTAATTTTTTTTATTATTATATTTTTCATCAATAATACTCATAAGATATACGTTGATGTACTTACCCTCATAATATCTTGAATCTCTCAGCAGACCTTCGATTCTGAAACCCGATTTTTTATAGCATTCGATTGCAGAGATGTTCTCCTCGAAAACAAAAAGATAAATTCTGTGCAGACTATATTCTTCGAAACCGATTTTTAAAATATTACCTATCATTTGTTTACAGATACCTTTGTTTCTGATTTTCGGATTGCCTACAATAACCCTTGAAATACACGCTTGTTTATTCTCACTATCTATTCTGCTTAATTCTATATATCCTTGCATAATGCCGCTTTCATCAACCGCCTTGAATAATTTGTTGGATTGTAGTCCGGTTTCACTTTCGTTAAAGTAATTAGAAATACATTCATAAGTAAGGGGAAATTTAAATGTAGTACCTGTCCATAAAAATAAAGTTTCGGGAGAGTCTATCCAGTTAATAAGAGTATGAATGTCATGGTGTGTAAATTCTTCTAATTTAATCCGCATATTACCTGTCGCCCGAAAAAATCACCGAGATATCATTTTTCGAAAAAAAGTTAAATTTGAAATCGGCATAAGTAACAATATTAAAAAAACCTGCGTTAAGCATTAGTCTTACCATCTCGTTCCGGCATATAGGAAATTGAAGTGTACTATTTTCGAATGTCCGGTCAACGGCTTTTATGTACAATTTTGTATTAAATTCCACTTTATTGTCCGGACGAATATTATACTTTCTTTCAAATCTGATTTTTTCGTTATCGATAACAGGCAATTCTCTGATGTCATCCTCAAGAATTCTGTTATAGTTGATAATTTGTATTGCTATTTTCCCGCCGGGCTGAATTATCATATATGCCTGTTTCAGAAAATCAAAAATTTCATTTATGTCTTTCAAATGAGATAGTGTATTTCCAAGACATAAGAGTAAAATAAATCTTGATTTTATGAATTCGGCTCCAATGTCAAGAATACTTAAATTTTTTAATTTGGCAGATAAATTAAGAGATGAAATTTTTCCCGCGGCAATGTTCAGCATATCATCGTTAACATCAATGCCGGTAACATCAATTCCTTCTTTCGAAAGAGTTACAAGCAGCTCCCCTGTAGCGCAACCGGCATCAAGAATACTGCCTTTTTTACCGCCGAGGATGGATTTTACAAAAGTAATTTTGTCGGTATTGAGGGGAAAAATATCGTCATAAAACGGAGCTGTTGTTTTATATGATTCCATAAAAATCCTCTAATAAAGTTTAAGTTTGTCAACCCGCTTCCTGTTTCAGAATCACTGATTCGATTCTGCAGGATGTTCTGAAATTTTTTCAGTTCGGGCTAAATGTTGATTAAGTACAGTTAAAAAATAAACTGTTTCACGATTGTGCAGAAACAGCCGTTAATATATCGTATATAATTGATGTATATAATTTAATAAATTAAAAAATTAATTTTTATGTATATTTTTTTCAAACAAAGAGAGTTATTAGTCAAGAGTTGTGTTGGATGAAGTGTATTGAGGTTATTGGATAAGTAATCCTTCGATTATACTTATTATTTCCTCTGATTCCGGTTTTACGTTACTTTTAAATCTGACAACGACATTTCCGTTCTTATCCACAATAAACTTCTCAAAATTCCAGCTTATGTCTCCTGCCGGTTCGAACTGAATTAATCTTTCGTACAGAGGGCTCCTGTCCTCACCAAGAACCTTTATCTTATCGAACAGTTGAAATGTAATATTGTAATTGGTTCGGCAGAATTCTGCAATTTCTTCATTGGTACCAGGTTCCTGATTTTTGAAATCGTTACACGGAAATGCAAGTATCTCAAAACCCTGACTGTTAAACCTGTCGTATAATCTTTGCATCCCTTCATACTGAGGCGTATATCCGCATTTGGACGCTACATTTACTATCAGTAGAACTTTCCCGTTGTAATCTGATAATGATTTTTCCGTCCCGTCAATGGTTAAAACCTTTAAATCATTTATATTTATGGAATCTGAATTTTGTTCACTGTAGCTGTACGAGGAATAAGAATTATACGGTTTAAAAAGATAAACGAAAAGAAGTAAAATTATTATTACCGCCGAAATTAAAAAAATATTTTTCATAACTTTATTTTTTTAAAAATTCTAAACAAAAAAAACATAGAAAAAAATTCCGTGAATTAAATCACAGGCTACATAAGTGCATAAAGGCAAAGATGTTAATTATTAATTATTTACTATCTTAATTTAAAATGATTTTTTATATTTAGAAAAATTTAACTACAAGGAGCAAAATATGAAATCGAGAATTTTAACTTACCTTTTGGTTTCAGCCTTAATTATTTTCTCATCGGTAAACTGCGGAAAGAAAGAAAAAAAAGTATTCGATACAAAACCCGTATCGATTAAGATTTTTGATATACCGCCGGGCGCAGACCCGAATGTACCTGCCGAACAGGGCGGCAGCGGATTTAAAGGAGAGGGCTGGGAAACAAAAACGGATGTTAACATAGCGGGTAATCCGAATGCAACAAAAGGTGGAAGTCTGGTAATAGCTATAAAAGCTTTTCCGGCAACTTTGAGGATTATAGGAAAAGACGCAAACTATCAGTTTAATGTAATGACAAAGGGTTTAATTTATGAAACTTTACTGGGACAGGACCCGGTAACAGACGAGTATATTCCTTCATTAGCGACTCACTGGAAAATAATGGACGATAAAAAAACATTTAAATTCCGAATTAATCCGGATGCAAGATGGGCTGACGGAAATGCAGTAACAACAGAAGACGTAATTGCAACTTATAAACTGCTTGCTGATTCGACAACTCTTGACCCGCTTACGGTCGAATCAATGAAAAGATTCGAACCTCCTGTTGCCGAAAGCAAATATATATTCAATATTAAAGCAAAGGAACTTGATTTCAGATTGTTTTATGAGTTTGCAACAACGTTTTACATATTACCTTCGTATTATATAAAAACTCTTAGCGGAAAAGATTATTTAGATCAGTACCAGTTTAAATATATACCCGGAAGCGGACCTTACCTGATAGACAGTAATGACGTAAAAAAAGGTCAGTCAATTTCCGTCAGGCGAAGAAGCGACTATTGGGCTGAAAAAGAGAAGCAAAACACGGGATTATATAATTTTGATTATATAAAATTTGATATAATCGGAGATGATGCTTTATTATTCGAAAAGTTCAAGAAAGGAGAAATTGATATAATAGAGGTTACGAGCGCAAAAAGATGGTCGGAGCAATTTGATTTCGATGAATATAACAGAGGCTTAATTTTAAAGAGGAAAATTTATAACGAATACCCGAGAGGTGTACAGGGTCTGACAATGAACATGAGAAAACCGCCTTTTGATGATATCAAAATAAGAAAAGCATTTTGTTATGCATATAACAGAATGCAGTTTAACGAAAAGTTATTTTATAATTTATATGTCCCGTTGGCATCGTATTTTCCGGGAACAGAATTTGCCAACCCCGAAAATCCACTGACAGGTTTTAATCTCGATTCCGCTAAAATGCTGCTCGAAGAAGCAGGCTGGAAAGATAAAAACAGCGAAGGGTATTTAGTAAAAGACGGTAAAGTTTTTCAGACAGAACTACCATTTATTCAGGGAATGGACAGATATCTGACAATTTTTCAGGAAGACTTGAAAAAAATAGGAATAAAATTAAATCTGAAAGAAATAGACGGTCCGACTCTGTTCAAATTAGGCAATGAAAGAAATTTTACATTACTCCCTATTAACTGGACAGGACCGAGAGTTCCGAATCCGACAGGAATGATGGAATCCAGGATGGCAGACATCCCGAATACTACTAATTGGCCCGGTATTAAGGATAAAAGAATAGATGAGCTTCTTCAAAAATACTTGGAAACTTTTTCTCTGAAAGAAAGAGTCAAAATATTAAGAGAAATCGATTACATCGCCTGCAATATTTATGCTTACATATTCGAATGGTATGCTCCGTTTCAAAGAATAGCATACCAAAACAAATTCGGATATCCGGAAGGAATCATCGGAAAATATTCGGATTTTCTTACAGCCACATCTATGTGGTATAACGACGGAGAAAAAGCAGCATTATACGACAAAGCTGTGTTAGACAAAAATATTACAATTCCATCCGGAGAAGTTGATAATAAATACTGGTTACAACAAAAATAAAATAGATAATATTCTGAATTTTTTCAAAATATGACATCATATTTCATAAGAAGATTTTTATTAATAATTCCGACATTCATAGGAATTACTTTAATAACATTTTTAGTCCTGCAGATAGTACCCGGCGGACCTCTGGAGATGGAGCTGATGAAATTACGCATGGGCGGAACGGGCGGAGAAACCGGAAGTACACAACTGACAAGTGCAAATATACCGGAAAGCGCCCTGCAGGAAATGAAAGAGTTCTACGGATTCGATAAACCGGTACATATAAGGTATATAAACTGGTTAGGAAATTTGCTTACAGGAGATTTAGGAAAATCTTATGTTCATTCCGAACCTGTATTACAGGTTATAGCAGACAGATTTCCGGTTTCTATCTATTTCGGGTTGATTGGTTTTCTGCTGACCTACATTATCTGTGTACCTCTCGGGGTTGCAAAAGCTGTAAAAAACGGAACTTCGTTCGATTTTATTTCTTCATTCCTGGTATTTATGGGATATTCTATCCCCGGCTGGGCATTCGGTGCATTGATGCTGATTGTGTTCGGCGGCGGAAGTTTCCTTGACATATTTCCTCTCGGCGGATTCCGGTCGGAAGATTTCTCTCAATTATCTTTTTTTGAACAGGTGTGGGATCAGATACATCACACAATTTTACCTGTGGCAGCATACGCAATATCGAGTTTTGCTACTCTTACAATTCTGACAAAAAATTCAGTCATAGAAAATTTAAGTCAGGATTATATCCGTACGGCTTACGCAAAGGGGCTTTCCGACAGAAAAGTTATATTTAAGCATGCTCTCAGAAATTCCCTCATTCCTATTGCCACCGGTATTGGTAATTTTCTTGGAATAATACTGGCAGGAAGTTTATTGATTGAAAAAGTATTTAATATACAGGGTATGGGATTACTCGGCTTTGAATCAATCATAAAAAGAGATTATCCCGTAGTAATGGGATTACTTGTTATCTCCAGCCTTTTAATGCTGATAGGTAATATTTTATCGGATATGATTTATGCAATAATAGACCCGAGAATCAGATTTAAATAGTAAGTAAAAATGGAAAAAGGAGAAAAAAATAAAAAATACAAGGCGATATCGATATATAAAAAAAGATGGCGGAAGTTTAAATCTTTAAAAAGAGGGTATTATTCTTTTCTGGCATTAATCGTTTTGTATGTTTTATCATTTATCCTGCCTTTATTTATAGGACGCGACGCATTGATAGTAAAATATAACGGTGAGTATTACTTCCCGGTTTTCAAGTTTTACGAAGCAAAATTATACAATCAGAATATAACGGGGGAAGCAAATTACAGATTATTAAAAAAGCAGTTTCAGGAAGAGAACGGAGATAACTGGGTACTGATGCCTCTTTATCCGTACGGACCGAACGAAAATCTGCTTGAAGAGACCGAAGGAACTCCCCCTCATAAACCGTCAGCATCGCATATTTTAGGGACAGACGACAGGGCAAGAGATGTTTTTTCAAGACTTGCATACGGTTTTAATATTTCCATTTCATTTGCATTAGCCGTAACATTGTTTTCATTTCTTATAGGCATTATTATCGGAGCTGTATCGGGATATTACGGGGGTAAGGTTGATATTACAATACAAAGACTCATCGAGATTTGGATAACACTTCCGTTTTTATATATTATGATAATATTAAGTTCAATCATAATTCCGAATTTCACTTGGCTTGCAATAATAATGATACTATTCAGCTGGATGGGTATAACATTTTATATCAGGGGGGAATTTTTAAGGGAAAAATCAAAAGATTACGTAATTGCGGCGGTAGCAATGGGAGCTTCTAATACAAAAATAATATTTTCTCACATTCTGCCAAACTCTTTGACACCTGTTATATCATTTATTCCGTTTGCAGTTGTCGGTAATATAGCAATCTTGGTATCTCTGGATTTTCTCGGATTCGGACTGCCGCCGCCGACTCCGAGCTGGGGACAGTTAATGCAGCAGGGAATGTCTAATATTCAGAATTGGTGGCTGGTCGTATTTCCATTAGCTGCACAGTTTTTAACCTTGCTGTGTATAGTCTTTATCGGAGAATCTGTAAGAGAAGCATTTGACCCAAAAGTATATTCGAGATTAAAATAAGCAATGAAGAAAATAATTGACATAAAAGATTTAAGAACGTATTTTTTTATAGAAAGCGAAGACAGGGAAAAAGTAAAACTACACCGAAATAATCCCCTTTTAAAAAAATATTACGATAAGGATAAATCTTTAAGAAATAAAATTCCCGCTAAAGCAGTCGACGGAGTATCTTTTGAAATATATGAAGGAGAAGTACTGGGCATAGTCGGTGAATCAGGTTCGGGAAAATCAGTTACCGCATATTCGATTAACAGGTTAATACCTGACCCTCCGGGAAAGATAATTTCGGGTGAGATAATCTTTAAAGAAACAGATTTATTAAGACTATCTATTGAAGAGATGAGAAAATACAGAGGAAAAGAAATAGCGATGATATTTCAGGAACCGATGACTTCGTTGAATCCGGTTTTAAAGATTGAAACACAAATTTCGGAGGTAATACTTCAGCATGAAAAAGTCGGTAAAAGCGAAGCTGTAAAAAGGTCAATTGAAATGATGGAACTGGTAGGAATTCCGGATTCGGCAAAAAGAATAAAAGAATATCCGCATAAGTTCAGCGGAGGTATGAGACAGAGAGTAATGATAGCAATGGCACTCGCCTGTAATCCTTCTTTATTGATAGCAGACGAACCAACAACGGCACTGGATGTTACAATTCAGGCACAAATACTTGAGCTTATGCTGCGCATAAAAAATATAAAACAGGACTCGGCAATAATTCTGATAACGCATAATCTCGGAATAGTGGCGGAAATCTGCCGGAAGGTATTGGTAATGTACGGCGGGAAGATACAGGAGAAAGCCGTAACCGGAGATATTTTCAACAATCCATTGCATCCCTACACTCGAGGGCTTCTTGAATCGCTGCCGGACCCTGATAAAAAAGTTATGAGTATAGATTCGGATTTGGGAAAACAAAGAAAAAAATTAGTTGCTATACCCGGATTAATACCCAATATATTGGATCTGCCCGACGGCTGCAAGTTTTGCACAAGATGTAAAGACGTAATGGACGTTTGCAAAGAAACCGAACCTGAACTTATAGAAAAAGAAAACGGTCATTTTGTCAGATGCCACCTGTATAATTAAAAACGAATTAAAAAAGAAAATGAAACCGGAAAACATATTGGAAGTCAGGAATTTGTATGTAAAATTTCCGATTACGGGCGGCATTATGCTCCGTAAAAAAGGAGAAGTGAAAGCCGTCGACGATGTTAGTTTTGAAATCAAAAAAGGCGAAACATTAGGACTGGTGGGAGAGTCCGGATGCGGAAAATCAACTATCGGTAAAGCAATAATAAATGTGTTGAACTTTGCAACGCCGGATACTGAGATATCGGGGGAAATATTGTTGAGAACTGAAGATAAAGAAATAAACATTTTGAAATTGAATAACAGGAAAATGAAAAAGTACCGGGGCTATATACAGGTAATATTTCAGGACCC
>Ga0194125_10005713_pt1 | contig 18798 bp, 37 predicted proteins | sample TA2KigC250mmetaG_FD_148626 | JGI IMG/M metagenome (GOLD analysis project Ga0194125, IMG submission 148626) | Freshwater microbial communities from Lake Tanganyika, Tanzania - TA2015034 Kigoma Deep Cast 250m | ecosystem: Environmental > Aquatic > Freshwater > Lake | place: Tanzania: Lake...
GATTATTTCTTTGATACAAATACTGGATGTAAAAGAATACAAATTTTTGATTCGGATGAAACAACAAATCTCGATTATGAGGTTGAATATTGCAATAATACAGAAGACAACGAAGAAGCCGTCTATCATGTCAGAGTACCTCAAGTGGATGGTAATTCCTCAACAGACCATATTCATATTGCATATGGCAATGAACCTAATGGCATTGATATGGATAATAAGATTGGAGTTTGGGATAGTAATTTCAAAGGCGTGTGGCATTTGGGGGATAATTCATGGGGTAGTTCACCAGAAGCAAAAGATTCAACGATCAATATAAATAATGGAACAAATACAGGTTCGATTGATGCTGTGGGACAAGTTAGGAGAGGAAGAAATTTTGATGGGTCGGATGATAAATTAATTACAACATATACGGACTCTTTAGGAATAACAACAAGTTTTACTTTTAGTTGTTGGGTAATTCCCGATACTTTGACAAATGGAAGAATTGCAATCAAAGACCCAAATTCCGGAGCGTTAAATAGATTTTTCTACATTGCTCATAGAACAACAGACAAAATACTTAGCAAGGTGCTAAATGCAGACGGTTCTGTGGAAAGCACTATTACATCTAATGGAGATGTACTGGCAGAGTCTCCATACTTTATTTCATTATCGTATAATACATCAGTAGGCTCGATTCTTTATTTGAGTGGGATTCAAGATAATACTTCGAACATAAAACCAACTATTACTCCTAATAATTCCCAACCTTTGGTATTTGGTAATTCACAAGCAGGGGATAGTCCATACGACGGTACTATTGATGAGGCACGTTTATCAAATATAACTCGCTCTGCCGACTGGCTCAAGTTAGAATATTACTCCATGAAAAAGACCAACTGGAATGGGGATTCGTGGCTTACATGGGGTAGTCAAATAGGTGGTGGAGTTACAAAAGGTTGGGGTATGATTTTAGGACAATAAAATGAACGATAACGAATCAAAGGCATGGCATCAGGAGCTTATGGAATTATATAAAATTCCTGATATTGATAATTACGAATGTTGTAAATGTGTATTTTTTGGATTATTTAATAAACTAAGAGCAGACGTTCATACTGATTATTTTCACGGTTCTTTCGAGTTATCTATAAATTTCTGTCCACATTGCGGAAGAAATATGTTAGAATTTCGTGAGATGGCTAAGAAGATAATCTCTGAAACGAAGATATGAAATGGAAATTATAAGCTCAATAATAGCACTTACCTTTAACCCCTTTACCCTCCTGATATTTTTAATCCTCAACAATAAGAAAAAGAAAAGAGATAATGATATATGGGCTAAACATCAAGGTAGAGGTTGTTAATGCAACATATTGATTACATGAAAATAACCTTTGGATTATCTTATTTATTAACAACATTAATCTTATGGGTATTTTATGGCTGATTTTGAAAAAGCAGTAGAAAAACTATTCATTAAAGAAGGTTACAAATCTGACGATAAAGATGATTCTGGCGGTCTGACAATTTGGGGAATCGCATCATTATACTTTCCTTATGAAGTCAAAGTTATGGCTTCTATGCAACCAGAAGAAGCTAAAGAATATGTAAAGGATATATATAAATCTCATTATTGGGATAAGTTAAAAGGTGATGAAATCGAATCTCAGGAAATAGCTGAAATGCTATTTGATATGTCCGTGAATGCTGGAGTTGTTAATACAATTACAATGATGCAAAAAACGATTAATGGGATTATGAAACGTATACATAATACAATAATTGGTAATCTTTCAGAAGATGGCATCCTTGGCGATAAGACTTTAGAGTCCATTAACTGGTTTCGTGACAAATATGATAATGCCATAAAAAATGCGTTTATCGCTAAAAGAGTACAATACTATATGGGAATAGTTGATATGTATCCGAAAAATGCAAAATACTTATTAGGATGGCTTAATAGAGTTGACTGATTTAATTGAACAATTTAAACAATCATCGGTAGGCCGAAGACAATTATTCCTTATCTGGCTTGTTAAAAACTTCTGTAATCTTTTATGCGGTATGATTCAAGAAATTCCATCGAAATATTGTAATTCACCTTGTCGGCAAAATAAATCTCAGGATAAAACAGAATGGGCACAAAAATAAAACGAAAATTCAAAATCTGCGAATGTGGTAATGGAACTTATCAAGAAGATGGAATTTGTATTATCTGTAAGTTAGGTCTAAAATGAAAAGGAAAATATATGGACATGTTTGAGTATAACGAAATAGCAATAATTATTGTAACAGTCATCGGTGGCATTACTCTTTATCTATTAATTTCAGGAACGATAAAACACTTTTCAAAACGCCTTGCAGATGCGGTTACTAATAGTGAACTAAATAAAGTATTAATAGAACATAACATAGTACATAAAGAATTTAACGAAAGATACGTTGATTTTCTAAAAGACCATGAGAAAAAACACGAAAGAATCCAGTTTGTATTTGATAAACTTGAATCAAATCAACAAAAGCTAAGAGATACATTACCAATAGATTATGTCAGGTCGGACATCCACGAAAAGGACATCCAGCGGATTGAAGCTAAATTAGACCTGATTGATAATAAATTGGATAAACTTATTATGAAGGAGGTTTAAATTGGAAACAAAAAAGTGGTACGCATCAAAGACAGTATGGGGAGGTATTCTGGTTATAGTTTCTCTGATTCTAAGAGCACTAAATATTAGCGAACTAACACCAGAAGAACAGTCTCAGATTGTTGATAAGATAGTGTCAGTTGTTAATATCGGGATGGAATCTATCGGTGCTGTTCTTGTTATTATCGGCAGGATCAAGGCTGAAAAGAAACTTACCAGATGACCTTAATCTACATTTTAGTAGGAGTTCTTTACCATGTTGGCCTTGCCTGTTTAGGAATATTTCTTTACCGAACAGGTAAGGCCAAGGGTAAGGTTGAGGCTGAAAAAGAATGGAGTGTAAAACTTTATGAGAGTAAGATTGAGATGGCTAAAAAGTTGTATTCCAGCGTTGATAACATTAATTCTAATCTCAATATCAGGATGCAACACCCTCAAGTGGGAGACAAAGAAAATCCCGAAGCCTGAGCTTCAGTATGGGTGGGTCTGTTCTTCCCTTGAAATCAACGGAGTACAAGAACCTGTCCAATGTATGATTGATGATGACGCTAAAAAAATCATGATGTACCTATATATGCTTGAACAGAATCCTTAGATTTAAAAGGAGAAAAATAATTTTGGAAAAAACAAAAGACAATAACGAATGTAAAAATTGTTTAGTTCTAAAAGAAGCACTTAAAAAAGCATTGTTTCTAAAACAACGTGTTATTCGTAAATGTATTGAATTTGATCCAAGTGCAGGGTCAACTTATGAATACTGTTGGACAAAAGAAATGCAAGAATTAGCAAAATTAGCAGATGTTGATATTAATAAACATGATTGTAGTTTTTATATATAAATAGTTCCTATCTTACCTATCGAAACAAACTATTTGACTTTCCCTTGAAAATCAGTAAAATGAAGTTATGGTAATCATGAATCAAAAACCCTTCTCCCTTATAGACGCTTTAAGACCGCCATTTCTCAAAGTCAAAAAGGAGTTTCCTTCTTTATTGACCATGATTACCAGAGAAATGGCGGTCAAAATAAGGAGATTACAATGGGCAATCCTGAAATAAAAAATAGATTTATAGTTGACCTTTCAGGGGCTAAATATCAAGAACCTCTTTTTTTACCCGATTCGTATCTTTTGAAATTACAACTTTTTTTACCCGATTTATATCTTTTGAAATTACAACCACCGGATACAAAACTAAGGGCTTGGAAATATCTTAAAGATGGGAAATCGCCATATCAGAATTTTATATATGAAATAGGAAAAACATATCAATTTGATTGCAATAAAAATGAACAAATTTTATGTGCTGAAGGGTGTAATTTAGCAACACTTACATGGTGTTTAAAAAATTTTTCGGATGCAGATGAATTCTGGGAGTTTGAGGTTGAGGTTAAAGATTTAATTGTCCCATACGCAACAGATGGAAAGTTCAGAGCAAAGAAAGCTACAGCTTTACGAAAAATTGACAGGAAAGAAGCTGTAGGGCTACTTTTGAAAGCGATGGGAAAATAATATGACAGTAATCGAAAAAGAAAGATTGATAAAGACCAGAATCGAGAGAGACCAGATGCTTGACCTGATAATCCTCATTCTATTTATCCTCCTCGGTTTTGGGCTAAGTTTTCTGGCGGGCTATCTATGCTGAAACTAATTTTCTGGCTTAGAAAACACTTTCTCAAACAGTCAATAACTGAAATACCGCTACACAAACGGATACGGGTGTTGGCACTAATGAAAGGAAGGCAATGATTAAGTTTCTCAAATGTGTCCCCTTAAAGGATGGTACTTTTACAATAACCCTTCAAGGCGATATTGAGACTGATGAGATTGCTTTGATACGGTTACGAGGCAGACCGATTAAAATTCTTGAGGACACTATAGAGCCTCAAGAAAATATTGCAGAATTGATAAAGGAAACAAAGGATATTCTTCTTAGTATAGATACTAAGTTGAAAATATTAGATTCTTTTAAGGAAGGGGAAAAAGAAAATGTTAACTCTTGATGAAGCCTTTTTATTGCTTTGCCATCCTGAAGGTAAGAAAATTCCTCTTCAGAAAGTTCGAGAAATAATCCTTAATACAGACATTCTTTACGTTACAAACCAGAGATTCATTGAAATCTTAAAACCATTTATGCCTATTGGATGGGATGGATGGGATTAGATGCCTACCATCGATTATAGATTAAAGGACGGTCAAAGAGTATCTGGTGTAACTACAATCATAAGTCAAAATCTTGGCTGGAATAAACAGCAATTAATGTACTGGGCTAATCAAGAAGGGCTTGCTGGTAGGAATCATAGAGATACTTCTCAAAAAGCTGCGGATGCTGGCACAATCGGTCATTACTTAATTGATTGCCACATCAAAAACCGCACACCAGATGTTGAACAATTTAAAACGTCTCCAGAGATTATATCACTTGCTGAAACCTGTCTCCTTAATTTTCTTGAGTGGTCGAAAGGGGTTAATTTGAGGGTTCATATAACAGAAATAAATCTTGTATCAGAAATATTCCAATTTGGAGGCACACCTGACTGCATAGGCTATATTTCTGATAAACTGGCTCTCCTCGATTGGAAGACATCTTCAGGAGTTTATGAAGATATGTTAATACAGCTTGCAGCTTACCGTATGTTATGGGAAGAAAATAACATCAAAATGTCACTTGATGGCGGATTTCATTTATTGCGTATCAGCAAAGAAGAGGCTGCTTTTCATCATCATCATTGGCATTCATTGTCAGATGCATGGGAAGCATTTAAGGCAGCATTGGAGTTACATAAATTGCATAAAATTTTAAAAAAGAAATTATAAAAAGTAAGGAAGAATGTCACAATGAAAAAAGATGATGTAAATATTACAACAAAAAATTATGAATTTACTTGCCCAAAATGCAAAAGACATGAAGGCAATATTATAAATAAACAATTATTTCGTTACAATGCAAAAGATTGGGGATTAGTTTGTATTTTTTGCGGATGGGAAAAAGCATGGGAAGAAGCAAAAGACAAAAGACTTTTTTCATCTTTTTTATAAAGAAAGGAGTTAAAAAAGGAAATTTATGAAGGGGATGTAATAGAATCAACAGAAGATGGGAGGATAATATGGAAGGTTTAGCTGAAGAAAGTGCTACACAAGCACAGGGGATGATAAATAAAGAAGTTGAGAAAGCCTTAACGGTTTATGACGATATTCAAGGTCAGATTCAAAAAGTTGAGAAGTTATCACCAGCAGAAGCAAGGGTTATCCATGTTAATGAACTGCTTAAATCAGCTTACGAAAAGGCATCAACATTGATTCTAACTCAAGAAGAATCTGAGGCTTTGATGAAAGAATTTACTGATGATGAGATTGAGATTAAACCTACTGGGGAGCTTTATATTCCCCATATTTACATTAGAGAAAGATTAACGCAGGTACTGCGTCCTGGGCAGTGGACACCTGTTCTTAGAAGTATTAAAAAAGAAGGTAATAAATTAATGGCAGAAGTTGTTTTACTTATTAGGGGTACAATGTGCGGTGAGGCATGGGGAGCTATGGATTATTATCCCACAGGTCGTATGGATTATACAGACGCTCTTGAGGGTGCACAAGGGGAGGCAGTTAGGAGAATTGCAGCAAAGACGTTATCCTGTGGTTCACAGGTGTGGAAACCTGCGTTTTGTAGAGAATGGATAAAAAAGTATGGTGAGCAATATGAAACCACAGATAAGTATGGAAAAAAAGTTAAACGGTGGAAACGTAAAGATTCCGCTATGGTTGAAGAATTAGAGCCAGAATCTAATGTGGAATCCAATGAAAAACCAAAACAAGTTATCGTTATCGGCCTTGTAGATGAGGTGCAGAAAAAACAATTAGGGAAGGTTATATTATATCTCATAACTGTTGATAACATTAAATATTCCACATTTAAAAAAGAATTTGCAGAAAAGGCCAATAATGCAAGAATATCTGGTTCTAAGGTAGAAATTATACATGAACAGAACCAATATAATTCTATCATAGACCTGAAAATCATAGACATATGAGATGAATCAAAAGATTAAATGCTATATGACGGACAATTTTAAACAATGTTGTTGCCAGTGTGCCTACCATTGGGAGGATCATTTTCATTGCCGCGATACTTTCTATGACGGAAGAATGGTCAGAAAAGTGCTCGAAACTCATTATGAAACCGACAAGTGCATTTGTGGGATTCAAAGGGGTTGGATATGTGCTAATCCTGGAATGTATCCTCGTGCCCATTCTAATTGGCCTGAGCATTCAATCGGGTGTGAATGTTTTGATAAGAAGCAAAATTGGCAGGGAGTCGCAAAGGAGGACTGAATAAAATGGGAAAACCAGATAACGACATGGCTAACCAGCGGGGCGTAATACTATTAGTGGAACGCCTGAGCAACAAGCTTAAAGCCTATTTACCGCACTTGCCTTTTATAGGCTTTGGGGTAGACCGCTTGTACGATTCTACCTTGACGGGTTTCGGCCCAGGCTTGCCTACCCTTTCAGGTCTGCATTTGATGTTAGCCAAATTACACACCTCCTTCCAGACGATTAGTGACCGTCCCGTTGTCAAACGGTTTAACCTGTCTGAAAGTTTGGGGGCACTCAGGCGTTCCACTGAAGACATTAGTCATTTTATGTCTGTATTTTATTCATTTAAGCATTACGCAGCTTTCATATTTCTTGCATTTTTTTTGCCAGTCTTCATATTTATTCCAATGGATGCTGAAAGCGTCCTTATTCCTCAGCAGTATTTTGATGGTCGGGATAAGGGTTTTATAGAAAGACTCATAAGCATCGTTATGCCGTTCTCTTTTAGTCTTTCGCCTTCCGAAGTAATAAGAGACAACGGCAGCAATAAGAATAAACAGGATATCAGTTGCCTCAATAGTTCCCCACCCAAAGAAAGAGGACTGGAGTGGTGGCAGTTGTTGATTATATGCTATGTGGTTGGGCATCTTTTTTATATCCTTGGGCGTGATTCAGTATGATTAATCATTGCTGTAACGACAAAAAACATTGGTGGCTATTAGCCATCCAGTGGATTTATTTGTTATGAGTTTTCTTATTAATTTTATATTGTTTAGATTGCCCAATGAAGGCAAAAAATACCCACTGTGGGAGATATGGTTATTGGTTGCTGGCATAAAAGCATTTACACATTCATTAGTATTAGGTGAGAATTTATCTTTTGCTGTTAAATTCATGTTTTTTTATTGGAAGGGGTTAATAATCCGTGATTCTCACGCTCCGCATAACCTGTGCGGGCAAGGAGGTTTAAATGAAAAAGAAAGACACTAAACCGCATCAGGTTCATGCGGTTGTTATCCTAAAGCATTATGGATATGAAGAAGCCTATGCAGATGGGGTTGAAGATGCATATTGGGTTTGTCCCCAATGTGGGGAATGCTTCACACCGGAATATACCGATGAAGAAAAAAATAATGATTCTTAATTTATGCTACTCAAAAACATATGCAAAAAAGTGCAAGTCCTCAACTTGAGGATGGCTACACTCGACTCGCGAATGAACTACTTGAAGCCATGGCACGTCACCGCCTGCCTGGCGAAGTTAGACAAATTATTGACGTGATCCTCCGTCTGACGTATGGCTATCAAAAAAAAACAGCATCAATTACGTTATCTCAATTTTCTCTTGCCACTGGACTCAAAAAACCAAACATCGTCCGGGCTTTAAATCGTGCTATAAACTCTAAAATCGTTATCAAAACTGATAACGGAAAATCTGTAAGTTATTGTTTTCAAAAAGATTATACAATTTGGAAATCATTATCAAAAAAGATAACAACTATGAGGATTTAAAGAAATGGATGACATTATAGCATTAATATCAATCTGGATACTGATAATATTTATAGGCATTAAAATATTATGAGTTATTGCTCTAACTGTGGGTATTTGTGGACAAGTTTAATTCAGTGCCATTGTGTTGGTTGTCATCAGCATTTCAAATCTGAGACATCCTTTAAAAAGCACAAAAGAGGCGGTCAATGCCTTGCAATAGAGGAAATGTTAGGGAAAAAGATGTTTTATGATGCTGAAAATAGGTATTGGATTACAGGGAAGATGCCAGATATAAGGAGAGAAGGCTAAATTTAGTGTTGCATTTGAAATTTTAGACCATAAAAGACAAAAAGTGACATATTATAAGGCTTCAATATTATAGTTCCCAAATTTTAATCTTGTAATAAGCTTCTATTAATTTTTTTTTCAGCCTGTAAACAGGTGTTCTAAATCCCTTGACATCTTCCACCACCATTTCTCCTTGCTTGTTTCTGTAAGTAAAATCACATACATATGTGAATATTCTCTTCCCATCTATAGCAAAGTCAAATGGATATTGCAATTCAAGGAAACTGATTTCTCCTGCTTTTTGAAGTAATAGGAGTTCACTATAGCGTTTAGCTTCTTTTTTGGAATGAAATCTTATTTCATCTACTATAGTAATTTTATTGTAATATTTGGCCTGCATGACAACCATAAGGAAATCTAAAGACGGCTCAACTTAGCGTTAGCCATCGTAGCACTCACATTCATATCCATGCTCAATGCCGCAAGCCACGTGCTGCCCTCTGTGTCCTCTGATTCGAGAACAGCGGTAACCGTTTTTTAATTCTTTTTCACATTGTTCGTAATGATTTATACTGATATAACATTCATTCAAACAAGCAGGCATAACATCTTCATTCAGCGGATTCAACGCCTTGTCTTGTTTTTCCATAAGTTCCTTTCTCACCGCTGCTGACGGTGTTATGTCTCTAAGTTAATATCGTTCACAATCTCATTGCCCTTGGAATCCCATCCATCACGTTTACGCCTTGCAAATAGTTCAAGGGGATTTAAGTCTCAGATATTCCTCGAACAATGCGTTAAGTCTCAGATATTCCTCGAACAATGCGTTAAGTTTTTCCCTGAACTCATTTGCATTATTTAGGACTCCATCTTCTCTTGTTTTCTCTTTCGGAAAATTCTTAAAAGGCATCAAAAAAACCGCGGAGGGGAATTGATAATATTCTGCTATCCTCTGTAGTAATCTCCATTCGATTGAGACTTTAAAATCCTCTGGGGTACAGCCACGTCCAATTGAATCAACAACTTCGTTAGTTTTGGGGACTTCCATTTTATTGACTCCTTATATTGTGAGATTATCCTTTCAAAGAAAGGAGGTGAAACAGATGAAAAAGTTAATCTTGGTAGTAGGTGTTCTTTTGTTGTTTGCTTCAAAGGCTGATTTTTGTCGTTTATGCCCTATACGCATCATCATAGCCTTTTTCGTATCCATCTCTCATACCTGCATCATATATTCTCCTATGCCTATCTCTGTCTTTTTCCAATGCGCATTCTAAACAAATTAATTCACGATGACCCCAATTCCATAATTCAAGGTATATCTCCGTGAATGGTATTTTAAACAGCACATACTTTGTGGGTGAATCTTGGTATTTCTTCTCCCCGCCACAATCAGGGCATAACAAATCATCCAACTACGACCTCCTTTCAGTCGGCGCGTTAATTCTGCGTTATCGCATCCTCATCAACATTTGAATCAATGGATACTCTGGGCTGTTCGATAGCAGTTCCCAATTTTTGAAAAGTGTGTTTATTTGCTTTTTCGTAATTGGTGCGCATTGCGCCGAATTGAGAACGGCGACAACTTCTTTTCCGTTCCCATCCGTGCATCCCGTTTTTACAACAACCATGCTGTCATCTTCAGAGACAAAATCAAGAATAGTGACTATTTGCATATAACCTCCATGATTTTATAGATTTTCATTTATTCTTTTCTCTGCTATTTTGAAATACTCTGGGTCAAGTTCTATGCCGATAAACTTTCTACCGAGTTTTTTGCACGCTACGCCCGTTGTCCCACTCCCCATAAATGGGTCTAAAACTGTATCTCCTTCTTTGCTGACTAATCTTATGAGCCAAGACATAAGGGCTAAATTTTTTACAGTAGGATGCCGATTAACAAATATCTCAAAATACTTTTTATATTTTTCTGGAAGTTTATTGTATTGCTCGTTGGATATTATCATAAACTCTATCTTTATTCTCTTTTAATTGTTTATCTGTAATTCTTAAAACATTGTATCCACATTTTCTTAAATAAGCATCTTGACTTTTGTCTAAAATCTTTCTTGCTGGTTTATTGTGCCAATACTCACCATCCCACTGAATGATTAGGTTTTTATTTGGTATTAAAATATCCACTAAAAATTTATTAAATATTAAAACCTGTTCTTCAAAATCAATACCCATTAAAATTAACATTTTTCTTCCTTTTATTTCTAATCTATTTAATCCCTTTTTGTTTTGCTGTATTAAATTCCCTTTTATGGCATTCTTGATTATATGTTCTTTATCTTTTAATCGGCATATCCAACTACAATAAAGAGGATTATTTGTTTTTACTCGTGATTTACTCCAATAAAATACTTTGCCACAAATCTTACAGGTAAATTTCAATTTATCTTTTGTTTGATATTTATTGGCACATACTTTACTACAAAAATGATTTTTAGATTTTTCAAACCATCCTTTATTTTTATATGTTTCTTTTCCACACATTTCACACCTAACAACCTTCCCAGTTTTTCTTTGTGGTCTTGCTGATTTTCTGTAACAATTAAGAGAACAGTATTTAAGGTTATCTTTTGCCCTTCGTAATTCTATTTTCTTACCACAACCAAGACATTTGAATTTTCTGATTTTATAGTTTATTTTCATACTTCCAGTATAACATTAAATTAAATTGAAAGCAAGTTTTTAATCTCTTTTACAATTTCATCTGATATACCGCTTTTTAATATATATCCATTCATTCCAGTATTGCGTTCAGATTTTGATGCCTTTGGGAATTGTAGTAGTCCATGCTTTTCAGCCCAAACCTCCTCGTTAAATGTGTCTTTTTGTTCTTTCATAAAGCATACCCAGTGAGTTTGACTTCTTTTGCCACTAATATGCCCGAACAATGGTTTTTGGTCAGTCAATTTTAGTATTTCTTTTATTGGTATTTCGTATTCATCCCATTTGAAAATCAATACTCCGTTAGGTCGTAAAACTCTGAAGCACTCGCTAAAACCTTTCCTTATAGTGTCCTGCCAATCCACATTTTTGAGCGTTCCATATGTTTTTGCCATTACACTATTTTCTCCAAACTTTATAAATGGCGGGTCAAACACGACAACCTGAAATGAATTATCCTCAAAAATCATTTTAGTAAAATCACCTATGACATCAGGTTTAACTATCAGTGTTCTTTCTGGGTGGCTTTTATCTGGTTTAATTTGATATGTTTCATTTCTTATGTCTTGAAATAAAACTCTTTCGTCATTCTTATCAAACCAGAACGACCTCGTTGAACAACAAGCATCTAAAACTTTCTTATCTCCTCCAAATTTTTCTGAAAATGTGTAAGCGTTGCTGGTCAAGAGAGCGGTATCGCAAACAACATCCCACAAGCCCTCATCGGGGTGTATGGAAGAAGTTTCAATAAGTTTTTTCCACCAACATTCTATGTCAAAGTAGCGTGATTTTGAGCCAGAGTCACCAAACCAGTTGTCGTCTGTTGCAATACCGCCAGCAAACATTCCTTGTGCGACCCTGTTTTTTTCTTTCTCACTGTGCTTTCCACTCTTCGTCATCTCTCCATCATTCAAAGCATCATCGGTACAGATAATGTTGGCGGGAAAACGACCTTTACTTTCTTCTTTTAGTCCGTGTTTCTCAGCCCATGTGTCTATACAAAAGTATCGGGATTTGGAGCCTGAGTTTTCTTCACTTTCCCCACCACCAAAACCAAAGATTGTATTTTTATTATCGTGAGTTCTTTTTCTTGCTCCACTCTTCGTCATCTCTCCGTCATTCAAAGCATCATCGGTACAGATAATGTTGGCAGGGAAGCGACCTTGTTCTGATACTACCTGTGGCTTATCACTACCGTTTTGGTTCATCCCCCATCCATTATTTTCTGTCTTTTGGGAACGGTTCATTGTGCGTATTTGAGATGCATCCGTCTGCGTTGTCGGTATCCTACACCCATCAATTTGGATTGCACCTGTTCCGTGTTTAAGAAAATTCTTGACTATTGTCGGCTCGGACAATGGCTTTCTTGCAAGCGTTATGAACTCTACGGCGGGTTTTAATGCAGTCCCTAATCCTTGTGGTATTTTATATTTACCGCATACTTGACATTGTGGTAGGTTCTGATATACTGTATGTATATTATTAACTTTATTTTTATATGAAGAAGAAACCAAATCGTCGTCCAAATGCTGAGTGTGTAATTTGTCATCAACCTTTTTATGCTCAGCCATCAATAAAGCGTTCGACTTGTTCAATGGCTTGTCGGACAAAACACTATCAAAAACTTGGGAATCTTTTGACTGGTGCTCCTCGTGGTGAGAAAAATCCTCGTTGGAAGGGCGGAGTGTGTCTTTCAGAAAATGGTCGTTATCGCTTAATTCTTTCTCTTGAGCATCCTTTTGCTGACCGACATGGCTATATTCGGGAGCATCGTCTTGTAATGGAGAAGCATTTAGGTCGTTATTTGACTCGCCAAGAAGTTGTCCATCATTTGAACGGAGACTCTCTTGATAATCGGATTGAAAATTTATCACTTTGTTCTTCTCCTGCTGAACACATGAGCAAATTTCATCGGGTTTGTGGGAATACATCTTTTGTATCTGCTTTGAAACATTAAGCGATTTTGGGAATCCTTGGGCAAAAATCCAGCAAAGTTTATCCCTGATTTCGAAGCCAGCGTCCTCAATGGCACAAGTCAATCTATGTTCCGTGCGACTTCCACCGAATGCTATTAAGTGCCCACCTGGCTTTAATACTCTAAGACATTCGCTCCATACGCATCTGAAAAAATTTTCTATCAAACTGTTTTCTATCTTGCTCCACTTTGGCATGACATACGTTGCAAAGAGTAACAAGGTTAGTTTCATCATTAGCCCCTCCTTGTTTGTAGGGGACAATATGGTGACATTGTATTTCTTTTCTGGAACAATGTTTTCCACAGATAAGACATTTCCAGTTATCTCTTTTATAAATTTTTCTGCGAATGATATTCCAATTATCTCCACGATAGCATTTTTTATTTTTAGAATTTCCGTTCCTGTAGAAATAATTATTCTCTCCTTGCATCCGCTTGCCTTGAACAGTTTTGTAACATTCTCTTGAGCAAATCTTGTGTTTTCTGTTTCTGGCAATAAAATCGGTATTACAAACAATACATCGCTTTTTTCTCCATTCTGCAACAGTTCCAGCATTTTTGTATGCTTTAGTGACAACACGCTTAACCAATCCAATACCTCTTGCTTTGTAACTGCAAGCAGGTGAACAAAACCTTTTTTCAATACATCGCATGACTTCAAATTCTTTTTTGCAGACTGGGCAGACTCTTTTATCAAGTGGCTTTCTGATTGACTTATATTGGCATTCCTTGGAGCAATACTTTGCTCTTCCCCATTTAATCCTGCTTGGATTTCTATAAAACACTTTTCCGCAGTGTTTACAAATGTATTGTCTTGCCATAAGTATTTCCATAGGTTATCAGCTCCATCCCATATTTTACTCATAAATCCACCACCAGTCAAGTTGTTTATAAGAAAATAAGGTGGGTCTGTCACCACAGCAACAACACTGCCATCAGGAATGTCTTTCATTTTCTCCAAACAATCGCCTTGTATCAATTCAATCTTTGGCATCTTTCAACTCCTTTTATCTTTGTGAAAGGCTGTGGTGTCTTTTTCAATACCGCATTTTGAACATTTCTTTTTCATATTCATATATTACACCAATATATGTAATTGGTGGATTTTCATAAGCAGTTAAAATCCTCCTTTCCGACAAGGTAAAACCTTGCGGGTTATTTCAGTCGTTGTAAGATAAAATATTAATCATGGAAATCTTCCCATCTTTTAAGCACCTTATACTTTTTATGTTTCATATCAAAAACAAGTCTATCATTGTAGTCTTGACAATAACAGATATAGTCCCAATACCAATGATAATTACCTTCAGGACACACAATAAAAAGCCATTTGCAATATTTTTTAAGTTTCCGTTTCCACCATGGGGAATAGCCAGAAGACATAATGGAATCTCCTTATAACAAATTTGCTCAACCCGACTGGCGTTAAGCCGGGTTTGGTTTTTAATCCGCCCATTACGCCAGCGGGTTATAACTGCGTTATATTTCCGCCTCAAACATCTCTGCAATGGTAAGCGCAAGCGTTGCCACTTGCACAGCCTCAGCGACTACTTTTTCCTTAGTGCCATCTCTATATTCATACTCTCCAATAGCCTTAGCCAGAGAACCAAGCTCTTCAGCAGTGTAAGTCAACCATTCAAAGGAGGAATGGGTTTGAACGCCCCATTTGAGAAGTTGGTTGCATTTCTCATCTACTATCTTTTTTACAATCCATTTATCATTTTTTAAGCCTCGGTCAATGTACTCTTTCATTTAAAACCTCCAGTTGGAAATATAAAGTTCAGTCGTATCGGTAAAAAATAGGATTATCATTGTGGTTCCTTTTTCTTGTTGCTGTTTTTACATCACAAGGTTTATGCCCCTCACCGGAATGCGTTTTATTCCATTCGGGAATCAATACTTTTTCAGCAAATTTTTTTGGTATAGTTCCTTTCCAATGTGCACCACAAATGCAAGCCTTATTAATTTTTATATGCATAAATCCTCCGATAACCAGTCACTCAACCGGACGGTTCATAGCCCGTCACGGTTTCGGCAGAAGTAGCCCGCCGGTTAGTTTTGCGTTATGTGTAAAGAAATCATTCTTTAGCTTCACTTGATTTCGACCATAATACTTTCAAACTTTCTTCCTCTGCTAAATGGACGATTAAATCTTCAAGCCTTTCTGGATCGTCATAGGCATCAGTCCGAATTAAAAGATTAATCCATGCTTTCATTTTTTCTTTGGCCTTCCTTTCTTGTACTCTCCTGCATGAACCAGCCGTAGATGAGGCTCGTTTCCGATACGAGGAACGACTGTACAATCTATTGGAGCGACCCATTTTATCGGCGGCTGCAAAAACACAATTTCCACGACACCACGACGACAGGAATGATCGTCAATATTCTCTTCTTTGAACCATCCGTTTACTTCAAGCATGACTTTCATGAACAGATCTGTCTCATTTTCAGAAATAGGGCTAATAATCCACCAACAGCATTTTGAGACAAACGCAATGGAGTTTCTTTATCGCCTCGCTTAAAGATCAACATAATATCACCATCACCCTCAAACAATTGCACTTGTCTAATTTCTCCGTTCTCTTCCCACTCAACCATATTGCCATCGCCTTGGGGTTTAAACGGCGGGTCTGTTAACCTGTCAGTCGAGGCGGATGCTTCGCATCCTGCCTTTTTTTTGTTTTCAGTTTTCTTTTTCATTGCTTCGCACCGCTCACTTTCTTGTTATATTTTCGCGGGGGAACAGCCAACAGCCTTCCGCTGTCTCCATTCCGGCCATTGCATATAAAATTCATACGGCATTTTCTCCTCCAATCGCTCTTTATTTAAATTCCAATACTTAATCATGTACTTTTCCAGTATTCGGTAGTGTCCCGGCCATCTGGCTTTATTTCTCTTCAGCGCTTTCCCTGCAATATATGGGCAGACAATACAGCCGAGCCGTGCAAAGCCCTCGTCATACAGTGCAGGGTACGGCAAGTTTTCTGCCTTTATATAGTCCCAAATGTCAGAAGATGACCACTCAAATATCGGCTTATATATAAATTGTTTATAGGATTTGATGTAGTCTATTCTTGGCAGTGCCGCACGTTTCCAGCTTTCCTCCATCCTCAGACCCATTATCCTGTGCTTCAGCAGTATCTTTTTTGCAGGATCTTTCTTCAGTATCCGGCAACACCAGCGGCGGCCAGCGTAAGGCAGGCCATTTTTCAATATGCCTTGCCAGAACGTAATTTTACTTCTGAGCCGTGTTATTTCGGGGTAGTTCTTCTTGATGAAGGCCAAGACCTCCGGCGGGTCAATCATTGTCATGCAGTAAAAAGCCTCATACTTCACCCCTGTCCGTCTTACAAGGTCAAGGGTCACTATGCTATCCTTCCCGCCGGAGAAGCCCACAAAATAGCCCCCTGGTGGTTCATGCTGTTGGATGAAGTCAAGTGCTTCATCCACATTCTGAGAATAAAAGATATTCAACGGCAACATCCTCCCCAGAAAATATAACAACCGCTTCCACCCCCTATCTCACCGTATCTCACCGTGCGCGGGTGAAGCGAAACGTTATGTGTCAAAATAAATTGCCCTGGCTATCAATCTGTCCTTTCTTACAAAAAAATCTTTTAATCATTATGACTCCTATAGCGGTGGATCGCTTTTGCGTATCGTTTCGGGTGCCTCGGCTTTCCGAGTCCGTCATGCGCGATAGACTCAAAGCATTGTTTGCAGCACGGCTCATAGACTGTTGCTTTCCCGCGCCCATCGAATTGCGAGCCGATGCCGTAGTATCCGCCGAGACTCCATGCCAATTTGCGAGGACGACGACAGATGCAGCACGTAATTGTCGTTTCACGTTTGTTCTTGGTTTTGAGCGTCAGCTGCATCTTGTTCTTCTCCTTTCTCAACCTCCTCTTTCAGGAGTTGATAAATCGACTCCTCTCCTTTGCCAAGCCCCTCGATATACCCCTGGCGGTATATCGAGGTCAGTAACTTGGCTAGCATATCCTTATCCATATCATGGCAACAAGCATAAATAGCATTTACTGATATTACAATGATTTCTTCCTTTTTCATCTTCCCCTCCTTTCTTTTTATCTGTTACGCCAATCAAAATAATAGTCTATACCGCCACGGGTTAGTTGCCTCATAGTTGCGGTCATCATCCTCGATCCACTCTGAGGCATACATAGAGGCATCTTGTGTATAACCACTGATGATGTCTTTAGCAACGTTAAGGATTGTCTCTGATTTTTCTTCATCTTCATATGCCCGTGCGGTAGGTGCAATTTCGACCATCTCTGTATCACCGTATTCATCGTCTATTTCCTCGTCCCATGTAATCCATGCCGGCCCAGCGGCCCCGTTGCCTGCATCTATCAGGACAAATCCGTTTGCCCCGTACTCCTCAACTAGTTCTCTTAGTGTTGTCTTTTTCATCCGATTCACCTCCTTTCTTTTAAAAGCTCTGAAGCAAGCACATCAACTGGCTCTATTTCTTTACTATTCATTTTAACTAATTTCCCTTGCTATCTCGCTAATTTCCCTTGCTACCGTTACGTTGTCACGCGCCGGGTGATAATCCCCGCAATCACCATAGCAGTATGTCTTACAAGAGTAGCAATATCCGGGGCCGTGGACAGGCTCTTTATACGGTTGCTTAGGGGTTGCCCATTTTGTGCGGGCGGCAGTGATCTTACTCAGTATCTCATCATCTGTCTGGTTAGGCTCGTCTACATCGTAGCCTGACCTTAACTCCTCTTTACATTCTGCGAGTATTTCGGCGTCTGGCCTCGTTATGTCCCCGATCCATTTGGCGGGAATAAAATCACCCCATCCCCGCGACGATAGCCAGATTGTTACCTGCTTCGTCTCTTGCTCTCTGCGGGCAGCGTTTTTTTCGTCCTGCGCGAGCTTGGCCGGATGTGTTGCCCATGCTGCCTCATCACCTGCCCACAACCCGTTAGGATTATCACCGAGCCGTGTCCATGACTCTGCGGGTATATCTCCATACCGTTTAGCTTTAATTGCGGCGGACACCTTAGCCTTAATTACTGGGTCGGTGATGCCCAATATCGGCATGCCTTGATACCATATTGTTCCATCTGATTTAATCGTAACGGATGGGCCGGGGAGTGTTAATTTCACCTCTGATCCTCTCACTACTCTGATAATTCCTTTCATTTTTACTACCTCCTTTTCTCATGATTTTTGCATCTGTAAATTATACATGCAAGTCTTATGCCAACCGCATGGATAGCCATTCTACGGGTTTTATCGGGCTTATATGACTGGTTTTTTTGTATCTATTGGATACACACCCCAATATATGGTATTTTTTTGTACCCAAAACTGTATCCAACCACAATATCGAGTGTATCCAATCGGGTACACCATATATTGGGGTTGTTTACAATTTGCAAAC
>Ga0194125_10005717_pt1 | contig 18789 bp, 10 predicted proteins | sample TA2KigC250mmetaG_FD_148626 | JGI IMG/M metagenome (GOLD analysis project Ga0194125, IMG submission 148626) | Freshwater microbial communities from Lake Tanganyika, Tanzania - TA2015034 Kigoma Deep Cast 250m | ecosystem: Environmental > Aquatic > Freshwater > Lake | place: Tanzania: Lake...
CAGCCCTTTGATCTGTTGGACATCCATGTCGATTCTCCTTGTAAGTTGATCTTCTCGAAGGAGTTATCGACCGGCTCCTGTTATTTTCTTGAGCCTATATTGCGCTGTCGTACTACGTTAAATCGCTCAATCCGCGGGCAACGGCGACTTTGTCACGGGCGAGACCGGCGTTTGGGGCGTTAGCGCCCTGACGGTCGGGCTCAATGCGGAGTTCTACCGGGCCGCTACGCCAAGTGTGCCGTTTCAGGTCGCAATGCAGCGCGGGGTGCGGATGTACCATGACCAGACGACCCGCCCGCTCCATGACATGCGCTGGGAACTGATGACACTGCTGGCTCATGGTGCCTTCGTGACGATGGTGGATAAGGCCGGGTTCGACGGGCAACTCGACCCGGTAGCCTACGACCGGATCGGGGCAGCCTTCAAAGAAGCCCACGCCAAACGAGAGCATTTCGGCCAAACGCCCGTCGCCGAAGTGGGGATCTACTTCAGCAGCCGAACACGGGATTGGCTCGGGCGCGAACAGGCGGCGGAATACTTCCACAGCTTCCAGGGCGCCCAGAAAGCCATGGTCTATGAGCATATTCCCTGGGGGATTCTGCTGGACGAGAATGGGACGCTCGAACGGCTGCGCCAATTCCCGGTGCTACTGCTTCCGCACGCCGCCATCTTCTCCGAACGCGAGGTTGCCCTGCTAAAGGACTATGTGCAAGAAGGCGGCAACCTGATCCTGACCGGCTGGACCAGCATGCTGGGCTGGCAGGGCGAGCCACGTGAGGAATCAGCCCTGAGAGAACTCGCGGGCGCCCATTTGATCCGGCGGCTTGATTCCTTGGACAACTGGGTGCGGCTCCCTGGCCATCCTGAAGGTCCGACATCCGTCTTGGGGCATGGCATCCCACCGGGGGCCTGGCCGTTCCTGGTCAAAGGACCTGCGGCGGTGTTGGAGGCAACCTCGGCCCAGCCCGTGGGCGAACTCCTGCAACCGTTCCGCACCATGCGCCAGCGCGAGGGCAAGGAAGGTACGGATTGGCCCATGAGTGCTGACGCGCCGGTCGGTCCCGCGGTTCTCTTGAACGAGATCGGCCGGGGCAAGGCGCTCACCTTCGCCTGCTCGCCTGACTATGCCACGGCCAGCGAGCATCACATCGCGGAGGCCCGCCGACTTCTGGCCAACGCTGTCCGATTCCTCCATCCCAATCCTCGGATCCGCATCATGGCTCCGAACACGGTGGAAGCGATTGTCACCGACGATCGGGCCAAGCGGACGCTTCGCGTCCACCTGCTGGGATACAACGCGCCGCCGCAGACGACCCCGGCCAAAGATCGGCCCCACGTCCTGCCCGGCCTCATTGAAGATGCGCCCATGTATCGGGCGATCGTGGAGCTTGCCGAGCCGATCAAACGAGCCATGGCCATCAACAAATCCACGAAGCTGACGCGGCACCGGCGGCGGTTGGAGGTGATGGTCAATGATATCCACGAAATCGTGATCGTCAGCTACTGAACCTCACGTCTTTCCCTGAATTGACCGTGCAAGAGGCCGAGGTTAACATAACGGGAACATACAGGAGCATGGCCATCGGCTCGCAGGAGAATGTCAGTCAGAGGGATCCAACAAGATGAACGCTCAACCTTCCGCACATGGATGCATCGGACACGTCCTCATGATGGCGGCATTCGCCATGACGGCGCACGGGACAATCCGTGCGGCCCAGCCACAGACCGCGGTGCAACCGTCTCACGGCGAATACATGGGCCGCAAGTGGGACATCGGCTCAAACCACCTTCTGCGTTGGGACGGCACACCCTACGTGCGCGTTGGGTTCACCGGCAACGGGGATCTGGCCCAGATGCTCAAGGCGGGCTTCACCCAGTTCACCCTGGCGCCCGACGAGAAATGGCCCATTTCCGGGCCTGATGCGAAAATCGTTCAAAGTGTGAACGAAACCTCGGACCGGTTGGAGAAAGGCGGAGCCACCTACTATGGCTCATTGAACGCGTTCTGGCCGTGGCGATACGGCACGCTTATCGCTGAATCCGACAAGGTAGCGGTGTTCGTTCGGAGCGTTCGGGACGTGACCGAACACGCTGGCCGGCATCGCGCCATGGATCTTCAGGTTCGTGTGCCTATTCCCCCGGCGGAGCGTGACAAAGTGAAACCCGTCCGCACGGACGCCGTGCTCTTCGACTTGGAGCACGGCACGCGCTACGATCTGAGCGCTCAAGTGGAGAGTGTCGTTGAGACCGTGGCGGAGCCCGGCCCGGACGCCCGGCGCGAAAGCGAAGATGAACGACGCGGCGGAAAGGCTTTTCGTGTCCGCTTGCAGCCGATTGATCTTCCGGAATCCACATCACTGCGGCTGGTGCTGGGGATGGAGGTCCGTCTGGCGGAACTGCCCGGCGTGAACGGCCTTCCGCCGCTGTGGAAACCGGGGATTCGCGAATTCTACCGGCGCAGCCTGGAAGCCTTCCGGCCCGCCTACGCCAAGCCGGGCTTGCGGGGATTGCAATTTGGCGATGAAATCAACGCCTTCCCGCAGTCGCTCCTGACCGCGCGGGTCTATCTGGATCTGCGACAGGATACGGCGGCACTGGGAGCTTATCGAGACTGGCTGGCCCGGCGGTTCGGCCGTATTGAAGAGTTGAACCGCCAGTTGGGCGCCCATTACGCTTCGTTCGATCAGGTCCAGTGGCGTGTGCCGTTGCACCCCTTTGCCCCGGAGTTGGCCCGCACGGACGCGGCGGCGGAACGGGAGGAGTCATGGACCGGCGCCAAGACGACGTGGGGTTTCGCAGATACCGTGGAGCAGGTGCGCACGGTCAGCCGGGTACAGGATGAGTTTCGCATCTGGCTCTGTGGCCACTGGCTGGCAGAATACGCGAAGCTTGCCCGGGAAGTGATCGGTCCCGTACCGGTGTTTGTCTGCTCGGCGGCCATCGGAGGCGAAGCGGATCAATATCTGGCGCTGCATCGCTGGGCCCTGCGCGAAGGCGTAGATGGATTGATCCGCAACCACTATGGCAACGGCGGGCAGGAGGAACGATACGCGCTGGCCAGCCTCGCCCGGTGGATGGAGAACGTGCAGCAGGAAAGCGGCTGCACCAAGCACCTTTGGGCCAACGAAGTTGGGTATGTCCGGCCGCATGTCACAGATGCCGAATGGGCCAACAGAGAGGCGGCCGAACGCGGTGCGGGAGACTCCTTCGGCAGTCAGTGGGCCTTTCCGTCCCAGGACTCTCTGCGGGAAATGTTGCTGTTGCTGAGCCGGTACGGGTATCGTGGCTTTAACCGGTTCTTGATGAATCCATCTGCTCCCCGAGCGGCACAGGAGGTCGAGTGGATGGCCACTTTGCACCAGGAGATCGTGCAACATGTAACCGGCGAGGTCATGCAGTAGTTTGGGGGCCGTACGCATGGGAGGCACATGATTCTCTTTTCAGGTTCGTTCATCCAGGCAGAGGTAGCAATGGGAATCGGGAATTTGGTTGCGACAAAGAGGCCCATCAGCACATGGCTGTTCGCCTGCTCGTTGCTTTTGGCAGCATTGATCTTCCTGAGAGTAGTGATGTTCGTCGGCACAACGACCGAGACACGACTCTGGGCTCGCCGTATCACCCCGCCAATCCAGCCGACGGCGTCACAGATCCAGGAGAAGCCCGTCGATTCTCGCGCACTCGTTGCAGGTCTGAAGAAGAGGAACCTTTTCACGCCACCCCCGTCCCGAGAGCACCCTGTGAAGGACGTGGCCGGCATCTTGGGCAACGAGGTGTTTATCGGCGGCAGGTGGTACAGATGCCACGACAAGATCGGAGAGGCGACCATTGTCTATATCGGACCTACGGAAGTACGCATTGAATGGGACGGCGAAGAGAAGACCTTCGCTCCGATCCAAAGCAGTAGTCCTGCCCGCGCCAAGGGACCAGAGCCTGCCGTGCTCCCGGAAAAGAAGGAAAAACCCCGATACGCGTCGGTGGTCATCATAGGTCAGCCGCCGGGGCCGCCCTGGTGGAGCAAGATCCCGTTCCAAGACCTGTCCACGCAGGAACAGGAGAAGCTCCAGAAACTGAGGGAACGTTGGTTCGATATGTCTGAACAGGAACAGCAGGATGCCACGAATGCTCTCCAGAAAAGGTTTGGTGGATAGCTGAGGGCCTGCTTTGATTCAGGAAGACCATGAGAATCCTTATACCTAACCCATCCCGTTTGGCTATGACTCCCACCTTCAGACATTTGGCGGGAATCTTCTGCTGTCTCACCATCTCCGGTGCCACGACGCGTGCAGAATTGCTCTCGGTCGAGGGTGTTCATGTCGTCCCGCATCAGCAGTCGCGCGAAATGCGTTATCGGCAGAAGACCGATTTCAGCCTCGGGGCGCGGGTGGAGTTGTTCCTGCGCAATGCTGCTGAAGACACTCTAATCCTCCCAGCCTCCCTCGGCGTGCGGTTGCGGGGGCGGACGCCGTCGGAACTGCTTCAATCCGATGACTGGGCCTGGCACGATCTCCCGCCCGTCCGGGGAGATGCGACTCTCCACCTCCCGCCCGGAGCGCTGATGGTATGGAGCTGGAACGGCAAACGTGCCAACTGGGGCACGAACACCAGTGTGGATCTGACCGTTGACCTGCCGGGTGCCGCGACGCCCCAGCGTTTCGAAGTGGCTATTGCCAATCCCTCCGTCTGGCTCTCCGCTGTGACGTTCCTGGGCAGCGCCACGGATCCGTTCCCAAATTCGCTGGTCTTTCACGTGGCGAATGCGACAGCGGAGCCGGTCCGTGTCGAGGCGTGCCGGCTCTGGCTACCGAAAGACAATCCATCCTGGCGTGTGCTGCTACCCCAGCCGTGGCTAGCCAACCTGTCCCGGTTCCCCACCGACGGCATTGTGCCGGCGCGCGACCGCGGCGGAGCGCGAGTCCAAACGGGACGGTTGCCGCTAACGTACACGGTGCTGGAAGTGCGGCTCTCCGACCGGAACGGCAAGCCGTTTACCCTGTGGGCGCATCTGCGGATCAAACGCGAGTGGTTCGATATCAGCGGTGGCTGGGTGTCGTCGAAGGTGGGCGGAACCAACTCCCTGCAGACTGAGGTATTCCTCAAGACGCTGCGGCGCCTGCACGTCAACACGGCGCACATCGCGGACATGCCCGGCTACACCGACCAAACCGGCCCGGACGGGCTCTACACGCGCTACCCGCTGAAGTACTTCAACAAACTCGAACCGTTCAGCCGCTACGACACCGACTCGATGCTGCCGCGGATTCATGCGGTCGAATTCCTCGGCGAACCACAATACGGCGGCGGCCGTCCTGTCCCGCCGCAGGACGTGTGGCGGGCCTTTGCGCCCTATGCGGCCACGCGGCTGCCGACCACCGTGACACACAGCGAAGAGCGCATCTGGCGCTTCTACGCCGGTCTGTCCGACTATCCCCACTACGACGCCTACCGCGTGACCGCACCGTCCCCGGATGCCTGGAACCAATACGATCGCTGGGGTGGCCAGCCGATTCGCTGGGGCGCGCCGCTGGAAACCATCGGCGATATGACGCGTTCTCTGGGGGAGTTGAATCGCCCCCGGCCCATCGCTTATTGGTCGCAAGGGGCGCATTATGATTGGGGCGGCCCCGGGGGCCGCAAACGCACGTCGCCCACACCCGACGAACTGAGGCTGCAGGCGTACCACGCCCTGAGCAGCCGGATTACGTCGCTGTACTGGTTCAATCTGAGCCTCAAATCGCTCGTGAAGTTCCCCGACCTGATCGAGCCGATGACGCGCGTCGGGCGGGAGATTCGGATGCTCGATGATTTCTACCTGGAAGGCGACGCCGTGAGCCATGAGCGTGTTCTGCGGGACGGAAAGCCGGACTGGGACCTGGACGTGATCGCCGGGCCGCGTGGCGCGCTGTTGTTCGCGCTCGACTTGGCCTACGAACCCAACGGTGTGGAGAGGGTGTTCCAATTCAGTCCGCCGCGTGAAAGCGCCTTCCATTTTCGCCTACCATCCTATGCGAGCAAGGTGGTCGAAGTCTTTCGTGTGGACGCGGATGGTGCCGAGACCGTCGAACACACCGTGAGGGATGGGATACTGACCATTCGCGACCGTGTCAGTCGCGTGGCGATCTATGTCGTCGCGTCGGCCGCCGGCGAACGGGAACGGATCGAAGCACGCCGACAGGCCTTGATGGCGGAGGAGAACGCCTTTGGCTTTGATGCCGGACGAAATCCGGCGGACTTGGCGGCGTTGAAGCAGCTTCTTGAGCAATAGGAGAACCCGGAGTGGGAGGGCAGAAAGTAAAACGGTCATGCCAGAAATCTATGTAATTGTTGTCCTCTTGGGCTCGATAATGGCCAACGGCCAGGAGCGACAGGCTGGCTGGACACAGTTCCGTGGTCCCAACGGACAGGGGGTGGCGCAGATAGACCGGGTTCCCATTCGTTTTGGTCCGCAGACCAACGTCTCGTGGAAGACTCCTGTCCCTGCGGGACACTCGTCTCCGGTCCTCTGGAACAGCCACGTCTTTCTCACGGCCGTTGAACCGGCCCAGCCAAAGGAGCTGGTCCTATTGGCCATCGATCGTGAGGAAGGCACGACCCTATGGCGACAGCTTGTACGGGCGGAGACACAAGGGAGATTCCATTCCCTGAACAATCCCGCTTCTTCCACACCGGCTGTGGACGAGATGCATGTCTATGTCTACTTTGGAACCTACGGGCTGCTCTGTTACGACCATGCGGGAAACGAGGTCTGGCAGCGTAGAATCGACACGCCGCAAAGCAAGTATGGAGCGGCAACCTCGCCCATCTTGTATGGGGACAAAGTGATCCTGGTGTTGGACGGCGACGGCGGGTCCTCTCGTCTGTTGGCGGTCCAGCGTGACACTGGTGAGACAGTCTGGCAGCAGCCGAGACCGTTGTTCCGGGCTGGCTGGTCCACGCCGATGATTTTCCGGCATGGCGAGGTGGATGAATTGGTGGTGCTGGGTTCCAAACGGCTGACGGCCTACCATCCGAACACCGGGGCGGAACTTTGGTGGGCCGGCGGGTTTCCGGAGGAAACCGTCGGGATTCCAGTCACCGGCGACGGCCTTCTTTTTGCCAGCGCCGCGGCCCTGGGGGGGGCGCGGAGATGATGCCTTGGATGCGGCGGCAACCTGGAGAGCCACGATAGAGGAATTCGACCGCAATCACGACAACCAAATCCAGCGGGAGGAGATGACAGAAGGCTTTGCGTTTATCCAGCGGCCGGAGTTGCCCAGGGACAATCCCGGCTATGGACTGCCGGTCAGGGACATGGACACGCTCCTGAGGATCTTCGACCATGACAAGAACGGGATCATCCGTGAAGAGGAGTGGATGCAGACGATGTCAGGCTTCGCCGCCCTTAGCCAACCTACGCTGATGGCCATTCGTCCCGGAGCGACCAGGGATGCTCGCCAATCGCATGTGGCCTGGGAGACTCGGCGTGGCATTCCCGAGACGTCGTCGCTGCTCTATTGTCGGGGAAGACTCTACCTCTTGCGGGACGGGGGTCAGCTCACCTGCCTGGAGGCCTCGACGGGCACAGAGCTCTTCCGGGAACGAATCGGGGCGCCGGGGCAATACATCGCTTCACCCATTGCCGCAGGCGACAAGGTCATCGTTGCCTCCGTCCCCGGCATCGTCTCTATCATCGCGGTTGCTGACGAGCTGAAAGTCCTGGCGAGGAACAGCTTCCAAGAGCAGATCTTCGCCACTCCGGCAGTCGTCGAAAACCGGATCTACCTGCGGACCGCGGGTCATCTGTATGCCTTGGGCGAATGAAGTACAAGGAGGACTTCACGATGAATCGGCATCTTCTCCTGTTGAGCCTGAGCCTTGTCACCACCTGGATCGAGCACGAAGGCGCCGCCGCCCCGTCATCCGAGCAAGCGCCCGGATTGCTGTCGGACAGGGTGGAAATGCGGGCATTCCTGGACTGTCGACTCGTCCCGAAGCTCGGCAATGCGTGGGACTACACCTTTGCCCCAGGCAAGTTCCCGCGCGTCGAGTGGGATCGGCCCGAAATCGTGGAGAAAGTCATGGGCTCGTTCCCACTGACCATTCGGTGGTTCAATGGGGATCAGCACGAGGTGGCGTCGGCTGAACAGCCGGGTCGCTACGCCTTCTATGCCGAAGGGACGACCCGCACCGGCAAGACCATCCGGCGTGCCGCCACACTCTTCTGCCGTCCCAAAGAGTGGGACGGCTGGAGCGAGAAACCGAAGGCCTACCTGGACTTCCTGCCTCTGGACGGCCTCGACCGATCGGCTTGGGACGAGCATCGGGAGACCATCGCTGCCTTCGCGGGCAGGACCGTCCTGCTGTCCATCCTGCGCCAAGAGGAAGGCGCCGTGCTCATGTCCTATCTGCATGGACTGCAAGGTACCGGTGCCAAGCCGGCCCGGACCGATACACCTATGATTTGGGACCACGAGTATCACTTGGCGCTCAAGCGGAAGATCCTGGACGTGGAGAAGAAGTACCCGGCGCTCCAGGCTCCCCGGCGCGTGCAGGGACAGCCTGCCCCGGTTCTGCGCGAGGGAACAGAGACGGATGCCGGTCTCAGACCTGGGACCGTAGCGAGGCTCCGTGAGGTCTGTCGGGTGTGGTTTGAACGAAGCCGTGAACCATTCCATGTGGTGGTTGCGCGTCGCGGCGTGGTGGTCCTCGATGAGGTATTTGGAGGCTGGAGCTGGGGCGACATGACGCGCGGGACTTCCACTGAGGTGGCTTCTCTGACCAAGCTGGTCACCGGAGTCTTGTTCGCCCAGTTTGTGGACCAGGGTCTTATCGGCATCGACGATCCGGTGGGCAAGTACCTTCCGGATTTCCCCACGGCAGGCGAAAACGTTCTGACGCTGCGCCACTGCTTCACCCACGCGACCGCCCTGGATGGACACGAGGAATGGGGTGGGATGCACAATCCCTGGCTGGAGAACGTCATCGCCAATGCCAACGAGCATCTCCGGCCCGGCCAAGTCCACAACTACAACGGCATGGGCTATGACCTCGCGGGCAAGGTCATGGAGGTTGTCTGTGGCAAGAGCGTCTTTCGACTCATGCGAGAGAACCTGTTCGACCTATTGGGAATGGCTCATACCACGTTGGAGGAGGACCTGGGATTCAGTTGCTTTAGCACCGCGTCGGATTTCGCGAGGATCGGTCAACTCCTGCTCAACCGGGGGACGTACGGCGAATGGGTGTTCTTCTCGCCCCAGACATTCGAGAGTCTCTTGCCCCAACCGCTGTCTCGGTTCTACCCGACTCTCACCCAGGAATGGGGAATCGGCATCACCTGGATGCATCAGCCGCATCCGCAGGCGGGAACGAACGGTGTGCCCAAGGACGCCATGGTATTGGGCCGAAACGTCATCGGCCATGGCTCAGCGACCTCGGCCATCTTGCGGGTGGACCTGGATCATCAACTCGTGATCTGCCAAACCAGGCGGCGTGGTGGAGCGGAATACGAGAAGCACCTGACGGGGTTTCTGCTCGCCTTGGAGGCGGGCTTGGATTAGGCTCAACGCGGACGAACGACTCGATCGGCCTGGGGGAGACGCGGCGTCGCGGTTGGTATGATCGCCCTGGACCCGCGGTCGGCGGGACGCAGGAATGAAGAAACCGAACCAAACCGGTTACCACCGGGCCTGGGTCGGCGTCGAAAGGGACAAAGGCCGGCACGGACGATTGAGATGACGGGTTGGTTTGTGGATGAAAACGACAACGAGCTGCTGCGCCGCTGTCAACGGGGGGATGAGGCGGCCCTGGATGCCCTGGTGGGCCGATACCAGGACCGCGTCTTCCGTCTGGCTTGGCGCGTGCTTGGCAATGCTGCCTTGGCTGAAGACGCAACAGCCGAGACTTTGGTGAAGATCTGGCGACGATGTGGTCAATACCAAGCCCGGTCCGGGGCGGGGACGTGGATTTACCAAATTGCGGTTCGTACTATTCTGGACACACGGCGGAGCCAGCAACGGCGGTGGCTTCGCGGGTTGCGGCTGGGTCCCGCCGCGATCCATGATCACCAACCCGGGCCGCAGGAGGAAATGAGCCGTCGGGAGGAATGGCAGCAGCGTGAAGAGCGGGTTCGGGTTGCGCTGCAGGCGCTTCCGGAAAGCGACCGTGTGCTCGTGCATTTGCACTACTTCGAAGACAGGACGTTGGCTGAAATCGAGGCGATTCTGGATGTGCCGAAGGCGAACTTGAAGATGCGGCTGGCCCGCGCTCGGGCCAGGCTCCGACCGCTGCTGGGAGGAATCGAGAATGTCTCATGAACAACATGATGAGGGATCGGCTGAATGCCAATGGGTGTTGGCTGAGCTCAGCGAGAGACAGCCGACGCCGGAGGTCTCCCGGCGTCTGGAGGCGCATCTGGCCGACTGCCCAACGTGTCGCGATGCTCTTGCGTGGGATCGGCGATTGGCCGGCGTACTCAAAGGCGAGTCGTTCCCACCGGCGTCGGGGAGCATCCAGCAGCATGTGCATGCGCTGTTGGAGCGGCGCAGAACGGTGTGGTGGAGGGGAATCGCGGCGGCTTTTGCTGTCGCGGCAATCCTGTCGACCTGCGGAGTGATCCTGTTGTGGGATGGCAAAATATACGGGGGCCGCGACCACAAACCGGCGATGTCGGCGGCTGCAAACCTAGTCCCGGCCGATTCGCTGGACGACCTGATGGTCCTGGTGGCCGAGCCTCCTGTCCCGAGCCTCAGCCGATCGCAATCCGGGTGGTTGGCGGTCTTGGTGCAAGTCAGTGAAGGAGATCTGTGATGCGCGTGATCGTAGTGCTCATGTCGGCTGCCTGTGCTGTACTGCTGTCTGCTGATGCGGATCCGCCTTCACCGCCGCCGCTGAGCCAGGAACAACTGGTTCGCGTGCGGGGGCTCGTGCAGGAGGTGCAGGCCCAAGCGACGTTGTTGCAGGCTCGCCTCGATGAACGACAGCGTGCGTTGGCCCAGGTCTACATGGCCTATGAGCTCGACGGCCCATCGGCGCAGAAGCTGCAGATCGAGATCGTCGAACTGCAACGATCGCTTCTGGCCAACCACCACAGGATGCAGGTGGAACTTCGAAAGACCGTCGGCCGAGAGCGATTCGAGCTTCTCCGCAGGCGGCTTGCGCAGTCTGTGGCGCCGGCCTCTGCTGTCAATCGCGAATCGTCCGCGTCCCCCAACAGCCCGGCGCCGTGATCGCGCGCGGGCGCAGCCGTGTCTCTACGAGATCCGGATCGATTTGCGCAGAGGGGGGACTCCTGCGGGGTCGCCGATTGGCCGGGTCGCAACGCAAAGAAACATGTGGTCATGAGAGGAGCCTTCAGTGAAGAACCGGTTGTCCTGGGCGATTGTGGTCGGTCTGCAGTTGGCGTCTTCGATCGGGGCAGCAGACGGCGGCGTCGAGATTCTCCGGGATGCCTGGGGCATTCCGCATGTGTTCGCCGAAGGCGAGGCGGACGGCTTCTTCGGCCTCGGTTACGCCGCGGCGGAGGACCGCCTGCTGCAAATGGAACTGATCCGACGCAAGGCGGCAGGCCGTTTGGCCGAGGTGTTCGGTCCCGACTGGGTGGATGCGGATCGCGAGGCACGCATCGCCGGCCACACGGCTTATGCGCCGCGCGCATTTGCCAGATTGCCCGAACGCTGGCAGGAAGCCCTGCGCGCCTACGCCGCCGGAGTGAATGCCTGGCGCCAGGCCAATCCCAAGACGGTGGCCGGCCGGTTCAAACCGCTCGGCATCCAACCCGAGCCATGGACCCCCACGGATTGCCTGTTGGCGGCACGCGGAATCCTGTCGCTCGGCTCTCCGTTCAGCGCCGGGCCAATCGAAGATTATCACCGCTTCCGCGAACTCGTCGCACAGGTCGGCGAAACCGAAGCCGAACGCCAGTCCGGCCTTGTGATCGACGACTCGGCCGCTATCGTCTTGGAGGCGGACATGGCGAAAGACCCCGAGGTGTACGGGCGACTGAAGCAGCGCCCTCGGATGCCCGGCTTCAACTTGCGACCCGCGGGCGGCGGTGAGGAGGGGCGCAAGATGAGTCACGCCTGGGCGGTGAGCGGGCGGAAATCCACGACCGGCAAACCGATCCTCGAAAGCGATCCGCAACTTCCGTTGTCATCGCCTCCGTTCTTCTACGAGTTTCATCTCGCCGCCGGGAGGATTGACGCGCGCGGCCTGGGCATACCGGGATGCCCCGGCTTGTTCATCGGGTGGAACCGCCGCATCGCTTGGGGAGCGAGCGCGCTGGGTGTGGACTCCCACGTCGTCTTCCTCGACCGCCTCACGCCCGACGGCAAGGGCTACGTCTTCGAGGACAAGCCGGTGCCTTTCGAGCGACGTCTGGAGCGTATCGAAGTCAAAGGCGGCCAGCCCGTGATCCAGGAAGTGCTCACCAGCCGGCACGGGACCGTCTTCAACTCGTTGGTCCCGTCGCCGCGCGACGGGGAAGCCTATCTCCTCTATGACGCGCAGACGATGGACGCCGGCGCCAGCGCCCGCATGATGCTCGAGGTGATGGACGCCGGGAACTGGACGGAGTTCCGGAGCGCCCTCGGGTATTACTATTCACCCGGCCTTCACATCGTGTATGCCGACGTGGACGGCAACGTGGGTTATCATACGATGGTCCATCGCCCACTCACGGTCAGGTCGCCGCGTCGCGCCCTCGAAGGCTGGACGGGGCGCGAGGAGATTCGGGGCCGTGTCCCGTTTGACGAGCTGCCGCACCTGCTCAATCCCGAGTCCGGCTACGTCAGCCACGCGAACAACTTGCCCGTCGGTTCGTGGTATCCCTATGACCTCGGACTGGCCACTGGCGGAACGGGGCACACAGGCCGGTCGCTTCGCTTGCACGAGTTGCTGAAAGACGACCGCGAGTTCTCGGTCGAGGATTTCGAGAGTATCATTCACCGCGATGACGTGAACCCGATCGTAGCGATCCTGCTGCCGATGGCGCGCAAAGTGGTCGAGGAAGACAAGGTGAGCGATGCCGCCGTGTTGGAGATGCTCGAAAGCGTGAAAGGCTGGGACCTGCGCGACGGCAGCGCCGATCGGTTCCCCGCCGCTCGCGGCCTGGGCAACACCCTTACGCCCTATCGCGGCTCGGGCTTGAACGGCCTCTATGGCGCCGGCAGCGGCGGGGTGATAAACCTGGCGCGGCAGATCGGCAAACGATTCGCGGCCGACGGCACCACGCCCACCAACAGACTTGTTCGGGCCTATCTCGTGAACTGGCTGCGGGCCTCAGCCGGCGGGGGTGGACGCGGGCGTGGCGGACCGAACGCTTCAGACGAGTGGACGGCACGCATGGCCCAGGGCCGACCCGCCGCACGGGACGCCGCCCGCACGATCCCGATTCCCTACCAGCGCACGATCCCGCTCAACTTGCCGGTTGTGGACCCCTCGCTCGATATCGTGTCGCCTCCGTTGACCTGCCTGGACACCGGCACGATCTGGTCGCAACCGGGCAACATCTATTCGCAGATCGTGGATTTGTCGGACGTGGACAACTCCCGTTCGATGTGCGCGCCGGGCAACGCCGAGGAGGGTTCGTTTCGCACCAACCAGGTGGACCTGTGGGTCCGGGGCGCCACGCATCCGGCGCCGTTATCGCGGGCGAAGATCGAGGCGCTCGGGGCCAAGACGGAAAAGCTGACGGCCCTCGCCTATTCCGATTCACTATCTTCTCCGCCGAGAACGGTGAACGAAGCGGGCGGTGACGCGCGTTTCATCCCCGCCATACCGCCGGTCCCGCTCCAGCCTGCCGCCTCCAATCAGGAACCTGCCCCCATGCCCGGCCGCAAACCGGACGATCCCACGCTGGAAGCCGCCTTCCGCGTCATCCTGCGCCAGGGTACGCCGCCGGAGGAAGTGGATGCGAAGCTGACCGAGTGTCGCGACTACGTGAGAGGCAACGCCGGATTGACCGAGCAACTCCGCAACGCCGCTCTGCTGGGCGAATACCTCATCGAGGAATCCGCCGCCGGACGGTTGAAGGTCCCATACGGTTCGCCGCAGGTGCTGGAGAAGCTCAAGGCGATTCTCAGCGGCCTTGGCCGCGCGACGCGTCCCGCTTCCAACGCCGCGCCGAGCCGTCCCGGGGGACGGGCCAACGGATCCGCAGTTCCGGACAAGGCGGCGCTCATGGCCCGCTTCGAAAATCCGAAGGATTTCCTGCCTCCGTCCGGCGCCGGCGGCACCGAGTGGGACGCCCAATACCGCTGCTTGATCCAGACGGACGAAACGGCAGTCTCCAAGGGACTGCCGACCCACGCCGAGTCGACCAAGGCGATCTTGGCGGATGCGGCAAAGGGCTCGGCGAACCTCGATCGGCACCTGGGATGGGTGCTGCACCTCAAACACTCTTCGCAACCCTACCGCCCCGACTCCGCGACCACCGCGCTGCGGCAACTCTACGAGGATCTGGTGAACGTCAAGCTCGGCAGCGGGCCGACCGAACAGGCAGGCGGGCTCGCCGTCCCCGGCGTCACCATTCATCGCGACATTCCCTACGGCAAGACGCATTCCGAGGCGCAGAAGCTCGATGCGTATCTGGTCAAGTCGTCGCAGCCGGCGCCGGTAGCGATCGAGATCCACGGAGGCGGCTGGCGGCGCGGTTCCAAGAGCCAGTTCGTTTATCCCGGCGATCTCGTCGGCGCGATCCTGGCCGCGGGCATCTCGGTCGTCTCGATTGATTATCGCCTCACGCCGCAGCATCCGATGCCGGCGCAGATGGAGGACGTGGCGCGGGCCGTGCAGTTCGTGCGATCGAAAGCCCGGGAGTGGAATCTGGATCCCGATCGCATCGCGGCCTTCGGCGGTTCGGCCGGCGCGCACCTGGCGGCTTGGGTCGCGTTGCACGATGATCTGGCCAGACCGCAAAGCGAGGATCCGATTGAGCGCTGCTCCAGCCGGCTGAGGTGCTTTGTCGCGCTGTCCGGCCCGATGGACCTGACGCGGGTGCGTCCCACGCAACTCGCCCAGCAGCCGCTGCGCGGGCAGGACTTTGCCAACGCCTTCACGGCGGCCTTCGGGTGCACCGCGGAGCAGTACGAGCAGGACCCGGCGGTGCGCCAACGGATCCGCGACGCGTCGCCGGTCTTCCTGGCAACCCGAGACGACCCGCCGGCGTTCGTCCTTGCCACGTGGAGCGAGGATCTGGCGGTGCTGCGCGACCCGCCGGTGCCCGCCGTGATCAACGATCCCCATTCGGCCTGGCACTCGGTGCTGTTGGCGGAGGCCCTGGTCAAGGCTGGAGGGACAGTCGTCCACCGGATCGGCCCTGAGGTTGGCAAAGACCCGCAAGCCGATATCGGCGCCATCCTGTCCTTCCTGCGACAACAGCTTCTCTCCTCGCCGATCGCTCGGGACGTATCGGATATGCAGGTACGCGAGCCCGTCCTCGCGGCCGCGGGAGACGGCGCGGCGGCGGCGTTCGGCGCCAGCGACCGCGTGCTGGTGGGCGCCATCCGCTGGGATGCGTGGCAGGACGATGGCAGGGTCAACGCGGAGGTCGAACGGACGCTCGGCCCCAACAAGTGGCACGCCACGCGCATCCCCTTCTTTGGCCAGATTACCGGCACCGACTCCGTCCGCATCCGCGGCAACTCGCAGGCGATCATGGACCGGGAGATCGCCTACGCAAAGCAGGCCGGGTTGGACTACTGGGCTTTCGTCGCGTACGACGCCGATGAGGGGATGAGCAACGGCCTGGAACTCTACCTCGCCAGCACCCACAAGAGTGACATCAAATTCTGCTTGGTCACGGGAGGTGACGGCCTCGGCGGGGCCACCTCGTCCGACCTGCGGTCGCGGCTGGTGCCGTACTTCAAGATGGGCAACTACCAGGATGTGCGGGAAGGGCGTCCGCTGCTGTTCCTCTTCGGTCCCGCGAACTACGTCGGTGCCGGCCGGAACTTCCCCACGTGGGCGGCAGCCAAGGCGGCCCTCGACTCCCTACGGGCCGAGTCCGTCGCCGCCGGCGCCGGGAACCCGTACGTCGTTGTGCAGGGCTGGAGCCCGAGCCGCGACAGGCAAATCATGCTGGATCTCGGCGCCGACGCCATCGGCTCCTACGCCGTCGGCGGCGGAAGCACCGACGGCGCGCCCTATTCGTCGCTGGCCGGTGCCGCGCAGTCACGCTGGGATTCGCAGAAACGCACCGGCGCCAAGGTGGTGCCGGTGGCGGCGTCCGGCTGGGACCGGCGTCCGCGCTCCGAGGCGGGTGGCGTGTTCTGGGAGGACGCCCCCGGCAGCAGCGCCTACTTCCTGGCACCGACGGGGATCGAACTGGCCAATCACGTCAAGAGCGCGATCGCCTGGGTTACCAACAACGCGTCCGCTGCCGAAGCCGCCACCGTCCTGGTCTACGCCTGGAACGAGAACGACGAGGGCGGCTGGCTGACGCCCACGCTCAAGGCCGACGGGACCTGCGACATCTCCCGGATCGACGCGCTGAGGTCGGTGCTGGTGCGCGAGCCCGCCATCGCGGCCGGAGCGGATCTGATCGGCTACTGGCCGTTGCGCGGCGACTGCCGGGATCATTCCGGCAACGGGCTGCACGGCGTCAATCACGGTGTGCGACTGGACGACGCCACCTTCGACGGCAAGAGCGCCTATATCGAAATCCCTGCCAGTTCCAAGCTGCAGCTTGGCGCCCGCGACTTCACCCTATCGGCCTGGGTCTATACCGAGCAGGACACTGACGACGTGATTGGCGACGTGCTGTCGCAATACGACGCGGCGCGCCGGCGTGGCTTTACGCTGACGATCAAGTCCACCGCCGGCGGCTATAGCTCGCACGGCGACGACCGGCACGTCTACTTCGGCATCGACAACGCACAGGATCCCGTGTGGGAGGACTGCGGACGACCCAGCCCAACCAGCAACTATGTGAGCAACTCTCTGACTGTGTTCGACGGGCACCTCTATGCGGCCATCACCGACGCGGAGCGATTCGAGGATTGGTGCCACGTCTTTCGGTATGGCGGAGGACACAAGTGGGAAGACTGCGGCCGCGTCGGGGACCGCCGCACGCATGGGGTGGGTCCGATGGTTGTCCATCGCGGCAGCCTCTATGCCGCCACATGGACCTACGACTGGACCCGGGTGGGCATCGAGCAGCCCTTGGATGATTTCTGCTGCGTATATCGCTATGTCGGCGGCACGAGGTGGGAAGACTGCGGCCAGCCCGGCCAATGCCGTCGTCTCTTCGGCTTGGCCTCGTATCGAGGTGGCCTGTATGTCACGGCGGAAGATGGCCGATGCTACGTGTACGCCGGCGAGCGGAAATGGAAGGAGTGCGGGCGGTTCCCCAACTACGCGCATCCGTTGGGGATTCACGACGGCAAACTCTACGCGGGCGTCCTGAATCCGGCCGGCGTGTGGTCGTTCGACGGCCGGCAGTGGTCGGCCCTGGGGAACCCGCAAGGTGCCGAGGAGCGATGCAATCAGGTGCATGCCCTGGAGGTCTTTCGCGGCCGGTTGCATGCAACGACCTGGCCGGAAGGCCGCGTGGTTCGGTTGGAGGCGGACGGGAACTGGACCGATTGCGGTCGACTCGGTGACGCGCTGGAGATCAATGCCCTGACCGTCTACAATGGCCAGCTTTACGGCGGCACGATCCCCCGGGCCGAAGTGTTTCGGTACAATCCCACGGTGGAGCCCGGCACACCGGTTCAGCCGCCCTCACCCGAATCCCAACCCAAGCGTCGCGTGCGACGACCGGCGCCGCCGCCTCCGGAACCCGGCAGCGCCGCGTGGACGTCGGTGCGCCGCTTCCTCGACCCGGCCGGGTACGAGTTCAAGGATTCCAACGAATGGGCACGCGTGACCAGCTTGACGTCATTCCAGGGAAAACTCTTTGCGAGCCTGGGGAGCTGCACGAGTTCGCGGCTGGACGCGCCGTGCGATTTCCGCGGCACGGTCTGGAGTATGGAAGCGGGACGCTGCGTGTCCTACGACCGCGACCTCGGTCCCGGCTGGCATCACCTGACCGCCGTCCGCCGCGGCGACCACTTGGAACTGTTCATCGATGGGCAGCTCGCTGCGATGTCATCGGCGTTCGATCCGGTCGCCTACGACTTGACCTGCGACAGTCCGCTGCGGATCGGGTATGGTGAGGTGGATTCCTTCTCCGGCAAGATCCGCGACGTGCGGTTGTACGGCCGGGCTTTGGCGGTTGCCGAAGTGGCGCATCTCGCCGCGCAGGAGCTGCCCGGCGCGCAGGCGTCGGACCATGCGGCCGCGGGGCCGTTCCAGATCGTCCGGTCGTTTCCCGTGAGCGAAGCAACCTGGGCGGAGAAGGTCGGCGAGCTGTATCTCGTGGCGGCCGAACGATCGGTGCTGGTGTTCCGCAAGACGGGGCCGAGCGTGGCGGACTACCAAGAGGTCAACCGTATCTTTCCCGGCGTTGACGGACGCATCGAAAACTGCGCCGTGACGGAAGACCGGCTCTATGTTCCGGCTTCCGCACAAGGTCTGCTGGCCTACCGCCTGGCCGATCTGGAGCAACCGGGAGTTCAGCCCGTCGCGCGCTATCAGGGGCCGCGTCGTATCGGCGCGATCAGCGCCGCGGGCCGGCGCATTTACGCCGCCTACGCGTCCGGCGGCATCGGTGTGTTCGATGCGCAGACGTTGACGCTGCTGGGAGAAGGACTGCTGGAGGACGGATTGGGAGCGATGGGACTGCAGGCATTGCCCTGCGGCTACGTGTACACGACGCGCGTCCCGGACTACCAAACGCTCCTGGTCATCGATGCGCGCGATCCTGCCGATGTGCAG
>Ga0194125_10005718_pt1 | contig 18788 bp, 16 predicted proteins | sample TA2KigC250mmetaG_FD_148626 | JGI IMG/M metagenome (GOLD analysis project Ga0194125, IMG submission 148626) | Freshwater microbial communities from Lake Tanganyika, Tanzania - TA2015034 Kigoma Deep Cast 250m | ecosystem: Environmental > Aquatic > Freshwater > Lake | place: Tanzania: Lake...
CACCGCCCTCAGGCCCCTCCGCTCCGGCTCGTCCAGGTAGAAGGCGTCGTAGAAGCTGAAGTCCTTCGCGATCACCCACTCGCCAACCGGGTAAAACGCAATCGTCGCCCGCACGGGGCAGCGGCGGTTGAGCCAGCGGAACAGGTCGCGGTTCACCACGTCGTGCCAGTAGGTCGTCTCCATCCCCAGCTTGTCGGCGCCCCACAGGCCCCCGACCAGGGCGTTGTAGTAGCTCAGCTCGCACGGGTGAATCCACCAGACCGCCCCCGCCTGCGTCACGAAGAGGGCCGCCGTGACGAACAGCGGCCGCCAGGGTCGCTTCTTCGAGCGAGCAACGAGCCAGTCCCAGCAATGCTTCCCCGCCACCCCCGCCAGAATCGCCAGGAAGGGGAACGCGGGCAGGAAGAGGCGAACGCCGTCGTACTTCGGCACGCCGGGGATCATGAAGATGCCGATGATGTAGGCCGCATTGATGGCCACGAGAGCGAGAAGCGGCTGGCGGCGGAACTCCCTCACCGCCCGCACGGAGCCGAGGACGACGAGGAACAGGATGCCGACGGGGATCGTCACGAGCGTCATCACGAGCGGGTAGTGGAAGGGCGGCGCCTTGTCGCCGTAGACCTGGCCGAAGTACATTACGGGAAGCGTGACGCGCCCCCGCGGGAACAGGTAGTCGCCCAGCCTGTGCAGCGTGTCGTGCCACAGCCACGGCCAGCCGAGAAAGAAGACGACCGGGGCGAGGAGCAGCGTCCAGACGAGCGGCTTGAGCGCCCGCTTCCTGTGGAACCCGATGCCCCAGCCCGCGAGCACGAGGGGGAGGAAGATGCCGTTGATCTTGGTCAGGAGCGCCAGGCCCAGGCAGAGGCCCGAGAGCGCGCAGGCCCCGTGCGTGCCCTTCTCGATGGCCCGCGCGAACGCCACGACTGAGGCGAGCCAGGCGAGGGACATCGGGACGTCGAGCGCCGCGAGGTGCGCGTGGCCGAAGACCCGTGGCATGCACAGCAGGCTTCCCGCCGCCATCAGCCCGGCGAGGCCGCCGAAGGCGCGGCCGGCGAATTGGAAGACCAGTTCGATGAGCAGCCCGAAGAGCAGCGCCGTCACGAGCCGCGAGGCGACGATGGGCGAGCCGCGCCGCATCACCGCCTGCGAGATGCCCATCAGCAGCTTCGCTAGCGGCGGATGCTCGTGGTTCGGCCTCCAATGCCGGTCAATGCTCTCGGCACGGAACGACGGCTCGGCGAGCCACGAGGCATACGAGCCGCCCGCCGCGACCGAGAACGGCTCGTCCCACGCCAGCCCCGGGTCGTCTATCGTCACGGCAACCAGCCCGAGGGCGACGACGAACACGAGCGCGGACACGGGGCGCCAGTAGCGCGAGGGCTCGTGTGGGTTCTGTGACTTGGCCATTGGCGCAGCCCCATGAGATGAGGCACAAAGGGACATCCGCCGGAAGCGGCTTGGCCGTCTCCCTTGCGTCCCTTCTGTCCCTTTCGTCCCTTAGAGCGTCTAAAAGAATGAGCGAGTTCGTAGTGCGGGCTTTAGCCCGTACGCCCCGGATACGGCCTAAAGGCCGCACTACGAACATTCCCTCAAGAGACAGCGCGGCTCTCGGTTCATTCTTTTAGACACTCTTAGGTCCTTTGCCCCGCCTACTTCCTCAACTCCTCCAGCATCACCTCGGCCCCGCCGCGCTCCTTGCTCTTCTGCGCGGCGATCATGAACTCGACGATCTCGAGCGTCTCGAGCGGGTCAATCGGCGCCTCGCCGGTGTGGAAGAACTTGGCGATGGTCTCGACCAGGCCCTCGTAGTTGTAGCCGCCCTTGCTCTCGGCCTCGCCCTCGGCGCCCCACACCTTGACCAGGGGCATGTACGGGGCGCCGCCCAGGGCGCCGCGGAAGACCCCAACCCGCCCGTCCGACCACTTGCCCGTCGTGATGTCGTACTTGCCCTCCTTCTCGGTCTGCTCTGTAACCTCCTTGTCGCCCTCCTTGCGCTTCACGGGCGCGGTGTACTTGAACGTCTCGACCTTGCGGCTCACGCTCACGCAGCCGCGGCCCAGCACGGTGTAGAGCGCCTCGACGCCGTGGATGCCGTACCAGAAGAGGTCAGGGTGGTGCGGCTCCATGCTCATCGGGGAGCTGCCCTGGGCCTTCGTGAGCTTGCCCACGCCCGGCTCCGTGCGGAACTTCAGGATCTCCGGCTGGAAGCGGACGCACGAGCAACTGAAGAACGGCACGCCGCTCTCCTTCGAGAGGCGGACGATTTCGCGGGCGTCCTCCAGGCTGGCCGTGAACGGCTTGTCAATGAACAGTGGCTTCTTCGCCTTGAACACCTCGCGCGCGTACTGGAGATGCGGACGCCCGTCCACGCACTCGATCAGCACGGCGTCCACCTTGCCCAGAAGCGCGTCCACCGTCTCGCAGATCTCCACGTTGTGCTGCTTCTGGAGCCCTTCGGCGTATTGCTTGACGCGCCCCCAGGACGACGGATTGTCGGGGCTGCCGTTGGGGAAGGCGGCCACGACCTTGATCCGCCACTCCGGATGGCGGTGCAGGATGCCGACGAAGGCCGGGGCATGGGAAGTGTCGGTGCCGATGACCCCCGCCTTGATGTCCCTCTTCGCCCACTCTGGCGGTGGCGCTGCCGCCCGCGTCGTCCCGCACGCCAGGGCCAGCGCACACGCCGCCGCCAACGTTCCTTGTCGCCGCATTGCCTGACCTCCTTCAGAGGACCCCCCACCCGAGGCGAATCCGCCGGCCAGCACAGTCAGCGTAGCCGGTGGCGGGGCCATTGTCAATCCCTACTTGCACCAGGACATGGCTCTTGAAGTTCCCAGGCTGCGGGATATAATGTCCCTGTAGGGCGTGAAAGACCACGTAGGAGGTCTGCATATGTCTGCACTCGTCGAGCGACTGGAACGACAAGCAGAGAGGTTGCCCCCCGCGGACAGGGAGCGGCTGGCCCAGCGCCTGCTGGGGGGGCTGCGGGACGAGCCACTGACCGAGGTCGAGGAGGCCTGGGTTCGCGAGGCGGAACGCCGCTACCGGCTCTGGAAGCGTGACCCTTCGCGCGCGCGCCCCGCCGCGAAGGTGTTGGCCGAGATTCGCAAGGAACTCGCCCGGTGAGACTGGTCATTGACGTCGAGGCCCAGGCCGAGGCAACCGAAGCGGCCATCTTCTACGAGCACTGCCGGCCTGGCCTGGGTCACGATTTCACCCGCGCGGTCGAGGAGGGGCTGAAGCAGATCGGGCAGCGGCCTCTGCTCTGGCGGAAGTTCAAGGGGCGCTTCCGCAGGTACATCCTCCGCCGCTTTCCGTATGCCATCGTCTACGCGATCGAGCCGGACCGTCTCTATGTGGCCGCCGTCATGCACGCGAAGCGCAAGCCTGACTACTGGCTGAGTCGTGTGGGCGAAGTCTGAAGGCCGCAGCCTTGCAGAGATGGGGCGCCTGGGGAGCCAATGAACCAACCGTCCCTGCTACTGCTTTGACTCAGTTGGCCGGGAAGGTATAATGCAGGCATTGTTGGCCCCAAGCTGACTTGGAGGCGGGTCTTGGACGCAGCTCGTCGCGAGGAGATGTTGAAGGCGTGGGAGGAGCACTTCGGGAAGGCCGAGGGGCTACTTTGGTCGCGCGCGCCGGGGCGGGTGAATATCATCGGGGAGCACACGGACTACAATCAGGGCTATGTGTTCCCGATTGCGATTGACCGCGATATCGTGGTGGCCTTCCGCCCGAACGGGACAGGGACGGTGAATCTCCACGCGCTGAATCTGCACGACGACGCGAGCTTCGCGCTGGTGGACCCCAAGGCCGACCCCGCGCATCCCTGGATGGTGTACCCGATGGGCATTGCGCGCATCCTGACCGAGAAGGGGGTCAAGGTGCCAGGGCTGGACGTGGTGTTCCACGGCACTGTGCCGACGGGTGGCGGGCTGTCGTCGTCGGCCGCGCTCACGGTGGCCTTCGGCCTGGCCTACTGCCACGCGGCGGGGGTCGGAGTCCGCGTCTCCGACGCGGAGACGGGTCTCCGCCCCGGAGGGGCGGACTCCGGGGGGGGCGGCATCACTCGCCGCGAGCTGGCGCTGATGTGCCAGCAGACCGAGCACCGTTTCTGCGGCGTGCGCTGCGGCATCATGGACCAGTTCGTCTCGCTCCACGCCGAGCGCGGCAAGGCGGTGTACATTGACTGCCGCGACCTGCGCCACGAGCTGGTGCCGTGCGCATTCCCCGGCGCCCGCTTTGTGGTGTGCGACACGCGGGTCAAGCACGAGCTCGCGTCGTCCGAATACAACATCCGCCGCGCCCAGTGCGAGGAGGCGGCACATGTCCTTGCCGAGTTTCTGGCAGGCGTCAAGAGCCTGCGCGACGTCAGCATTCAGCAGTTCAAGGCCTACCAGCATCGCGTCCCGTCGCCGATGCGCGAGCGGGCGCGGCACGTGATCACGGAGAACCATCGCGTCATCGCCGCCCGCCAGGCGATGCTCGAGGGCGATGCGCTACGCCTCGGCATCCTGATGGATGCCTCGCACGACAGCCTGGACGAGGATTACGAGGTAACGTCGCCTGAGCTGAACCTGCTTGTGGGCCTTGCCCGCGACTGCAAGGGGGTGTTCGGCACGCGGATGACTGGCGGCGGCTTCGGCGGCTGCACCGTCACCCTGGTCGCCGCCGACCGTGTGGAGGAGCTGTGCGAGCGGGTCCGGAAGGGCTACCGGGAGCGGACGAATGTGGACCCGCACATCTACGTGGTCGAGGCGGAGCAGGGGGCGGAAATCTTCAATCCGTAGCTGCGAGCCGCGGGCCGCGAGCGGCGAGCTTCCCCCTCCGAAGCTCGAAGCTCGTGGCTCGTCGCTCGAAGCTCCATTTGGCGGCACCGACATCATGATCAAGGAAGCCATCGCCAAGCTGGTGTCCCACACTTCGCTCTACGCTGCGGAAGCCGAGGCGGCGATGGGGGAGATCATGTCGGGCGGGGCGACCGATGCGCAGATCGCCGCGTTCGCAGTCGCTCTGCGCATGAAGGGCGAGACGGTCGAGGAGATCGCCGGCTGCGCCCGCGCGATGCGGGCCAAGGCCACCCGCATCGAGGCCCCATCCCCCGACGTGCTGGACACCTGCGGGACGGGCGGCGACGCGAAGGGCACGTTCAACGTCTCCACCGCCGCGGCCCTCGTGGCCGCGGGGGCCGGCTGCTGCGTGGCGAAACACGGCAACCGCGCCGTGTCGAGCGCCAGCGGGAGCGCGGACGTGCTCCGCGAGCTGGGCGTGAGGATTGACGCGCCCGTGCCCGTCGTCGAGCGAGCGCTCCGCGAGGCGGGCATCGGCTTCCTCTTCGCCCCCGCGCTCCACGGAGCGATGAAGCACGCCATCGGCCCGCGACGCGAGATGGGCATCCGCACCGTCTTCAACATCCTCGGCCCGCTCACCAACCCCGCCGGGGCGCGCCGCCAGCTCCTCGGAGTCTACGACCCCGCCCTCCTCGAAACGATGGCCGCCGTCCTCGCCAGCCTGGGGAGTGTCCGATGCCTCATCGTGCACGGCGACGATGGGCTTGACGAGCTGACGACGACCACGACCAGCCGCGTGTGCGAGATGGAGGAGGGGAGGCTGCGGAGCTACACCGTCAGCCCCGAGGACGTGGGCCTGCCGCGGGCGCGGCTCGACGACCTGCGGGTCGCCAGCGTCGCCGAGAGCGCCGCGGCCATCCGCGCGGTCCTGGCGGGCCAGGCCGGGCCGCACCGCGACATCGTGGTGCTCAACGCCGCCGCCGCACTCGTCGCGGGGGGGAAGGCGACCAATCTGGCCGACGGCATCCGCCTCGCCGCCGCGTCCCTCGACTCCGGCGCCGCCGCCAAGGCCCTCGAACGCCTCATCGCCGTCACTACGAGCATGTAGAGGACATGGCCTGTAGGCGGGCCGTCCCTGGCCCGCGGAGAGCCACCGGCAGACCCGAACAGGAGTGGATCAACCACGGATAGCACGGATAGGCACGGATAAGGGAAGACATGAATCGGGTCCGAAACCCAAGCCCGTCTTATCCGTGTCATCCGTGAAATCCGTGGTGGGCTTTCTCAACCCCGCCTTCGCCTGCGGGCCAGGAGGGTCAGGCCCCCGAGGGCGAGGAGCGTGAGCGTGGCAGGCTCGGGCGTCCCCACCGAGATCACCCCCTCGCTGTAGAGCCGGTCCGTAAACCACATCAGCCCTTCGTCGACGGCGGGAAGGTCCAGTGCGCTGAATTGCCCCTCCATCGGGCCATCGAGGAGGTCGAATGTGTCGTGATTCTCTGGGTTGAAGCCGTTGATCAACTGGACGTCCAGCGTGCCGCCGAGGGTGAGCAACTGGTTCGCGTTGATGTGGTCATACTCGGTTCCCTGGACGATTCCGCCCAGTTCCATCGTCAGCACGTTGCCTGGGCCGAAGATGATCCAATCCCCCGTCACGCTCGCCGGGCTTGTCCCTGGGCTGAACCCCCCGTTGAACGTCACACGCCCGGCATAGTTCCCACTGCCGCTGACGGGTCCGTTCAGGATGAGGCCGAGCTCGCCGTTCACCAGTCCCTCATTGATCACACGGCCGTTGATGGTGGCAGCGCCCTGAATGGCGCCGGTGGGGCTGATGGTCGTCGTGCCGGCCACGGTCATGGTCGGGCTGCCATAGCAATACATGGTGGACGTAAGGGATGCGTTTCCAGCCACGCTGATGGAGCGATTCAGGTTCGCCCTCACGCCAGTCCCACTCACCAACAGGTCCCCGTCATAGTCCGTCCTAGCCAGGAGCGCCAGACTGTGATAATACCCCGCGGCCACGGCGACGAACACCCCAGCGGGCACGTTGCACTGGCCGTCGTCGTTCAGACCCCATGCGGTCAATGTTCCGTCCGGACGCAGAGCCAGGTTATGGCAGAAGCCCGCGTCGATGGCGGAGAATGCTCCTGCGGGAACGTCACACTGATGGTAGGCGTTCAGGCCACACGCGACCAGGGTGCCGTCAGGGCGGAGCACCAAGCTGTGTCGACCACCTGCTGCGATGGCCTGGTACGTTCCTGGAGGGACGTTGCTCATCCCGAGCCAGTTGCTGCCCCATGCGGCCACTGTGCCGTCCGGACGGAGTGCCAAGCTGTGATTGCCACCAGCGTCCACTGTCGTGTAACTCCCTCCGGGAGCGTTGCATTGACCCACGTCGTTGAGTCCCCTGGCCACCAAGGTACCATTCGAGCTGATGGCCACACTGTGCATTTCGCCCGCCGCGACGGCTAGGTATGTGCCTGCGGGGAAGTTGCACTGGCCGTACCAGTTGCAGCCCCAGGCGGCCAAGGTGCCGTTCGATCTGAGCGCCAAGCTGTGACCCCAACCCGCCGAGACGCCGGAGTAGGTCCCGGCCGGGACGTTGCACTGCCCGAAGTAGTTGTCGCCCCATCCCGCTAGGGTCCCGTCAGACCGGATCGCCAGGCTATAATCTTCGCCCCCTGAAATGGCCGAATAGGCTCCTGCCGGGACATTGCACTGGCCGGTGGTGTTGCGCCCCCATGCGGCGATCTGGCCATTTGAGTCTGATAGGTAGCCGATGGGGAGTGCCCACGCCGGCGCTGCGCAGGCGGCAGCGAGAGCCGCCGCGAACATGAGGCACGGCAGACCCCGCCGCAGGCGCCCGCCGCCCGACCCGTTGCCATGCACATTCATCGTGCCCTCTCCTGTCGTTTGGGGGTGCCCCGGAACTGGCGCCAACCGCGCTCTCCCCCAAAGAGGCACGGCCCTTGCCCGCGTCAGCTCGATTCCCAAAGCAACACCTGCCCCAAAGAGTCGGGGTGAAGACAAGCAATGCGTGTGCCGGTGAGTCAGCGATCGCCTCGCTCCGGAGCCTACGGCGCATGTGCAAGGCGTTTCGATGCTTACGGCTGAGGGCCATGGATGCGATCTCCTGGCGTCCACGCTGGCCGGAGGGCGAATGTTGACGAATGGCAACATGATTCCTCTCTCTCTCTCTCTCTCTCTCTCTCTCTCTCTCTACGCAAGCGATGGAGTAGTAAGCATTTGCGGCGAGGATGTGCCATGTTGCCCGGCGGCAACGTGGGATCGCCCGAAATCAACATGGCCGGGCGGAAGCTCATCCTTGCCCACATCTTCTCGTGGGCTCCCGGTCAGCCCCCGAAGGGGGCGGTTCGGCCGTAGCCCAGGGCGACCGCAGGGAGCCCTGGGACAAGGCCAACCTGGCATGGAGCCCCCAACGGGGGCGATTCAGTTGCCCTGAAACGCCCCCTTCGGGGGCTTGTGCCATGGGGATGCCCGATCCCAGGGCTCCCTTCGGTCGCCCTGGGCTACGCCTGGGTCGCCCGCATTCGCGGGCTACGCCGGCCGGAGATGTGGGCAAGGATCAGGGGGGAAGGGATACAAGCGGTCTGTCCCACAAACCCGCGGGTCTTGTTCCTCTGCACGAAGCCGGGGAGGAGAGGCGAGGACGAGGACGATTGCTGACCGTCATCTGTCGTCTGTCATCTGTCGTCTCTCCTCGTTGGTTGCGGCTTGCCGCGATGTGCCACCCAGAGTCTGCCAAATCCAGTGAGGGGGAGTTGGCAGACTCTTGGCAGACTGTGGGTGAGATCGAGGGAGAGGACGAGGACGGTTTGCCCCCCTCCCCCCCGCGCGCAAAAGTGGTCGAGATGGTCGAGTTGCTGGAGGGAGCGAGCGGGTTATCTCTGGCTCATCCGACTCAAGCGATCGTCCCCAAATGGCTTCCAGCGATTCGGCTCATTGGGGTAAGGACTGCCTGAAGGCAGGACTCCAAACGAGCCGCTCTCCTGGTTCGGAGTCCTGCCTTTACGGGCTGTCGATTTACTCGGGCACGAAAGCCGTAAGTATTTGGTAGCTCGAGACTTAGAGATTTCGCCCCCGGAATTGCTAAGTCCATGTGTACCAAGGACTTATGGATTTTCGGCCCGAGTAAATCGACAGCCCGTTTAGGCAGTCTTGTCCCCTCTGAAGGCGCCGCCGAATCGCTGAAAGCCATTCAGAGGAAGAGCTGGGAACCAGTGCCCACCAGGGGGGAAAGCCCGTAGCGGCTACCCGCAAGAGGGCCTGAAGCGGCTGGAAAGGTTAACAGGGTTAACGCCTGACCCTCCCTCCCCCTGAGCCGGGAAGCTAGGGAAGCTAGGGAAGCCAGGGAGCACGCACGTCCGCACCTGCCCCCGCCTTGCTGACCGTGGTCACCTGAGCGGGATGGGGCCCCTATTCCTTCCCCGGCGCCTTGAGGCTTTCGACTAGTCGGGCGACGCGCGAGTCCATTTGGCCGAAGGTCATCATGTAGCGGCTGCGGCAGACAATCGTGCCGTCCGGCCCCGCGATGATTGTGACCGGGATGGCGCTGATGTTGTATAGCTCCGCCGCAGTGCCACGCGGGTCGAGCAGCGTGGTGTAGGCCACTCCATTGGCCTGGGCGTATGCCTGCGCGGTCCTGAGGGGGTCCCGCAGAGCAATGTCGAGCACCGCCACGGGCGCCTTCGCGTAGGCGGCGGCGAGCTGGTTCATGTGGGGTATCTGCTTCGTGCAGTAGTGGCACTCGGAGTTGCCGAACTTTATGACCGCCACCTTGCCGCGGACCACGTCGCTGAGCCGCGTCCTCTGTCCATCCAGCCTGAAGAGCTCGAGGTCAAGCAACTGGGCTCCCTCGGCCGGCCGCTCGACCGGCATCATGCACCCCTGGACCAACGCCAGCAGCAACGTCCCCACGACAGGCCACGACATTTGCCTCATTCCGTCCTCTCCTGGTGAAGAGAATCATCAAGACAAGACTGCCTGAAGGCAGGACTCCAAACAGGAAGAGAACGCGTTCGGAGTCGTGGCTTCAGCCAGTCTTTGGCTTCCAAACACTGCCCGTGCCTGGCGAGCCGGGCTCTCCACAACAGAGACTAATTATAGCGATCGCGGGTTGCCGCTCAAGCGGCCCTGGGCGACGGGAGTCGGCTTCGCTCGCGAACAGGTGTGGCACGGCTGGCTTGCCCAGCCGTGTCTTCGGCTTCCCCGCTTCCAGAGGAAGACACGGCTGGGCAAGCCAGCCGTGCCACAGACATCACCAGGGGAGGCCACGCTGGGCGCGAGGCGCCGCGGAGCGGGCGAGGAGGGCGTCGAGCTCGCGGAGGGAGCGGACGGGGAGGGCGCCTGCGGCCTCGGCGGCGGGGTTGCCCGCGGCGGCGAGCGAGGGCTCACGGAAGCGGACGACGAAGGCCCGCCGGCCCAGCGCGGTCGCGTGGCGCACGGTGCTCAAGGCGCCCCCCCGCTCGCGGGCCTCGACCACGAGGAGGGCGTCGCTGAGCGCGGCGATGAGGCGGTTGCGGGCGAGCGCCGCGAGCGTTGTCCACGGCGCCTCGGGGTGGCACTCGGAGACCGCGGCGGCGAGGCGCCACAGGCTTGGGGGCGGCGGGTAGCCAGGCCGTGGGCGAAAGCGGAGGATGCCCGTGGGCAGCACGAGCACCGTGGGCCGGCGGGCGAGGAGGGCGCCGCGGTGGGCCGCCGCATCAATGCCCTGGGCGTTGCCCGACACGACGACCCAGCCGCGCTCGGCCAGGTGGCGGGCGACGGCGGCGGCCACGGCGGCCCCGCGCTCGGACGGCTCGGTGGTGCCCACGATGCCGAAGGTGCGGCGGTTCCCGCGCGGCAGGCGGCCACGGACGTAGAGCAGTGGGGGAGGGCTGGCCAGCACGTGCAGCCGCTCGGGATAGCCCGCCTCCTCGCGGCGAATCGCCCACGCCCCTTCGGCCAGCAGGCGCTGGGTGGTCGCTCGGTGCCGAGTCAAGCCCCGCGCGGCGCTGCGAACACCCTCGGCAATCAGGCGCGGCACCTTGGGCACGGACGCCAATTCGTCGGGCGTGGCCCGAAGCACTCCCACTGCGGACCCGAAGCGGCCGAGGAGCCTGGCGAGCGAGGCCGCGCCCATTCCCTCGACGGAGTGGAGGGCGATGAAGGAGGCCAGTTCCTCATTGGCGATTGAGCCGTCCACTCACGGTTATCCTTGCGAGTGGCGTAAAGACGCACGGTAACGCGCAGCTCGTCGGCGCAGGGCAAGACTGCCTGAAGGCAGGACTCCGAACGGGGTCCCTCCTCGTTTGGAGTCCTGGCTTCAGCCAGTCTTCACGACATCCTGGCGCAGGGCAAGACTGCCTGAAGGCAGGACTCCGAACGGGGTCCCCCCTCGTTTGGAGTGCTGGCTTCAGCCAGTCTTCACGACATCCTGGCGCAGGGCAAGACTGCCTGAAGGCAGGACTCCGAACGGGCTCCCTCCTCGTTTGGAGTCCTGGCTTCAGCCAGTCTTCACGACATCCTGGCGCAGGGCAAGACTGCCTGAAGGCAGGACTCCGAACGGGCTCGCCCAGCGTTTGGAGTCCTGGCTTCAGCCAGTCTTCAGGACATCCTGGCGCAGGGCAAGACTGCCTGAAGGCAGGACTCCGAACGGGGTCCCTCCTCGTTTGGAGTCCTGGCTTCAGCCAGTCTTCACGACATCCTGGCGCAGGGCAAGACTGCCTGAAGGCAGGACTCCGAACGGGGTCCCTCCTCGTTTGGAGTCCTGGCTTCAGCCAGTCTTCAGGACATCCTGGCGCAGGGCAAGACTGCCTGAAGGCAGGACTCCGAACGGGGTCCCTCCTCGTTTGGAGTCCTGGCTTCAGCCAGTCTTCAGAGCGCCCGGCGCGCCTGCGAATCCGAGACGCCCTACAGCCTTCGCAGCTCGACGCGCCTGAGGATGCCGCCGTCGAAGTGGAAGAGGGCGCCCTCGCACTCCTTGAGCTCGCCGCCCATGTCGCTGAGAGTCCAGTCGGGCTCGGCGGCCAGGACCGCCGGCTCGATGCTGCCGCCGTGGGAGACGACGAGGGCGTTCTTGCCGGACGGCAGCGCGGCGGCGACCTCGCAGAGCCTGTCGAGGAAGGCGGCGCCGAAGCTCTCGAGGAGGAGATGCGTCGCCGGAATAGCCAGGTAGGCCTCGAGGGTGGAGCAGCCGGTGCGGGTGCGGAGGGCCTGGACGTGTTGGTCGTGGCTGGCGAGCTCGTGCGGCGGGAGGCCGAACTCGGGGACGATCTTGTACTCGGCGACTCCGAATAGCTTGAGCGTTTCGATGGCGCGTTGCTTCGGGCTCGAGTAAGCGGCGTGGAAGCCGCCGAGCAGCGTGGGGGCGACGCGGCGGGCCAGCTCGACCCCCTGGGGCGACAGCGCGTCGCCCTCGCCCCGCAGGCTGTGGCGCCGAACCTCGACTATCTCGCCCATACACCAGCCTCCACGGCAGAAGCCTTTCGGCCACCTCGCCAGCCGGCCCCAGGGCCATGAAGTGCCAAGAGACAAGCGTCAAGTCACAAGCCCCAAGGGCGTGTTGCCCAAACCCTGTTCAGGGCATCAACCCCGTTCGGAGTCCCGCCTTTAGGCGGATTGGGGGAGGAGAAGACCGCCTGAAGGCGGGACTCCCAACGAGTTCACCCTTTGGGCAACACACCCCCGAGTCGCAACCCTGGCTTGACGGACGCGCTGCTCGCCGAGCGGCGCTCCGATCGTTGGGACTTGGCACTTGACGGCTGCATGCCACTTGGCACTTGCGAGTTGACACTTCCCGCCCTTCTCCGGAAGGGCGGGCTACTCCTCCTTCTCGGCCTCGGGTGGGCGCTCGGTCTTGCGTCCGGCCACGACGGGGCGGCGGAAGTAAAGCCAGTCGGCCGAGGCCGTGACGAGCTGCCAGCCCTCGCGGGCGATGCGGTTGGCCACGTTCTCGCTGCGGGTGCGCAGGCACTGGTATTCCCAAACTGTGCTGGGGTCGAGCGCGGCCAGGGCTGGGCGAAGGCTGTCGAAGCGCTTGCCCACCAGGTCGGCCAGCTCGGCCAGGCGCGCGTCCAGGGCCTTTGTCGCGGCCGCGGTCTGAGCGATCTCGTCCCGGAGCCCCTTGGGGTCGGCCACGGCCTGGCGGAGAGCCGTCATCTCGGCGCGCAGCGCCGCCAGCTCCGTCTGGATGGGGCTGAGGTCAATCGTCGCCACCAGGGTGGACTGCGCGGGCGCCTTGGGCTCCTCGGCGCGCGAGAACACGCCGGGAACGAGGAGAAGTGCGGCAGCGAGAGCAAGGGCAGCGGCGATGGCGGCGAAGGGCTTCATGTGGCATCTCCTCTGTGTCCGTAGCCTCCTTGTGGAACCCGCATCACCCCCCCGAGCGGATTATAGCTGCCGCGCGGCGGCAAGTCAATGCAAAGCCTCCCTCGATCCCCACCTTCTGGTGCTCGTCGTCGTCCTCGTCGTCGTCGTCGAGCCCGCAGGCTCTCCCCCTTCTGCCTTCGACGACGAGGACGACGACGACAACGCCGACGATTAGCGAGGCCCGCTTGCAGCACGATTGGGGGCCATACTCCCTTCCGTAGGGCTCTGGGCCTCGGTGTCAGGTCTTGAGCGCGTGTTGCCCAAAGGGTGAACTCGTTGGGAGTCCCGCCTTCAGGCGGTCTTCTCCTGCCCCAATCCGCCTAAAGGCGGGACTCCAAACGGGGTTGATCCCCTGAACAGGGTTTGGGCAACACGCCCTCAAGGCCTGACACCCTACCCCCTACCCGGGGCAGCGAGCGCGTCCGTGTGGGTCCGTGGTTGTCCGTGTGCCCCCGGCGGTGACGCCCGCTCGGGCGGAAGAAGATTGACAGGGGAATGAAGAGGGAAAGCCCAGGCAAGCAGATTGTGTGCTAAATGGCTTTCAGCGATTCGGCGGCGCCCTCACTGGGGACAAGACTGCCTAAAGGCAGGACTCCGAACCGGGAGCGCGGCTCGTTTGGAGTCCCGCCTTCAGGCGGTCTTCGCCCCAATGAGCCGAATCGCTGAAAGCTATTTAGTGGACTGGCGAGGAATGGGTGCGTTAGGGATGAACTTGCCCTCAATGATCCTGCTGAGGAGCGACAGCAGGCGCAGGCGGTCGCGACGAGGGGAGATTCGCCTCTGTCCTTTCACTCTACGCTTGCGCGCGGGGATAGGTGCGCCTATAATGGCAGCGGACAGGAGGGGGCCGTGGGTGGGGATAGCCCGCGGGCTGCACGGCGGGGACAAGGAGAGAGCTTCCATGGCGAACAAGGGGGTTGTCAGGCCCGTGCGAATGGCGCCCACGGATGAGGGGACGCTGGTGATCCGCGAGACGGTGCTTGCGGAGATCGCGTATCTCGAGGCAACGAACACGCCCGGCGTCGTGGCCCCCCACGAGGGATTGTTGCGGCGCCTGCTGCGCCGGCAGAGGCCCCTGGGCGTGCTCGTTGAGGCATCGGCCGACGAAGTGGCGTTCCACCTCACGGTGGGCATGCGCGAGGGGGTCCGCATCCCTGAGGCGGCTAACAGCTTGCGCCGCCGCATCGCCGACGCTGTGGGCGCGAAGACCGGCTACGGTGTGCGCGCCGTGAACGTGCTGGTGGACCACATTGTGTTCGGAGACGGGGACTGACCGGGCGCAGGACCGCGGCGGAGCAGTGGCACGACGTGAGTTGGGAGGGGATGGTTGGATGTGTGGATGAATGGATGATTGCCTGACACCCATCCACCCATCCATTCATCCCTCGTGTGCATGCTTGCGCACACGGGACGAAGCGAGGCTCTGAGGCGGCACCGGGCCGTGACCGCAGGGGGTGTGCGATGTCCGACGATGGAGAGCGCGCGACGTCGGCCGTGATCTGGCAGGAACTCGGCACGCTGGAGGTGGCGGACCAGGTGTTCCGCGACCTGGCGCTCAGGGCGTCGCAGGACGTGCCCGGGGTGGCGAGCGTGGGGCGCGCGCGGGGCCTGTTCCGGCGCCGCTGGGCGGCCGAGGGGGTGCAGGTCGAGCGCGGAGGGGGCGAGGTCGCCTTCTCCATCCACCTCTCGGTCCGCTACGAGGTGTGCATTCCGGACATGGTGGACGAGTTGCGCAAGCGCCTGACCGAGGTGGTCGAGGCCACCACGGGCCACAAGGTGCGGACCATCAACGTCACGGTCGAGCACATCCTGCCGCCCGAGGCCGGCGAGGCACGCCCGAAGCCTTCGGGGGGGCCGCCGGCGCTGCCCAAGGCGCCCGAGGGCACCGAGACGGACTAAATGGCTTTGAGCGATTCGGCGGCGCCCTCAGAGGGGACAGGACTGCCTAAAGGCAGGACTCCGAACCAGGAGGGCGGCTCGTTGGGAGTCCTGCCTTCAGGCAGTCTTCGGCCCAATGAGCCGAATCGCTGAAAGCTCTCTAGGCTCCGTTGGGGATTCTCGTAGCGGGACGCTCGCGGCTACATCTGGACGGCTCTTCGGGATGATCGTTCTCGCCATCGAGACATCGAGCCGGCTGGGGAGCGTGGCCCTGTGGCGCGACGGGGAGACGCTTGGGGAGCGGACTCTCGCGCAGGGGGAGGACCACGGCTCGCTGCTGTTCGTGGAATTGCGGCGCCTTCACGCCGACGTGGGCATCGAGCCGGCCGCGGTGGGCCTGATCGCCGTGAGCCAGGGGCCGGGGTCATACACCGGCCTGCGCATCGGCATCGCGGCGGCGCGGACGGCGGCCTACGCGCTGGGCAAGCCCCTGCTCGGGGTGCCGAGCCTGGACGTGTTGGCCGCGAACGCGCCTGCCGACGCCATCCACGTGGCCACGGTGCTGGATGCGAAGCGGGGCGAGGTGTACGCCTGCCTCTATGCGCGGCGTGGGACTGGCTCGATTTCGGATTCCAATCCGCAATCTGCAATCGGCAATCCGCAATGGGTGCGGCAGATGCCGTACCGCGTCGTCCGCCCCGAGGCGCTGGAGCTGCCGGGGCCTTGCGTGGTGCTGGGCGACGGGACGGAGCGCTGTCCGGCGGCGTTCGCCCGGCCCGGCGTCGTTGTGGCGGAGAGGGGCGCCTGGCGTCCCCGCGCGGCGGCAGTGGCGCAGCTCGCGGCCGAGCGCTACAATGCGGGCGAGCGGCAGGAACTCCACGCACTCGCGCCTCTCTATCTGCGGCGGCCCGAGGCCGAGGACGTGTGGGAGCGGAGACATGGCCGGTCCGACAAGTGAGCCTGCGCAAGGCGGCGCGCGCCGCACGTGGCTCTGGCTGGGCGTTTGCCTGGCCGTGGGGCTGGCGGCGCGCCTGGCGGCCGTCGCCATCCCGCACGTGGCAGGTGGGCTGACGGTCTCGGGCTGGCCGGTGTCGCGCTGGGTGGAGCAGCCGCTGTTCCCGGACTCGCTCGAGTACACGGGGATGGCGAGCAACATCCGCCAGGGCTATGGCTTCCGCACCCCCAATGGTTGCCTGATCGGCAGGATGCCCGGCTACCCCGTGCTCCTGGCCGCCTTGCAGGCGGTGTTCGGGGAGAGCCTGGTCGTGCCGCGGGTGGCCGATGCCCTCCTGGGCACCGCGTTGATCGCGCTGGTGTTCCTTCTCGCGCGCGAGGTCTATGGGCCGCGCGAGGGCGTGGTGGCGGCGGCCATCACTGGCATCTACCCTTTCCTTGTGGCGCAGGCGCTCCTCGTGCTCTCGGAGACGCTCTTCGCAGTGTTCCTTGTCGCCGGCTGCTGGCTCCTGGCGAAGGCGTACGGAGACGCGAATGTGAAGTGGGCCGCGCTGGGGGGCTTGGTCTTCGCCCTGGCCACGCTCACGCGTGGCTCGTTCCTGGCGGTGCCGCTTCTGGCCGCGGTGGCCTGGGTGGCGGCGCGGCGCCTGGAGCGGTGGGCGGTGCTGGGCGCGCTGGCAATGGTTGGGGTGTTTGCGGCCGCAATGGCGCCTTGGGTGGCGCGGAACTGGCAGGCGAGCGGCGGCCACCTCGTGCTCACCACTCTCCAGGTGGGGCCGTCGCTCTACGAGGGGCTGAACCCGCGGGCGGACGGCGGGCCGATGATGGACACGCTTCGCGGGGAGCTGGACGGGCCTGCCGTGGCTGGGCTGAGCGAGTACGAGCGCGACCAGCACTGGCGGCGCGAGGCATTCCGGTTCGCCCAGGAGAACCCTGGCCGCACGCTGGCGCTGGCTGCGATCAAGCTGGGCCGCTTCTGGAACGTGGTGCCGAACCTCGAGCAGTTCCGCGGTCCGCTGGCCTGCGCGGCCGTGGGGGTTCCGTATGCAGTTGTGATGCTCCTGGCCATCGCGGGCCTCGTGCGGCCAGGGCGGCGCGCAGAGGCCGCCTTGATTCTCCTCCTGCCGGTGGTGTATTATTGCCTGGTGCACATGGTCTTCGTGGGCTCGGTGCGCTACCGCGAGGCCCTGATGCCCCTTCTGATCGTGGTGGCCGGCCGCGGGGCCACAACACTCTGGGATTGGGTGCGGCGTGGACGAGGCAGAGCTGACGGTGATCGTGCCGGTGTACAACGAGGAGGCGACGGTGACGCGCCTCCTGGAGCGTGTGCTGGCGGCGCCTCCGGCAGCGAAGCAAGTGGTGGTGGTGGATGACGGGTCGCGGGACGGCTCGCGCGCGGCGCTCGAGCGCTTCGCGCAGAGGCACCCCGAGGTGGAATTGGCCTTCCACGAGGTGAACCAGGGGAAAGGGGCGGCCATCCACACGGGCATCGCCCACGCGCGCGGGGCCTACACGATCATCCAGGACGCCGACCTGGAGTACGACCCCCGCGACTTCGCGAAGCTGCTGGCCGTGGCCAGGGAGCGGGGCGCGCGCGTGGTCTACGGCTCGCGCATCCTGGGCGGCCAGCCCTTCTCCTATCGCAGCTTCTACTGGGGCGGGCGGCTGGTGAGCCTGGTGGCCAGCCTGCTCTACTGGCGGCGGATCACGGACGAGCCGACCTGTTACAAGCTGTTTGACACGGCGCTGCTGAAGAGCCTGCCGCTGCGCGAGAAGCGGTTCGGCTTCTGCCCCGAGGCCACGGCGCTCGTGTGCCGGCGCGGCGAGCGCATCGTCGAGGTGCCCATCCGCTACGCCCCCCGCTCGGTGAAGGAGGGGAAGAAGATTCGCTGGACCGATGGCCTCGAGGCCATCTGGATTCTCCTGAAGCACAGGTTCAAGAGGCGCGGATGATCCGCCGATACCACAGATACCGGGTCGTGCGGCGCTGGCGCGTGGCGCTGGCGCTCCTGGCGTGCGTGGCCTTCCACGTCGTCTTCCTCGCGCGGTTCCTCCTCTCCCCCGAGCAGTTCCGCGCCCGCACCCGCCTCCTGCTCCAGCAGCAGTTCGGGGGGGACGTGCAGCTCGGCGAGGCCGCCTACGAGTTCCCCGCCGGCTTCCGCCTCAAAGACCTGTGTGTCTCCCGCCCGGCCGAGAGGGGCGGGGGGGAGATGTTCCGCACGAAGGCCCTGTCGGTGGACCTGGGCCTCCTCGCGCTCCTGCGCGGCAAGGTGGCGGTCGAGGAGCTGGTGCTCGAGGAGCCGGAGGCGCACCTGACCCGTGGCGACCTGGCGGCAATGCAGCGCCCCGAGGCCAAGGGACCCGGCCCGGCGCTGGGCCGCATCGTGGTCCGGGGCGGCCGAATCGTGCTGGGCAAGGGCCTGCTCTTCGAGGACAGCCCCGAGCGGGAGCTGACCGACATCCGAGTCCAGCTCACCGAGGAGCGGCGCTTCAGCCCCGGCTACAACTTCGAGGGCGAGGCCAACTCGGCTCTTTGGGGCCTCTGCGAGCTGGAGGGCAAGCTCGACCTCGGCGGCCGGTACCTCAAGGCGAGCGCCAACGCCCGCAGCATCCCCATCGGCGCACGACTCCGCGAGAGCATCCCCGCCCAGTACGCCAGCTACGCCAAGGCCCTCGACGCCTATGCCCTCGACGGGCAGGTGGACCTCAAGCTCGAGACGGAACTGAGCTGGGCCGACAAGGGCTCGATGGCCCTCGCGGTCGCGGTGGACCTGCGCGACTGCTCCGCCGCCTGGGAGC
>Ga0194125_10005728_pt1 | contig 18765 bp, 12 predicted proteins | sample TA2KigC250mmetaG_FD_148626 | JGI IMG/M metagenome (GOLD analysis project Ga0194125, IMG submission 148626) | Freshwater microbial communities from Lake Tanganyika, Tanzania - TA2015034 Kigoma Deep Cast 250m | ecosystem: Environmental > Aquatic > Freshwater > Lake | place: Tanzania: Lake...
GCATAATAAATAAATCAGACCTGGAATGGGCAAGCAAAGAAGTACAGGAGTTTTCTTATGTAATAAATAAATATCCCGGGAAAGAAATGCTTTTTTCGTTGCTGACAGGAATAAAATATATAAAACGAAAATTCGAAATTATAAAAAACGATATGATTTTTTTAATTCATATTGACCATCCTTACGTAAAAATCGGAACATATAAAAAACTAATGGATATCTACAAAAAAAATGAAGGGAAAATTATTATACCGGTTTATCGGAATAAACCCGGACATCCTGTTATTTTTCCGTATTCTTTCGGAAATTCCATTACTTACAAAAAAAATACGGGACTGAATTATATAATCAATAATTCGAAATATGAAATAATTAAAGTACCGGTTCAAGATAAAGGTACAACAGTAAACATAAACACTGTACAGGATTTGAAAACAGTTAAAAAAACATGAAAGAAAACATTTATACATTTATCAGTAAACTGCTCGAAAACGGCAAATCATCTTATCTTGCTACCGTAATAAATTCCGAAGGGTCAATACCTGCAGAAATTGGAATGAAAATGGTGGTGTACGAAGACGGAAAAATATTCGGAACGATTGGAGGCGGAGAAATCGAGAAGAAGGTTGTTGATAAGATTTGCAGCGAAATGCCCTCGGAGATATGCAAATGGACTTTCAATCTCGGAACAAAGAAAAAAAAAGGCAGCGAAACCAATATGTTGTGCGGCGGTGTTCAGGAGATTTTAATAGAACCATTGCTGTACAGCAGCAGACTTTATATAATCGGAGGCGGGCATTGCGGAATTGCTTTAAGTGAACTTGCATGTAAAGTCGGTTTTGGTGTAACAGTAATCGATGACCGTCCCGAATGGGCAAACAAAGAAAAACACCCTGATGCAGATATCATACGATGCATAAAATACGAAAATGTTGATGAAGGGATAATCTTTTCCGATAATACATACATTGTAATTATGACCTATGAACATAAATTCGATGAACTTGTTCTGAAAAAATTAATCGGCAAAAAATACAAATACCTCGGAATGATAGGAAGTAAGAAAAAAGTCGGTACAATATATGCCAACCTTAAGAGAGAAGGAATTTCAGAGAAAAAATTAAAAGAAGTCTATTCTCCTGTCGGATTGGAAATCGGCTCTCACACTCCGTATGAAATAGCGGTAAGTATAGCAGCTCAATTGATTGCTGTAAAAAACAGAAAATCAGCCAGATAAAAAAATTTCTGTAAGTCAATATACACATTAAAAATTGAGTTGTTCATTATTTAAAAATTTATGCATTAAAAAAAGTATAAAAAATTAATAAATTAAGAAAAAATAAATAAAATGAAAAAAATACTATTAACTCTGGCAATTGTGTTTATATCAGTTTCTGCATTTTCACAGTTTAAATGGGATAAACTGGAATTTTATTTCCATACCGGACCTGTCTCTCCCGAATATCAGTATTCATACAGCATTTCGATAACAAGCAGCGGTGCTGGACATTTCGAATATTATAAGGGAATAGATACAATACAGAAAGCAGATTTTAGTGTAACCAGAAGAAATCTGACAAAATTAACAAATGAGGTAAAAAGCAGCGGCATACTCAACACAACACCGGATAATATGATCTCCACCGAAATATTAATCGGCGGGAAAGTAAAAATATTGAAAGCCACGTTGATAAACGAGGACCCGGATAAAGACCAGCCTCCGAGAGTATTTGAATATCCCTCAAATCTGAAAACCGAATATTTAAGGCAGATGAATGATTTATACGATGTGATAAAAAGTCTGGTGCCGGGAAAATACTGGCCTTAGTTATTGATTTGTTTTTGAAAAATTATCTCACGGAATTTTCTGAATATCATATCGAATTTCTTATTTTTTTTATTTCATAACCTGTCTTTGTATCCATAATTTCATAACCTTTCCCGTTAATCAAACGTCTTAATTCATCCGCACGAACGTAGTTCTTCTCGGATTTAGCAATTTTCCTTTTCTCCGCCAGCAATTTTATTTCATCGGGTATTTCATATTCCACCTCCCCTGCGGGTATAGTATTAAATTCCAGTCCGAGTACTTTGTCAAAATCAGTTAAAAGATTCAACTTTTCGGATGCATTCAGATTAGTGTCCTTGATTGTTTCCCATAAAACGGCAACTGCTTCGGTAATATTCAGGTCATCGTTTATACAGTCCGTGAATTTTCTCCCGAAGAACCGGATGTTTGTATCATTTATAATGTCTTTTTCCGTAACTTTCGATTTTATTTCTGAAATTTTTTCTCTCAGATTTCTGTATCCATTCCTTGCCGAGTCGAGTGCATCGAAGGAAAACATAATTTTTTTTCTGTAATGAGTCATCATTAAAAAATATCTGAAATCAAGCGGAGAATATCCGTGGTCGAGCAGAGACTTAAGTTTTAAAAACTCACCCGCTGATTTTGACATTTTACCTTTATCTTCAAGCAGAAATTCGCAATGGAGCCAGTAATTCACAAATTTTCTGCCCGTACAGGCTTCGGATTGAGCTATTTCGTTCGTGTGATGAACAGGAATGTGATCAACCCCGCCGCAGTGAATATCGAAATTATCTCCCAAATATTTCATACTCATCGCCGAACACTCAAGATGCCATCCGGGAAAACCCTTACCCCAGGGTGAATCCCATTCCATCTGTCTCTTTCGGTTTGCGGGAGAAAATTTCCAGAGTGAAAAATCTGTTTTGTTCCTCTTTTCTTCCGAAAAGGAAATTCTTTTTCCTTCTTCTAATCCTTCGATGTCTATTCTTCCCAGCTCTCCGTAATTCCTGAACTTACTTGTATCGTAATATACCCCGTCTGAAGTTACGTATGTAAATCCTTTCTCTTCAAGACATTTTATAAGTTTAATTTGTTCTTCAATATGTTCGGTAGCTTTACACCACAAAGTCGGAGGCAGAATATTCAGCAATTTTATGTCTTTCATGAACTCATCCGCAAAGTATTCGGCAATCTGCCATACAGTTTTTCCTTCACGTCTGGCACCTTTCTCCATTTTATCTTCTCCTTCGTCCGCATCTGAAACAAGATGACCGACGTCCGTAATATTCATCACGTGTTTTACCTGAAGCCCGTTATATAATAAAATCCTTTTCAGAATATCCTCGAAAAAATATGCTCTTAAATTTCCTATATGCGCATAGTTATAAACCGTAGGACCGCAGCAGTACATTCCCGCCTTTCCTTCTTCTATCGGAATGAATTTCTCTTTTTTTCTGGACAGCGTATTATATAAATATATATCGTTCATGATATTTAAATTATTTCTGTGGTTCGAAAATTTTTTGCCTCATTAATATTATAATGATGAAATACTTTTTCCAGCAGTTTATCTCTGATTAATAATAACAAATTAACATTTTCATCTCTTTCATTCAATATCTTTGTAATTGCAGGTTCGAGTCCTTCTCCGATTAATTCAAGATTACCGATTTCGTCTATAACAAGCCATTTCGGTTTCTTTAAAAACGCATCAAGCAGCTCATAACGACCCTTCTCGAATATCCTCTTATCAAAAATATAATTACCTGTTTTCAGAATATTGTTCAAGCCGCTTATACAATTTTTGTTTTCATATTCCAGACACATTAATGCATCACCCGATACCCTTTTCAAAAATCTCTTTCCGCCTATGACAGGAGCCAGAATTCCGTCAACGGATCTCGAACCGTGTGAATCGTCATTAATCCAGTTCGAGACAAATGTCGTTTTTCCCGACCTCACGGGTCCTGTTATATAAAAAATCATTCGTTTAATAAAATATGCAAAACCGATTCGTTTACAAAAAAATAAATTCTTTTCAATCCTTTCCGTTCTGCCGACTTTTTCCAGAAATAAAATATTATTTTTTTCAAATCAGGAATCATCTCGTTAATTGCCTTGATGTCTTTACTGTAATTTGTTTCTCTCTTTTTTAAAAATATTTTGGAAAAACGGAGAATAACAGGAGAAAGAAAATACATCCATACAAAAATAACAATAAATGACCTTACCATCATAAAAATAACTGAATCGGCATTAATATTTAGTACTCCGGGTGATATATAAGAAATTAAAATTAATATTACTAAAAAAATAAAAAGAATAATTCTGCTTTTCTTCAGCCACCAGCTCTTTCTTGTACGGGTTTTAAAATATAATATTTCGTCAGGCAGATTATTTGCAATGATGATTTTTTGTTGCTGCCGCTTTCTTTGTTCTATGCGGCGTTTAAAACCCGATACGTAAATACCGACTGCCAGTCCTCCGAGAGCATGAATAAGAAAATAAAACCCGACAATCCAGTAAGAAGCGTAAATACCTGCCTTGATATTAAAAAAACCGTATATGAGATAGTTGAAAAAATCATCAATAGCATTCCAGAAGGTAGCGCCAAAAACGATCGTTAATACAAGTACTTTCTGTAATGCAGACAATAATGATACCAGTATTGAAAACAAAAATGACGTAATATGATACATATTTCTGAAATACAGCAAAGTAGTACCCAGAAGGGCTTGCATAATAACTGCTATGTATGCCGTAACGGGTGTGTGCGGGCTTACAATCCCTTTTACAATGATTACTATAATTACTGATTTTAAAATTTCGCCTTTGTAATCTGACAACAAAGCTATAAGACAAATACAGATTACTGCAGCACTCCCTATAAATAAACCCGTAAAAGGAATTTTTAAAGCGTGTAGTATTCCGCCGAGAAAAGATTCTGCAAGAGCCCAGAGGGCGGTAATGCGTTGTATGGAATTAATGTTGCGGATAATGATAAAATTTAATTCACTTCATAAAAGATATTTTCTTTCTTCCGAAAACATACTCTATCCCCTCATCCACTTTCTTAATTGAAACGATTTTCAGTTTCTTTATTATGTCTTCGGAAACTTCAGTCAGATTTTTTTCGTTCTCTTCAGGAATTAATACCGTTTTAATCCCGCTTCTTAAAGCAGCCAGCAGTTTTTCATTTAAACCTCCTACTGATAGTACGTTTCCTCTTAATGTTATTTCACCTGTCATGGCAACATCTGTCCTGGCGGGATTTTTGGTTATTGCCGAAAGCATCGCCATAATCATGGTTATGCCCGCTGATGGTCCGTCTTTTGGAATTGCACCTTCCGGAAGATGTATATGAACTTCTTTGTCTTTAAAATAATTTTCCGGAATTCCGAATAAAGCTGAATTGGATTTTATATATGATAATCCGGCAGAAGCCGATTCTTTCATTACTTCTCCCAGTTTGCCTGTCAAAGTCAGCTTGTTATTACCTTTCATTACCGTAACATCAACATTCAGGATATCACCTCCCATAGAAGTCCAGGCTAATCCGTAAACAGAACCTACTTTTGTTTTTTCATCTTTCCCGGCACTCTTTTCTTTATACTTCGGAACACCAAGATACTCCTCAACCATCTTCTCCGATACCGTTATTTTATCAACAATTTTTTTAGCTACTCTGTCACGGGCAACCTTCCGGATAATTGATGACAATTCACGCTCCATATTCCTTACCCCTGCTTCACGAGTGTAATTTCGTATGATTTTATAAACTATTTTATCCTTAAACTTAATATCATCTTTATCCAGACCGTGCTCCTTAATTTCCTTCGGAATAATATGCCTTTTGGCTATCTGAACTTTCTCGAAATCAAGATAACTTCGCATTTCTATTATCTCCATCCTGTCCTGAAGTGCAAATGGAATATTATACTGAACATTTGCGGTCGTAATGAATAACACGTTCGATAAATCGTAATCAATATCCAGGTAATGGTCGTTAAATGTGTTATTCTGTTCGGGGTCAAGGACCTCCAACATTGCACTCGCCGGATCTCCCCTGAAATCACTCCCCATTTTGTCTATTTCATCAATTAATACCACAGGATTGCATGTACCTGTTTTCTTCATTGCCTGAATTATTCTGCCGGGCATAGAACCTATATATGTTCTCCTGTGCCCCCTTATTTCCGCTTCATCTCTCACTCCGCCAACCGACAACCTTGTAAATTTTCTGTTCAATGCCCGGGCTATCGAACGACCAAGCGAGGTCTTTCCTACTCCTGGCGGACCTACCAGACATAAAATCTGTCCTTTGGGAGGTTTCTTTATGTCTTTCTCTTTTAATAGCTTCAAAACAGCTATTAATTCTAAAATCCTCTGCTTCGGTTTTTCAAGGTCGTAATGGTCTTCATCAAGTATCCTCTCTGCATTATCAAGATTAAAATTATCTTCTGTAAAAACATTCCAGGGAACATTTACCATCCAGTCAAGATAATTCCTGATAACTCCGAAATCGGGAGACATCGTGGGTGTTTTTCTCAATTTATTAAATTCATCCATTGCTTTTTTAAGAACCTGCTCGGGCATGCCTGCTTTCTCAATCTGTCCTTTAATTTTTATTAAATCCGGGTCAGTTTCGTATCCGTCACCCAGCTCCTCCTGCAATATCCTTATCTGTTCCTGAATTATATACCTCCGCTGATTTTGCTGCATTGCGGACGTGATTTTATTTTCAATTTCTCTTACTATCTTTGATATCTCATGTTCATAAGATAATAAATAAAGCAATTCTAAATATTGTGCCTTTAAGTCACTGTTGTTCAGAATATTTTGTTTCTTGCTGACTTCTACATTCAACGTTGAAGCTATGTAGTATAGCTTTCTGTCAGGTTCCTTTATATTCTCGTAAGCTGACAGACTGTCTTTGGGTATTTGCGGATTTGCTTTTATGTAATTTTCAAAATATTCGGATGCTTCTTTTATGAGTGCTTCAAGTTCCGGTGTACTTTCTGTACTTTGATTAATAACTTCGATATTTGCTTTAATAAAAGAATTATTTTCGTACCGGATTACCCTCGCCGGCATCAGACCGTCCACTAAAACTTTTATTAAACCGTTTGGTAAACGAATAACCTGCAGTACTCTCGCTACTGTTCCTGTTGCATATAAATTCGACGTCAATGTTTCTTCTATTGACGAGTCAACCTGTGCTGCGAGAAATACGAATTTTTCCTTTTCCAGCGCATAATTAACGGCATTTACTGTTGATCTTCTTCCCACTAAGACCGGATAAAGCATATAAGGAAAAATTACGGTATCCTTTAAAGGAACAACAGGCAAACTGTCAAACTTAAAATCGGAAATTTCTTTTTTCCCGGCAGAATTGTATTGCTTTTCAACAAGGTTATCATATATCAGTTCTCCGGCGTTCTCTCCCGGGTCTTTTAGTTCCGGACTCTCTTTTTCTGTCATCTGTTCTTTGTTTCCTTCGGTTGTCTTTTATTATTAAATTAAACTTAAAAATAAATTCATAATGTAGATAAAACAATGTAAAAAAATTTTGCAAATCTTTTAAAAAAAATAATCAGAAAATAAGATATTATTTTACACTATTTTTACTGAATAATTGTTAATTAATATTGTGTAAAACAAATTTGATATATCTCAGATTTTTTAATGTATTGAATAAATATGTCAATTAAAATAATTTTAAATATAAATGAGTTATCATAGGTTAAATATAATTATTTATATGTTTTGCTTGATTATTATACCGGTTTTTTCTTCCTGCAATTTTATATATTATAAGACAATTCCCGAAGATGTTCTGAGCGATGAAGCGGACCCGGAACCTATTTATAATATAACACTCAATGACGATTATCAGAATTTTATATCGTTCATGTTTATGGGAAATCGCTCGGAGAGTTTCGGAACGTTTTTCAATAAATTTTATACGGCGGAAGAAGATTTCGACGAAGCTATTAAAGAATATACTGCAAGTACAATTGCCACTTACAATCGAAATTTAGATTCTTTGAACATAACACCCCCTATTACACAAACAACAAAAGATAAACTGACAAAGGTTATCGAAAGATGTTCTAAAGTAATTCAGTTCAACAAAAGTACAAGGTTCATAGACGATGCAGTCTTATTAATCGGAAAATCATATTTTTATATGGCGGATTATATCCCTGCTGAAAGAAAATTCAGCGAATTCCTGTCAAAATTAAACAGAAGTGAACATACAGAAGAAGCACTTCTATATCTGGGAAAAATAAAAATCCGCCTGAATAAACGCGAGGAAGGTACAAAAATCCTGAGAGATCTAATGAATACCTCAAGAAATAATGACATAAAATCGGAAGCTTCAGAGGCTCTCGGAATAGCGGAACTCTCTCAAAAAAATTATAAAGAAGCGGTGAATTTTTTCATACAGTCCATAGAACTTACAAAAGACAAAGAAAAAAAAGCTGTAAAACAATACTTACTTGCTAAAATATATACTATATATAAACCGGAACTTGCATATCTTGAATATCAGAATGCAATGAACAATACCTCTGACTTTGACCTGGAATTCTATTCAAGATTAAATTATGCAAAAGGATTAAACCTTATAAATAGATACGGTGAAGCATATACTTTACTGTTAGATTGCAGAAGTGATTACAGGGAATATCCGGAATTCAAACAGCTGGCGGATTTAGAAATTGCAAATACATTGTATCTTCAGAAAAAATACGACGATGCCATTAACAAATATTTCATGGTAATTATAGATTATCCGTCAACAAAAGTAGCTGCCGATTCTTACTATTACCTCGCAAGACACTATGAACAAACGGAAAACAATTATCTGAAAGCATTGGTGAATTACAAAAAGGTAAACGAAACATTTACCGGCTCGGATTATTCCCGCATTAGTGCATATAAATCAGAAGCACTGAATAATTATTTTGATCTATTGGCAAAAATTAACGATACAGAAAAGTTAGTAATACCGACTTTTAATAAAGAACTCGAAGATTTGAAAATAAAACTGGACATTGAAAAAGGAAAAGACACTAAATATAAAGAAGAAAAAGGCGGCGATATAAAAGGTAAAGAAGGAGGCGGACAGGGTTCGGGATATTCGGCAAAAGATACAACGGATATGTCCTCAGAACCGGATTCGCTCGATCTCGATAACTTCAATCCGGAAGATATAATCCAATCAAAAGAAAAAGAAAAACTGCCTGTGTTAACAGATTCAGTTCCGGCCCTAACACTGGATACAATTCCCCCGGGTCCTGTTATTAATGAAGATTCTCTGAAAACAGCAAGGGAAGACAGTATTAAATTCGCAAAGGAAAATGAGAAATTCGATTCATACTTTGCTATTGTAGAATTATTTTTATATGAATTAAACAGACCGGATTCGGCGAAATTTTATCTGGAAGAACTTTTAAACCTCACAAACGACGAAAAGTTACTCGCGAAAGCTAATTATACTCTCGGTAATGTTTATAAAAACATGAACAATCAAACAAAAGCAAATGAACTTTTTAATGAAGTAATTGAAAAATACCCCAATACTATCTATGCCAACGAATCCAGAAAAACACTCGGATTACCTGCTTTTGAAATAACATCTGACTCTCTTGAAGTGAAATTCAATCAGGTAAGCCGCCTGATTTATGAGAAAAACTATCCGGAAGCACTTGATATTCTTTACGAAATAAATTCGGAAAAACTCAATTCGACTCTGGAACCGAAAGTTATTTATACAATCGGATGGATATTTCAAAATTATTATGCAAATAAAGACAGTACGCTGCACTACTACAATCTGATAATAAAAAATTACCCGACTTCTGACTACACAAGAAGAGTACTGCCTATTACGACATACTACGCCGAGCTGGAGAAAGAACAAAAAAAAGATTCAATCACTGCTTCCCCTGATTCTCTGAAAATACAGGATGAACTGATTAGTCAAGATTCTCTTACGGCAGCCGATACCACAAAAATCTTTCCTGTTGAGAATAATATTAAACCGGAACAGGAAGAAAATATTCCCGGCGAAAATCAGCAGGAAAATGAAAACCCCGAAATTAAGAAACCGGAAGAAGATTAACACTCCGGTAAAATTCTCAAATATTAAAATCTTCACATACCTTAATCACATCCCCCCAAAAAAACCTGTTTAAAAATGTAAAAAAATTATTTGTCCTGTTTAACAATTAAAGTATATTTCGTTCCCTTATCGGAAGCTGAACATTTAAATTCATCCACCAATGACTTCATTATGAAAATTCCCCTGCCGTGTTCTTTATATAAATTTTCGTCATCTGTCGGATTGGGAAGTGAATTCAAGTCAAACCCCTTCCCTTCATCCCGTACTTCTATGCAAATGTATTTCTTCTCATATATAATATTTATGTATACGAACTTTTCCCTGTTTTCCTTGTTACCGTGAACTATCGCATTTAATAGTGCTTCGGACAGAGCAATCTGAAGATTTACAACTTTTTCCTGCTCAAGTTCCGAGTAATGATTTATTTCGCTTAAAATATCTTCGACAATTTTAATATCGGATTTATCGCTATTAATTTTAAAGTCTATTTCTTTCAATTTTTGTGTTATTAGATATTCCAGATAATGTTAATTTGTATGTTATCATTATTAATGATATATTGGCTGTCCGATGATTTAGTATAATATTTTACGGCACGAAAATCAATAATAGAATTTGTTCCAAAATACATTATTATACGAATAACCGGTCCGTAATTTTCAAATGTTCTTTTCAGTGTCTTTTCACCGTTTATATAATCATATTGCTTCTGCACAAAATATTCAAAACCCGCTGATAACTTTATAACTTCAAATAAATGACAATTTAAATAAGAATAACACTTTCTTTCGTCATAATATCTGAACGGTTTCACCGAAAAATTGTTCTTGTTAAAATCCGCCTGCTCATATATCTTTATATCTCCTGTAAAATCAACCGAAAATATCCTGCTTAACCTGTATAAAGTTGAATCTTTAAAATACAACTGCCTGAAAGAAAAACTCCTTACCTGTGATACAGGATCTTCGTATTTATAAATAGTGTAATTTGCAAGTACCTGAAAATAATTAATTGTCAGAAAATTATCCAGCGGCTCAAATATACTCTTGGTCGTTAGTTTGTATATCTTATTCTGATAATTATTTGAACTTCTCTCTTTCAGTATGTAATTCAATACGGAATAATTGATGTCAAAACTCGTCTCAACGGAAAAATTTCGTAAATTATTATATTTGTGCGATAAAGTCCCCAGAACGTATAATTCGTCTCTGTCATCATAATTTTCCTTGCTTTCCGTGTCATACTTCAATAAAGAAGAAGAAGTAATAAGCGATAAGGAATTTGTTCCGGATAACCTGTATGTCAAATCAAAACCCATTGCTGCAATTCTGCTGTTGTTGGATTTGATGCTTTCTATTCTTTTAATTTCGTTTATTATATTCGGACTGACACCTTCTGTATTATCGGGACTGTGTACTTCCGATCTTTCGGCATATTTGAAAATTGCTTTCGCAAAAAAATCCGTTATATTATACTGAATCTCGGCTTGTACCTGAAGGTTATTTTCGTTTATTTTTGAATCATAAATGTTGCTGCTTAATATTCCGGACGAAGTTAACTTGTATTTATATGAATCATGTATACTTTTCAGATAATATGCACCTGAAATTTTGAATTCAAAATTATTTAATGGTGAATATCTGAAATTATCCTGAAGGTAAACAAATGTTTCCGCTCTGGTCTGAATGTTGTTTTTAATCGAATAGGCCGAAGATATATCCGGAGGAGAAGGTATGTAAAAATCATTTCTCGTATTGTTAATTCTTATAATTGCACGATTTTCGGATTTAACACTGAACAATTTAAATATATCACCGTTGATTGCATAATTATAATTTATCTTTTGCGCAAGATTTTCATAAAACAAATTTACGTTCCCGTTTGTAAGAAAACCGTTCAAATTCTGGTTGACTGCCTGTGAAAACAAAGATACTCTTATCCCTTCGGACTGCTCTCCGATTTGAGTCTCGTCTTTATATCCGATTTTTGTATTTATATCTATTCCGTTAAACGGTTTATAATCTGCATTTAAAAAATAGTAATTGAATCGGTTGCTGCTGAGTTCAACGCTTTTTTCATCACTCAAAAATTGCCTCTGAAAACCCGGACCGGTTTTAAATTTTGATGATAAAATGTAATTGCCCGTAATTACTGTATTATTTATATCCCTGTAAAGCTTCCCGCTGATTTTTGTAACATCCGAACTGTATGTGTTCCTGATTAAAATTTGAAATTGTCTGTATTTTGCATTAAGATTTATGTTAGATCTTAATATTGTATTGTTGTTGTTGTTTTCAAAATAGGTGTTGATGTAATTTGCAGTTATCACACTGTCCATCGATGGTATACTAACCTGACAATACAGATTTGATAATACTAAGAACAGCAATATTACTGAACTAATCAAAAATATCTTCATATCTGAATTTTTTTGTTTCAGAATTATCTTTCAGATTTCTGAACAAATTCTCCAGCCCTGAATAATCGGATGTTTTTTTTAAATCTTCTGTTTTCTTATCCATCAGAATTTTACCCTTTTCGATAATAATTATTTTTTCCGAAATTTTCTCGATTATATCCAGAAGATGTGAACAATAAAAAATAATTTTACCCCTCTTTGCAAGCTCGGAAATAATATCCTGAAATGTCAAAATCGAATTGGCGTCAAGTCCGTTAAGCGGCTCATCAAGCAGTATAATTTCAGGATTATGCAGAAGTGCAGACGTAATTAATACCTTTTGTTTGTTGCCTTTTGAAAGTACTCCTATTGATTCGTTTATAATTTCTTTAAAATCAAAAAGCCCCGCAAAATAGTTTACCCGCTTATCTTTTATGCGGTCGCTTATCTTTCTTACCGTGCAAATGAAATCAAAATACTCGCTGACTGTTAATGCGTTAAATAGATTGGCGGTTTCCGGTACGTAACCTGTAATTTTTTTAACTTCAACGGCACTCTTCCTGACGTCGATGTTATTTATAAATACGTCCCCGCTTTCATAATCTATTTCCCCGGTAAGTATCTTGACGGTCGTCGATTTTCCCGCTCCGTTTGTACCTATGTATCCGCATATTTCTCCCTGCGTAATCTCAAATGAAATGCCGTCAAGTGCTGTTAAATTTCCGTATTTCTTAACTAAATTGTTTACTCTTATCATTTGCATTAATAATAAACAAAATTTGTTTTTTTATTCAAAAAATCAATTTAGAAAAAATTAACGAATTATACTGAATTACGAATGTCAATCGATTACCTGATAAACAGATATTCAACAATTCATTGTAAAATAACCTCGATATCTATATGGACGGATTTGTTTTATTTTTCCCGCTCAATCCTGATTAACTTTTCGAATAATTCCTTCTGTGCTTCAATTTTCTCCGCATTTCCGTATACAAAATAGTTTTTTTGTGCCAGTATGTCACTTACGAATTGAACATATTTTTTAATATCTTCCTGAGTAACCGATAAAATTTCGTCCCTGTCCCGCTGAACGTCTTCCCGGCTTCGCTTAATAAACCAATACGCGGCTGCCTGATTGCCCTTTTCAGGTGCGGTCAGCGGTCTGTCTATTCGGGCTATCGTGCCGATAATAAACCTTGTCATGTCTTTTTCGTCTGCATTAAAAGATTTCAGGTATTCCGGCGTAGCGAGGAATCGCTCTATTGTTTCGGAAAGATTCGGGTCTCTGTAGGAACTAAACGTAACAAATCCGTTTGGAGAAAAACTGCAGAACCCGCCGTACGCACCGCCTATAACCCTGATCTGTGTCTGTAGCCAATCCGTTGAAATTATTTGATTTAAAACCCTCATCTTTCCGCTCCACTCGTAACCCAGCTTCTTGAAATCGTATCCCTGAACTACATATTGTACTTTCGATGGAGTCTGTAACCCCTCGTTCTTTTTTACAGGACTCAATTTCCATTCTTTGTACTCAGGTTTGCTCTCCGGTAATTTTTTTATGAATATATCTGTCTCTTTTCTTATTTTATCCATATCTTTTTCATCGCAGGTAGTCGTGATAATTAAGTTTTCTTTTGTAAATAATAATTCCGATACTTGCTTTAACCTGCCGATTGTTTCCGTTGACTGCTTGTCGAAATTTTCCGTTAAATCCGTCAGAAACCAGTAGTAATCCAGTCCGCTCGTCATTTCATCCAGTAATCCCTGATTGCTGAAATATGACATAAGCCGTCTGCGGGCATAGGAATAGCCGTCGCTTTTTACGCTGTTTTCAACCTGTGATTGATGTCTTTTTAAAATTGTTTTTAACCTGACAGTATCTTCGTAAATTGTTTTGTTTAATATTTCAAGTGTAAGTTCGTATAATTTATCGAGTTTGTTATTCATCGCTTTTGAGGAAACAACAAACTTTGATATCATTTTACTGTCATCCATGTTCTCAAGATATGAACTTAAATCCGTGTAGAATCCTCCGGTATGAATATTCAACATTTTATTCAGGTCGCCGTATGTGTAATTTTCAGTGGATAATAATGTCAATAAACTGGATAGTAACGATGCATAAGGAATTAAATCCTGCGGCAGTTTTTTCATATCAAAAAGCATATTTACATAGACTACATCGTTCGTAAATTCATTGTAATAAAGTACAGGTACATCGGAGTATTTTGTTTGCTTCAGTTCATACCATTCGGCTTCCCTGTTGATATCTTTTAATTCAAGCATAGGTATAGTAGAAAGTGCCTCCGGAGTGTCTTCCTTTTTTTGATAATCTATTAATTCTTTTGTTTCTTTGATTAAATTTTCAATTTCTTCTTTATTAAGTCCTGCTTTATAAGATTTTAATTCTGTTTCAATCCGCTCGTTGTTTTCTTTCTCCAGCCCGGGTTTCGGAATAACTGTCAGAAGTACTGCATGATTGTTGTTCAGGATATATTTCTCTGTAATTTCTTCCAGATAACCTTTTTTAACTTCCTCTTTGAGTCGGTTCAATGGATTTTCCCACTCAAGCCCAAGAAACGGATTCTCCGCATTTATCCAGCCCGGAATTACCCTCGAACTGTATGTTAATCCCTTCTGTGCATCATCCCCTTCGCGTAAACTGAACTCTATACGGTTCAGAACTCCTTCGACACTCTCCACATCAAACCCTTTTTTAATTTCATCTTTCAAAGTTTCCGTGACTATATCATAAAACTTTTTTGTGTCTTCGGGATTCGCATTTGGAACCATTATCTGAAATACCATTTGTTTGTAGCTTCCCGATAATGAAGCTGATACATCCTGACCTATTCCCGCATTTTGCAGAGCCAATCTTACAGGAGCAGATTCCTGATTAAAAAGTACTTCGGAAATAATTTCCAGACCGCCGGCAAGCACAACATCCGTGGAATATCCTGTAACAAAATCAAGCGTAATAAATGTTTGCCCGACTGTACTGGCATTTTCAAGCACCGGATAATAAACGCTAATTTCTTTCATTCTGTCAAATGGCTTCTGGTCTTCTATCACAGGCTTTTTGTCGGCTCTTGTAAATTTCGAAAGATATTCCGAATCTATAAAAGCAAGTTCCTTATTCAGGTCTGCATCTCCGTATAACACTATATAACTGTTTTCGGGATGATAGTATCTTTTATGAAAATTTAAAAAAGTCTCGAGTGTCAATGCAGGAATTGAATCGGGATGCCCTCCGGATTCGTATCCGTAACCATTATCGGGAAAAAGATTTTTAAACACTTCATACCTCAAAACCCTGTAAGGACTGGAAAAAGCACCCTTCATTTCGTTGTAAACAACTCCCTTGTATGTCACAGGACTGTTTTCGTCCGTCAACTCGTGATGCCATCCTTCCTGGTAAAAAATTCTCTCATCGTCATATATTAAAGGATTAAAAACAGCATCAAGATATACGTGCATAAGATTGAAATAATCCTTCTCATTCATGCTGGCTACAGGATACATTGTCATATCCTTGCCCGTGAAAGCATTCAAAAATGTATTGAGTGAACCTTTTATAAGTACATCAAACGGACTTTTTACCGGAAAGTTTTTCGAACCGTTCAATACACAATGCTCCATTATATGCGGAGTTCCTGCATCGGATTCGGGAATAGTTTTAAATGCAATTGAAAACGTTTTATTATTATCATCTGCCAGAAACTTAATGAGCCTTGCACCGCTTTTTTCATGTTCGAATAATAACACATCGGAATTTGTTTCTTTTACAAATCTTTTTTCTTTTAACCTGAACCCGTGAATGGTGTCACCGGGAACAATATTGTTTTTTTCAGTCATATTATATTTTTTTATGTTTACACTGTTATTCGCCCCTAAACTTACTGAAACTATAAAAAAGATAACGAATACAGACGTTATTAAAATTTTCGATTTTTTCATTTTACTTTCAATTAAAAATTAAACGTAAATTTCTTTCTTTTATTAAAAATTTACAACCCAATTATTGATAACATTTTACCTGAAACTTACTTCAAAAATTTCAAAAAAACGATAATCATTTATTTATCAGTTGAAAAATCCCGAATTAATAATTATCTTTCAAATAATTTAGCTCAAATGGCGGAATTGGTAGACGCGCTGCATTCAGGGTGCAGTCTTAGCAATTAGGGTGAGGGTTCGAATCCCTCTTTGAGCACTAAAAAAAAATACGATGAAAATTGAAAAAAATTTGGAAATTAAAAAATCTAATCCCGGGAAAAGGTATATCGGAAGATATTTCAAGAGATTATGAAAACTTTGTTGAACAGTTAAAAAGTCTGAAATCTAAAGAAAGTATTCCGGATATTATAATAAAACTATTATACCTTCGTGACATAAAAGACCTGATTAAAGTAAAAAAATTTTTTTACCCCACCTACGACAAGCTGCATAATCCCTTTTTAATGAAAGATTGCGACATTGCAACCGAAAGACTCTTGAATGTAATCGAAAATAAGGAAAAAATTTTAATATTAGGAGATTATGATGTGGATGGAACTTGCGGCACGTCGATGTTTTATCTCTTCCTGAAAGAATACGGATTAGAGTCTGTAATTTATATTCCCGACAGAATTATTGAGGGGTATGGTATATCAAAAACAGCTATAGATAAAGCCAAATCAGAAAATATTAAATTGATTGTATCTATCGATTGCGGAATTACCGCTAACGAACAGGCAGAATATGCAAAATCAACCGGAATCGAACTGATAATTTGCGACCACCATCATCCTCCTGAAACTATTCCCGATGCTCTGGCTGTACTTGACCCGATGAGAGAAGACTGCAGCTACCCCTTTAAATATCTGTGCGGGACGGGCGTAGCCTTTAAACTGATTCAGGCAATTTGTATCAAGAAAGGTAATACGGATCTGCCCAAAAAATTCCTTGATTTCGTGGCAATAGCCACTGCTTCCGACATAGTTCCGATAACCGATGAGAACCGCATACTTGTAAACGAAGGATTTAAAAGTCTGAATACCGATCCGAGAGCATCATTCAAAAAATTAATTGAAACTCTCGAACTTAATAATGTAAATACGACAAATACGATTTACCTGATAGCACCCCGTATTAATGCGGTGGGAAGATTGGGCGACGCAAAAAGAGCCGTAGAGCTGTTGACAAATGATAACATCGAAGAACTCGATGAACTCGTCAATACACTCGATGAAGAAAACACAAAACGAAGGGAATTCGATAAATCTATTACCGACGAGGCATATGAATTGTTTGAGAAAATTAACCATAAGGAAAATAATAACTTCTCTATAGTGCTGCACAATCCAAACTGGCACCCGGGAATAATCGGTATTGTTGCCGCAAGACTTGCGGAAAAATATAATCTGCCCTCAATCGTATTAACAACAATCAATAACGTGGCTAAAGGAAGCGCCAGAAGCATTTACGGATTCAACATTTACAACGCCTTGAGAAGATGTGAAGATTTACTCATTCAGTTTGGCGGGCATTCACATGCAGCCGGACTCGAAATAAGTTTGGATAAAATCGATGAATTCAGAAAACGCTTCAATGAAATAGCCGAGCAGGATTTTGGTTCGAAAGAACCGGTGCCGATTATTGAAATAGATGCCGAATTAAAATTAGACGAAATAAATATTCAGCTTGCAAAAATATTGGAATTTTTCGAACCTTTCGGTCCGGGCAACCTGCAACCCGTGTTTATGACGAAAAATCTTCAGATTATAGGAGAAACAAGATTTTTCGAAAAAGCAAAAACTCATTCGTTTACTCTTTATGACAGAGAATCGAAAAAAATGCAGGACGCCGTGTTCTTTTTCTCGGAACAATATAAGGACAAAATCGTAAAAGGCAATTTTTGTGATGTGTGTTATACAATCTCGATTGACAGCTGGACAGGCAAACAATCCATAAAATTAAAGATAAAAGACATAAATTTTTATAATTAATTATATTTAAACCAATATAAAATGTCAGGTCATTCAAAATGGGCGACAATTAAACGAAAAAAAGCTGCAACTGACGCAGCAAGAGGAAAAATATTTACTAAATTAATAAAAGAAATATCAATATCTGCCCGTGACGGAGGAGGTGACCCTAACGGAAACCCGAGACTGCGCCTTGCAATTCAAAATGCAAAAGCAAATAATATGCCGCAGGAAAATATTATGAGAGCAATTAAGAAAGGTACAGGTGAACTTGAAGGCGTCAGATATGAAGAAATTAACTATGAAGCGTATGCTCCCCACGGTATAGCTTTAATTCTTGAGTGTGTAACCGATAACCGAAACAGAACAGTGGCAGAACTAAGACATCTGATATCGAGAAATAACGGTAATTTAGTCGAAAGCGGTGCCGTTGCTTGGATGTTTGATAGAAAAGGTG
>Ga0194125_10005733_pt1 | contig 18747 bp, 16 predicted proteins | sample TA2KigC250mmetaG_FD_148626 | JGI IMG/M metagenome (GOLD analysis project Ga0194125, IMG submission 148626) | Freshwater microbial communities from Lake Tanganyika, Tanzania - TA2015034 Kigoma Deep Cast 250m | ecosystem: Environmental > Aquatic > Freshwater > Lake | place: Tanzania: Lake...
AATCTCGCAGCGCATGGAAACGGTTGCGGAAGCAAAAGAAGCAGCGCGCTTGCAGCCCGCCAGCCCGCTGTCTGGGGCGCGGCTGCCCGTAGGCAGGCCGAAGGGCACGCCGAACAAGGCCACTAGAACGATCAGGGAGGCCATAGAGCTCGCGTGCCGACCGGGCGCGTGTCATCCTCAAGGCCTCGCCGGTTGGCTGGTCGCGCGCGCCACGGGCGGCATCGAAGATCGCAAAATCTTTGCCGGCCTGGTCGGACGCGTCATACCAGCGCAGCTGCAGGCCAGCATTGATGCAGGTGTGGTCGTTCAGCTTCCTTGGTTGACCGCTCGTAACATCCGGCCGCTCGGCAACTGCGCAGAAGATGCGCAAATCATCGATCCGCTCGAGAAGCCGGCCGAGCTCGCGATCGCGAACCCGGCCGCCTCGCGTTAGTCTCTACTCCGCTATACGGTTAATACGCTGATAGGAAAAGAAAAACGCCGTCACTTGGACGGCGTTGGAGGTTGCTGGGGGTGTTAATGGTGGAGGCGGTGGGAATTGAACCCGCGACCCGTAAGTCCGCGTCAGTGCTGGTTTTTTGCCATTTTCTGTTGGGTCCAATTCTTTGTAATACCCCCAACAATACCCCCAGCATAAGGATTTCCTTTTTTCCTTCTGTGCATTAGTGCTCCTCCTATTGATCAGTTAACGTCGCTACCCAGTCTGGATCAACGGTCCTTGCGTGGTCTAGGAATTTGCGTGTTAGCAACGCTCTCGCCAGCGACCACGGGAACTGTCGAGACGGTGGGCGAAACCGTTTGAGGTACGCGTGCACCCATGCCGGAGCGCGGGCGTCGGGATACCAGCGATTCCCGTTGTCAGATTTCCCAAATTGAGAAAGATGTTTCCACGTTAAAGTAAGGTCACTCATATTCATTCTCTCCAGAGTTGCATGGGTGCCGAAATGATAGACCGATTTCCATCTCAGCGCAACTCCCTGTTGCCACGGCCGCGACCGGCGCCGCCGACTTGCGAGGCGCCCTCCACCGCGGTGACTTCGTGGCCCCCACGCGCGCCAGGCCGCGAGCTCAGCGCGGTCACTGTCCGGGAGCGTGCCGGCAACCGCCCTGCCGGCGTCCAGCGCCAGGTGGTCGCCGCTCTGGGCAAGTGCGACGGTCTTGAGGTCCCTGCGCGCGAATTTCAGGCCGTGCGACTCGAGCTCGAGCTCGCGCGTGACCGCGGCGCCGAAAAGCTTAGAATGCACCCAGAACGCATCGAGCGCACCCCCCCTCCCCCCTCGTTCGGCAGGTGGGGGGGCGTGGTGAGTGAGGGGGCCCCCAGCCTCTCTGAACAGTGAGCAAAAAAAGTGGACATCAACAGTTACCTCCCTCGCGAAATCTTCGTTCCACTGCACAACCGCACGGCGCGCTGGGCGTGCGTTGTCGCGCATCGTCGTGCTGGAAAAACAGTAGCTCTATGCGCGGACCTGGTGATCGCGGCGTTGGAGTGTGCGTTTGAAAAACCGCAGGTGGCGTATTTGAGTCCGTTTCGGGAGCAGAGCAAGCGTGTTGCGTGGACCTACTTGAAGGATTTGACCAAGCCGCTCTGGATCAAATCGCCCAACGAGAGCGAATTGAAAATCACCATTCGCACTGCGCGTGCTGGAGATTTTGCGACGATTTATTGCGGGGGTGCCGACAACGAGACGGCGTTGCGTGGTTTGTATTTGGATCAGGTCGTGCTCGATGAGGTTGGGCAGATGCGTCCGAGCACTTGGTACAGTGTCATTCGGCCGACGTTGTCGGATCGCATTGGGAGTGCGTTATGGGCTGGGACGCCTGCTTCCAAGAACTTTTTCTGGCAGTTGCGCGAGGAGGCTCGTTTGAACCCCAAGACGCATTTGTTGTTGGAGTTGCCGGCGAGTCGTACCAATGTATTGTCGGTGGAGGAGCTGCGTGATGCGCGCGCGCAGATGACCGAGGAAACTTACCAGACTGAATATGAGATTTCCTTCGATGCCAGTGTACCAGGCGCGTACTACGCCAAACTGATAGGGGATGCGTATGAGCAGGGCAGGGTGGGTGATCACTTGCGGGATGCGGAAGTTATGGTCGATCTGGTCGCGGATCTGGGTTATACGGACAGTTGTTCGTGGTGGGGTTGGCAGACTGTGCCGGGCGGTTACCGAATTTGTGACTTTTATGAAAACGACGGGCAGCCGATCGGGCACTACATCGAGTGGGTCAAGTCGCGGCCGTATAAAGTCGGCACGGTCTGGCTCCCGCACGATGCCAAAGCGAAAAGCCTGCAAACGGGCAAGTCGATCATCGAGCAGTTCCTGACCGCCGGCATTATGCCGCGGTTGGTGCATGAATTGTCCTTGCAGGATGGTGTTGAGGCGGCGCGACTGGTGCTGCAGAAGTGCTGGTTTGACGAGAAAACGGTGTACGACGGGCTCGAGCATTTGCGTGGTTACATGCGCGAGTGGGACGAGCGCACGCAGACCTTCCGCAACCGACCCAAGCACGACCAGCATTCGCACGCCGCGGACGCGTTTCGTTACTTGGCGATAGTCGCGAAACCCGTTCCTTCCCATTCGTCAAGTGGTGATGCTACCATTGCCACGCGTAGCGTTGGCAGCTACGAATTTTGCCTGAACGACATTTTGGATTGTGGGCCAAAGAATTCGAGGCGAATCGGATGAGCAGCACAATCAGTACTCGGATCGAATCAACGAAGGATTTTGCCGACACTCCGACCGGCATGGCCGAGCGTTGGTCTACGGAGTTGGAGGCGGCGCAGAAAGAGCTGCAGCAGTTCCAGGACAAGGCCGACAAGATCACGCGCCGTTACCTCGACAAGCGTGACAATTTCCAGGAGGACGAGTCGCGCGTCAATTTGTTCTGGTCAACGACGCGGGTGTTGTTGTCGTTGCTTTATGCCCGTCCTCCGCGTGCATCTGTGGCGCGTTCGTTTTTGGACGCGGAGGACGACCAGGCGCGTGTGGCTGGGCAGATTATTCAGCGTTTGCTGAACAACTCGTTTGACGACAATGTTTCGACCTGGGACGCGGCGATACGCCAGGGCATTGAGGATTGGCTGATCGTCGGCATGGGGCAGTGCTGGTTGCGCTACGAGGTGCGGACGCAGCTCGAAGAAGTGCCTGCGCAGATCGACCCGCTGACCGGCGAGGAGTTGGTCCCGGCATCGACTTACGAGCGCATTGTCGATGAAGATGCGCCCGTCGATTACATCTACTGGCGGGATTTCTTCTACTCGCCCGCGCGCACGTTTGATGAGGTGCGCTGGGTAGCGCGGCGCGTGTACATGACGCGCGACCAGTTGGTTGCGCGTTTTGGCGAGGAGATTGGCAAGGCCGTTCCGCTGCAGAACATGCGACCGAAAGATTACAACGACAGTCAGCCCAGCAACGATCCCTGGTCGAAGGCGCAGGTGTTTGAGATTTGGTGCAAGGAAAACCGCAAGGTCTACTGGCTCGCGAAAGGTTTCGATGTCATCCTCGATGTCAAAGACGACCCGCTCGGGTTGGACAACTTTTTCCCGTGTCCCAAGCCGCTCGTTGCCAATGCCACCTCGAGCAATTTCATGCCGCGCGCGGACTACATCTTTGCCGAGGATCAGTTCAACGAGCTCGATGAGATCAACACGCGCATTTGTTGGTTGACGCGCGCCGCGAAGGTGGCCGGCGTGTACGACAAGAGTGCGGGCGATTCGGTTGGCCGCATGTTCCAGCAGGCGGCAGAGAACCAGCTCATCCCGGTGGACAACTGGGCGATGTTCTCGGAGAGCGGGGGCATTCGCGGCAAGATCGATTTTGCTCCCATCGAGCAGATCGTGGGTTGCATCGAACGTCTGCGCCAGTACCGGCAGGACAAGACGGTGCAAATTTACGAGGTGCTTGGCATTTCCGACGTGATGCGCGGCGCGTCACGCGCAAGTGAGACGGCTACCGCGCAGCAGATCAAGGCGCAGTTTGGTTCGACGCGTGTGCAGCTTCTGCAGTTCTACATTGCGGAGTGGGTGACGCAGGCGTTGCGCATCAAGGCCGAGATCATCAGCAAGCACTGGCAGCCTGACATCATTGTGCAGCATTCAAACATTCTGCGCACGCCGGATGCGCAGTTTGCGCAACTGGCAATCCAACTGATCAAAGACGAGCAGCTCGAGGAGTATCGCATTTCGGTCGAGGCCGATTCGATGGCGGCGATGGACTGGGCGGCCGAGCGTGATTCGGCGGTGCAGTTCATGCAGGGGCTGGGTGCATTTGTGTCGCAGGTTGCGCCGTTCACGCAGAGCACCCCTGGTGCTGGTCCGTACTTGCTGCGCCTGATGCAGTGGGCGGTTTCCAAGTTCCGCGTCTCGGGCGAGATCGAGGGCATTCTGGATCAGGCGGTTGGCGCGATGAACCAGCAGTTGCAGAACCCGCCGCAGTCGCAGCCCGACCCGAAACTGTTGTTAGAAGCCGAGAAGATCAAATCGAACGAGCGCATTGCGATGATGGAGACTCAGAGTGACGAGAAGGTTGCGGCGCTCAAGGCGACGATGGAATTGCAGAAGGTCGAGATGCAGGGCCGCATCGACCAGATGAACGCCCGTTTCGACCAGATCATGGAGTTGATGCAGTTGCGCACCAACAATTTGCAATACCAGGATTTGTCGAATGCGGTCGGTCAGTTGGCGCGGCGCGATGGTGCGCCTATGCGCGACCAGGCGGGCAACATTGCCGAAGTGCGCGGGGTGGCCGACGCGTCGATCGGGATGTCCGGCATCCCGCAATAAATCGTGAGATGAGCGTGGTTGCGCCCTAGAACGAAAATGAAACGCAAAGGCAAGCGAGGAAACGCGTTGAATCATCTAGGAAAGTTATGGGGCGACCGCCACTACGACGGGCTCCAGGCAACTGACGGCACTGACATCAGCACGCGCAAAAAGCACCGCGAGTATATGCGGCGCACCGGCTACACGACCGTGGACGACTTCACCGATTCCTGGGCGCGAGCCAAGCGAGAGCGCGAACACTACTTGCGCCACGGTGGGTCGGTCAGCAAGGCAGACATTTCCGACGCTATTGAACGGTTGAAAGGGAGGTCGCATAAATGAGTGAAACCGCCACGATCAGAGAAGCTCTAGAAGCGGCCGTGCCGCCGAGCGACGATGACACTTTTGCTGTTGCAGAAACGGCCAGCCAATCGGTTTCGCAGGAAATTGCTCCGCCCGCGCCTGTGGAGGCGGTTCAGCAAAGTGCGGACGCGCCGGTCGCGAAGGAGCCGCCGCGGCGCGGTCGTCCGCGAAAAGATGCTGCGCAACCGGCGGTGTCCCCGGCGGCGCCCGAGGCACCGCAGGCGTCCGTTACCTCGCAGGAAGGCATAACGCCGGGTCCGAAATCGGAACCCAAAGGCGAGCAGCGTGCGCCGGCAAGCTGGCGCCCCGACGTGCGCGAGCACTGGGCGCAACTGCCCCCCGACGTGCGTGCTGAAGTGGCGCGGCGCGAGGGTGAGATGCAGCGGGCGATGCAGGAAACCAGCGAAGTACGAAAATTTGCCGAGCAGCTCAGTCGCGTCGTTGAACCGTACCAGGTTTTCATCAAGGCCGAGAACAGCAATCCTTTGCAGGCGATTGACAATCTGATGAGTACTGCTGCTCGCCTGCGCACCAGCACGGCGCCCGAGCTGGCGCAGCTTATGGCGGGCATGGTGCGTCAGTTTGGCGTCGGTCGCTTTGGTAACCAGTTCATCGAGGCGTTGGATTCGGCTCTGGCCGGTGAGATTCCCCACGTCGATCCTCAACAGGTTCGACTCCAACAGGCGATTCAGCAGCAACTGGCCCCCGTGACCCAGTTCATGTCGCAGTTTCAGCAGGCGCAATATGCGCATGAAGCCCGCGTGCGGAGTAAAGCGAGCAGCGAGGTTGAGCAATTCCTGGCGCAGGCTGAGTTTGGCGCCGACGTTCGCGAGGAAATGGCTGATCTCATGGAGGTTGCCGAGCGGCATCATCGATCGTTGTCGCTTCAAGACGCCTATCGCCAGGCGTGTGTTTCAGATCCTCGCATTAGAAAGGTTCTGCAGGGGCGACTTCAGGCGCATGGAACGCAGCAATTAACGGGTGCGGCGCAGCGGGCGAAAGCGGCTGCCGTCAGCGTTTCCGGTGCGCCCACGCTGGCGCCCATGCAAGCCGAACCAGACTCTGTCCGAGCCGCCGTCGTGGCGGCTATTGCGGCAAACTCGCGATGATGGTATAAGCCGCGTGGGGTCGTAAGGCCCGGTGACTTCAAGGCACCACAGCCACCGAAACTCGAGGAGCGCGTCAGCGCCCACCTGCGAAACGGACTGAAAGGTCTGCGTGGGGGTTCACAAAAACGGTGAGGCGTAAGCCTCAGTCTTTTTTGTCGAAAAAGGAGTTTCATACATGGCTTTTGCAAATCCAAATGTTACCGACATCATTGCGACTACGATTCAGTCGCGAACGCGGCGTATAGCCGACAACGTGACGAAGAACAACGCGCTTTTGGCGCGTTTGCAGCAGCGCGGAAATGTGAGGACGTTCTCGGGCGGCAATACCATCATTCAGGAACTGAGCTTTGCCGAAAACGGCAACGCCGGTTTTTATTCGGGATATGACTTGCTTCCGGTTAACGCTCAGGATGTACTTTCTGGAGCTGAGTTCAATATCAAGCAGCTTGCGTGCCCGGTCGTTATAAGCGGTCTCGAGATGTTGCAGAACAGCGGCCGCGAGCAGTTGATTGATTTGCTCGAGGGGCGCATCAACGTCGCGGAAGCGACGATGGCGAACAAGCTGGCGCAGTCGATTTACTCTGACGGGACGGGTTCCGGTGGCAAGGAAATCACAGGGCTCAACGCTGCTGTGCCTTCCAACCCATCGACTGGCACTTACGGGGGAATCGACCGAGCGTCTTTCTCGTTTTGGAGATCGCAGTTGTATGACTTTAGTGCGCAATCGGTGACGCCGGGATCAGCTACGATCCAGGCGGGGCTCAATACGTTATGGTCGAGCCTGGTGCGTGGTGCAGATCGACCGGATTTGGTCGTTCTCGATACGGTTTACTGGACGTACTACCTCACCTCTTTGCAGGCGCAGCAGCGTTTCACTGATCCGGCGACGGGCTCACTCGGCTTCCCGACCGTGAAATTCATGGATTCGGATGTCGTGCTCGACGGTGGCATCGGTGGATTCTGCCCGGCGTCCACAGGCTTCATGCTGAACACCAAGTACATTTTCTTGCGTCCACATGCGCAGCGAAACATGGTTGCTCTGAGTCCAGAGCGTCGTTATGCCATCAACCAGGATGCGGCCGTACAGATCCTGGTTTTCGCCGGCAATCTGACTTGTTCCGGGGCGCAGTTCCAGGGACGGATTCAGAATTGATCTTCTGATCCTTGTGGAGGGGCGCGCCTGTTCTTCAACGTGCATACTAGACAGGAGTGACCCCTCCACGTTTTTTTGAGGAGCAATCTCATGGCAGCAACATATAGCGCGGCGGTCAATGCAACTAACCCCGCGGTCGTTGACACTAATTCTACGCAGGAAACTGGTGCCGCAATCGAGGGCATTGGATTATCTGGCTCTGATGGTGTCAGCTTGGCGGGATCGCGCATCGGCGGTGAGCCGGGCACCGATTTCAAGTTTGAAACCAACGAATGATTTAGGCGGGGCCGGCCGCACAGCCCCGCTTTTTTCGATTTACGGGGGTGTTTATGCAGACTGGTGTAGTGTCATCTGTTACGGCTTGGGATTTGGTTGCTGACGCGCCGGGGCTCGATCAGTCCCGATTTGTAGATGATGCCCGACTTTTCGTGCAATTTTATCGGCAGCCAATGATTCAGCCTGGCAAAAGCCGGGAAGCTGGACGTGCGATTTACAAGGAGGTCGATTGCATCAAAATCATGGTGCCTGGCGACAAACTCAACATTATAGATCGTCCGGTGGACGATCTTGATCGCCGCCGGTTTGCCGATCGCTATGCCAAATGGCAGGTGGGCGCCGGCACGACCATCGAAGGTACGCCACTTGCGTCGCTTCCTGGCATGACGCCAGGAAAGGTCGAGGAGTACAAGTTCTTCAACGTGCATACCGTCGAACAGATGGCGGCAGCGCCTGATAATCTCGGCCAGAAATTCATGGGTTTCCATGAAAACAAACGCTCGGCCCAGTCGTTTTTGGAGATTGCGAAGGGCAATGCGCCAATCGAGAAGATGAATCAAGAGCTCAAGGCGCGCGACGCCAAGATCGAGGAGCTGCAGGCGCAGATTGAGGCCATAACTCAGATGATGGCGGCCAAAGCAACGCAGAAGGAGTGATCGTGGATGGCGTTCCTGATTGTCAATGACTCTACTCTGTCTGCGATAGTCCAGAACGTCGCGCAATTCTGCTCTTTCTCGACACCAACTGACCCGGCGGGCGACACCGATCCCGCCGTGGTTCAGATGGTGCAGTCGGTCAATTTGGCGGGGCTCGACCTGCTCGGAATGGCTGATTGGCAAGAGCTGACCAAAACGCACACGATCAGCATTGTGGCCTCCTCGTCGGGCCAGAGCGAGCGCGGCTTCAGTTTGCCCGAGGATTTCTACGAGTTTGTCGATCAGACGCAATGGAACAGCACGCAGCAATGGCCGGCCATTGGGCCGATTTCGCCTCAATTCTGGCAGCAACTGCTGATCAGGAAAACGCTGCCCACGCTTTCGTTTTACTGGCAGGTTCGTGGTAATGAACTGTTTATCTTGTCGCCACCGACCTCCGCGCAGACTCTCAGCTTTTTCTACCAATCGATCGCATGGGTACGAGACCAGGACAACGCGAACCTTTACAAGAACCGCGCGACGAAGAACGGCGACGTAATTCTTCTGGATTCTTACCTGGTTACGTTGCTCGCGCGGGTGAAGTGGTTGGAAATGAAGGGGCTCGACAGTTCAGCCGCCATGCGCGATTTCCAACTCAATTTTGAAAACCGGAAGGGTAACGAAAAGGGCGCATCTGTGCTGACGATGACGCGTACTTATGCATTCCCGTACATCCAGCCGTTGGCTAATACGCCAGATACGGGTTTTGGGAGTTAGCGGTGCCACTCGTAAACCTTGCTCCGCGTAAAGTCTCGAGACGAACTGCGGCCGCGCAGGTCGCGCAGGTGTTTATCATTCCGGCGACAACCGGCGGCCTTAATTATCGTGACCCGATTGTCGCAATGGCGCCGACCGACGCGTTAATCCTCGAGAACTTTATTCCCAAGCAGACCGGCATCGAATTACGCAAGGGTTGGCAATACTTCACGCCGATTACCGGCATCAACGCGCATGTGCGCTCAATTTTCTCTTACAACGCGCCAGTCTCCGTAAACAACAAAGTGTTCGCCGCAGCCGGCGGCAACATTTACGACGTGACGAGTGGTACGCCGACAGTCGCCGTCCCAGGGACGGGTTCTCTGGACGACATTTGGGACACGACGCAGTTTGCAAACGGCGCCGGATCGTTCCTGCTCGCCGTGTCGCCAGGCGCTGGATATTGGGTTTATGACGGCACGACGTGGGCGAAGCAGACTGTTACTAATTTGCCGGCCAACCCTACATCGGTGGCCGTGTTCAAGAACCGCGTGTGGTTCACGATCTTGGAAACAACGACCGTGTATTACCTGGACACGGTGGACGCCATTACCGGCACTGCAGTCAGCTTTGAAATGGGATCGATCTTCCGTAACGGCGGTTATGCGCGCGGACTGATTAACTGGACACTCGATGCCGGCATCGGGATAGATGACTATTTTATTGTCGTCGGCTCGCAAGGCGACATTGGCGTGTGGCAGGGGACTGACCCGTCAGACCCCAGCAAGTTCAGTGTGCGCGGCGTTTGGTACTTGGGGCCGGTGCCGAAATATGGGCGGTTTTTCACCGCCTATGGCGGCGACGTGATGATAATTTCGGAGCTCGGTCTGGTGCCAATGTCGCGCCTGATCAACGGGCAGTTCAGTGAAATACAGCCGGGTCCATCACAGAAAATCCAATCGGTGTTGTCGCCGCTCATTTCGCGACTGCGCGACAAGAAGTCGTGGGACATCTTCGTCGTGCCGTCAAGCGATGTCATGGTTATCAGTTTGCCAGAGGACGCCGGCATTTATCGACAATACGCGATGAACATCAACACGGGCGCCTGGTGTACGTTCGTTTCCATACCGATTTCTTGTGCCACATTGCTCGGGGGGCAATTATATTTTGGAACCGAGAATGGCCGCGTCGCTAAGGGCTTGTTTGGCAACGATGACGCGGTCGAAACCAACGGCACGAATGGCACTCCGATCGAGGGCGAGGTGCAGACTGCGTTCAGTGCGTTTGACACGCCGTCGCAACTCAAGAAGTTTGGCATGGCACAACCGATTTTCATTGCGCCAACGGCGCCCTCGGTCAAGGTGCAGATCAACACCCAGTATAATTTTCTTAACATCGGGGGGTCGCCGTCGTTCACGACGCAATCTGCAGGGGTTTGGAACAGTGGCCTGTGGAACATCGCGCTCTGGGCAGGTTCAGCAAATTCTTACCAGGCGTGGGTTGGCACGACTGGGCTCGGTTACTACGCGTCGCTACGCATGAAAGTGCGCGGGTTGCCTGGCACGATCTTTACGTCGTCACACATAATGACTGAGCGTGGCGGGAGCATGTGATGGTTGGCTCACAATCACCTTCTTCACTGATCGCGGCGCTGCGCAATGCTCAGTCGTCACCGCTCGTAGGCCCAAGCGGTCCAGAGGCTCTGAGTTATCCTTGGATGTTGGTCAGCAGCAGCCCACTTGTTTTGCCAGAACGAGCAGCAGTTCTAGACGTTGTTAATTCGGCGCCGACGCCGGTGCCGCCAGTGTTAGCACCGCCGTTGCCGCCTTTTCCACCGTGGCCGCCTGTGCGCTCGAGACCGCCCCTGCGCCCAGGTCCGCGCAGGGAGCAAATCAGACTGCGTGCTAATCCATCGTCCGAAGTGGTTGTGTCGCCTCTTGACGCGCCCGGTATCGAGGACGTGCCCGATATCGAGGACGCGCCCGGTATCGAGGCCGCGCCAGCATCTGGTATTGAGATAGTGGAAGATTTTACTGTACGTCCAACGGAAGACCTTGATTCTTTGAATTTCGAGAGATTGATCTCTCCAGCTCGCGTTGCAGAAGAGCCGGCGAGTGTCGCGGTTGAGCCTCAACCAGCCGTTGACTCCCTGCAATTTGATTTGATGGACATCGTACCAGTGGTGCAGGAGCAGGCAGCAGTCGAACCCGAGTTGGTGATGGTTGAGCCAACCGTTGATGCGACGGCATTGCGTATTGCGGAAGAACCCGCGCAAGCTGCAGTTGAACCGCAATCGGCAATTGTTGAGCCGACTTATGACGCAGCGTTGATGGACATATTGCAGATGCCCCCGCTGCCCCAGGCGCAGGCTGACTTTGGCATTCCGCAGGAAGACTCTTTTGTTTTCGAACCAGAGTTACCGCAAGAGCGAGTAATAGATGACTTCTATATTCCGCGAGACCCTGCAATTATTGAACCGAGATACGAACTAGACCCTGCTGATCTGCGACTTCTCGAGAACATCTTCATGCCATCGACGCCGCAGCAAAAGCAGGAGCCAGTCGTGCAAACGATAAATCCAATCATGCTCGATGACCCGGTTCTGCTGGCAATTTTGAGTGGGAGATTGGATGCCACGCTGGACGGTAACGTGGGCGCTCGCGTCCAGGCTCCTGAATCGCGCCCTGCCACCGCCCGGCGCCCACGTTCAGGCAGATGAGGGGCTATGATCCAGACTGCTCATCAGGATTTGCTGGCGCGGTGGCTGTGCGAACGCATCGGTTACATGCCAACCCCGTGGTTGCGTTGCATCGGCAATGTAACACCCGCGGGTAAAATTCTCGGCGTCGTTGGTTTCGATGCGTGGAACGGCGCGTCATGCGAGATGCACGTTGCGGGCGAAGGCAATTGGGTAACGCGCGATTTGATATTCGCGACGTTCGATTATGTTTTCAACGCCGCCAACCTAAATGTTGTCATCGGCATGGTGCCGTCAAGCAACAAGAAAGCGATTCGGTTTGACAAGCACGTCGGCTTCACAGAGGTCGGGCGTATCAAAAACGGCGCGCCCGAGGGCGACCTAATCATTATGCAATTGCGGCGTGAGAACTGCCGCTATTTGGAGAGGGTACATGGGCAGCAAACGCACGCCGCCGCCGCCTGATTACACCGGCGCCGCGATGGCCGAGGCGCAAGCCTCGAGAGAAAATCTGAACATGCAGAATTTCGCGAACCGGCCGGCGATTTATACGCCGTTTGGTTCCGAAACTTGGCAAACCAATGCGACGATCGACCCAGCCACGGGTCAACGCGTGACCCAGTTCACGCAAAACACTGCGCTCAACCCTAAACTGCAGCAGGCACTCGATGCGCAGATCAACATCCAGCAAGGGCGCAGCGACCTCGCCAATGCGTTTTTAGGCCGCGTTGGCGAGGAGTACCGACAACCGTTTGACTTTCAGAATCTGCCTGCGCTGACCTCTGCTGGAATGCCTGGTCAGTTGCAGACTAACATTGCCGACTACTCGCCCGGCTTGCAGTCGGACGTGATGCGTCAAGGTGTTGTTAGTGGCTTCAACTTTGGCGCCCCGCAGATGGGCGTCAACTTCGGCAACGCACCGGCGCTTCCGCAATACGACGCAGGCTTTCGCAATCAAGTTGCTGGCGAGCTCATGGGGCAGATGCTGCCGCTGCAGCGAATGCAGCAGCAGGCGCTCGAGACAGATTTGTCGAATCGTGGATTCAAGATCGGCTCGGCCGGGTATCAGCGCGGGCTCGATGATTTGAATTTGAGACAATCTATCGAGCGTTACAACGCGCTCAACCAGGCTGGCAATGAAGCACAGCGTCTGTACAACATGCAGATGGGCACTCGCCAACAGGGTGTCAGTGAGGCGTTATCGGCCGGCGGCTTTGGAAACCAGGCACAACAGCAACTGTACGAGCAGATGATGGGTCAGGCTGGTCTCGCGAATCAAGCCGGTGCGCAATTGTTTGGACAGGATATTTCTGCTGCAAATTTGCGGAACCAGGCACTCAACCAGGCACAGAATCTGGACATCAACCGTTTGCAGACCATGAACCAAGCGTCCAACCAGCAGTTCAACCAGAATCTCGCGTATGCGCAGATGATGAACCAGCTCCGTCAGCAGGCCATCGCGGAGCAGGCACAGCGACGCGGCATGTCGCTCAACGAGATGAACGCGCTGCTCACCGGCCAACAGGTCGGTATGCCGCAGATGCCGCGGTTTGTTTCATCAGGCGTTGCAGAAACACCGCAGTTGCTGGCCGCAGCCGACATGAACTATCAAGCGCAGCTCAGTGCGGCAAATGCGCGCAACGCAGCCATCGGCAACACGATTGGAGGTTTAGCTAGCCTTGGTAGTGCCGCAATCGGTAACCCAGCATTCGCGCTTTCAGACATTCGACTAAAAACGAACATTCAACGCGTAGGCACTCACGCAACGGGAGTCGGAATCTACGACTATGACATGGCGGGGTATCGCCAGCGTGGCGTAATCGCGCAAGAGCTGCAGAAGGTGCGACCAGACTTAGTTGGTCAACACGCAAGCGGCTATCTCACTGTTAATTACGGAGCACTTTAATGATAACTGGCAACAACAACGACGATCTGTTTCTACAGTTCCTGATCTCGCAGGGCCACTTGGTTCCCGAAGAGGAAAGGCTCGCGCGGCATCAGCAATACATCGACACACTGCGTAAAGACATCTCTCAACCTCTTACTGGTCAAATGGTGGGTGAAACTAAGGACCGACCTGGTCATTATGTCGCGCCCGGCTGGGGCGAGTATGTCGGGCAGTTCGGCAAGGCGCTGATGGCGCGCCACGGCGCGAAAAAGCTGTACGGCGACGATGGGAAAGGCGGCGAGTATGGTGCGCTTCGTGAACAACAGACCAGCGCACTTACGAAACTGCGAGACGCGCTTATTGCACGATCTTCTCCCACTGACGACGATATGACGGCGGATAGTTACTGGCACCGCGTGATGCGACCGCCGACCTTGCGCCGACTTTGAATCCGTACTAGCAAGAAGTTTACTGGAGACGGGTATGGACTTTTTTAATCCCTATGACCGCGACAAAGTTGCAGCCTTTCAACAGGTGCTCCGCGGCCCGATCCGCGGCCCGAGCGACGTTGCAGCCAATGAAGCAGCCATTCAAGAGGCGCTCCGCGGCCAGAATGCTGCAACTGCAAGCAACGCAGGTGGCATGTTGACCAACAACGTGCCGGTAGGATCAGTACCAAAAGCCAGGGCTGCCGCAGAAGCGGTTATGGAGCCTGGCGAAGAATACATCCGCAAAGCACTGGAGTTGTTTGGTCAGCCAGACGACTACTCGCAGGCGCAACAGTACGCACGCGCCCGCGCGCAAGAATCAGACAGTGCCATGCTGAACGCGCTTGCGGCACAATTTGCCGGCCGGCGTTTTGAGCCCGTGACTGAAACATATTTGAAGCGTTCGCTTGCCGCGCGCGAGCCGTTGCGCTTTGGCAGCACGACAATTAGCGCAGACGGCACGGTGATGAAAGACCCAGGCGCGTCTCGAGAGCGTGAAGCTCAGCGCCTGATGCAGCTCGGGCAGTTTGAGATGACGTTAGACGACAAGCGCAAAGCGAGAGAGGAAGCCGCTGCCGCGAGAATGGACTCGCGCGCGTTCCAAGAAAGCACAAAGCTGCGCACAGAGCTCGACACTAGGCTTCAGAAGATCGACGCCGGTGGTTCGTTTGCCTCGAGCGTTTTGACGCAGCTTTCGGACCCAAGCATTGCCGAAGACCCAGTGAAACAGGTCGCGCTTATAATGACTTTTGGCAAGCTGCTCGACCCGCAATCAGTCGTTCGCGAAGCAGAGCAGCGCATGATCGCAAATGCGCGTGGCGTTTTTGCGGCCGTTCTGAATTACCCAGACAGAATTGGCAGAGGCGTCATGCTGACGCCAGAGCAACTGAAGAGCATGGGCGATGTCGCGCGCAACCTGAGCGGCGGAATTGAGCAGCGCAGAAGCGACCTTTTCAACTATTACGGCGGCCTTGCTCAGCGATACGGAATTCGACCGGAAGACGTGCTGCCGTACAACGCGAGCGGCTGGTTGAATTTAAATGACCCGCTTAATTTATTGAGGCCGCGTTAATGGCGCAGATCACTATGTCGGAAGTGCGGAAGCGCTTCCCGCAGTACAAGGACATTGACGACGATAGGCTGCTTGAGGCGCTGCGCCAGCGTTACTACTCCGACATTTCGCCGGAGCAGTTCAGCGCGATGGTCGTGCGTGACCTGGGACCGCCGGAGGCAAAACTAACGGACGATTGGCGTCGCAACACCATGCGTAGCATGGCGGGCGCACGGCTCAAAAATATGTCGTATTTGCCAAAGGCGTTTTTGAATATTGGCAGCGGCGTGCAAGAGCTGGTGACCGGCGCGCAGCAGCGATACAACGATTTGTTTGGTGATGAGGAGCGTGGCGCAGAGCTTCGGCGTCGCGCAGCAGATGAGCGCGCGCTTGCAGAGACGTTAGCCGCAAACACAACAGGCGGCGGTGCCCTGCAAGTTGCGGGTAATGTTTTGCCAACGCTGGCGATTCCCGCGGGTGTATTTTCTAACGTAGCCATGCGCGCAGGAACTTTTTTGCCTCGAGCGTATCGCGCGCTGCGAACCGGAGGGGCTATGGCGCCTGCCGCGACAACAACGGCGCGCCTCGGTAGCATAGGGCTCGTTGGTGATTCTGTTTTAGCAGGGATGACTTACGGCGCGTTGCGGCCTACAGTTGAGGGCGAAAGCGCGCTGCAGAATATGGCAATGGGCGGTGCGACAAACGCGCTTTTGCCAGGCGGCGCAGCGATTTTCAACACGGGCCGGCGCATGGTTACAAGGGGCGGCGGCGGCGAACGCGCAGCCGAGCAAATTGTGGACGATCTTGCCGGCGAGGGTGCCGACCAGGCAACGCGGCAGAGCGTGCTGCAGCAGACGCTAGGCCAGTTGCGCGGCGGTCAGCAAGGCCCAATTCGGTTGTCGTCTGCCGCGCAGCTTGACAGCGCAGACCTTGCTCGACTTGAGCGAGGCAGCCGTGCGCGTAACGCCGCAAACTGGTCAGAGTTTGACGAGCTGCAAGCGCGAGAGGTTGCAGATCAGGTTACTCGTGCGACGCGTGAGTCGCAGATGCTCAGTCAACGTCAAGCAAAGCGTCGAGCAGGGTGGAAAGAAGATTGGGCGAAGGCCAGCGGCAGCGCAGAGCTTGGTGAATTTGCAGGCGACTTGGCAAAGTTCCGCAATTCCCTTGACGACGCCATGCTGCAGCCTGACGCAAGCAACCCCGCAGTGCGCAACATGCTCAAAACAATTGCTGACGATATTGACCGAATTGCGGACGCAGGGGTGCCATATACGCCAGGGCATTTACAACAAATCCGCGCGAACATGGCGGCAAAATTCTCGCCTCTCAATCCTAATGCGCTTGCGGGCGCGCCTCGGGATTCGGCGTCGCGCATTGCCACCATGCAGCAAATTGACGATATCTTGAATCGCGCAACAGGGGGTAAATATCAAACTGTTTTGGACAACTATGCGCGCCGGTCGCGTTTAGTCGATCAGTCAAAAGCCGCGGGGCGCGTGCGCGACACATTCTACGACGCTGATACGGGACGCGTGCTCGGCACCTCGGCGGATGCGGCAGGCGACGTTCCAAAAGTCACTGAAGCGGCGTTGGGACGTGCAATGAACCGCGCTCGGGGTAAGGACGGCGCATCTCAGTTGTCGTCGCGCGCCAAAACACGGCTCAATGCTGTGCTCGACGCGCTGCGCCGTCAAAACATTACCCAGCGCATTGCGAAGACTGCGACGGCAGGCGGCGGTAGCAACACCGCGAGCGACACCATTGCAGCGGAAGCGGCGGCGCAAGTCGGTGACACGATTGCGGGCGCCGCCGGCGTTCCGAGCTGGGTAAGCCGGTTGGGACTAAGTCGTCTCGAAGACGCAGCAACCGCTAACCGCGACCGCGCGCTTGCCGAGGCGTTGCAAAACCCCGACGAGCTGCGCCGCATTCTTGAACGACTTGAGCGATCCGGTCAGCCGTTGTCGCCAGAGCAGAGCGTTTTGTTGAACGTGCTGCGCGGCAGTGCGGCAGGCGCAGTTGGGAATTGATAGGAGAGAAAAATGCCCCGTAATGCTAGTGGTACATACACCCTTCCCGCCGGCAACCCGGTCGTCTCTGGCACGCTCATTGATTCGGGCTGGGCCAACACGACGCTGAACGACATCGGCAACGAGATGACCGACTCTCTGTCGCGATCGGGCGAGGGCGGCATGTTGGCGCCGTTTCGGATCACTGACGGGCTCCAGGCGACGCCCGGCTTTGCGTTCTCTAACGAACCGTCCACCGGGTTCTATCGCGCTGGCACCAACGAAATGTGGTCAGTGGTCGGCGGCACGCAGATCACGCAGTTCACGGCCACCGGCATGACCGGCCGCTTTGCGGCGGGTGCCGTGAGCACGCCATCGTTCACGGCGTACAACGACCTCAATACCGGCATCTACTTCCCTGCGACCGACGAGATTGCCCTTACGACCGCCGGCGTACAACGACTTTCGATCAACTCGACGGGCACCGTGAGCGTGCCTGGCAACGTCGCCATCACCGGCACGTTCAGCGTGACTGGCGCGTTGACCGCCAACACTTTCGCTTCGAGCGGCGCGACGCTGACCGGAGGCTCGATCAACAACATGGCGATTGGTGCGACGACGGCCTCGAGTGGTGAGTTCACGACGCTCACGACCAGCAGCACCAGCACGCTCAATGACCTGACGGCCTCCACCGCGCTCGCTCTTAATGCAAGCAAAGCGATCGTGAGCGTCACGAACACTGGCACTGGGAACAATGTGCTTGCAGATTCTCCGACGTTCTCTGGCACGGTCAGCGGAGCTGCCGCCACACTATCCGGCAACCTCACCCTGTCCGGGGGCACCGCCAACGGCGTGTTGTTCTTGAACGGCAGCAAGGTGGCAACGAGTGGGAGTGCGCTGGTGTTTGACGGCACCAACCTCGGCATCGGGACGGCGAGTCCGGTGGCGAAGTTGGATGTTATCGGGACGCAAAATGTATCGGGTGCAGCAAGCGGAAGCGCAACTGGAACCTTTGTTATCAAGGGGGCGCAATCGAATGCGAGCGGATTGGTGCTCACGCAAAACAACTCTACCGATACCTCCAGCATAACAAATTATTACAGCGGGCCGATTGTCTTTGCGACCAACAATACCGAACGTATGCGCCTCGACTCCACGGGGAATTTGGTAATTGGCGGCACAACCCCTAAAGTCACTGGGCTTTCTGGTGGCGGCAAGGGATTCACGGTTGAAGACTCAGCAGCGCCAACAATCGCGATCTGGGATACGAGCGATGGAAGTTATTATCTGAACCTTTCTCAGATCTCAGAAAATTCATATCTCTGGAACATCGGTAACGGAATTTTATCGCTTGGCACCAACAATACCGAACGTGCACGCCTCGACTCCTCCGGCAATCTCGGCCTCGGGACGAGTTCGCCCAAAGAGAAATTTGATAGCCGGGGTGCGGCAGTTTTTAGCGGAGACAACGCTACTGGAACAAATGCGTTTGGCACTTCTGAGGGGTTGTTGGTTTCAACTGGATCTGGTACCGCAAGAATTACCGCAGTCAGCAACGGCAATAA